>Ga0209156_10000169_pt1 | contig 52876 bp, 45 predicted proteins | sample GraSoiAngelo_124_FD_185881 | JGI IMG/M metagenome (GOLD analysis project Ga0209156, IMG submission 185881) | Grasslands soil microbial communities from the Angelo Coastal Reserve, California, USA - 14_0927_05_20cm (SPAdes) (version 2) | ecosystem: Environmental > Terrestrial > Soil > Grasslands... | reverse complement strand
CGATCACGCTCGCCGACCGCGTGGTCGTGATGACGCGGCGGCCCGGCCGGATCAAGCTCGTCTGCGACGTGAAGCTCTCGCGCCCGCGCGACGTCATCACGCTGCGCGAGGCGGACGAGTACGCGCGCGAGTACGGCCAGCTCTGGCACGCGCTGGGGCAGGAGCTCAGATGACCGAGCGCGCGCGCGTGCTCGCCTGGCGGCTCGCGATCCTCGCGGTCCTCCTGGGCTCGTGGGAGTGGCTCACGGGAGTCCCGGCCATCTCGAAGCTCCCCGGGCTCTACTGGCTCGACCCGTTCTTCGTCAGCCGGCCCTCCACCATCGTCCAGCGCTTCGTCTATCTGGCCTCAGGTCGGGTGCGGCTGTCGATCTGGGCGATGGCGCTCTCGACCGTCCAGTCCACCTTCTGGGGGTTCCTCGTCGGGGTGTCCACGGGCTTCGTGGCGGGGCTCATCCTCGGCCGGAACGGCCGGCTCGCGCGGATCTTCGAGCCCTATATCATCGCCTTCAACTCGCTGCCCCGGATCGCGCTGGTCCCGCTCATCACGATGATCTTCGGCTTCGGGCTCCTCGCGAAGGTCGTGCTCGCGTGGACCATCGTGTTCTTCATTGTCTTCTTCAACACCTTCCAGGGCGCGCGGACGGTGGACCCGGACCTGATCCACGCGGCGCGGTTCCTCGGCGCCAGCGAGCGGCAGATCATGCGGACGGTCGTCGTGCCGTGGGCACTCGCCTGGACCTTCGCGTCGCTCACGCCCTCGATCTCGTTCGCGCTCATCGGCGTCGTGGTCGGCGAATTCCTCGGCGGCGAGTCGAGCGGCGGCCTCGGCTACCTCATTATCCAGTCGCTCGGCACGCTGAACGCGGCGGACATGATGGTGGCCCTCGTAGCGCTCGGCGTGATCGGCATCGTGATGGCGCTCGGGATCAAGCAGGTCGAGACGCGGCTGCTGCGTTGGCGGCCCGAGTACCGGAAGGGCACGTGACGCGCTGGGCGCTCGTGGGCGTCGGTGCGCTCCTGGTCCTCGGGATCGCGACCGTCGCGCTCGCCCGGCTCTCCGGCCGGTCGGGCTCCCGGGCGGCGATCCTCGTCTCGGTCGTCGCCCACTGGCTCGGCGCCTGGGTGCTCTGGAGCCTCGCCGGCGGGCTTCTGCTCCGCTACGGCGTCCTCGGCGCGTACCCCGGCGCGTTCTTCGGGCTCCTCGCGCTCGCGGGCGCCGTCTGGCAGTACCGCGCCGCCGTCGCCGGCGGCCGCGAGCGTGGTCTCGTCGTGTTCGTCGGCGGTCAGCTTTTCTGGCTCGTCGTCGTGCTCCTGCAGAACGGCGCGTTCGGCGGCGTTTGGTGATAGCCTCGAGGACATGAGTGGGGAGGAGTTCATCCTCCTGATCAACGACGATCGCGACGTCACCAAGACGCTGCGCGATTTCCTCCGGGGCGAGGGGTACGGCGTGGAGGTCGCGCGCAGCGGCGCCGAAGGGCTCCGGAGGATCCGCGAGGGCGCCGTCGCGCTGGTCTTGCTCAACCTCGTCCTGCCCGACGTCAAGGGCGCCGCCGTGATGCACGAAGCCCAGCAGCTCGACGCGCCGCCGGAGTTCATCGTCGTCACGGAGCAGGCCGCGCTCGACGCGGCCATCGACGCCATCGAGGGCGGCGCCGTGGGTTACCTGCCGAAGCCCGTGGACCTCGCCCGTCTCGGCCGGATCGTCCGCCGGGTGTTCGAGCGACGGCGGCTCCTGCGCGAGAACACCAGGCTGCAGGTGGAGCTCCGAGGCCGGCTCGCGGAGAGCGAGGCCCTCGTCGAGATCTCGAGCACCGTCAGCTCGACGCTCGATATCCGCGAGGCGCTCCGCCGAATCTGCCGGGCGCTGGCGAGGCTCTTGGGCGCGGACACTGCGGCCGCGTATCTCCACGACCTCGGGACCGACCAGCTCCTGCCGACGGCCGCGTACCATGTGCCGAAGGAGTACCTCACGGTGCTCGCGGCGGCGCCGCTCCCGCTCAGCGAGCAGGGGTTCCACGCCTCGGTGTGGACCGATCGCCGCCCGGTCTGGTCGGACGACGTCGCGCGCGACGCCCGCTTCAGCCACGAGATGTTCCGGAGTTTTCGCCACCAGTCCGGCCTTATCCTGCCGCTCCTCATTGAAGACCGGGTGGCCGGGGGCTTCTACATCGTCTGGTGGACGGCGCGCCGGCGCTTCGAGGAGCGCGAGCTCCGGATGCTCGACCACGTCTGCGAGCAGGTCGGGCTCCTCCTCCGCAACGCGAGCCTCTACGAGGAGGCGGAGCGGAACCGTCACCGACTCGAGGTCCTCAACGACGTCTCGCGCCAGCTCGCCGCGGTCCACGACACCGACGAGGTGCTCACGCTGATCGTCAACCAGGCGGCCCGGCTCGTGAAGGCCGAGGCGGCGGGCCTGCGCCTCCTCGAGGGCGACGACCTCGTCGTCGGCGCCCGGACGGAGTCGGCCGCGCCCCTCATGATCCGACCGCGCATCAAGCTGGGCGAGAGCCTGACCGGCAAGGTCGTCGCGGGGGGCGAGACCGTCGTCGTCGAGGACCTCTCGCAGGACACGACGTTCGACCCGGCCCACAAGCGGAGCGCGCTCGAGCACGGCTTTCGCGGGTTCGTGGGCGTGCCGCTCAAGAGCCGCGGGCGGGTGCTCGGCGCGCTGAACGTCTACACGCAGGGCGCGCGCCACTTCCTGCCCGACGAGATCGATCTCCTGGCCGGGCTCGCCGACCAGGCGTCGACGGCGATCGAGAAGGCGCGCCTGTTCCGCGAGACCGTTGAGGGCCAGCAGCTCCTCGCCCGGCTCTATCGCGCGGCGATCGCGATGCAGAGCTCCTGGGACCGCGACGAGCGGCTCCGGGCGTTCGTGCACGCGGCGCGCGAGGTGCTGGGCTTCGACCGCGTGAACGTGTTCCTCCTCACGTCCGACGGGTCCGGCCTCGAGCTCGCGACGTCGGAGGGCGACGACGGTGCCCCGGTGCTCGTCCTGCCGCTCGGACCCGGCGCGGGCGCCTACTACGAGGCGTTCGAGAGCCGCCGGCCGGTGGCGGTGCTGTCCGACGAGGACCTCCGGAGCGTGCGGCGCCTCGACCGCGCGTACCTCGCGCACGCGTACCTCAGGTCGCGCCGATTCGTCGTCACGCCGCTGATGGCGGGCGATCGGGTGATCGGGGTGGTCAGCGCGGACAACAAGCCGAGCCGGCGTCCGATCCAGCCCGGGAGCGTCGAGCCCTTCAGCTCGCTATGCCAGAACCTGGCGATCGCCCTCGAGGAGAGCCGGCTGTACGCGGAGACCCGGGCGCGCGAGCAGGAGGCGACCAAGCTCTACGGCGTCACGCGCCAGATCGCGACCAGCCTGGACCGCGACCGCGTCCTCGATCTCATCGTGACCCAGACCATCGAGCTGACGGGCTGCGAGGCCAGCGGCATCTACGTGTACGACCGGGAGCGGGACGGGCTCGTCTTCGGCCGCGGCCTCAACCTCGATCCCGACCTGACGCGCGGGGTCTTCCTCAAGGCCGGCGAGGGCGTCGGCGGCCGGGCGTTCAAGGAGCGCCGTCCGGTCTGGACCCGGGACCGGACCGTGGACCCGAGCCTCGGGTATAGCCCGGCGTCGCGCGTGCTGATGGAGGCGAAGGCGCCCCGCTCCTATCTGGCCGTGCCCATCATGAGCCGCGACGAGGTGCACGGCGTCCTCATGGAGTACTTCTTCAGCCCCCACGACTTCACGCCGCGGGAGATCCAGCTCGTCTCGACCCTCGCCGACCACGTGGCGCTGGCGTTCGAGAACGTCCGCCTCCTCGAGGAGACGCGGCAGCGGGAGCAGGAGGCCAGCACCCTGTCGCGCGGCCTGGCGCTCCTGAACCAGGCGACGCGCGCCCTGCAGCGCACGCTCGACGTCGATCGCATGCTCTCCGGTGCCCTCCTCGAGCTGGCGAACGCTTTCGGCGCGGACGCGGCGCTGATGAACCTGCTCGGCGCCGACGGCGGCGTGCTGAGGAGCGTCGGCCACTGGCTCTCCGAGACGCAGCGCCGCGAGCTGCACGCGCGCCGGAGCGGCATCACCGCCCACATCAGCGAGACACGCCAGCCTCTGTTCATTCGCGACGTGGAGGAGCGGCGCGACATGGTCCACCCCGAGAACTTCACCCGGGGGGTGAAGTCCATCGCCGCGCTGCCGGTCCTCGGGCAGCAGGGGCGCGCCCTCGGCGTGCTGCTGCTCTACTACAAAACCCCGCAGCTCTTCCCGGACACCGTCGTCCGCCTCCTGACGTCGTACGCCGACCAGCTCGCGACCGCACTCGAGAACGCGCAGATCTACGAGGAGGCGCAGACGCAGCGGGTGCGCCTGGCGCAGATCTTCGACTCGACCTCGGACGGCATCCTCCTGGTCGGTCGCAGGGGCGACATCCAGGCCGTCAACGAGCGCGCGGGCGAGCTGCTCGGTTTCGACGCGGGCCGCGCGGTCGGCACCCTGCTGGCCGAGGTGCTCGCGCGGCTCGCCGCGACGACGCCCGAGGCCGAGCACGGGCTCGCGGTGCTGCGCGGGCTCCTCGAGAACCCGGAGCGCGGTGGCGCGGGCGACCTCGACCTCCGGCGGCACGGGCGGGTCATCCACTGGGTCGGCCAGGCGACGCGCGCCGCCGCCGGCGCCGCCATCGGGCTCACGCTGACGCTCCAGGACGTCACGCACGAGCGCCAGGTGAGCCAGCTGAAGTCGGACTTCGTGTCGTTCGTCACCCACCAGCTCCGCACGCCGCTCTCCGGCATCAAGTGGATGCTCGAGCTGGCCGGGCAGACGCCCACCATCTCCGAGGAGCTGATGAGCTACGTCCGCGACGCGAGCGACTCGGCCGAGCGCCTCATCGGCCTCGTCAACGACCTGCTCGACGCCTCGCGGCTCGAGAGCGGGGCGCTCAAGATGAAGCCCCAGCCGACGGGCCTCGCCGACCTGACGCGGAGCGTGCTCGACGAGGTGACGACGCTCGTCCGCGCCCGGGGCCACCAGCTCTCGGTGGAGGGTGTCGAGACGGCACCGCGCGTCCTGGCCGACCCCCAGCTGCTGCGCCAGGTGATCCTCAACCTCACGTCGAACGCGATCAAGTACACGCCGGCCGGCGGCGCCGTGACGGTCCGGATCGGCCGTGAGAACGGCGTCGCGCGCTGGGCGATCAGCGACACCGGCGTCGGCATTCCCGCGGCGGCGCAGGCGCGGCTCTTCGAGAAGTTCTTCCGCGCCGAGAACGCGGCGACGATCGAGACGGAGGGCACGGGGCTCGGCCTCTACCTCGTCCGGCTGATCGTCGAGCGGCTCGGCGGACGGGTGTGGTGCGAGTCCGAGGAAGGCCGGGGCTCGACGTTCCTCTTCACGCTGCCCTTGAGCGAGTGAGGCCCATGAGCGATACGGCGAAACGACTCTTGCTGGTCGAAGACGACCGCTTCTTGCGGCGCGCCTGCGAGGTGAGCCTCAAGCAGCGGGGGTTTGCGGTGACGTCGGCCGTCGACGGCGAGGAGGGGCTGCGCCTCGCCCGCAGCGAGCGGCCGGACTTGATCCTGCTCGACATGCTCATGCCGAAGCTCTCGGGGCTCGACGTCCTGAAGGCGCTCCGGAGCGACGCGGCGACGCGGGGGCTCCGCGTCCTCGTCCTCTCAAACTCGTCGCGCGAGCAGGACGTGCAGGAAGTCACCCGCCTCGGCATCGAGGGCTACCTCGTGAAGTCGAACCTCTCGCTCCAGTCGCTCGGCGACGAGGTGACGCGCATCCTGGCCGCGGCGGGGTAGACCGGAGACTCCTCTCCCGCGGTCGGTCCCGCCGCGCGACTGCCCAGCGCCCGAGGCGCCTGCCCGATCGTCTGTGCACGTCGCCGCTCGAACCCTCGGGTCGGGGTCGAACGTCCGAGCGTGCCGGTGAGCACTTAGGACGCCCGCGCGGCGTCCGGCGCGCTGGCCCGTGTCTTGCGCCCGTCGACGCCCCATGGGTGTCACGCCCGTGTCCGGAAGCGTCGACAGGGGCGGCCTCGCGGGCCGGCTCTGCAGGCTCGCGCCGCTCGTGCTCCTGGTGGTGTCGGTCCCGTCGGCGAGCGCCGCGCAAGAGCACCTGATCCGAGCGCTCGCGCCGGTTGAGGTCCTGGCAGCGGGCTTCGGGAGCCTGCGAGGCGTCGCGGTGGACGGGGCCGGCAGCCTGTACGTCGCCGACGCCGCGGCGGGCACCGTGACGAGGCTCACGCCCGACGGCGCACGCGCCCTCGTGGCCATCGGCCTCGAGCGTCCCATCGGGCTCGCCCTCGATCTCGAGGGCCGGCTGCTCGTCGCCGAGGCGCGCGCTGGCCGCGTCGTCGGGGTCGAGGCCGATGGCCGCCGCACTCCGGTGATGACCAACGTGAGGCAACCCCGGTGGCTCGCGGTCAGCGACGCGGGCCGGCTCTTCGTCGCGGCGCGCGGCCTCACGTCCAGTCATCGCGAGCCGGACGACGAGGCGGCCGAGCCCGAGGTGATCCTCACCGCGGGGCTCGACGGCCGGCCGGTGGTCTTCGCCGACGGCGTCGCGGGGCTGCAGGGGCTCGCCGTCGGCCCGGGCGTCGTCTACGCGGCGATGCGAAACGGGCACGAAGACCGGAAGGCATCCGGCGTGGTCCTCCAGATCCCCATCCTGGCCGATGGGACCGCCGGGCCAACGACTCGGCTCGGTCACGCGGACGCCCCCAGGCGGCCCGCCGGGCTCGCGCGCGACCACGCAGGCCGCCTCTATCTGACGACGAAGGAGCTGGGCGCGATCGACAAAGTCCATCCCGACGGCACGCTGACGCCATTCGCTTCCGACCTCGACGACCCGCAGGGGCTCGCCTTCGACGCCGCCGGTAGCCTCTATGTCGCCGACGGCCGCTCGGGACGGGTCATCCGGTTCCGGGCGCCGCCGCCACCGAGTCTCACCGCGCTCCCGGCGTTCACGAACCAGGTCTCGCTGGCGGTGGGCGGCACGACGGAGCCCTCGGCCCGTCTCGACGTCGTTCTGAACGGGGGCACGCCGTCCGTGGCCGTCGCGGACGCGACGGGACGCTTCGCTCTGTCCGTCACGCCGGCGCTCGACACCGAGAACCTCCTCGAAGTGCTCGCGACAGGCCACGCCGGCCGCGGTCTCACCTCGGCCCCGGCCGAAGCCCGGCTCACGCACGACGGCGTTTCGCCCTCGCTCGCCTTCCAGGCGCCGGGCGCGGGCGCCTTCGTCCGCCAGGCGGTCCAGGTCGCGGCCCAGGCGAGCGACGCGCGGAGCCAGCTCGACGACCTCAGCCTCGGCGTCGGTGCCCAGCGGCTCGGCGGCGGCGTGACGCCGCCGTTGCCGGCGCCATCCGCCGTCGCCACGGCGACCTGGAACACCCTGGGCGTCGCCGACGGCGCGCAGACGCTGCTGGCTGTCGCCATCGACCGGGCCGGTAACCGCACGCTGGTGAGCCGCAGCGTCATCGTGGACAATACGCCGCCGGACACGCGGATCACCGGCGGGCCATCGGCGACGATGCCGGACGCCGCGACGTTCGACTTCACGGGCGGGGACAATCTGACGCCGGTGGCGAGCCTCGCGTTCGCGTGGCGTGTCGACGGCGGACACTGGTCGGCGTTCGGCTCGGCGACGCGCGTGACCGTGTCCGGCCTGGTCCCGGGCTCGCACCTCTTCGAAGTCAAGGCGCGCGACCTCGCCGGCAACGAGGGCGCGGCGGCGCAGCGGCGCTTCACGGCCGGTGACGTCAGCGTCACGATCACAGATCCGGCCGCCGGCACGACGGTACCGGTGGGACTGTTCGTCGTCCGCGGCATCGTCGAGGCGGCTGGCGCCGAGGTCGGCGTCACCGTCAACGGAGCGTCGGCAGCCGTTCAGGGGACGACGTTCCTCGCCCTCGTGCCCGTCGTGTCGGACACCACGGCATTGACGGCGGCGGCGACCACGGCCAGCGGCGCCACGGCCACGCACACGATCGGCATCGCCGTCGCGGCGACGCGTGGCGAGGGCGCGACCCTTCACGTGAGCCCGCAGAATGGCGCAGCACCGTTGACGGTGTCGTTCTCGCTGCTCGGTGCCACCGCCGGCACCATCGCCCTCGATCTCGACGGCGACGGCGTAATCGACTTCTCCGGAACGAGCCTCGCGGGACAGCGCTTCAGCTATACGTATACGCGGCCGGGCCTGTACGTGGCGACGGCGACGGCGACCGATCCCGAGGGGCGTCAGACCACTGCCACCACGCTCGTGCACGCGTACGATGTTGGAGCGCTCGACACGCTGCTCCAGGCGAAGTGGCGGGGGCTGAAGGACGCGCTGCGGGCTGGCGAGGTCGCGCGCGCGGTCGGCTACATCGGCGCCGATTCGAGAGACGACTATGCGACGGCGTTCCAGATCATCGCCACCCGCCTGCCGGCGATCGACACGATCCTGACCGACCTGACGCTGGTCAGGGTCGGAGACGGCAGCGCCCTCTACCGCGCGACGCGGACAGATGCGGGGCTCGTGCGGGGCTTCGACGTGCGCTTCGCCGCCGATGCGGATGGCGTCTGGCGCATCGAGAGGTTCTGATGAGTCTCCGCTCGCTCGTGACACCGAGCCGGGTCGCCGCGCTCCTCGCCGTCGGGTGCTTGATGTGCCTTCCGGGAGCAAGCGTCGTGTTCGCCGAGGGCCCCTGGAAGGCGCAAGTGGTGGATGCCGACGGCGGCCAGCCCCTCGAGGGCGTCGTCGTCCTCATGTACTGGATCAAGTACACGGGCTCGTGGGCGGGCTGGGCCGGCGGCGAGTATCACGATGCCGAGGAGGTCGTCACCGGTCCGGACGGCTGCGTCGTCATTCCGCGGCGCTGGGTCTTCGCGCTGCTTCCGTGGAGGAAGGTGTCACGCGAGATGGTGATCTTCAAGCCGGGCTACGGCCAGTGGCGATTTCGGGGGGCTCGGGACTGGGACCAGCTTCCGGCGTGGGAGAGGGAGGCGAAGCTCGAAGAGGCCTGGAAGCGCTTCGCGGGTGAAGGCGTCGTGCTGGAGCTCCCGCCGCTCAAGACCCGCGAGGAACGGCTGAAATTCTTTCACGGCCCGTACGGCCACGCCCCCACCCTTGTGCCCCCAGAGTGGACAAGGCGACTCGACGAGGCCCGAGACACCGAGGCGCGCGACCTCGGCCTTCGCGCGAGGTGAGTCCATGCGACGCGTTGCGACGCTTTCCCTTCTGCTCGTTGTCGCTGTCCATGGCGCCGCCATCGCATACGAGGCCGAGACGCACGCACAACTCGCCATCAAGTCGGCCTCGAGAGGGGTGTCCTCGATCGATCGGGTCCTCACGTTTGAGCTCGGTCTGAGTGGGGGGGTGACGACGACCTTTCGCGGAGTGGCGAGGCCGGGCTTGCGGCGGGTCGACGAGCTGATCGGCGACGGCGCCTTGTCGGAGGACATCCCCTCGTTCCGCTCGCTGAACCACTTCCACAATCCGCTGATCGACCCGTGGGACGATGCGGGGCTGCGCTCGTCCGTGGCCAATCATCCGTTCTCTGGCAGCAAAACGACGATCAACCCTCGACCTTCGTCTTCACGCCCGTGCCGTTGCCCTCGCTCGGGGGAAGGTGGTCATGGCAGGATGCGCGCCGGCGATACCTGGCGGCGCTGACGAGGCCGAGCCGAGACGACGCCGGACCCGAGCCGGGACGCGACCGCGCGTTCGGCGAGCTATTCGAAACCCTCGGCCATCTCACCCATCTCGTTCAAGACGCCTTCGTGCCGGCGCATGCTCGCAATGACGTCCATCCTCCCCGTATCCGCTCCGACTGGTACGAGCAATGGGTCGAGGAGACGCGGGTCGCTCGGCCTGACCGGTTCGCGGCCCTGTTGAATGCGGCGCCGAGAGGCCCGGAGCCCTCGATCTTCACGGCGACGCCCACCAGTCGCGCCCCGGTGCCAGTGGCACGCCTGATCGACGCCGACGTCTTCCGCGCGCCGGCAGACGCCGGCGTGCTCGCGGACGAGGGGCCTGGCATCGGCGCCGCGGAGTACACCAACGGCAATTTCCTGAGCCGCGGGACGCTCTTTCGCAGGTTCGAGCTTCCCCGGTCGGCAAGCCTGGACGTCGGACCGATCGTCGAAGAGACGCCCGGCACGTTCCGCCGCTACTTCACCAAGAGCCGGGACGGCGCGGCGATCACCCACTTCGTGACCGACGGAATGCTGTTCGATGCCCTCGCTGCAGCGCAGGCGGGGCCGGTGCCGAGTGCTGGATGGATGCTCGACGCCCGCGTCCACGAGGACTATGCGGGCGCGCTGCTGCCGCGCGCCGTGGGCTACGGGGCCGCCCTGCTCGACTACTTCTTTCGCGGCAGGCTCGACGTGGATCTCGTCGACGACGGCGACGGGCTCCGGCTGGTCGGCACCAACGCGTCGACGGACGCGCTCGACGGAGGGACGCTGACGCTCTACGCCGACGGCGACGACGGCCTGCGACGGCTGGCCAGCGAGTCCATCGCGGTGGGACGGGCCGGGCCCGGTGACGCGCTGCCCGCGGTGCCCGTGACAGGGCCCGCAGGCGCGGAGCGGTTCGTCGCCGTCTACACGGGCACGCTCGGTGAGGAGCGCCCGGTCGGCGCGTTCCCGGGCGCCGTGATCGGCAAGGTGCTGGGTGGCGCCCGAGTCGAGGAGGTCTTCCTGGACGGCGGCGATACTCCGCCGCGGTGGAAGCTGCGGACGCCGAAGGGCGTCTTCCTCCTGACGCCTGCGGACGGCGCGTCTCCGCTCACGGCGGACGATTTCGAGGCGCTGCGCTGGGGCGACGGTCAGGACCAGCTTGTGGGGCGATCCGCCTTCGGCCCCGGCCGGCCCAATCGCGTCGCCGCCTACGCCGTGCCACGCCTGCCGAGCTCGATCGAGATCGTTGCCGAGGACGCGCCCGGCGGGCCGGTGGTGACGCTCCGGCCGATCGCGTCCTTCACGCTGCCCCAGGCGGGTGTCTCCCTCGACACCACCGTGAGCCTCGACCAGACGCTCGAGTATCGGCAGCAGAGCGTCGAGTACGAGCGGACCGTCGTCCTCCAGTGGACGGTTCCGATTCCCGGCGTCCCGGGCGCCTACGTCCCCGCGGGCATCGAGGTCGCATCGCCCCGGATTCGGAACCTGGCGAACCGGGCGGTGGCGTTCGCGGACACCTTCGCCGTCGTCCTCGACGCCGCCCACTACGACCTCCGCCAGTCGCCGACCGAGGCGGCGACCTACTCGTGGAGGCTCACGGAGACGTCGGTGACCACCGCCGGCCACCTGATCGGCGTGGTGCGGGTCGATCACGCCCCGCCGCCGTTCTTCCGCTGGCCGCGCGTGGCCCAGCCGCTCTACGGCCTGGATCGGACCGGCGAGCAGATCGTCCGGGAGACCTGCGGACCCTTCGCATGCTCCCCGGTGACCGTGCCCTTGATGCGCAGCTTCCCTGAAGGCCTGTTGCTGTGGGCGCTCGTGGACTTCACCGCGGGACGCGTGCTGGCGAAGACGGCGGAGGATCGGATCACGATCGGCGGCCGCGGCGTGGGGGAGGCGCCCAATTGGGCGAGGCCGACCCAGAGTCCCGAGCCGCTCGTGTACCGCCACACCTTCGAGCGCCGGCAGGGGAATCCAGACGCGCTCGACGCCACGACCGACCTCGGCTGGAGTGGCGAGTCCCTCAGGACGTGGGACGAGGAGGTGTTCGCGACGCGGACCGAGCTGGCGCAGAACTTCGGGGGGAGCGCGACCAGCAGCGGCGGGCTCCGCGCCGAGTTGCAGGGCGCGCTGAGGCAGCTCGGCTTTCTCCAGACGGTGCCGGGTCAGGGGCCGACCACCGCCGTCTTCGCCTTCGGCGACGTCGGCCCGACCCAGATGACCCTCGCGGTGTCGACGCCCGCGTCATCACCGATCCCGCTCGCGGCATCGCTGGCCGACGCCGCGCGCGCCCGCCCGCCGGCTGGCGCGGAGCGTCTGGTGTTCATCGGCGCCGGGATCGTCCCCAGCCAGGGCGAGCTCAGCGGGCTCCTCGTGTGGGACGCGCCCGAGGGTCCGGCGCGCGGCCTGCTCGCCTCGCCACTGGGCCCGGAATTCGCCCGCCTCGTCCTGGGCTCGGCCACGACCGAGCTCGCGGTGGTGAACGATCTCGCGCGCGCCGCAGGGTACGTGGTGCCGCTCGAGGGCACCGAGCCCCCGCGCTTCGTTTCGGACCCCGACGGGCTCGCCTTCGTGCGGGCGCTGGCGCCGCGGCTCCTCTACGACGTGCGGCGGGAGCGGTTCACGCGCTTGCAGCTGACGCCGAGCGGCGTCGTGCTGGAGCCGACGACGCTGCCGCTCGTCCTCCAGGGCGGCCCGCCGGGGCCGCTCGGCGACTACCACGCGATCAGCGTGCCGTGATCAGGTCCTGCTGCCCGGCTTGATGGCCTGGGAGCCCGTCTTGCAGAGCGGGCACTCCTCGGGCTTCCAGGTCTTGGCCGCGACGGTGGCGAGCGCCACGCGCTTGACGGCGAACCGGGCGGCGCCGCCCGAGCGATCGATCAGCGAGCCGACGCCGACCACGCGGCCGTCCGCCCGCTCCACGCACTCGACGACCTCGCGCGTGGACCCGCCGGTCGTGATGACGTCCTCGACGACGAGGCACCGCTCGCCGGACGCGAGCGCGAAGCCGCGGCGCAGCGTCATCACCCCGTTCTCGCGCTCGGTGAAGAGGCAGCGGCTGCCGAGTGCCTTCGCCACCTCGTGCGCCACGAGGATGCCGCCGATGGCCGGGGCCAGCACGGTGGTGGCGGCGGCGTCGCGGAAGGGCGCGGCCAGGGCCGCGCCGAGCGCGGCGGCGTGCTCGGGAAACTGGAGGACGAGCGCCGACTGGAGGTAGACGTCCGAGTGGAGCCCAGAGGTCAGCCGGAAGTGGCCCCGCATGAGCGCGCCGGTCTTCTCGTAGAGGGCGAGCGTCTCCTTCTCGGTCATTTTACCGGGGTCCGCGAGGCCGGCGGCACTCGGTGCGCGGCCCGAGTCAGGCGCGGTCCGGCTGCGTTCCGCATGGCGCTATTCATCGCAATTCGCTCAAGATCCCGCGCGCCGCGGCGGCTGGATCCGGCGCGGCGGTGATCGGGCGGCCGACGACGAGGTAGTCGGCGCCCGCGGCGAGCGCCCGCCGGGGCGTGGCGACGCGGACCTGGTCGTCGCGACGCGAGCCGGGGATGTCGTGAGGAAGGCGTGAACCGCTCTCGGCCGGGCCGGTCCGGATCCCGGGGGTGACGATCACCCAGCGCTCGCCGAGCGCGATCCGCAGCATCCGGATCTCCTGCGGCGAGGCGACGCAGCCGTCGAGCCCGGCCTCGCGCGCGCGCTCGGCCAAGCGCAGCACGTGCGCAGGGACGCTCGCCGTCACGCCCGCCTCGCGCTCGAGCGCGGCCCGGTCGAGGCTCGTCAGCACGGTCACGCCGACGCAGAGCGGGCGCGGCACGGCGAAGTCCTGCGCGGCCTTCGTCGCCGCCTCGGCGGCCGCGCGCATCATGGCGAGACCGCCCGAGGCGTGGACGTTGAGCATGAAGACGCCGAGGCGCGTCGCCTCGCGCACGGCGCCGGCGACGGTGTTGGGGATGTCGTGGAACTTGAGGTCGAGGAAGACGCGAAGGCCCCGCTTGCGCGCGGCCTCGACCGCGGCCGGACCGGCGCCGGTGAAGAGCTGCGTGCCGATCTTGCAGCCGGTGACGACGCCCGCGAGGCGACCCATCAGCGTCTCGGCCTCGCCGAGGCTCTCGACGTCGAGGGCGACGAGGAGGCGGTCCTCAGGCGGCGCCAGCATGGTATTCCTGCAGGCTCAGGACCTGCTGCTCACCCTTGAGCAGCACCTCGATCGCGCCGATCGCGGTTTGGGCGCCGTCCATCGTGAGGTAGTAGGGGATGTTGTGCGTCACCGCGGTGCGCCGGATCGTGTAGGAGTCCTTCCGGCCGCGTCCGTCCTCGGGCGTGTTGAGGACGAGCGCGATCTCGCCACGCTTCATGAGGTCGAGGACGTTGGGGCGGTAACCGTCGCCGACCTTGTGCACCAGCTCGACCTTCATGCCGTTGCGCTCGAGGACTCGCGCGGTGCCGGCGGTGGCCACGAGGGCGAAGCCCATCTCGCTGAGGCGCTTGGCGAGCGACATCACGAGACGTCGGTCGCGGTTCTTGACCGAGATGAACACCTTGCCCGAGGTCGGCAACACCGAGTCAGCGGCGAGCTGGGCCTTGAGGTACGCCTTGCGGAAGTCGCGATCGATGCCCATGACCTCGCCGGTGGACTTCATCTCGGGCCCGAGGACGGCGTCGACGCCGGGGAACTTCACGAACGGGAACACCGACTCCTTCACGGCGATGTGGGCGAGCTCGCGCTGCTCGAGCCCGGCCCAGGCGGCGAGCGAGTGGCCGAGCAGGGCGCGCGTCGCGAGCTTGGCGAGCGGCACGCCGATCGCCTTGGAGACGAACGGCACGGTGCGGGAGGCGCGAGGGTTCACCTCGAGGACGTAGATCGTGTCCTGCCGGATCGCGAACTGCACGTTGATGAGCCCGACGACGCCGAGCGCCTTCGCCAGGGCCTTGGTCTGCTCCCGGAGCGCCTGGATCTGGTCGTCGCCGAGCGAATAGGGCGGGAGGGCGCAGGCGGCGTCGCCCGAATGGATGCCCGCCTTCTCGATGTGCTCCATGACGCCGCCGACGATGACGCGCTCCGCGTCGGCGACCGCGTCCACGTCGATCTCGATCGCGTCCTCGAGGAACTTGTCGATGAGCACCGGGTGCTCTGGGGAGACCAGCACCGCCTCGCGCATGTACTCGGAGAGGTCGGAGTCGTCGTACACGAGCCGCATCGCGCGACCGCCCAGAACGTAGGAGGGGCGCACGAGGACTGGGTACCCGATCCCGGCGGCGATCGTCCGCGCCTCGGGGAGCGAGCGCGCGGTGGCGCCGGCCGCCTGGTTCAGGCCGAGCTCACGGATCAGCACGTTGAAGCGCTCGCGGTCCTCGGCGCGGTCGATCGCGTCGGGCGAGGTCCCGAGGATCGGCACGCCCATCGCCTGCAACGGCACGGCGAGCTTGAGGGGCGTCTGGCCGCCGAGCTGGACGACGACCCCGAGCGGCCGCTCCTTCTCGACGATGTTGAGCACGTCCTCCAGTGTGAGCGGTTCGAAGTAGAGCCGGTCGGAGGTGTCGTAGTCGGTCGACACCGTCTCCGGGTTGCAGTTGACCATGATCGCCTCCACGCCGAGGTCACGGAGCGCGAAGGCGGCGTGGACGCAGCAATAGTCGAACTCGACGCCCTGGCCGATGCGGTTCGGCCCGGAGCCGAGGATGACGACCTTGGGACGGTCCGTCGGCGGCGCCTCGTCCTCCTCCTCGTAAGTCGAGTAGAGGTACGGCGTGTGGGCGACGAACTCCGCAGCGCAGGTATCCACGGTCTTGAAGGTGGCGAGGATCCCCTCCGCGCGCCGGCGCGCCCGTACCGCCGTCTCCGTCGCCCCCGTGAGCTCGGCGATCCGGCGGTCGGCGAAGCCCAGCTGCTTGGCCCGGTGCAGGACGCGGGCCTCGGCGAGGCCCGCGCGGGCGATCTCGGGCTCGAAGGCGACGATCTCGCGGATGCCCTCGAGGAACCACCGGTCGATCCTCGTGAGCGCGTGGATCTCCTGTGTCGCGAACCCCGCGCGGTAGGCGTCGCCGATCGCGAAGATCCGCTCGGGGGTCGGGATGCGCAGGAGCCGGCGCAGCTCCTCGTCGCCGGCTGGGCGCCCGAGCGTCAGGCCGAAGCGGTCCTGCTCCAGAGAACGGATAGACTTCTGAAGTGCTTCCTTGAACGTTCGACCGATGGCCATGACTTCCCCGACCGACTTCATCTGAGTGGTCAGCGTCGGGTCGGCCTCCGGGAATTTTTCAAAGGCCCAGCGAGGGAACTTCACCACGCAGTAGTCGATCGCGGGCTCGAACGAGGCCGGCGTCTCGCGCGTGATGTCGTTCCGGATCTCGTCGAGGGTGTAGCCGACGGCGAGCTTCGCGGCGATCTTCGCGATCGGGAAGCCCGTCGCCTTCGACGCGAGCGCCGAGGAGCGCGAGACGCGCGGGTTCATCTCGATCACGACGAGCCGCCCGTCGTCGGGGTGGACGGCGAACTGGATGTTCGAGCCGCCCGTCTCCACACCGATCTCCCTGATGATCGCGATCGCGGCGTCGCGCATCAGCTGGTATTCCTTGTCGGTCAGTGTCTGGGCCGGGGCGACGGTGACCGAGTCTCCCGTGTGGACCCCCATCGGGTCGACGTTTTCGATCGAGCAGATGACGACGACGTTGTCGGCGAGGTCGCGCATGACCTCGAGCTCGAACTCTTTCCAGCCGATCACCGACTCCTCGACGAGCACGGTGCCGACCGGGGACATCTGGAGACCCCAGCGGATCGCCTCCTCGAGCTCCTCGGGGTTGTAGGCGACGGAGCCGCCCGTGCCGCCGAGCGTGAACGAGGGGCGGATGATCGCGGGGTAGCCGACCTGCCGGACGATCGCGCGCGCCTCCTCGAGACTCCGCACGTAGCCCGAGCGCGGGAGCGCCAGGCCGATACGCTCCATCGCCTCCTTGAAGAGCTGGCGGTCTTCCGCCTTCTTGATCGCGGGGAGCTTGGCGCCGATCAGCTCGACCCCGAAGCGCTCGAGCGTGCCGTCCTCGGCGAGCGCGACGGCGAGGTTCAGCCCCGTCTGGCCCCCGAGCGTGGGGAGCAGCGCCTGGGGCCGCTCCCGCTCGATGATCTTCGCGACGAACTCGGGCGTCAGCGGCTCCACGTAGGTGCGGTGGGCCAGCTCCGGGTCGGTCATGATCGTCGCGGGGTTCGAGTTGACCAGCACGACCTCGAACCCCTCCTCACGGAGCGCCTTCACGGCCTGCGTGCCTGAATAGTCGAACTCGCACGCCTGCCCGATGACGATCGGCCCGGAGCCGATGATCAGGATGCGTGTGAGGTCGGTGCGCTTCGGCATCGGGCGCTCCGCGCTACTCCTCGCAGAGCCCGTACACGATCGACGTCTCGGGGACCGCCTCCTCGCGGCGGTAGAGGACGTCGTCGATGCGGCCGCTGCCGATCCAGACGACCTCGCCGTTCCCCCAGAGCTGCTCGCCGAGGACGCTCATCCGCCGGTCGACGCGCTCGCGAATGGCGTGCGCCTCGAGCGCCGCGTCGCTCTGGGTGGTGAACGAGGTCCACTCGGGCTTCTGGCCCGCTCCCTCCGTCTTCCGATACGAGATCAGGTACTTGGGCATGACCAGGTTCAGCCTCCCTTGCGTGTCATCAGCTCGGTGAAGCGGTGGAAGAGGTCGTTCGCGTCGTGCGGGCCCGGCGACGCCTCCGGGTGGTACTGCACGGAGAACGCGGGCCACTCGCGATGGCGGAGCCCCTCGCACGTGCCGTCGTTCAGGTTGACGTGCGTCGGCTCCCAGCCGTGCCGCGCGGCGGACGCCGGCTCCACCGCGAAGCCGTGGTTCTGCGCGGTGATCGCGACCTTGCGCGTCGCCAGGTCCCTCACCGGGTGGTTGGCGCCGTGATGGCCGAACTTGAGCTTGTACGTGCTGCCACCGCCCGCGAGCCCCATGATCTGGTGGCCGAGGCAGATGCCGAAGACCGGCACGCGGGAGAGCAGCGTCGCGACCGACGCGATCAGGTACGGCACGCCCTCGGGGTCGCCCGGGCCGTTCGAGAGGAACACGCCGTCGGGCTTTCGCTCGAGGACCGCCTCCGCCGGCGTGGACGCCGGCACCACGGTCACGTCGCAGCCCGCCATGCGGAGCTGGCGCAGGATATTGAACTTGATGCCGCAGTCATACGCGACCACGCTGAGGCGCGGCGCGGGCGGCGTCACGTAGCCGCGCGCGAGCTGCCAGCCGCCCTCGCTCCAGCCGTAGGGCTCGGCCGCCGTCACCTCGGCGACGAGGTCGCGGCCCACGAGGCTCGGCAGCGCCCGCGCGCGCGCCTGCAGCGCCGCCGGCTCGGCCGCGACCGATGAGATGACGCCGTCCTGGGCGCCGTGGTCGCGGAGATGGCGCGTGAGCGCGCGCGTGTCGATCCCCTGGATGCCGACGATCCCGTGGCGCCGGAGGTAGTCGTCGAGGCTCACGCCCGCGCGGAAGTTCGAGGCGACGGGCGAGCACTCCTTGACGATGAAGCCGTTCACCCACGGCCGCCGCGACTCGACGTCCTCGTCGTTGACGCCGTAGTTGCCGATCAGCGGGTACGTCATCGCGACGATCTGCCCTCGATACGACGGATCGGTGAGGATCTCCTGATAGCCTTGCATCGCCGTATTGAAGATCACCTCACCCGACGCTTCGCCGAGCGCGCCGAGGGGCTCGCCCGCGAACGTCCGGCCATCGCGCAGGACGAGAAAGGCGTGCGTCACGGCCGGATCACGTTGCCGCCGACGATCGTCAGCCAGGGCCCGCCGGTGAGCGTCCAGCCACCGAACGGCGTGTTCCGGCTCTTCGAGCGGAACGTCAACGGATCCACCGTGACCGTCCGCTCGGGGTCGAGGAGCGTGAGGTCGGCCGGGGCGCCGGCCGCGAGACTCCCGCCCGGCAGGTTGAGGAGCCGCGCGGGATCGCGGGACAGGCGCGCGACGAGCGTGCCGAGCGGCAGGAAGCCGGGCCGGACGAGACGGTCCAGGAGCACCGAGACGGCCGTCTCGAGCCCCACGATGCCGAACGCGGCCTGATCGAACTCGCCCTCCTTCTCGGCGAGCGCGTGGGGCGCGTGGTCGGTCGCGATGCAGTCGATCGTGCCGTCGGCGAGGGCCTCGACGAGCGCCTCGACGTCGCGCTTGGTCCGGAGCGGCGGCGCCATCTTGGTGTTCGCGTCGTAGCTTCGCACCGCCTCCTCGGTGAGGACCAGGTGATGGGGCGTGACCTCGGCCGTCACGCGCACGCCGCGGGCCTTGCCGTCGCGGACGAGGCGGACCGCGCCCGCGGTCGAGAGGTGGGCGATGTGGACGTGGGCGCCCGTCAGCTCGGCGAGGAGGATGTCGCGCGCGACCATCACGTCCTCGGCCGCCGCTGGCGCGCCGGGCAGGCCGATCTCGGTCGACACCACGCCCTCGTTCATCGTGAAGTCCTGCGCCAGGTGCGCGTCCTCGGCGTGGCTGATGAGGGGGACGCCGAAGGGCAGCGTGTACTCCATAGCGCGCCGGTAGAGGCCGGCATTCATCACGCACCGGCCGTCGTCGGAGAAGGCGACGCACCCCGCCTCGGCCAGCTCCGCCAGCTCGGCGAGCTCCTCGCCCTTGAGGTTCTTCGTCACGGCCCCGATCGGGTGGACGCGGACGACGCCCTCGACCCGCGCCTTCGCCAGGATGTAGTCGGTGACGGCGCCGTTGTCGTTGACGGGCATGGTGTTGGCCATGCAGGCGACCGCGGTGAACCCTCCCGCCGCCGCCGCGCGGGTGCCCGTCGCGACCGTCTCCTTGTACTCGTGCCCGGGTTCGCGCAGGTGGACGTGGATGTCGATGAAGCCCGGGCAGACGACCTTGCCCCGGGCGTCCACGACGTCGGCGCCGGGCGGCGCGGCGAGGCTCTTGCCGACACGCTCGATCTTCCCGTCGGCGATGAGGACGTCCTCGACGGCGTCGACGCCGTTCGCGGGATCGATCACGCGCCCGTGCCTGATGAGGAGGCTCACGCCGCGGCCGCTCCCTTGCTGCCCGCGAGGAGTAGCAGCACGCCCATCCGCACCGCGACGCCCTTGGCGACCTGGTCGAGGATCACCGAGTACGGCCCGTCGGCGAGCTCGGGCGAGAGCTCGACGCCGCGGTTGACGGGGCCGGGGTGCATGATGAGCACGTCGGGGCGCGCGTGCCGGCCGAGCTTGTCGAGCGTGAGCCCCCAGTAGTGCCCGTACTCGCGCACCGACGGGATGAGGCCCGCCCGCATGCGCTCGTGCTGCAGGCGCAGCATCATGATCACGTCCACGTCGCGGATCGCGTCCTCGAGCCGATAGGCGACCTTCACCCCAAGCTCCTGCACGAAGGGCGGGATCAGGGTCGGCGGGCCGGCGACCGTGACGGTGATCCCGAGCTTGCGCATGCCGTGGATGTTCGAGCGCGCCACGCGGCTGTTCGTGATGTCGCCGACGATCGCGACGTGCAGGCCGTCGAAGTGCCCCTTCTTCTCGCGGATGGTCAGCAGATCGAGGAGGGCCTGCGTGGGATGCTCGTGGGCGCCGTCGCCCGCGTTGACGACCGAGCAGGCGAGCTCGCGCGCGAGCAGCTCGGCCGCGCCGGCCGAGGAGTGACGCACGACGACGACGTCGGGGCTCATCGCGGCGATGTTCTTCGCCGTATCGATGAAGCTCTCGCCCTTCGAGGTGCTCGACCCACTCGCGGAGAAGTTGATGACGTCGGCCGAGAGCCACTTCCCCGCGATCTCGAAGGACGTGCGCGTCCGCGTCGAGGGCTCGTAGAAGAGGTTCACGATCGTCTTGCCGCGGAGCGCCGGCACCTTCTTGATCTCGCGCGTCGCGATCTCCTGGAGCGAGGCCGCCGTGTCCACGAGGAGCACGATCTCGCCCGCGTCGAGCTCGCGCATCGTCAAGAGGTCCTTCCGGGTCCAGCCCATGCTCAGGCCTCCTCGGGTTCTTCGATGACCACGCGGTCCTCGCCGTCGTGCTCACGGAGCCGGACGGCCACGCTCTCGCGGCGCGACGTGGGCAGGTTCTTGCCGACGTAGTCGGGGCGGATCGGCAGCTCGCGATGGCCGCGGTCGATTAGGGTCGCGAGCTGGATCGATTGCGGGCGCCCGAGGTCGATGAGGGCGTCGAGCGCGGCGCGGATGGTCCGGCCGGTGAAGAGGACGTCGTCCACGAGGACGACGATCTTGCCCTTGATCGAGAAGGGGATGTCGGTGCCGCGGATCACCGGCGTGCCGCGGATGCCGAGGTCGTCGCGGTAGAGCGTGATGTCGAGGGTGCCGACCGGCACCGTGGCGCCGTCGATCTTGGCGATCTTGGCCGCGAGCCGGTGGGCGAGCGTGACGCCGCGCGTGCGGAGGCCGACGAAGGCGAGCTCGGCGGCGCCGCCGTTCTTCTCGAGGATCTCGTGGGCGATGCGGGTGAGGGCCCGGTCGAGCGCTGCCTCGTCGAGGACCTGGGCCTTCTCGCGGAACCGCGGTGCAGGCGTGCTCAACTTCTCCCCTTACGGACCTCTCGGGGTCCGCTTAAAGGAAAGGCGCGATCGAACTACCGTCACTCTACACGCGGAGATCCGTCAGTGTCAACCCGGGCGCCCCACGCGCGCACGAGATCGAGCCCGAGGAAGCCGAGCGCGCCCAGCATCAGGAGCGCGCCAGCCCCGAACAGGACCCGCCCGATTGCCTCGGCGCGCGGGAGCAGGCCCATCCTGCCGAGGAGGTAGTTCCAGTCGTGGATGAGCCCCTCGGCGAGGAGCGGCAGCGCCATCGCCCGGCCGTCGGCCGCGTAGACGGCGACGTCGGCGAGCGACTGTCCGGTCCAGAAGACGGCGACCGCGGCGGACGCAGGCTGGCGCGTGCGGAGGAAGGCCGCGGCGCAGATCGCGGGGATCACCACCTGGTTGAGCGAGCCGCCCGCCACCGCGATGAACTCACCGAGGAAGCCGAAGATGACGTGACCCGCCTCGTGGAAGATGAGGTTGACGCCGTGGAGGAACGCGACGACCCCGCTCGAGCCGAGCGTCAGCCCCTGGGCGAGGACCCGGAAGGTCACCCAGAGCAGGAACGCGAGCCCGACGGCGCGGCCCGCGACCGCGGCCATCAGTCCGCCAGCGTTGCGACGACCGGGACGTGGTCGGAGGGCTTCTGACCCTTGCGCTCGTCGCGGTCGATCTCGACGGCGAGGCAGCGCGCGGCCAGCGCGGGTGTCAACAGGATGTGGTCGATCCGGAGCCCCCAGCCGCGGTGGAACGCCCCGGCGCGGTAGTCCCACCACGTGAAGAGGCCGCCCTCCTGGCGGTGGAGCCTCAGCGCGTCCTTGAGGCCCCAGCCCACGAGGTCACGGAAGACGGCGCGCTCGGGGTCGCTGAACATGATCTGGCCGCGCCACTTCTCCGGGTCCCAGACGTCGCGGTCCTCCGGCGCGATGTTGAGGTCGCCGCAGAGCGCGAGCGGCTCGTCGGGCCTGGCGGAGGCCTCGAGGAAGGCGTGGAAGCGGCGATACCAGTCGAGCTTGTAGACGTACTTCTCGGAGCCGACCTCCTGGCCGTTCGGCCCGTAGACACTCATGACCTGGAAGCCGGCGACCCGCGCGACCAGGAGGCGCCGCTGGGCGTCGTCTCCTTCGCCGGGAAGCCCGCGCGCGATTGCCTCGGCGCCGGCGCGCGCGAGGACCGCGACGCCGTTGTAGGTCTGCTGGCCGGCGACGAGCGCCGTGTAGCCGAGCGCCGCGAGCTCCGCCGAGGGGAACTGGTCGTCGGCGACCTTCGTCTCCTGCAGGCACACGACGTCGGGTCGCCGTCGTTCGAGCCACGCGAGGAGGCGCGGCAGGCGCGTCCGGATCGAGTTCACGTTCCACGTCGCGAGCTTCACGGCAGGAGCGCCTCGAGCGCCTGCTCGAAGCAGGCCAGCGGCGCCCGGACGACGCCTGCGCCCACCTGTCCCGTGCCGGCCTTCTTCCCGGCGATGCCGGTGTTGATGAGCGGGGCGATGCCGGTCTCGACGACGCGCCGGACGTCGATCCCGGCGGGGGCGCCCCGCTCGTCGAGCGCCGGGATGAGGAAGTACGGGTGCTCGCCGTGGCAGATCTCGCGAATCTCCGCGGTCACGGCCAGCGCCTCGGCCACGCCCCCCGCGCCCACGAAGCGCGCGACGGCGGGCGAGGCCGCCATCGCGCCGCCGCCCAGCCCGATCGTCTCGACGATCGCGCTGTCGCCGAGATCCGGATTGGCGTCGTCGGGCCCGAAGCCCGGGAAGTAGAGGCCGACGGGCGTCTCGACGGGCGCGGTGAACCAGCGGTCGCCGAGCGCGGACACGCGGATGCCGAAATCAGTGCCGTTGCGCGCCATCGCCGTCACGAGCGTCGAGTGCGCGACGCCGCCCGCGGGCGCGGCCAGGGCCTTGCCGGCCGCCATCGCGACGTTCAGGAAGAACTGGTCGTTGCCCGCGACGAACTCGGCGAGGCGCGCGACCGCGCCGTGCCGACCGCCCACGCGCGCGACGTGGGGCATCAGCGCGCGCACGAGGAGCGCAGAGGCCGCGACGTTGCGCTGGTGCATCTCGTCGCCCATCCGGAGGGCCTGCGCCATGTGGGCCCGGAGGTCGATTCCGCCCGACGCGCGGAGCGCCGCGCCGAGCAGGGGCCCCGCCTCGGTCGCGAGCCACCGGAGGCGCGCGATCACGGAGTCGTCGGTGGCGCCGAAGCGGAGCACGCGGCCGAGGCCCTCGTTGATCGTCGCGTGGGCGCGGTTGCCGTGCGCCCGGTTCTCGACGACGAAGACCGGCATGGACCGGGTGACGATGCCGGCCATCGGCCCGACGGTCTCCCAGTCGTGACAGGGCGCGAGCCGGACGCGCCCGTCCCGCACGAGCGCCTCGGCCGCGTCGTCGTTCGCCGCCCAGTCTTCGTAGCGAATCGCGCACGCGACGGCGGCGCGCATCGGCTCGCACATGCGCTCCCATGCGACGGGCGGGCCCGCGTGCAGGACGACGCGCTCGGGGAGCTCGAGCGCCTCGTGGGCCGGACGGCAGTCCACGAGGAAGGGCCGGCCCTCGACGAGCAGGTCGAAGACCCGCGCGTTGGCCCGCTCGACCTCGTCGCGCCCCGCGTCCAGCCGCGCGAGCAGCGTGGTCAGGCGAGCGTTGCCCGCCGCCGGCGGGCGCCAGTCCACGTCGAGGACGGGAACGGCGAGTCGGGCCAGCTCCGCCGCGAAGAGCGGGAGGCCGAGGCTGACGACGCGCGGCTCAAACACGGGGGCCGGCGATGAGCGCGGCGACGCGCGCCGCCTGGGCGTTGGAGGGCATGACGATGACGCCGGCGTCGGCGAGCGCCGTGACCTGCGCCGAGCGCCGTTGCGGGTCCTGCTCGGTGCCGCAGACGCTCGCGACCACCGCCAGGTAGCGTCCGGCCGCCCCGGCCACGGCCCGGGCGCGGCGGATGGCCGGCAGGACCTCACCCGCCGGGTCCGCGTGCGCGCCGTAGCCGAGGACCACGTCGAGCAGCAGCACCGCGGTCGCCGGATCCGCGGCTTCCTTCTCGATCCACTCGCGCCGGATGGTGCCGTCGAGCATGGGATGGGGCCGGCCGACGGTGAAGACCTCCTCGCCGAGGTCCACCACGCGGTGCGCCTGGCCGCGGCCGGCCACGCCCGGAGCGACGTCGGCGAGCCGCGTGCTCAGGATGCCGAGCGCCTCGTACGCGAGGGTGCCCCCGGCGTAGAGTCCCCGGACGAACCGCTGCAGGCGGAGCATCGGCAAGCGCTCGTTCAGGACCAGCGTGGCGATGTCGGCCGCCGGCGCGCTGAACTCGACGGGCGCCGGCGCGGCGCCGCGCGCCAGGGCGACCGCCGCGCTCGCCGCGTCCTCGAGCGTCGCCGCGACGTGCCAGGGCTCGTCGCCCCGAGGCGGGGCGCCCATGAACACCGCAACGCACGGCTTCGCGAGCTTCCCGATCCACGCGCGGAGCCTCCCGAGCGTCGCGGCGCCGGCTGGCTTGCCGACGACGCAGACGACGCGCGTGTCGGGATCGGCGTCGAGCGCCGCGAGCGCCGGCTCCAGCATGAGCCCGCCGATCTCGTCGGAGAGGTCGCGCCCGCCCACACCGATCGCGTGAGAGACGCCCTCACCAGCAGCGGCGATGTGGCAGGCGACTTCCTGGAGCCCCGTGCCCGAGGCCGCGGCGATGCCGATCCGGCCCCGCGGCACGGCGTTGGCGAAGCCGAGCGGCACGCCGCCAACGATCGCGGTGCCGCAGTCGGGTCCCATCAGGAACAGGCCTCGCGCGCGCGCGAGCGTCTTCAGCTCCCGCTCCGTCGCGAGGGGCACGTTGTCGCTAAAGAGCATCACGTGGAGCCCCGCGCGCAGCGCCTTCAACGCCTCGGCCCCGGCGTAGGCGCCGGGCACGGAGACGAGCGCCAGCGTGGCGTCGGGCATCGCGCGGAGGGCCGACGCGAGCGTCCGCGGCCGTGGCGCGCCCGGCCCGGCGGTCGGGCGGTGCCTGGTGAGCGCCGCCTCGGCGGCGGCGCGTGCGGCCTCGGCGGCCGACGCCCCGTCGGCGAGGACGGCGACGATGAGGTCGGTCGGCCCGGCCGTCTCGCCATCCGCGGTGAGGAGTCCCGCGTCGCGCAGGAGCGTGCGATTCTGCGGCGTGCCCATCATCGCGGCCGCGCGTACGACACCAGCCACCGCCTCCATGTCGTGCGCGAGACGCATCAGCGTGACGGAGTCCTGGTAGAAGCTCCTCCTGACGAAATTCCACGCGGGCATCACCGGTCCGGCGCCCGAGCTCACTTGGGCGGCGTGATGCCGTACGCCTTGATCTTCCGGTAGAGGTGACTCCGCTCGATGCCGAGCCGCTCGGCGGTGCGGGTCATGTTCCAGTCGTTGGCGCGGAGCTCCGCGATGATGAAGGCCCGCTCGAAGTGATCGCGCGCGTCCCGGAGCGAGCGCTCGTGCCCCTCCGGCGTGGCCGCGGCGTCCTTGGGCCGGAGCGGCGCGGGCAGGTCGTCGGCGCCGATCACGTCGCCCGGCGCCATGATGACGAGGCGCTCGACCATGTTCCGCAGCTCGCGGACGTTCCCCGGCCAGTCGTACGCGAGGAAGTAGCCGAGCGCCTCGCCCGACACCGTCTTGGGCCGCTTGCCATTCTCGGCGCAGAACACCGCGACGAAGTGGTCCACGAGCTTCGTGATGTCGTCCTTGCGGGTGCGGAGCGCGGGCACCTCGATCGGGATGACGTTGAGGCGGTAGTACAGGTCCTCGCGGAAGCGCCCGGCGCGGATCAGGGCCTCGAGGTCGCGGTTGGACGCCGCGATCACGCGCACGTCCACCTGGATCGTGTCCTTGCCGCCGACACGCTCGAACGCCTGCTCCTCGAGCGCGCGCAGGACCTTCGCCTGGGTCTTCAGGCTCATGTCGCCGATCTCGTCGAGGAAGAGCGTGCCGCCGTTGGCGAGCTCGAACTTCCCACGGCGGCGGGCGAGCGCGCCCGTGAAGGCGCCCTTTTCGTGGCCGAACAGCTCCGACTCGATCAGCTCCTCGGGGATCGCGGCGCAGTTCACCTCGACGAACGGGCGCTCGCGGCGCGCGGACTGGGCGTGGATGGCGCGCGCGACCAGCTCCTTGCCGCTGCCGTTCTCGCCGTGGATCAGCACGCGCCCGTTCGTGGGCGCGGTGGTCGCGATGTGCTCACGTAGCCGCCGGACCGGCTCGCTGGCGCCGATGATCTCCGCCCGCGCTTCGAAGCTCTCGCGGAGCGTGGCGTTCTCGCGCTCGAGCCGCGCGTGCTCGAGCGCGCGGGCGACGATCAGGAGGGTCTTCTCGAGGGAGAGCGGCTTCTCGATGAAGTCGTACGCCCCGAGCCGTGTCGCCTTCACGGCGGTCTCGATCGTGCCGTGGCCCGAGATCATGACCACGATCGCGTCGGGGCGCAGGCGCCTCACCTCGGCCAGCGTCTCGAGGCCGTCCATGCGCTCCATCCAGACGTCGAGGAAGGTGAGGTCCGGCGCCTCGTCGGTCACGAGCCGGAGCGCGTCCGCGCCGCTCCCCACGGCGGTGACGCGGTAGCCCTCGTCCTCGAGGACGCCGCGGAGGGTCGCCCGGATGGCGGGCTCGTCGTCGACGATCAAGATGTGCTCGCCGGCCATGTCAGCCCCGGGCCCCGCGCCCCAGGCGCACGCGCGCTGCCGCGCGCCAGATGTGCTCGCCGGCCACCGGTTACGCCTCCACCGGCGCGGCGGTGCGCGACACGGGCACCTCGACGATGAACCGGCTGCCGCGTGGCTCGTTGTCCTCGACCCGGACCGTGCCGCCGTGCTCCGTGACGATCTCGTGGACGATCGGCAGCCCGAGGCCCATCCCGGCGACCTTCGTCGAGAAGTAGGGAAGGAAGAGCTTCTCCTTGTCCTCGGCGCTGATGCCCGGGCCGGTGTCCGAGACGATGATGCGCGCGTGCCCGGTCTCGGGCAGGTACACGGTCTCGACCATGACCTCTCCCACGGTGCCGACCGCCTGGACCGCGTTGTCGACGAGGTTGAGGACCGCGCGCTTGATGTGGTCGGGGTCCACCTCGAGGAGGGGCAGGTCCCCCACGTGCCGCGTGGTGAGCGGGACGCCCGGGTGCGACTCGCGGTAGAGCGTGACCACGGCGTCGACGAGCGGGCGGACGTCGGTCGGCCGCGGCGCCAGGACGGGCATCCGCGCGAAGCGCGAGAACTCGTCGACGAGACGCTTGAGGCCGTCCACCTCCTGGATGATCGTCTCCGTGCACTCGGCGACGAGCTGCAGCTCCTCGCCGGAGCTCCCTCGCAGCCGGCGCCTGAGGCGCTGGGCCGACAGCTGGATGGGGGTGAGCGGGTTCTTGATCTCGTGGGCGATGCGCTGGGCGACCTCCCGCCAGGCCGCGACACGCTGGGCCTTCAGGAGCTCGGTGAGGTCGTCGAAGACGACGACCGCGCCCGTGTACTCGCCATCCGGCCCGCGGAGCGCGGTCGCCGAGGCGAGGAGCGAGAGCGTGGCGCCGCCCAGGCGGAGCTGGAGCTCCTGCTCGATCGCGCCGCCCTTGGCCCGGGGGGCGCGCTGGACGAGCGCCACCACCTCCCGGAAGGCGGGCCCGACGAACACCTCCTCGAGGAGCTTACCGACCGCGCCCGCCTGGGCGAGGCCGAACATCCGCGCCGCGGCGCGGTTGATGGTCGTCAGGCGGCCGAGCGGGTCGAAGGAGACCACGCCGGTCGTGATGGCCTCGAGCACGGTCTCGGTGTAGCGGCGGCGATCCTCGAGCTCCGTGTGCTTGTCGGAGAGATCGAGGTAGGCTTCTTCGAGCCGCTTCTTCGACTCGCCGAGGTCGTCGGTCATGCGGTTGAACGACTCGACCAGGACGCCGATCTCGTCGTCGGCCCGCGTCTGCACCTTGTAGGTGAGGTTGCCCGCGGCGATCTCACGCGTCGCCTCGGCGAGCTCGGCGATCGGGCCGGTGATCCCGCGCGCGAGGTAGAGACCGAACCACGTGAACGAGAAGACGACGATCAGCGTCATCAGCAGGAACAGGAGGATGTAGATGCCCTTGATCGGCGTCTTCAGGAGCTTGAGCTGCTTGTACTCCTGAAACGCCTGCGAGATGCCGCGCACGCGCGCCTCGAGCCGGTCCGGCACGTGCATGGCGACGACGATCGCGCCGACGACCTGCTGCTCGGCCCCGGTGCTCGCGGACCAGACCGGCATCGCCGCCTCGATGACGTCGCCGGCGGCGACCTCACGCACGGTGGTAACCTCCTGGCCGGCCAGGCCGCGCTTCAGCTGGTTCTCGTTGACGTCCTGGGTCGGCAGGTCGGCGAGCAGCGGATCCCGTACGTGCATGAGCTCCTGTCCCTGCGCGCCGAACACCGTCACCGCGCTGATCCCGAGACGTTCCTGCTGCTCGACGAGGAAGGCGCTCAGGCTCTCGCGTCGGTTCGCGGCGAGGAGCCCGTCGCGGTCGATCACACGCCCGAGGTATCGGCCGTGGCGGAGCGCCGTCCGCTCGAGGTTGCTGTAGTACGTCTGCGCCACGGCCAGCGCCTGGTCGAGCGGGCGCTCCACCTGGGGCTTGAACCACCCCTCGATCGACTTGTTGATGAAGTTCGACGCGATCACGAAGATCAGGATCGCCGGCGCCAGCGCGAGCGCCAGGAACGAGAGGACCAGCTTCGCCTTGAACTTCGCCCCGATCACGTTCTGCCGGCGCTCGAACCAGAGCTTGACGAGGTTGCGGAGGAGCAGCACGACGAGCAACAGCAGGACGATCAGGTTCAGGTTGAGCAGCGCGAAGATCGTGATATTCGACGCGATCGGGAGGTCCGGCGCGTAGACGCCGATGTCGACGACGTTCGCCACGCCCACGAGCAGCAGGAACCCGAGGATGGTCAGGAGGTTGCGCTTGCGACGGTTCTCCTCGCTGAGCAGCGGCACTACTGCACCCGCTCGAGCGTGCGGTAGTCGGACTGACGGAAGGTCCGCTCCGCCGTGCCCGCCATCCGCGTGAAGACGGTGTTCTCGCCGCGCAGCGCCGACTCGGCGTCGACGCGCACGTAGATGACCGCGGTGGGCGCGAGCGCGGTCGTCGGGCTCAGCTTGAGGCCGCGCACCTCCGCCAGGACGCGCTGGGCGTCGCGGAGGTCGCGCGTGGCGAACACCGGACGCTCCTCCCCGCGGAGCGATGCGATCTTGAATTCCTTCGTCACGACGTTGTAGGCCAGGTTCCGCTCGAGCACCTTGGTCACGAGGAGCTGGTCGCGCCAGTAGGGGTTGTACTGCCAGAGCTGGATCGTGAACCGGACGTGCACCGGAATGCCGCTCTGGATGCCCTCGTGGATCGCCTCGGCCAGGGCGCCCAACAGCACGACGTGGACGGTCACCTCATGGTCGTTGAGGAACACCTCCAGATCGCTGATACGCAGCTCGGCGCGCACCGGGGCCGCCAGGGCCAGCGCCAGCGTCGCCGCCACCAGGGAGCTCGCGGGAGACGGAGCACGCATACGGCGGACAGGACATTATAGCGTGCGGGTCCGGCGCGGCGCGCCGGTTAGATCGTGGCGAGGCGGCGCGCGGGCGCGAGCGCCTTCACCCCGCGCTCGGCGAGGACCCGGACCGCGGCGCCCGCGGACCGCCGCTCGAGGCCGAGGGCCTGCTGGACGGCGAGCACGAGCTCGAGGTTGAGCGCGTGGCCGCCGTTGCGCGCGACGATGTGGCCGAGGATGGGTCGGCCGAGGAGCGCCAGGTCGCCGATCAGATCGAGGATCTTGTGCCGGACGAACTCGTCGCGGTAGCGGAGGCCGTTGAGCGGGCCGCGGTCGCCGACGACGACCGCGTTGTCGAGCGAGCCGCCGCGCGCGAGGCCGTTCTTGCGCATGACCCCGAGGTCCTTCAGGAACCCGTACGTGCGGGCGGGGGCGACCTCGTCCACGAACGAGCGCTCGCTCGCCGGCGCCCAGGAGAGCACCTGCGTGCCGACCGCCGGGTGGTCGTTGTCGAGCGTGTAGCTGATGCGGAAGGTCGGCGCGGGAACGATGTGGATCCAGCGCCCTCCGCTGCCGACGCGGATCGGGTAGGGCAGCGCGAGCGGCCGGCGGCGCGCCGACTGCTGGTTGCGCCCGGCTGCGGCGAGCAGCGCCACGAACGGCTTCGCGCTCCCGTCGGCCGCAGGGACCTCGGGACCGTCCACCTCGACCTCGAGGTTGTCGATGCCGAGCCCGGCGGCCGCGGCGAGCAGGTGCTCGACCGTCTGGACACGCGCGCCGTTCTTTCCGATCGTCGTCGCCCAGTGCGAGTTCACGACGCTCTCAGGCGCCGCCGCGATGTGATCGCAGCCCACCCTGAAGACGATGCCCGTGTCTTCGGGGGCGGGCGAGAGGGTGACCCGGGTTGGCTTGCCGGAATGGAGACCGACCCCGTCCAGCGTGACCGACTTTCTGATCGTATGCTGTCGCATGAACCCGGAAGGAATGAGCAACCAAGGTGCCACTGGGGCTGGCCCCGGGTTAAATACCTGAAATGTCTCAAGGTATCGTTCGGCGCCGGGACTCTGCAAACATCGTCATAGTGGTGTCGATGACACACTGCGTGGCCCCGAGTGTGTCAAATCGGAGACGGGTGCCAGCCGACGTCAGACGTCCACGATCACGCTGACCTCGTGGCGTCCCTGCCGCTCGCCCACGCTCGTCTGGTGCAGGGTCGCGGCCTTGACGATGGTGCCCAGACGATGGCGGGGAGGGTCGAGGGGTTCGCCTTGGAGCACGCCCTGGACCAGTGTGTCGCTGCAGGCGAGGACCTGAACCCGGCGCACGACGAAGCCCTCGATCTCGTGCACGTAGAGGCATTCGTTCACCCACGCCACGAGCAGCGTCTCGGGGGTCTGGCTCTGCGCGCGCACCTCCCGCGCCTCACGCGCCTCGACCTGCTCGGGCGCGACGATCAGCGCGAGCACGCCGAGCGCCGCCTGGGCGAAGGCCTCCGCGCGCGTGGGGCCCCACGCGCGCACGCCGACATCGGCCTCGACGTCGAAGTGCTCCCAGCCCGCGGTCATTGTAACGGGGACCGTGAGCCCGGTGCACTCGGTGGGTGGCCCGAGACGAGGAGCGCTGAGCGCCGCATGTCGCGATTCACTTCATGTCTCCGAGCTGGCTCTGGAGGATCGCGAGGAGCGCGGGGCCGGCGGTCTCCGTGCGCAGGATGCGCGGCCCGATGCCGACGACCGACCAGCCACGCGCGCGCGCGGCGTCGACCTCCTGAGAGGCGAGCCCACCCTCGGGCCCGACGAGCAGATGCACGCGCGCGTCGGGGGGGAGGGCGCGGGGCAGGTTCGCGGCGAGTGTCGTTTCGAGCGGGCGAGCCTGCCCCGCGCCCTCCCCCGATGGCACCACGCCCTCCCACACGCAGAGCTTGAGCTCGGCGGGCTCGTCGAGGGCCAGGACGTCCACGAGCGGGCGGGGCGCGTCGACGGCCGGGATGAGGGCGCGGCCGCACTGCTTCGCCGCCTCTTTCGCGACCCGCTGCCAGCGGCGCGCGCGCTCGCGCCAGCGGCCCGGCTCGAGCGCGACGATCGTGCGCTCGGTGAGGACCGGGATCACGCGCGCCACGCCGAGCTCGGTCGCGGCACGGACGATCCGCTCCATCTTGTCGCCCTTCGGCACCGACTGGACGAGCGTGACGCGCAGCGGGGACTCGGCCGCGCGCGCCGTGACGCCGAGGACGGTGCCGGTCGCGGCATCGCCGATCGTCTCGAGGCGCACCGTGTAGTCGCGCCCGGCGCCGTCGGCCGCGAGCACGGTGTCGCCGGGCCGGAGGCGCAGGACGCGCACGATGTGGCGCGACTCGTCCCGGTCGAAGACGACGCGCCCGCCGTCGATCCGCTCAGGCGCGAGCGTGAAGCGGCGCACCGGGCCCCCGCCGAAGCGTGAGGGTCGTCCAGCCCTCGAGGCTCAGCGAGCCGTCGGGCGCGAAGCCGCGGCCGGCGAGCGCCGCCGCGAGGCCCGGCGCCTCTGCGTCGAGGATCCCGCCGAGCACGAGGGCGCCGCCGCCCGGTGCGACGTAGCGCGCGTAGCGCGGCGCCAGCCTGAGGTGCGCCGCGGTCAGGAGATTCGCCACGACGACGGGCACGCCTGTCTCCTGGAGCGCGCCGGCGTCGGCCAGCACGCAGCGCACGCGGTCGGAGACGCGGTTGCGGGCCGCGTTGGCCATCGCGGCGGCGACGGCGTCGGGGTCCTCGTCCACCGCGACGACCGAGGGAACGCCGAGCCGGGCGGCCGCGACCGCGAGGATCCCCGAGCCCGTCCCGAGGTCGAGCAACCGCGTCGCCGTCGCGCGCGCGAGCAATGCTTCGAGGGCCGTGAGGCACCCCAGCGTGCTCCCGTGCTGGCCCGTGCCGAACGCCCGGCCGGGCTCGATCGTGATCACCACGCGCCCGTTGACGGGTGGCCGGTCCCACGGCGGCGCGATGAGGAGCCGCTTGCCGGCCGGCACCGGGCGGAAGTGGGCGCGCCACGCGTCGGCCCAGTCCTCGCCCGCGAGCGCGACGACGGCCGGCTCGCCGCTTGCCCGGAACCCGAGCGCGGCGAGGCCGCCGAGGTACTCGCGCACGCCCTCCTCGAGCGCGCGCGCGAAGAGCGTCTTGGGGAAGAACGCGCGGAGTCTCGGGGCGCGTCCCTCCGACGCCTCCTCGATGACGCCGAGCGCGCCGAGCTCCCACAGGAAGTTGGTCAGCCCCTCGGAGGCCTCCTCCGGGGTCTCGACGCTGAGCTCCCAGTAGCGGGAGGACGACATCGGCTCAGCCGAGCAGCTTCTTCATCCGCTCGAGGAACGCGGCGGAGAGCGGCCCGCGCTGCTCTGTCGACGCCGCCTCGAACGCGGTGAGCGCCTCGCGCTGTCTCGCGTTCAGCTTCGGCGGGACCTCGAGGATGAGCCGGTAGCACGCGTCGCCGTGCCCGCGGCCCCGGAGGTGCGGCATGCCCTTGCCCTTGAGGCGGAGGATCTGGTGGGGCTGGCTGCCCGCCGGGACCTTCAGCTTCGCCGTGCCGCCGAGCACGGGCACCTCGGCCTCGTGGCCGAGCGCGAGCTGCGGGAAGGTGATGGGCAGGTCGCAGTGGAGGTCGGCGCCGTCGCGCGTGAACAGGTTGTGCTCGAGGATGCGCACGAGCACGTAGAGGTCGCCGGGCGGCCCGCCGCCGAGGCCACCCGAGCCCTCGCCGGTGAGCCGGAGCTGCATGCCGTCCTCGATGCCCGCCGGGATCTTCACCGACAGGAGCCGCTCGGCACGCTGCCGTCCCTCGCCGCGGCACTGGGGGCACGGATGACGGTTCAACTGGCCGCGGCCCTGGCACTTCGGGCAGGGCTGGGCGATCGTCAGGAAGCCGTGGCTTCGCCTGACCTCGCCGCGTCCGGCGCACATGTCGCACGTCTCGGGCCGGCTGCCGGACTCCACCCCCGTGCCCTCGCACGCGGCGCACGCCTCGAGGCGCGGGATCTGGATCTTCGTCTCGACGCCGGTGGCGGCGTCTTCGAGCGTGAGCTTCAGCTCGTACTGGAGGTCGTCACCGCGCGCGGCGCGCGCGCGGCGCCCGCGGCCGCTGCCGGCGAAGAAGTTCTCGAAGATGTCCTCGAACAGGGTGCCGAACCCCGTCTCGCCGAACCCGGGACCGGCGCCTGGCGCGGCCGTGCCGAAGCGGTCGAAGTGAGCGCGCTTGTCGGGGTCGGAGAGGATGGCGTAGGCCTCGCTGAGCTCCTTGAAGCGGCTCTCGGCGTCCTTGTTCCCCGGGTTGCGGTCCGGATGGTGCTGCATCGCGAGCTGGCGGTAGGCCTTCTTGATCTCCGCGTCGCCGGCGCCGCGCGGGACGCCGAGGATCTCGTAGTAGTCGCGCGCCACTAGGCGCCGTCCTCGTCGGGCGCCGCGGCGACGGCGACGAGCGCGGCGCGCAGGAGGCGGCCGTGCAGGAGATAGCCGGGGAGCTGCTCGCTCACGACCGTGTTCGGGGCGGCGTCCTTCGTGATCACGCGCGCCACGGCCTCGTGCCGGGTGGGATCGAACGGCTCGCCGAGCGCGCTGTAGCGCGTGACGCCGTGCCGCTCCAGGACCCGGCGAAACTCGCGCTGCACGAGCTCCACGCCCTCGACCACGCTCGCGGCGTCGCCGCGCTGGCGCGCCGCCTCGAGCGCACGGTCGAGGTTGTCGAGGACCGGAATCAGGTCGCGCAGCAGCGACTCGTTGGCGTACTTGAGGTATTCCTCGCGGTCGCGCTGGGCGCGGCGGCGGACATTGTCGGCCTCGGCGAGCGCGCGGAGGAGCCGGTCCTGTTTCTCGTCGAGCTGCCGCCTGAGGGTCTCGACGTCCGACAGCGGCGTCTCCGCCCCGGGTGCCGCCGCGCCGTGCATCGTGGGATCGTCCATGGTGGTTGAATTATAGCAGCGTGCCGTGCGCCGCCCCCGACGCGGGGCCGACCACGCTACGACGGCAGGTAGAGATCCTGGCGGACGCGCGACAGGGCGTCGGTCACGTGGCGGGCGGTCTCGTCGACGACCGAGATGATGTCCGGGTAGGGCAGACGCCGGGGACCGACGACACCGAGGATGCCGACGACCTGGTCCCGGTAGAGGTAGGTCGAGGTGATCAGCGTGCACCCGCGCATCTCGGCGAACGGGTTCTCCTCGCCGATCGTGACACGGAGCCCCTCGTCAGTGGCGAGCGCGGTCATGAGGTCGGCGAGCCGCTCCTTCTGCTCGAAGGTGCGGAGCAGCTCGCGCGTCGACTCGATGTCCCAGAACTCCGGATGGTCGAGGATGTTGATCGTGCCGCTCACGTAGAGCGTCCGCCCGCGCAGGAGCGCCACGATCTGCTCGGTGACCGCGCGCGCGCGGGTGTGCAGCGCATCGAGCGGGTCGCTCGGCGCCGACTCCATGTCCACGACCTCCTGCACGGTGCGGCCGCGGAAGCGCCGCGTGAGCTCGCGGCCGATCGCGCGCACCTCGTCGGGGACGAGCGGCGGATCGAGCGTCACGGCGCGCGCGGTGACCCAGCCCGCGTCGGTGACGATGACCGCCAGCGCGCGGTCGTCGTCGAGCGGCATCAATTCCAGGCGCGTCAGTGTCGTGTGCTTGAGCGGCGGGGCCAGGAGCAGGCCCGTGAGCTTCGTCACCTCCGAGAGGTGCGAGGAGGTCCGCTCCATGAAGCCGTCGAGGCCGGACCGTCGCGTCGGCAGGCTCTCGCTCGGCGCTGCGGGCTTCGCGGAGGGCGCCGGCGGGAAGGAGTCCACGTAGAGCCGGTACGCCTGGTCGGTCGGCACGCGCCCGGCGCTCGTGTGGGGCTGGGCGAGGTAGCCCATCGCCTCGAGGTCGGCCATCGCGTTGCGGATCGTCGCCGGCGAGAGCGTCGGGAAGTAGCCCTTGGAGAGCGCACGCGAGCCGACCGGCTCCGCCGAGTCGATGTACTCGCGAATGAGCGCGATCAGCACGTCGCGGTGACGAGCATCCATCACCGAGAATTATAGCAATTCGACGAAGAGCGCGTCCGAGAGGAGGAAGCCCGCCTCGGTGAGCCGCGCACAGCCGTCCGCGAGGGTCAGCAGGCCCTCGCCACGCCAGGTCTCGACGCGCCGGCGCAGCGGCGCGTCGGCGTCCAGGCGCTCGTCGAGCCAGGCCGCGGCGACGCCCTCGGCCGTGCGCAGACCGAGGATGAGGCGCTCGGCCAACCGCTGCCGGGGCGTGAGCACCTCGTGGAAGTCCACGGGCAGCGCGCCCGCCTCGAGCGTCTCGCAGTAGCGCGGCGTCGCCTTGACGTTCGCGTACCGCACGCCCCCGACGTGCCCGCACGCGCCCGGGCCGGCGGCGAGGTACTCGGCGGCGCGCCAATAGATCTGGTTGTGGCGCGCGCGAAAGCCCGGGCGCGCGTAGTTGGAGATCTCGTAGTGCTCGAAGCCCCGCGCCGCCGCCGCGCGGGCCAGGAGCCAGTACTGCTCGACGACGGTGTCCTCCGCCGGCAGCCCCGCGACACCGGTTGCGCCCCAGAGGCTTCCGCCGTCGAGCGTGAGGCCGTACGCGGAGAGGTGCTCGGGCGCCCAGGCGAGCACCGCCTCCACGGCCGCGCTCCAGCCGGCGACGTCGAGCGTCGGGAGGCCGTACATGAGGTCCACGCTCAGGTTGGAGACCCCCGCCTCACGCGCGGCCTCGAACGCCTCGCGCGCGCCGCCGGCGTCGTGGAGCCGCCCGAGCCGCGGCAGCACCACGTCGTCGAGCGACTGGACGCCGAGGCTCACGCGGTTCACGCCGGCTCCGCGGTAGGCGCCGAGCTTCGTGCGCGTGACGCTCTCGGGGTTGCACTCGATCGTGACCTCCGCGTCGGCGGCGAGGTCGAAGCGGCACCGGACACGGTCGAGCATCGCCGCGAGGTCCTCCGGCTCGAGCAGCGAGGGCGTCCCGCCGCCGAGGAAGACCGTGGCGAGGCGGACGCGCCGCACCCACGGCAGCTCGGCGAGCAGGTCGAGCTCGCGGGCCAGCGATTTCAGATAACGGGCGAGCAGGCCCTCGTCGAGCGGCGTCGTGTTGAAGCTGCAGTAATGGCAGCGCTGCGCGCAGAAGGGGACATGGATGTAGAGACCGAGCTCGGCCGCGCACGGCTCCGTTCCGGCCAGCACTACGGGATGTAGCGCGCCAGTCTCCACCAGCGGAGCCAGTGCCGGTCGCCGTCCCACGACCAGTAGATCAGGAACGCCTTGCCCTTGATCTTGTCGCGCCGGACGAAGCCCCAGTAGCGGCTGTCCTGCGAGTTGTCGCGGTTGTCGCCCATCACGAAGTACGAGTCGGGCGGCACCGTCGTGGCGTCGCAGCCGTAGGAGTAGCCGCAGGAGGTCTCGCCGCCCGAGCGGCTCCAGGCGGGGTCCGCGAACTTCGTGTACGGCTCGGTCAGGGGCGTACCGTTCACGAGGACCGTCCGGCCCTTGATCTGGATCCGGTCACCCGGCGTGCCGATGATGCGCTTGATGAAGTCCCGACGCTCGTCCTGCGGGTACTTGAACACGACGATGTCGCCCCGGCGCGGGTGCCGGAGCCCCGGCACACGCCACTCGACGAAGGGCAGCTCGGCGCCGTAGAGGAACTTGTTCACGAGGATGTAGTCGCCGACGAGCAGCGTGTCCATCATCGAGCCGGACGGGATCGTGAAGGCCTGGACGACCAGCGCGCGGATGACGAGGGCCAGGATGACGGCGACACCGATCGCCTCGACGTACTCGCGGACCGCCGACTTCCGCTTCGGGCGCGCCTCGACGTCCTCACCGGCCAGACGTCTCGTCTCGGTCGTGCCGGCGGCGCCCAGCTTGTTGTCGTCCATGCTCAGCTCTTCAGGACCGACAGGAAGGCCTCCTGCGGGACTTCGACCTTGCCGACCTGCTTCATGCGCTTCTTCCCTTCCTTCTGGCGCTCGAGCAGCTTCCGCTTCCGCGTGATGTCGCCACCGTAGCACTTGGCGGTGACGTTCTTGCCCATGGCCTTCACCGTCTCACGGGCGATCACGCGGCTTCCGATCGCCGCCTGGATCGCTACCTCGAAGAGCTGGCGCGGGATCACGCCCCGGAGCCTCTCCACGAGCGCCTTGCCCTTCTCGTACGCCTTGTCGCGGTGGACGATGCTCGAGAGCGCATCGACCGGATCGCCGTTCAGGAGGATGTCGAGCTTGACGAGGTCGGACGGGCGGAAGTCGGCGAACTCGTAGTCGAATGACGCGTACCCCTTCGAGATGGACTTCAGCTTGTCGTAGAAGTCCACGACGATCTCGGCGAGCGGGAAGTCGAACCTGATGTGGACGCGCTTGCCGTGATATTCCAGCGATTGGTGCTCGCCGCGCTTCTCCTGCGCGAGCTTGTAGATGGCCGTCATGAACTCGGTCGGCACGAACACCGACGACGTGACGTACGGCTCCTCCATCGTCTCGATCCGATCGGGCGTCGGCATCTTGGACGGGTTGTCGATCTCCAGCAGCTCACCCGCGGTGGTGAGCATCCGGTACCGTACGCTCGGCGCCGTGACGATCAGCGACAGGTCGAACTCGCGCTCGAGCCGCTCCTGGACGATTTCCATGTGGAGCATGCCGAGGAAGCCGCAGCGGAACCCGTATCCCAGGGCGAGCGACGTCTCCGGCTCGTACGTGAAGGCGGGATCGTTGAGGCGAAGCTTTTCGAGCGCGTCCCGCAGCGCCTCGTAGTCGGTGTCCTCGATCGGATAGAGCCCCGCGAAGACCATGGGCTTCGCGTCGCGGTAGCCGGGGAAGGGCGCCGCCGTCGGCCGGGCGGCCTCGGTGATCGTCTCGCCGACCTTCGCGTCGGCCACGCGCTTGATGCCGGCGATGACGTAGCCTACCTGGCCCGCGCTGAGCTCCTCGACGGGCCGCATGTCCGGCGAGAAGACGCCGACCTGCTGGACGTCGTGCTGGCGACCGTTCGACATGAGGACGATCCGCGTGCCCTCGCGCACGCGGCCTTCCCGCAGGCGGACGTAGATGACGACGCCCTGGTAGGAGTCGTAGAACGAGTCGAAGACGAGGGCCTTCAGCGGGGCGTCCGGGTCCCCCGTGGGCGGCGGGATCCGCGCGACGATCGCCTCGAGCACCTCGGGCACACCCGTGCCGTGCTTCGCCGAGATCGCGAGCGCCTCGCTCCCGTCGAGGTCGAGCGTCTCGGTGATCGCGAGGCGCGTGCCCTCCACGTCGGCCGCGGGCAGGTCGATCTTGTTGATGACGGGGATGATGGTGAGGTTCGCGTCGCTCGCGAGATAGAAGTTCGCGAGGGTCTGGGCCTCGATCCCCTGCGCGGCGTCGATGATGAGCAGGGCGCCCTCGCACGCGGCGAGCGCGCGCGACACCTCATACGAGAAGTCCACGTGGCCGGGTGTGTCGATGAGGTTCAGCGTGTACTCGTGGCCGTCGCGCGCCTTGTAGAGGAGGCGGACCGTGTGGGCCTTGATCGTGATGCCCCGCTCGCGCTCGAGGTCCATCGAGTCGAGCACTTGGTCCACGGCCTTCTTGGCGTCCATCGTGCCCGTGAGCGCCAGCAGGCGGTCGGCGAGCGTCGATTTCCCGTGATCGATGTGGGCGACGATCGAGAAATTCCGGTTGCGGGACAACGTCATCGCTTCAGTCTAACATGCGCCCTCAGCTCCCATCGTTGCGCGTGAGCGTCGAGCGCGCGGGGATGACGGCGCCGGACTCTAGCACCACGCCGGCGCCGACGCGCGCGTGCGCGCCGATCCGGACGTCGGCGCCGAGGACGCAGTCGCGCAGCACCGCGCCGCGACCGAGGTCGACCCGCTCCCAGAGCACCGCGCCCTCGACGCGCGCGTCGGGGCCGATCGTCGAGTCGTCGCCGACGACGGCCGACGGACCGACCCGGCAGCCCGCGGCGAGCGTGACCCGCGCGCCGATCACCGAGGGCGCGACGACGCGGGCGTCGGCCGCGGCCGTCCCGCCGGTGCCGATCCAGCTCCCCTCGCGCGGTTCGCCCGGGGGCGGCAGCAGCAGGCGCGCGCGGCCCGCGAGCAGGTCCATCTGCGCGGCGTGGTACGCCGCGGGCGTCCCGATGTCCCGCCAGTACGCCTCCGCCTCCCAGCCGAAGCAGGGGACGCCGTCGGCGATCAGCGCCGGGAAGACCTCGCGCTCGATGGACACCGGCCGGTCGCGCGGAATGCCGTGGAGGAGCGCCGCGTCCAGGAGATAGACGCCCGCGTTGATCGTGTCGGTCGTGATCGGCTCGCCCGCCGCCGGCTTCTCGCGGAAGGCACGCAGGCGCCCATCGGCGGCCGTCTCGACGAGCCCGTACTGGCGCGGGTCGCTGACGCGCGTGAGGAAGATCGTCGCGCGCGACCCCTGCGCCTCGTGGCAGCGGCGCATCGCCGTGAGGTCCGCGTCGGTGAGGACGTCGCCGTTCAGCACGAAGATCGTTCCCGACGCGAGGTCGGCGGCGTTCGCGACGCCGCCGCCCGTGCCGAGCGGCTCCTTCTCGACGACGTACCGGAGCGTGACGCCGAGGTGCTCGGCGCCGCCGAGCGCCGCGCGCACGTCGTCCACGCGGTAGGAGCACGCCAGGATCGCGTCCACGACCCCGTGCGCGCGCAGCAGCGCGAGCTGGTGGGCCAGAAACGGGCGGTTCAACACCGGGACGACCGGCTTGGCGCGCGCGAGCGTGAGCGGACGCAGGCGCGTGCCCTGGCCGCCGGCCAGGATCACGGCCTGCGTGCGACGGGCGGCGGCCGCTACGCTCCCGGCGACCAGGCCTCGGCCTCGTTGATCAGCATCACGGGGATCCCGTCGCGGATCGGGTAGGCCTTGCGGCACGCGGGACAGATGATCCGCGTCGCCTCGAAGATCAGGTCGCCCTTGCACGCCGGGCATACCAGGATCGCCTTCAGCTCGTCGTCGATCATGCCGGCACCTCCTTCCTCATGTGCTCGACGGTCCGTGCGAGTCCCGCGTCAAAGGGGGTCGCCGCCGTCCAGCCGAGAGCCTCCTTCGCCCGTGACGCGTCGAGCACGCTCCGCCGCTGCTCGCCCGGCCGGGCGGGGCCGTGCTCGGCCGCGCGCCCGACGCCGGTGAGCCGCGCCAGGCGCCGGTAGACGTCGTTCACCGACGTCTGGGTGCCGGTGCCGATGTTCAGCACGCCGGAGACCCGCGGGTACTGGAGCGCGCGCGCGAACGCATCGGCCACGTCCCCGACGTAGACGTAGTCCCGCGTCTGCTCGCCGTCGCCGTTGACGACACACGCGGCGCCTGCGAGGAGCCGCGCGACGAAGATCGCGATGACGCCCGCCTCGCCGCGCGGATCCTGGCGCGGCCCGTAGATGTTCGCGAGCCGCAGGGCGAGCACGCTCGCGCCCGTGAGCCCCGCCCAGCACTCGAGGTAGTGCTCGCCGGCCACCTTCGAGGTGCCGTACGGCGACGCGGGATGGACCGGGTGGTTCTCCGGCGTCGGCAGCACGTCCGTGTCGCCGTAGGCGGCGCCGCCGCTCGAGGTGAAGACGACGCGCGCCACGCCCACGCGTCGGCACGCCTCGAGGAGGGCGAGCGTCCCGAGCACGTTGACGCTCGCGTCGAAGAGCGGGTCGATGACCGAGCGGCCCACGGAGGCCTGGGCGGCCAGGTGCAGGACGGCCTCGGGGCGCGCCAAGGCGAGGGCGTCGCCGAGCCGCGCGCTCCGGAGGTCGCACGCGTGAAAGCGCGCGGCCGGGTTCAGGAGCGCGCGGCGGCCAGTGGTCAGGTTGTCCAGGATGTCCACCGTGTGGCCGTCGGAGAGCAGGCGGTCGACGATGTGGGAGCCGATGAACCCGGCGCCGCCCGTGACGAGGACTCTCATGCGCGGCGCGTCCGCTTGAACCAGTCGATCGTGAGGCGCAGGCCTTCGTCGACGTCGACGCGCGGCTCCCAGCCGAGCAGCGAGCGCGCCCGACCGATGTCGGGCTGGCGGACCTTCGGATCGTCCACGGGCAGCGGGGCGAAGGCGATCTCGCTCCGCGAGCCCGTGAGCCGGACGATCCGCTTGGCGAGCTCGAGCAGGGTCATCTCGTGCGGATTCCCGAGATTGACGGGCTCGTTGGCGGTCGCCTGCATGAGGCGCCAGAAGCCGTCGAGGAGGTCAGAGATGTACTGGAAGGAACGCGTCTGCGAGCCGTCGCCGAAGACGGTGACCGGCGTGCCGCCGAGCGCCTGGGTGATGAACGCCGGGATCGCGCGCCCGTCGTTGATCCGCATGCGGGGTCCGAAGCAGTTAAAGATGCGCGCGATCCGGGTGTCCACGCCGTGGTAGCGGTGGTACGCCATCGTGATCGCCTCGGCGAAGCGCTTGGCCTCGTCGTACACGCCCCGCGGCCCAACCGGGTTCACGTTGCCCCAGTAGTCCTCACGCTGCGGGTGCACGAGCGGATCACCGTACACCTCCGAGGTCGAGGCGAGCAGGAGGCGCGCGTTCTTCGCCTTGGCCAGGCCGAGGGCGTTGTGGGTGCCGAGGGCGCCGACCTTGAGCGTCTGGATCGGCAGCTCGAGGTAGTCGCGCGGGGAGGCGGGGCTCGCCAGGTGCAGGACCCAGTCGAGCGGCCCGTCCAGGCGGAGATACTCGGTCACGTTGTGGCGGACCAGGCTGAAGCTGTGCCGTCCCTCGAGCGCGGCGACGTTCTGGGGCGACCCGGTGATGAAGTTGTCCATGCAGACGACCTCCCAGCCCTGGCCCAGGAGGAACTCGCAGAGGTGGGAGCCGATGAAGCCCGCGCCGCCGGTGACGAGCGCCCGCATGGGGGGTGTCAGGAGGGCAGGACGGGCTTGCGGCCCATCGAGTGGTACTCGAAGCCGAGGCGCTTCATGCGCTCCGCCTCCCAGAGGTTCCGGCCGTCGAAGACGGCGGGGCGGCGCATGACGGTGCGGAGGCGCTCGAGGTTGAGGAGCTTGAACTCGTTCCACTCGGTGACGAGCACGACGCCGTCGGCGTCGGTCGCGGCCGCGTAGGGCGACTCGCAGTAGACCACGCCCGGCGGCAGGAGCGCGCGCGCGTTCCCGACCGCGACCGGGTCGTAGGCGCGCACGGTCGCGCCGCGCTCGACGAGGCGGCTGATCACCTCGACGGACTTCGCCTCCCGCATGTCGTCCGTGTTCGGCTTGAAGGCGAGGCCGAGGACGCCGAGCGTCTTGTCGTCCAGCGGCGCGAGCGCCTTCTCGATCGTGCGGACGAAGTGGGACGCGCGCTCGCGGTTCGTGTCCACCACGGCCCGGAGGAGGGGAAAGTCCGCGCCCAGCGTGGCCGCGGTGTGGATGAGGGAGTCGGTGTCCTTGGGGAAGCAGCTCCCGCCGTACCCGAGGCCGGCCTGGAGAAACGCCGGACCGATCCGGGGGTCGAGCCCCATCCCCTTCATGACCTGGGTGACGTCGGCGCCCGCCAGCTCGCAGATGTTGGCGATCGAGTTGATGAACGAGATCTTCGTGGCCAGGAACGCGTTCGACGCGTACTTGATGATCTCCGCCGACGGCACGTCGGTGATGATCATCGGACGCTCGAGCGGCGCATAGAGCTCGAGGAGCGTCATCGCCACCTGCTGGGTGGGCGCGCCGATGACGATACGGTCTGGCCGCAGCGTGTCCTCGATCGCCGAGCCCTCGCGCAGGAACTCGGGGTTCGAGACGACGTCGAAGGGGACTGGCGTCGTCTGGTGACGCTCGATGACCTCGCGCACGAGGTTCCCCGTGCCGACGGGCACCGTGGACTTGTTGACGATGACCGTGTAGCGCTCCATGGCTTCCGCGATTTGCCGCGCGACCACCTCGACCGCGGCCAGGTCGGTCTGGCCGGTGTCTTTCGCCGGTGTCCCGACCGTGATGAAGACGATGACCGCGCGCCGGACGCCGGCGGCGAGGTCGGTGGTGAACGTGAGCCGCCCGTCGGCGACGTTGCGCGCGACCATTTCCTCGAGCCCCGGCTCGTAGATCGGCATCTGGCCCGCCTGGAGCTGGGCGATCTTCTTGGCGACGTTGTCCACGCACACGACCTCGTTGCCGAGGTCCGCGAAGACCGCGCCCGTGACGAGCCCGACGTACCCGGTGCCAACGACGCAGATGTTCATGGCCGAGCGAATTCGATCATAACAGACGTGTCACACGCGAGAGGTCTCCTCGTCCGACTCGGCGGCGACCCAGCGGAAGAAGACCACCGTGAACGCGGCGAGAGGAATGAGCGCGGCCGGGACCCACATGATGAGACCGCCGAGCCGCTGATCGGCGAGCGGCTCGAGCCCCCAGAGCCGCGGCGCCGCCCCGTAGAACGGGTAGAGCACGCGCTCGGCGCCCGTGATCATCGAGGCGACGACCGTCATCGGGATCCCGAGCGCGAAGAGGTAGAGGATCTGCGCGCCGTAGGGCAGGCGCGGGGCCAGCGTGGACGCCGAGACGACGGGCCACCAGGCGAGCACCGAAGTGGCGAGGAGCACGAGGTGCTCGACGACGTGCCAGCCGTGGCGCTCGAGCGCCTGGTTGTAGGGCAGGGGCAGATGCCAGCCGATCAGCGCTACCGCGTACAGGGCGAGCGCGGGGACCGCGCGCGTCGTCGCCCGCACCGCGAAGCGCCCGAGGGCGGAGCGGAGCAGCGGGCCGAGCAGCCGGTCGAGCATGAAGGCCGGCGTGCCGGCGAGGAGGACTGGCGCCACCACGAGGGTCAGGAGCAGGTGCTGGACCATGTGCGCGCTGAAGAGGTAGCAGTCGCTCAGGTCGTGGAGCGGGCCGTTCAACGCCAGCAGGAGGACGCCGAGGCCGGCGAAGAACCACACGGGCTCGCCCGCGTGGCGCCGCGGGCCGCGCGCCCAGGCGACGGCATAAGCGACGGCGAGGATCCCCGCGCCGAGCAGGACGTCGCCGTGGAGCTCGCCGGACGTCCAGGCGAAGGCCGGAGGCATTGCGATCACCTGCCGAGCACGAGGAAGGCGCCGGTCAGCGTCATCAGCGCGAGCACGAGCCCCGTGGCGAGCGCGAGCGGGCCGCAGAAGAGCACGGCGAGCGCGCGCGAGTCGTAGCGCAGGTGCATGAAGAAGAGGACGACGAGCGCGAACTTCCCGGCGGAGAGGACCAGGAGGAGCGGGACCAGGATCGGCGTGAGCGCGCGGATATAGATGACGGCAAACTCGAGCGCGGTCACGACCGAGAGGATGGCGGCGACCTTCAGATAGGTCCCGATGGACGCGTGCTCGACCGGCGGCTCGTTCACGGTTCTGGCCTCACGGCATGAGGTAGACGAGCGTGAAGATCGCGATCCACACGATGTCGACGAAGTGCCAGTAGAGCCCCGCGACCTCCACCTTGACCGCGTCGACCCGCCCGAGCCGGCCACGCAGGTCGAGGATCAAGAGCGCGAGGAGCCAGACCACGCCGACCGTCACGTGCCCCCCGTGGAAGCCGGTGAGCACGAAGAAGGTCGAGCCGAAGAGGTTTCGCTGGAGCGTCAGGCCCTCGCGGACGAAGTGCGTGAACTCGTAGACCTGGAAGCCGAGGAAGATCAGGCCGAAGAGCGCGGTGCCGAAGAGCCAGAGGCGAGCCTGCCGCCGGTCGTCGCGCTGGACCGCCGCGAGGGCCAGCACCATCAAGAGGCTCGACATCAGGAGGTCGAAGGTCGAGAGGGTCGTGAGCGGGATGTTCAGGATCTGGTGCGGCTCGGGCCCGACGACGCTCCGGCCGTTGTAGGCGAGGTAGGTCGCGATCAGCGTGCCGAAGAAGAAGCACTCCGAGCCGAGGAAGACCCACACCGCGACCTTCCGGTGGTCCACGCCGAGATCGCCGTCCTGCTGCGCGTGGGCCGGGTTCCGATGGTGCTCGAGCGCGAAGGCGAACATGCAGACGACGGTGAAGAGCGCGCCGGCGAGCACGACGGCGACGTGTGTCAGCGCCCCGATCGCGAGGACCGCGATGCCGAGAGCCGTCAGCACCGGCCAGCGCGACGGCGCCGGGAGATGGATATGGGTGTGGTCGTGCGTCGGGGCGGGGACGATCCCGGGCCTTCCGTGCTTCTCGCGCCAGAAGGTGTCGCGACCGTAGATCGGTGGGATCGTGTCGAAGTCGTGGAGCGGCGGCGGCGACGAGGTCCGCCACTCGAGCGTGCGCCCGTCCCACGGGTCGGCGGACGCGGGCGCGCCCCGGGTGAGGCTCCGCCATGCGTTGACCATGAAGAGGAGCACGCCGAGCGCGATCCCGAAGGCGCCGACCGTGGAGACCGCGTTCCAGAAGGTCCACCCGGCGGCGGCGGAATAGGTGTAGATGCGACGGGGCATGCCGATCGCGCCGAGGTAGTGCTGGGGAAAGAACGCGACGTTGAAGCCCGCGAACACGACCCAGAACTGGAGCTTGCCCAGCCGCTCGTCGAGGAGCCGGCCCGTGATCTTCGGCCACCAGTAGTAGGCGCCCGCGAAGAGGCCGAAGAGGCTGCCCCCGATCAGCACGTAGTGCAGGTGCGCGACGACGAAGTAGCTGTCGGTCTGCTGGAGGTCCACCGGTGGCGAGGCGTGCATGATGCCGGAGAGGCCGCCGATCGTGAAGAGCCCGACGAGGCCCACCGCGAAGTGGAGCGCCGTCGTCGTCCGGATCGCGCCGCCCCAGAGCGTCGCCAGCCAGTTGAAGATCTTCACGCCCGTCGGGATCGCGATGAGCATCGTGGCGATCGACAATGCCGCGACCGGGCCCATGCCCGCGGCGAACATGTGGTGGCTCCAGACGCCGAAGCCGAAGAAGCCGATCAGCACGCCCGAGTAGATGACGACCGGCGCGCCGAAGAGGGGCTTGCGCGCGAACGTCGGCAGCACCTCGGAGACGATGCCGAACGCGGGGAGGATCAGGATGTAGACCTCCGGGTGGCCGAAGATCCAGAAGAGGTGCTGCCAGAGGTGGAGGTCGCCCCCGGCGGCGACGTCGTAGAAGCGCGTGCCGAAGAAGCGGTCGAACATGAGGAAGATGAGACCGACCGTGATCGGCGGGAACGCGAGCACGATCAAGAACTGCACGACGAGCGTCATCCACACGAACACGGGCATGCGCATGAGCGTCATGCCTGGCGCGCGCATGTTGAGGATCGTCACGATGAAGTTGATCCCCCCGAGCATCGAGCTGACGCCGAGGACCTGGAGGCTGAGGAGCCAGAAGTCCACGCTGGGCCCGGGCGTGAACTGTTTGGACGTCAGGTTCGCATAGCCGAACCAGCCCGCGTCGGGGGGCGCCCCCACGAGGAAGCTCGCGTTCAGGAACAGCCCGCCGAACAAGAGGATCCAGTAGCTGAGCGCGTTCAGGCGGGGGAAGGCGACGTCGCGCGCGCCGATCAGCAACGGGACCATATAATTGAAGAACGCGGCGTTGAGCGGCATGATCGCCAGGAACACCATCGTCGTGCCGTGCATCGTGAAGAGCGCGTTGTAGGTCTCCGCACTGACGACCCGCCCGCCGGGGCCCGCGAGCTGTAGCCGGATCAGAAGCGCCTCGACCCCGCCCACCAGGAAGAAGAGAAACGCCGTCACGCCGTAGAGCACGCCGATGCGCTTGTGGTCGACGGTCGTGATCCAGGACGCGGCCGGGGTGACCCACGCCGCGCTCATCGCCGGCGGCTCACTTGAGGGTCATCAAGTAGGCGGCGACCGCGCGGGCCTCGGCGTCCGTGAGGCCCAGCGCCGGCATCTTCACGCCCGGCTTGATCGCGCCTGGGTCCTTCACCCAGGCGGCCACGGTCTCGGGCGTGTTCGGGAGCATTCCGGCGGCGAGCGTCTTGCGGCCCCCGAACGTGGTGAGGTCGGGGCCGAGCACGCCGGCCGACACGCCGCGGATCGTGTGGCAGCCGACACAGGCGCGGCTCGCGAAGATGGCCTTGCCCGCCGCGGCGGGGCCGGCTGGCTCGGCCGGCGTCGCGCGCTGCGCCGCGACCCACCGCTCGAACGCCGCGGGCGCATCCACGACGACGCGCATGCCCATGTTGGCGTGCGAGGCGCCGCAGAACTCGGCGCACTGGCCCCAGTACTCGCCGGGCGTGTCCGGCGTGAGCGTGAGTCGGTTCAGGCGGCCGGGCACCACGTCGCGCTTGCCCCCGAGCTGCGGGACCCAGAAGCTGTGGATCACGTCGGGGCCCTCGAGCGTGAGCTGGACGGGCCGGCCGGCGGGCAGGTGGAGCTCGTTCGCCGTCGCGACGTCGAGCGCCGGGTACCGGAACTCCCACCACCACTGGCGGCCGCGCACGAGCACCTCGAGCGCCCCGGCCGCGGGCGCGGCCTGCGTGCGGAAGATGACCTGGATCGTCGGGATCGCGATCAGGAGCAGCACGAGCGCCGGCGCGATCGTCCAGGAGAGCTCGAGCAGCGTGTGGCCGCGCGTCTGCGGGGGCGGCGGCGCGCCCGGCCTGTCGCGGAAGCGCAACAGCACCCACGCGAGCCCGGCGAAGACGACGAGGGCGATGACCGCGGCCACCCACGTGATGATCCCGTACACGTGGAGGATCTCGCGCGCGAAGTCGGAACGGGCGGCCACCGTGCTCATGGGCCCGTCCCACGCGCAGCCTCCTGGCACGAGGGCGGCCGCGGCGAGCCCCAGACGCACGTGGGCCCACTCGCTTGTCTGCCCGTTCACAAGACTGGAACCTACCGGAGCGCCGGGCGCTCTGCAAGGAGAAGCTAGGCGGCGAGCGCGAGCAGCGCGTGCAGCAGCACGTTCGCCCCCCGCGCGATCGCGTCCCAGTCGCTCATCTCGTCCACGCGGTGGCTCCGGCCACCCTTGGACGGAATGAAGATCATCCCGGCGTCGGTGATCGCCGCGAGGTTCTGGGCGTCGTGGCCCGCCGCCGAGTAGAGGCGCGTCGAGCCGAGGCCGAGGGTCGCGCAGGCGCCCTCGATCGCCGCCTGCACCCGCTCGGCGCAGAGCGCCGGAGCCGTCGCCGACATGGGGCGGAGCTCGACCCCGACGCCGCGCCGACGCGCCACGCGTGAGGCGAGGCTCGCGCAGCGCCGGGCGAGCACCTCGAGCGTCTTCGCATCGGGCCCGCGCATCTCGTGCACGAGCTCGCCGCGCGCGGGCACGATGTTCGACACGCCAGGGTGCACGTGGACGACGCCGAAGTTGGTGACGCTCCGGCCGCCGCCGTGCTTGACGACGAGGTCGCGCGCCTTGAGCGCGTAATCCGCGGCGGCCAGAAAGCCGTCGCGGCGCCGCTCCATCGGCGTGGTGCCCGCGTGGTCGGCCTGGCCGGTGAAGACGACGCGCGAGCGGCGCACGCCGACGATCGAGTCCACCACGCCGATCGGGATGCCGGCCTCCTCGAGCCGCGGGCCCTGCTCGATGTGGAGCTCGACGTAGGCGGCGATGGCGCCGGCGGGGGCCTTCGCCTCCCCGGAGCGCCGGGCGTCGAAGCCCGCGCGCGCCATCGCGTCGACGAGCCGCTCGCCGTCGACGGCCGCCATCTCTTCGACGCGCAGCAGGTCGAGCATTCCGCAGAACGCGCGCGAGCCGAAGAGGCTCCCGTAGCGCCCCTCCTCGTCGCTCCACGCGGCGACGGCGAGCGGCAGCCGGTGCACGGTCTTCGCCTCGCGGATCGTTTGTAGCACTTCGAGCCCCGCGAGCACGCCGAGCGCGCCGTCGAGCGTGCCGCCCTCGGGCACCGTGTCGATGTGGGAGCCCGTGAGCACGGCGGGCCGCTCGGCGCCGAACCCGCCCATCCCGGTCGCGCCGAACACGTTGCCGGCGGGGTCCACCCACGCCTCGAGGCCGGCGGCGCGGATCTCACCGAGGAGCCAGGCGCGCGCCTCCTCGTACGGCGGGGACCAGCACGGGCGGGTCACGCCGCCCCCCGGCAGGCCACCGAAGCGTGCGAGCGTCTCGACGCGCGAGCGGAGGCGCGCGGGATCGATCGCGATCACGGACGTGGAGTATATCGCCTTGACTTCACCCGCGAAGGATTCCTAGAATGAACCACCGTTCAGTGCGGCGGCACCCGTCCCCAGGAGGGGCCATGGACTTCTCGCTGACTCCCGACCAGGAAACCTTCCGCCAGACGCTGCGCGCCTGGCTCAAGGGGAACATCCCGCGCGAGTGGAAGCACGTCGGGAGCTCCGAGATCCCTCGCGTGGAGGCGTACGACCTCCTGAAGCGGTGGCAGAACAGCCTCTTCGACGCCGGCTTCATCGGGCTCACGTGGCCGAAGGAGTACGGCGGGCGCGGCCTCACGTTCATGGAGGAGCTGATCCTCCAAGAGGAGATGGCGTTCGCGAAGGCGCCGCCGATCCTGAACGTCCTCGGCGTCGGCATGGCCGGGCCGACGATCATCGCCTACGGCACCGAGGCGCAGAAGAAGCGCTACCCCGCGAAGATCCTCTCCTGCGAGGAGATCTGGTGCCAGGGCTACTCGGAGCCGAACGCGGGCTCCGACCTGGCCGCGCTCCAGACGCGCGCCGTGAAGGACGGCGAGCACTGGGTCATCAACGGCCAGAAGGTGTGGACGTCGTTCGCCCAGGTGGCCGACTGGATGATGCTGCTCGCCCGGACGGACCCGAGCGCGCCCAAGCACCGCGGGATCACCTACTTCCTGCTCGACATGAAGCTGCCCGGCGTGACGGTGAAGCCGCTCCGGCAGATCACGGGCGAGGCGGAGTTCAACGAGGTCTTCTTCGACAACGTGCGCGTCCACGAGTCGCAGGTGCTGGGCGACGTGAACGCCGGCTGGCAGGTCGGCATCACGACGCTCATGTACGAGCGCCTCACGCTCGGCTTCGCCCTCCAGACGCGGCTCCGCATCGCGCTCGAGAGCCTGATCGAGCTCGGGCGCAGGATGGAGAAGCACGGGCGCGCCGCCACGAAGGAGCCCGTCCTGCGGCAGAAGATCGCGCAGCTCTGGATCGACACCGAGTGCCTGCGCGTCACCGGCGCCCGCGCGATCACGAAGCTGCTCCGCGGCGAGATGCCCGGGCCCGAGGCCTCGGCGGGCAAGATGGTGTGGGTCGAGACGCACCAGCGGTTACAAGAACTGGCGATGGACATCGAGGGGCCCTACGCGCAGCTCTGGAAGGGCTCCCCGTGGGCGATCGACGGGGGCGTCTGGCAGCACTCGTTCCTCCGCTCGCGCGCCAACTCGATCGAGGGCGGGACGACGGAGATCCAGAAGAACATCATCGCCGAGCGCGTGCTCGGGCTGCCCAAGGACTAGGAGACCATGGATTTCGGGTTCAGCCAGGAGCAGGAGATGCTCCGCGCCACCGCGCGGAAGTTCCTCGAGCACGAGTGCACCTCGACGTTCGTGCGCGCGCGGATGGACGAGCCGGCGGGCGTCACCGACGACTTCTGGGCGAAGCTCGCCGAGCAGGGCTGGCTGGGCCTGGTCTTCCCTGAGGAGTACGGCGGCAGCCGCCTCGGCTTCGTGGACCTCACGGTGCTGATGGAGGAGATGGGGCGCTGCGTGATGCCCGGGCCGTTCTTCTCCACGGTGCTCCTGGGCGGTCTCACGATCCTCGAGGCCGGCTCGCCCGCGCAGCGGAAGGAATGGCTCCCGAAGCTCGCCGCGGGCCAGGCGAAGGCCACGCTCGCGCTCACCGAGCCGAACGCGCGCTGGGACGCGGCGGGCGTCACGGCGACCGCGACGGAGGGCAAGGGTGGGTTCGCGCTCAGCGGCACGAAGCTCTTCGTCCCCGACGCCCACCTGGCGGACGTCATCGTCGTGGTCGCGCGCACGGCGGAGGCGAAGACACCGGAAGACGGCGTGAGCCTCTTCCTCGTGCCGAAGGGCGTGAAGGGCCTCGAGGTCAAGCTCCTGCCAACGATGGACCAGACGCGGAAGCTCTGCGAGGTGACGCTGAAGGACGCGGCCGTCCCGGCCGGCGCGCTCCTCGGCGGAAAGGGCGGCGCGTGGTCCGCCCTGGCGCGCGTCATCCAGCGAGCGACCATCGCGCTCTGCGGCGAGATGTGCGGCGGCGCGCAGCGGGTCCTCGACATGACGACGGAGTACGCGAAGATCCGCGTCGCGTTCGGCAAGCCGATCGGCACCTACCAGGGCGTCAAGCACAAGGCCGCCGACATGCTCGTCGACGTCGAGAACGCGAAGTCGCTCACGTACTACGCGGCCTGGGCGGCGGACGAGAACTCGCCCGAGACCGCGCTGGCGACCTCGATGGCGAAGGCCTACGTCTCCGACGCGTACCGGAAGGTGTCCGCCGCCGGCATCCAGCTCCACGGGGGCATCGGCTTCACCTGGGAGCACGACCTGCACCTCTACTTCAAGCGCGCGAAGGCGTCGGAGTTCACCTTCGGCGACGCCACGCACCACCGTGAGAAGGTCGCGCAGCTCATCAAGCTATGAAGCTGGGGGGATCGAGACGATCCCCCCAGACCCCCCTGATTCGCGTGGCGAGCGAGCATGAGGCTCGCTCGGTCCTGCCGCCGCCGGGCCCCAGGTCCATGATCCGCTCGGTGCTGCTACACTCCCGCGTGTGATCGCGCCCGTCGAGCCCAAGCCCGCAGCCTCCGTCGTCCTCGTGCGCTCGGCGCCCGCCGGCGCGCCCGAACCGCTCGAGGTCTACATGATCCGCCGGCACCGCAGCATGAAGTTTCTGGGCGGCTTCTACGCATTCCCGGGGGGCAAGGTGGATCCAGAGGACGCGGCGCCCGAGATTCTCGCGCGCTGCCGGGGCGTCGCGGCGCCGGAAGCAGAGGCGCTGTTCCCGGACGACGCCGGCGCGCCGGCGCTCGCCTTCTGGGTCGCGGCGGTCCGCGAGCTCCTCGAGGAGAGCGGCATCCTGCTCGCGTGCGACCCCGCGGGCGGCCGGGTCGACGCGCGCGCCCCGCGGGTGGCCGAGGCGATCGAGCGCTGCCGCAAGGCGCTGATGGCGGGCGAGGCGCCCTTCGCCCGGCTCGTCGCGCGCGAGGGCTGGCACCTCGACCTCGACGGCCTCCGGTGCCTCTCGCACTTCGTCACGCCCCGCTCGAGCCCGATCCGCTTCACGGCCCGCTTCTTCCTCTGCCGCGTGCCCGACGACCAGGCGCCGCGGCTCTTCACCGAGGAGACGTCGGAGGGGTTCTGGATCCACCCGGGCGCGGGCTACCGCCGGTTCCTGGCCGGGGAGCTGGCGATGGCGGAGCCGGCCGAGTACGGCCTAGCGTATCTCGCGCAGTTCGCGTCGCTCGACGATCTCTGGGCCGCCCACGAGGACCGGC
>Ga0209156_10000168_pt1 | contig 52924 bp, 49 predicted proteins | sample GraSoiAngelo_124_FD_185881 | JGI IMG/M metagenome (GOLD analysis project Ga0209156, IMG submission 185881) | Grasslands soil microbial communities from the Angelo Coastal Reserve, California, USA - 14_0927_05_20cm (SPAdes) (version 2) | ecosystem: Environmental > Terrestrial > Soil > Grasslands... | reverse complement strand
GCTGGCTCGTTGAACGGGTACACGCGGAGGCCGCGCAGTACTCGCCTCGTCTGGTCCCGCTGCGTCTCGGTCGCGCATCCGCGCCACACTTCGAAGGCGGACACTGCCGTGGTCCCGAGGCGACCTTGCCGCAGGAGCCGCGCCATCTGCTCGTGGCTTCGCGCTCGAGGAGATCGATCAGGGCATCCGTGTCCGCGATCACCGGCGGACGGTCCAAGGCGTCGCCCTCGCTCGCTTGACCCGCTCCCGCAGGCCACTCCCGCGGAGCGCGCCGTAGGCCTTCAACGCCTCGGCAATGTCCTCTTGAGAAGGCGGCATCGGCTCCTCGATCCCCAGGTCGGCCTCGGCAGCTTCCGCAAGGCGACGGCGCACCCAATCGGAGAGGGAGATGCCTCGTCGTTCCGCGGCACGCGTGAAACGCGCCTTCTCGGCGGCGGTGGCCTTCACCTCGATCCGCTCCTCAGCCCTTGCTGACATGTACGGATATGTACGGACGCCAGCTCACGGGCGCAAGTCGCTGGGCGGGGCTGCATGACGCGGAGTGCGAGGCCCGGCATCTTCCAGCCGCCCCCGCTCTGGTGGTACGAGCTGGCGGACGCTCCGGTCGGTCAACGCGATCTTCATGCGGCTCCCTACTTTGCGCTGTCATGCGAGGTCATTCGGGCAATGACGCTCGGTGACCTCTGATGCCCGCCCCGACATCAAATAGAAAGTCCTTGCCCCACGGCCTCCCCTTCGCGCCCACGAAGGTCGGCGTGCTCATCGACATCGACATGGGCACCAAGGAGGACTTCCTGGCCACGCTGCGCTTCGGGTTCGACGAGGCCCACGCCGAGGGCGTGATCACCCGCCCGGTCGAGCTCGTCGTGAAGGAGGCGATCGGGCTCCCGCGCCTCGAGGCGAAGAACACGATCGACGGCTATCTCGCCCTTGCCGCCGAGGGCGTGCTCTGCGTCATCGGCCCGCTCATCACCGACAACTCGATCGCGCTCGCGCCGGTGATCGACCGCACCGGCGTGCCGGCCGTCACCTGGACGGGCACCGACCGCTACCATGGACAATACTGCTTCAACCTCGGCAACGGCGGCCTCGCCGAGGAGGCGGCGATGATGGCGGCGTGGATCCGCCGGCGCGGCTACACGACGGTCGGCATGATCCACGAGATCAGCCCGGGCGGCGTCGAGTACGCGTCGAACTTCCGCTACTACGCGGCCCGCGCCCGGCTCGACGTCCTGATCGAGGCCTACACGACGCAGGTTCCCGACGACCTCGAGGGCATCCTCCGGAAAATCCGCGACCAGCGGCCCGATTGCCTCGCCTATCTCGGCTACGGGTACCCGACGATCCTGATGGCCCCGATGTTCCGGAACCTCGGCTGGGACCCGCCCCGGATCATGACCAGCGCCTTCCAGTTCTGCTACGCCAAGCCCGAGTGGATGGCGGCGCTCGAGGGCTGGTACGGCATCGACCAGATGTGCGAGGAGAACCCGCGGCTCGGGCCCATGCTCGACCGCTTCGCGGACCATCTCGGCAAGCGGCGCGACCACACCGTGACGGCGCTCAGCTACGACACGACGCGTTTGATCGCCGAAGGGCTAGCGCGCGCGCCGCTGCTGACCCCCGCCGGCGTGAAGGACGGCCTCGAGCGGGTGCGCATGCTGCCCGCCGTCAACGGGGGCCCGCGCACGCACATGAGCCTCGGGCCCTACGATCACAAGGCGTACAAGGGCGACTGGCTCGTGATCCGCCGCATCGAGGGCGGGAGGACGGTGTTCGTCGGGCTCCACGAGCCGGCGATCTGATGCTCCTGCCGACGTCTCCGGCGTTCCTCGCGCTGCAAGCCTCCCGTCGCGGCCGGGCGGGTGGCCTCTGCTTCGCCGGCCGGCGCATCGCCTACGGGGAGCTCTCCGCCGCCGTCGACGAGCTGGCGGCGTGGCTCGTGCGGCGGGGGCTCGGGACGGGACAGCCGATCGGCGTGCAGGCGGCGAACGAGCCCGCGGTGGTGGCGATGCTCTTCGCCGTCTGGGGGATCGGGGCCGTCGCCGTGCCGATCGCCGTCCGCTCGACGGCCGAGGAGACGGCACACCTGCTCGAGCATGCGCGGGCCCGGGCGCTCCTCTGCGATCGTGGACGGGAGGCCGTCGCCCGCGACGCGGCCGCGGCGGCCGGCGTGCCGGCCTTCGTGACGGCGCCCGACCTGCCGCTCGCGCCGCGGCTCCTCCGTCGCGGCCGGCGGCCCGCGCCCCGCGCGCCCCGCCCGCCGGCGGCCGACGGGCTCGCGGTGATCGCCTACACCTCGGGGACGACGGGGGCCCCGAAGGGCGTCATGCTGACGCACGCGAACCTCCTCTGGGCGATGCTTGCCTGCGCCCAGGCGCGTGGCGACCGGGCCGAGACCGTCGGCGCCTGTCTGAGCCCGCTCAGCCACGTGCCGGTGCTGGTCTCGCACCTCCTCTGCCGCCTGCTCGCCGGGGCCACCGCCGTGCTGGTCGAGAAGTTCGACGTCGGCGCGACGCTCGATGCCGTCGAGCGCTTCGGGGTGACCGACCTCACGCTGATCGGCGGCATGGTCTTCGACATGCTCGCGCTCGGCCAGATTCCGGCGGCCGTGCGCCGGACGGTCGAGAAGGTGTCGGTGGGGGGTGCACCGACGCCGATGGAGGCGAAGCGCGCGCTCGCCCGGCTCTTCGAGGGCGCGGAGCTGATCGAGGCATACGGCCAGACCGAGTCGACCGACGGCGTCACGATGGCGCGCGGCACGAGCGTGTTCGACCGCGAGGGCACCGTCGGGCGGGTGAACCCGCACGTTGTCGTCGCGGTGCGTCGCCCCGACGGGGCGCTGGCGGCGCCGGGGGAGGAAGGGGAGATCGTGGTCGGCGGGCCGACCGTCATGGCCGGCTACCACCGCGACCGCGCCGCCACCGGCGACGCCGTCCGCGACGGCTGGCTGCACACCGGGGACCTCGGGCGGCAGGACGCGGACGGCTACCTCTTCCTCACCGGGCGCGTGAAGGACATCATCATCACCGGCGGCGAGAACGTGTCGCCCGCCGAGGTGGAGGCCGTGCTGCGCGCCCATCCGGGCGTCGCCGACGTCGCCGTCATCGGCACGCCGCACCCCAAGTGGGGCGAGCAGGTGACGGCCGTGGTGGTCAGGCAGCCGGGCGCCCGGGTGGACGGCGCCGCGCTCGGCGCCTTCGCGGGGGCCCGGCTCGCCGGCTTCAAGCGGCCGCGACGGGTGGAGTTCGTCGACGCCCTGCCGCGCAACGCCGCCAACAAGGTGCAGGCGCATCTCCTGCGGGAGCGCTTCGGCGGCTGATGGAGACGCTCGGCGCCTTCCTCGACGCCGCCGTCGCGCGCGCGCCCGCGCGCGAGGCGCTGGCCGCCGCGCCGCGGGCGGAGGTGACGGCGCGGCTCGGCTGGGCCGAGCTGCGAGCGGCCAGCCGCGAGGCGGCGAAGAAGCTGCTGGCCGCCGGCGCCGGCAAGGGGAGCCGCGTCGGTCTCCTCTGCACCAACCGCCTCGAATGGCTGCCGATCGCCTTCGGCGCCCTCCGGCTGGGGGCCGTCCTGGTCCCGCTCTCCACGCTCTGGAAGCGAGACGAGCTGGCCCACGCGCTCGGGCACGCCGACGTGCAGCTCCTCGTCATGCTCGACCGGTTCCTGCGCCACGACTACCTCGCGACGCTCCGCGACATCGTCCCGGAGCTGGCCGGGGCGGCGCCCGGCGCGCTGCGCTCGCCACGCCTGCCCGCGCTCCGCCGCGTGGTGCTGCTCGACGGGGAGGCCCCGGGATGCGCGCGCTGGGGCGAGCTGCCCGCGGCGATCGACGACCCGTTCCTCGACGCCGTCGAGCGCGCCGTGTCACCCGTCGACTGGGCGACCGTCTTCTTCACGTCGGGCACGACGGCCGAGCCGAAGGCCGTGGTGCACTCGCACGGCGCGCTCACCACCGCGGCGCGGGGCATCGCCGAGCGGCTCGGCATCGGGCCCGACGACGCCTGGTGGGGTCATCTCCCCCTCTTCTGGAGCGGGGGCTTCGTGCTCGGCGCGCTGGCGACCATCGCGGGCGGCGGGCGCGTCGTCCTCCAGGAGGTCGTCGATGCCGCGAGCGCGCTCGAGCTGCTCGAGCGGGAAGCGTGCACCATCATGGCCGGCTGGCATCAGGCCGGACCCCTGCTCGAGCATCCGGAGTTCGCGGGGCGCCGGCTCCGGCTCCGCAAGGGGACTCGCGCGGATCCCGAGCTGACGGCCCGGCTGCTCGGCCCGGACCACCACGCCGTCGGATGCTATGGCATGAGCGAGACGGCCACCTTCGTCAGCGCCGCGCGCTGGGACGACCCCGAGCCGATCCGCCTCGGCACCTTCGGCCGGCCGCTCGAGGGCATGGAGATCCGCATCGAGCCCGTCGCGGCGGGCGAGGCGGGCGAGATCCTGGTGCGCGGCCCCACCCTCATGGAGGGCTACTACGGCGTTCCGCGCGCGACGACGTTCGACGCCGAAGGCTTCTTCCGGACGGGCGACCTGGGCTTCGTCGACCCGGCGGGGTTCCTGCATTTCACGGGGCGTTTGAAGGACGTCATCAAGACCGCGGGGGTCAACGTGGCGGCGAGCGAGGTCGAGGCGGTCCTGCGGCGCCATCCGGCCGTGCAGGCCGCGCACGTCGTCGGGGTGCGGCATCCGACGCGGGGCGAGAACGTCGCGGCATTCGTGGTCTTCAAGGCTCGAGGCGGGGCGACGCCCGAGGAGCTCCAGGGTTTCTGCGGGGAATCCCTGGCCAGCTACAAGGTTCCCCGGCACGTCTTCGTGGTCGCGGAGGGCGACCTGCCGCGCACGGCGAGCGGCAAGGTGGAGAAGGCGGCGCTGCGCCGGCTGGCGGAGACCCGTGCGGCCGGAACCCCATTTTAAGTCCGATTTTTCCTGTCTTCTTTGGGCGTTTATCACCTCTTCGCATGGTGACTCCGCTTGCCGGTTGGGGCTGGGGCGTGCGACATCGAGCCCCGCGAGGACCCCGCGAAGAGCCTCGCATCACGGAAGGGAGACACCAGATGAAGCGCTTGCTCGCCATCGCGCTCGGGGCCGTGTGTCTGATCGCCGTCGTCGCCCGCACGCAAACCCCCGGGCCGGGGCAGCCGTTCGGCGGCGACGACCCGGGATGCGTTCCCGACAACGCCGCCCATCTCCGCTGCGCCAACACCATCTCGCGCGCGTTCGGCAGCCTCGTCTCCGCCGTCATCCGCTGCCACCGCATGCAGGCGAACGCCCGGCTGAATCACCGGGCCTTCGACGAGGAGTCGTGCGAGCAGGCGACGCCTTCGTCGGGCGGCCGTTCGGCCGGGGAGCGGTTCAACGCAAAGCTGAGCCGTATCGCTCCGGTGTGCACCCCGACGCAGCTCGCGGCCGCGGCCTCGCTGCGCGACACGCTGCTCGCGTCCAGCACCAATCCCGACTCGCTCGACCACCTCGACGGCGACGTCTACTGCGACTCCACCTCCGGGGCGGTGATCGACGACTCGACCGGCGGTGCGATGGTGGACGACGCCGGCTTCGTGCCGCTCAATGCGGACATGGCGCGGTGCGAGAACACGGTGGGCACGAACCTCGCCAGGCTGGTCCTGCGGGTGATCCGCTGTCACATGACGCTCGCACGGAACAACTTCAACGGCCGGCTGGTCGACGACGAAAGCTGTGAGACGACGGCAGTGGGCAGCTACAACAGCTCCGCCGACCGGCTGAGCGCCCGAGGCATCTGCCCGCCGTGCCAGAGCAACGCGAACCAGAAGGCCCTCGGCACCGCCACCGTGGCCCGTTTCGAGACCGCGAACGGGTCCATGTATCCGTGCGGCGCCGGGACAACGACCACGACCACCGTCGCGACCACGACCACCACGGTGGCGACGACCACCACGACGGTGGTCACGACGACGACCTCCACCACCACCACGATCCCGGTGCCGACCACGACGACCACCACAACGACCACGACGACGCTCGCCCCGTGCACCGGTCCGTGCACCTGCACGGGCGGCACTCCCACCAAGATGTCCTCCACCACCGGGGTCGGCTCGGGCAGCTGCGGGCACCTCGCCTCGGACACGAACCCGAACTTCTTCTCCCTCGCGTGCGGCGGGCTCTACGTCGGCGGCGCCGGCGTCGGCGTCCCGCTGCCGTTCACGGTCCCCGACAATGGCACCTCGACCTCCCACGTCTCCTCGTGCGCCGGCACCTGCCTCACGTTTACCGCTGCGGACGCGGCCGAGGCCGGCGGCAACCGCTGCGCGGGCGGCTCGAACCACAATGGCAGCTGCACGACGAACGCCGACTGCCCGGGCGGCAAGTGCAACTTCCTGAAGTGCACGAAGGCGGGCTGCCTCTTCGGTCCGCCGCTGCCGCTTCCGAACGGCTCGCACCTCTCGGCTGCGACCAGCACCTGTGTCATCAACACCGTCTCCGCCGACGGCTCGGGGACCGGCGACTGCAGCACCGGGGTGATCACGAACTTCAACCTGCCGCTCAGCTCGAATATCTTCCTGGCGGGCGACCTCATGTCGATGCGGTGCTCCGGCGGGTCGACGCCGGGAGCCGGCTGTGCCGCCGGCGGCGGGTGCGGCACCGTCACGCCGGGCTCGTGCCCGGGTGGAACCTGCGTCAACGACACGGGGCGGTGCACGGACACCGGCGCGGCATGCTGCTCCGACGCCGACTGCAGCGTGTCAGCGACGTGCGAGACCGGCGCCTGCTCGGGCGGGACCAATAACGGCAAGGGCTGCATCACCAGCGCCGACTGCCCGGGCGGCGGGAAGTGCAAGACCTTCATACAGCCCTGCCCGATCTGCGAGCCGACTACCAACAAGTGCAACGGTGGCCCGAACGACGGCCTCGCCTGTACGCCTGTTTCCAGCCCGAGCAACAACGACTTCCCGACCAGCCACGAGTGTCCGCCGAACACCTCGCTCAGCATCGGCTCCCTGCCGATCGCCTTCGTGCTCAACACCGGCACGGTGACGAAGACGGCAGTCAACCTGACGGATCAGGCGAACGTCTTCTGCGGCTTCTGCAAGAATAAGACGACGAATGCCTTCCGGAACCCGGCCGTGGCATGTAATACGAACGCGGACTGCACGGCGTTCACAGGCTTCACGAGCTGTGGCCAGCGGACATCGGGTGCCTTCACCGCGGACGATGTCGCCCGCACCATCGTCGCGACGGGCGTCGCGGTGGGGCCCATCGTCACCGGCGGCCCGGCCCAGCCGCAGACCCTGGTCAGCATCTTCTGCATCCCGCCGACCTTCAGCGCGGCGGTCGACGCGGCGGCCGACCTGCCCGGTCCGGGCATGACAGCCCTCCAGGGCACCACGGTAATGAGTCCGTGAGTCCGGCGCCGGCGCCCGCGCCCGTTCACCCGGGCGCGGGCGCCAGCGCGCGGACGACCGCCTCGGCGGTCGTCACCGTGGCGAGCAGCGGCATGATGTTCTCGATCGAGAACCGGTGCCACTCGTCGGGGTAGCTCGCGCAGCAGTCCTCGATCACGACCACGTCGAACCCCCGGTTGACCGAGGCGCGCACGATGCCCTCGACGGCGAGGTTGGTCGACACGCCGCTCATCAGCATCGTCGTCCGCCCGAGCATGCGGAGCACGGGGTAGAGCTGCGTCCCGTACGAGCCGTCGACGCCGACGGTGCGCTCGAGGACGAAGTCCTCCGGCTGCGGTGCGAGCGCCGGGTGCGTCTCCACCCCCCAGGTGCCCTCGACGAGCATCGGCTGGCGCTGCGAGCGGCGGTGGATGAGCGTGTTGGGGCGCGGGAAGCCGGGCTTGCCGCAGAAGTTGACGTAGAGGATCGGGACGCCACGTGCGCGCGCCGCGGCGATGACCGTCTGGAGCTTCGGGATGACGCCCCGCTTCTCGACCTGGGCCGCCAGCACGCCGCCGATGCCCCGCTTGCCGATGTTCGACTCGTGCACGATGTCGTTCTGCATCTCGACGATGCAGAGCGCCGCGCGGCCGGCGTCGAGGAGGAGGTCGGCCGTCACCGGTCGGGCTCCCACACGGGCAGCGTCACGCGCTCCGTCAGCCGCTCGAAGACGGCGCGCACCCGCATGCCGAAGGCCATCTCCTCGGGACGGCAGTGGACCATGTAGCCGACGAGCCGCGGCCCCTCGTCGACCTCGACCAGCACCAGCACGAGCGGGAGGAGATGGCGGAAGGCGGGCAGGAAGGGCTCGTGGGCGACCACGTACGAGTAGATGCGGCCGCGACCGCTCGCGGCGAACCACTCGAGGCGCCCGCCCCCCTTCCAGTACATCGGCTTCGGCGGCCAGTGTGCGCGACCCGTCGCGCGCTCGCGCTGGAGCATGAGCCGCCCTTCGCGCGCGCCCTCCCAGAAGGGACGCATGACCGGGTCGTCGACGTCGGGCAGCGGGTAGTCGGGATGGAGGTTCATCATGCTGCGCGTAGTACCGCCGCGCTGGTGGCCACGCCGGACGCGCCGGTCACGAGCGTCGCCTTGCAGCCGGGGACCTGGTTGACCGACGTGCCGCGGATCTGCCGCACGCCCTCCAGGACGAGGTTGAAGCCGTGCACGTACGCCTCCGCGAGCCCGCCGCCCGAGGTGAGCACGGGCAGCTCGCCGCCGAGCTCGATGCGGCCGCCCTCGGTGAAGGGCCCGCCCTCGCCGCGCCGGCAGAAGCCGTAGTCCTCGAGTCCGGTGATCACGAGGGGCGTGAAGGCGTCGTAGATCTGCGCGCAGTCCATGTCCCGTGGCTGGAGCGCGGAGCGCTGCCAGAGGAGCTTCGCGCAGAAGACCGACGTCGTCTCCATGGTGGGCGTATTGTTGTAGTTGGCGAGGTGCACCGGGTTCGGCCCCGAGGCCTGCGCGACCGAGTGGACGAGGACGGGCGGGTGGCGGAGGTCGCGCGCGCGCTCGACCGAGGTCACCACGCAGGCGAGCGCGCCGTCGGTCTCGAGGCAGCAGTCATGGAGCGTGAGCGGCCAGCCGATCGGGCGGCCGGCGAGGTAGGTCTCCATGTCGAGCGGCCGGTCGCGCATCATGGCGTAGGGGTTGCGTTGCGCGTGGCGGCGCGCCGCGATGGCGACGTTGCCGAAGTGCTCGCGCCGGGTGCCGAACTCGTGCATGTGGCGGTGCGCCCACATGCCGATGACGTCGACGGGGCGGACGAGGCCCCACGGGACGTGCAGCGCCTTGTCGTCGCGGACGAGCCCGCGCTCCTGCGCCCACGGGCGCGACGCCTTCGCGCCCCGGTTGCGCGCGCGGTGGCAGACGACGGTGGTCGCGAGCCCCGCGGCGATCGCGGCCGCCGCATGCATCAGCGTCGCGCACGACGCCCCGCCGCCGTAGGAGATCTTGTCCCACCAGCGCAGGTTCTCGACCCCGAGCCGCCGGGCGATCGAGACCTCGTGCGTCGACTCCATCTCGAACATCGACATGCCGTCGACCTGCTCGGCCTCGAGGCCGGCGTCGTCAAGGGCGAGCTGGATCGCCTCGACGGCCGTGTCGGAGATCGGACGGCCGATGTCCCTGGCGAAGGGCAGGTGGCCGATGCCGACGATCGCGACCCGATCCTGGATGCGGCGGAAGAGGTCGTCGCCCGGGTCCTGCACCGTCACCCGGTTACCACGAGATTTCGCGACCGCACAAATGCGCCCTGACCTGGCCCGCGAACTCGGCGATGGCGTCGAGAAGCGGCGGGCTCGCGAGCACGTCGTTGTGGTGCGCGCCCTTGATGCGCAGGAAGCGCTTCGGCTCGCGTGCCGCAGCGAACAGGCGCTCGCCCAGGGCGAAGGGCACGACCTCGTCGCGATCGCCGTGCGCGACGAAGACCGGGACGGAGAGCGTCCCGATGCGCGCGAGCGAGTCGAAGCGATCGCCGACCAGGGCCGCCAGCGGTCCATAGTGGCTGCGGGCGACGTCCCGCAGCGTCGTCCACGTGGAGACGACGGCGACACCGGCGCAGGGGCGCACGCTCGCCAGGTGGATCGAGACGGCGCCGCCGAGCGATTCGCCGAAGCAGACGATCGGCAGCGCCCCGGCGCTGTCGTAGGCCGCCTCGGCATCGAGATAGACGCCGGCCTCGCTCGGGCGGCCCTCACTGCGCCCGTAGCCGCGGTAGTCGTAGGCCAGCATGTCGATGCCGCGTGCCGCGAGCGCGAGCGCGACGTCGACGCGTCCGGCGATGTTCCCGGCGTTGCCATGCGACCAGACGAGCGTGGCCCGCGCCTCGCGTGCTGGGACGTACCAAGCATGTATACGGACGTGGTCGCGGGTGGTGATCCAGCGCTCCTCGACGCCCGGAGGCGGGTGCGGAATGGTGGTGTCGGGGAGGAAGATGAGCCGATCGAGCCACACCGAAGCGCACCCGGCCGCTGCGACGTATCCCAGGATCACAATTCGGCGGCCCATCGCAACCGCCGTCGCAAGCGTCAGTGCCCGACCGCAGCGACGACGTCGGCCATCGCACGCGACAGCTCGTCCGGAGTCTTCGCGTGCCGGAGCCCGACGACGAGGTAGTCGAGCCCGGCGTCGCGGTATGCGTCGAGGTCGCGGCGCACCTTGTCCGCGTCGCCGTAGAGCGGGCGCGAGCCATCCGGGCCGACCAGCACGCCTTTACGAAGGCTCACCGTCACCGCCTCCGGCCCGCGCCCATGGGCGACCACGCGCTGCCGCAGCCGCGCGACGAGCGGTGCCAGCTCCGCCGGCGCGAGGTCGATCGCGTGCCAGCCGTCGCCGGCGCGCGCGGCGCGCTCGATCGCGGCCGCCGAGTCGCCCGCGATCCAGAGCGGAGGATGCGGCTGCTGGACCGGCGGCGGGCCCGTCCGCACCGGCGGGAGGCGATAGCACGAGCCCACGAACTCGGCGTCGCCCCCGCGCCAGAGCGCCCGGCAGACCGCGAGGTATTCCTCGGTCCGCCGGCCGCGGCCCGCGAAGGGCACGTCGAGCGCCTCGAACTCCTCGCGCAGCCAGCCCGTGCCGACGGCGAGGACGACGCGCCCGCCCGAGAGGACGTCGAGCGTGGCGATCTGCTTCGCCGTGACCACGGGGTTGCGGTAGGGGAGGACGTACGCGCTGACTCCGAGCCTCACGCGGCTCGTCTGTCCGGCCAGGTAGGCGAGGGTAACCGTCGGTTCGAAGAAGCGCTCGATGACGGCCATGTCGCCCGGGCGCGCGTCGGGGCGCCGGTCGTAGGGATAGACCGAGCGGACGGCGCGCGGCGCGACCAGGTGGTCGCTCACCCAGACGGAATCGACGCCGAGCGCCTCGGCCTCACGTGCGAGGCGCACCAACACGTCGGGCGCGGCGAGCGGGCCGTAGTTGGGGAGGGCGATGCCGAACCGCACGCGCCCCAGAGCTAGCAGAGGGCGGACTGGCTGCGCCAGTCGGCGCTCAGCGCGTGCGGCGCAGAAGGCGGGCGGCCTCGACCTAGATGTACATGGGCCGATGGTGGCGACGTCGATCCTCGCAGGTGCCCGACGATCGATGATGCGAACGCGCCCGACGCGGACGTCGTCGTTACCAGAGTACTCGCACCAGCCCCGAGTCGGAGATGTCGGCGTCACGCGTGATGAGCGGCAGGGACAGGCGTCGCGCCGCCGCGCACACGAGCGCATCGAACGGGTCATCATTCGGGCGCGTGTCGTCCGCGAGGTAGACGTCCTCGGGGATGAGGTCGACTGCCTGATAGGCGGGGTTGCTGAAGAGATCGGCGAAGAACTCACGGAGGGATCGCCGGAGGTCGACGCGCCCCACGCGGGAAAGGAGGCTCGTCTCCCACATCACTGCCGTGGGGACGTAGATCAGGGCGGTGCGTGCCTCCGCGGCGGCGAACAGGCGAGCCGCGCGTCGGCCGAGCCGGCGGCCCCCTGCAGCGTGGAAGAGAAGGGGGTGCGTGTCGGTGACTGCCGCGCGGGCGTCAGCCACGATGCCGCCCGGACTGCCGCACGCGCCGCCGTCGACCACTCGAAAACATCGTGCGGATTGTCCGGTCCGCACCAGCGAGGTCGGGGTCAGCCGTCGCGAGCGCGATGGTGCCCACCACCGAGCGGATCGAATCGGTATGAACGCGTCCGGCGGCGCGCGCGTCGGAGACCAGCCGATCGACGAGCTGACTCACGCTTCGACGTCCACCTGCCCGCGCTTGCCCCCGCAGCCAGAGAAGGTTTTCCTCCTCGAGCGTGATGGAGATAGCCATCCTGCTCATACGATATTCATACGATGGGGCAGCGGTTCGCGTCAAGCACGGCTCGTCGCGGCCAGACACCTGCGGCTTGCCCCCCTGCGCGCCGAACTGGTTTGGCACAGCGCCGCCCGTTTTTTCCACGACCGGGGCCCGTTCCGTAAACCGAGGCTTCGCCTCAGACCGGACGGTCGGTCGCTGGTTCCACTCTACGCCTCGTCGGTCTGAGGCGGAGCCTCGCTAAAAGGTTAGCCTCTCGAAGTCATTCCACTGAATGGTGACCCCGTCGGCCGTGGCTTCCCAGTTCGGGACGTTCAGTGTCCGCACGGGTCCGCCGCCCCGTGAGATCAGCTGGAACGAGACCGTGGCATTGGGCGGCGAGCTGGCGGGGATGAAGATATCCGCGCCCTGGATGAACGGCAGCTGGCTGAGGACCGGATCCGGTTGGCTCAGGTCGGTCTGGCCGTCGCGGTTGCGGTCGAAGGCGAAGAACGCGTTGACCTGCTTGCTGATGGGACAGAGGACTTCGGTGCAGACGTTGAGGTCGTTGATCAGCAGCTGGTCGTTCTCGGCGCCCTGGTCGCCCCACAGCTCCTTGTACCTGATCATGACCGCCGACACGCTGCCCGGGCGATCGCCGGCGTATTCCTCGATCGAGGGCGAGGCGAGCAGGCGGACCGTGTAGTCGCTTCTGACGAACGGCTCGTAGTAGATGTGGAGCGTCGGCAGGCCCGTTTCGACGAGCGCGAACTCGTAGCGCTGGCCCGCGTTGGCCGCCACCGGTCCCCACGCGCCCCCGCCGGTCGAGCCGTCGCTGATCGCGATCGACGCGAGCGGCGTCGTCGTTGCCCGTACCCCGTTGGCGGCGACCGGCCAGATTTGCACGCTCGCGCCGGCGAGCCCTGCGTTCTGCGGGAAGTTGAGCGCCTTGCCCGCGAGCAGGATGCGCTTCTGCGGGACGATGTCGTGTTGTGGTAGGCCGCCGCGCAAGAATTTGAAGTACTGGATGAACGACTCGGCCGAGGTGCACGTCTGCACGTGCGTCTGGTCCGGGATCGTGACGTTCTGCGCGCCGTCCATGTTCCGGCCCGGAGTCCCCCTGCCCGCCCAGACGGCGAGCGTGGGCACCCCGGGATTCTGGTTTTGGCCGTCGACGTTGATGTAGTGCGCCACGTTCGCCCTGCGCTGGGCGGCCATGTCTCCGTTGGTCAGGTAGTCGTACATCACCGAGGTGCCGAGCGAGTGCGCGACGACGTCGACCTGGGACTTTCCGGTCAGCTGCTCAAGGGCGGCGATCGCCTCGTCGATCTGCTGGTCGACTTCGCTCTTGTCTCCCACCGCTCGCGTCGAGTTGTAGTCGACCTCGTCGATCCAGCTGGCCGCGTAGCCGTTGCTCTCAAAGCGCATCGCCTGCGACTCGAATTGAGCGCCCGAGCCCTCGATGCCGTGGACAAAGAGGATCGGGTGCTTGGGCGTGAGCGCGTGGGCGGCCGGCGCAGCGGACAGCAACAACCCGCCCCCGGCCAGAGCGGCGAGAAGCACGCGCGGGACCGTCCGGCCCAGGATTCTCGCTAGCCAGCACGTTGTCCGTATCCGGGTGCACATATGTAGTCCCTCCTGGCTCAGCTTGTCAGGCGCGGGTAGCCGCGCTGCAAGCGGCACCGTCGCACAGACGATGGCAGGTCTGATGGGGCACCTACGACGTGCGGAAGGTGCCACTACGGGAGACGCCACGCCAATCACCTGTGGAGGTGGACTCGGCCTTCCGATGGACGTGAGGCGTGAGGCATGAGCACGCGGCGGGCCCGACTTGACCGCGCCGACGGGGCCTTGTTACGCCCCGGCAGCGACATGGCGTGGCCGCCGACCCCGGAAGAGTTCGGGCGCTTGCGCGAGACCCTCGCATGGGTCGCCGCGCGGTCGCCTTACTACCGCCGTGTCTTCGACGCCGCCGGGGTGCGGCCCGACACGCTCGCGAGCTACGACGAGTTCCGCCGCCGGGTCCCGCTGACCCTCAAGACCAACCTGGTCGAGAACCAGCGGGCGCACCCGCCGTTCGGCGAGTTTCTCGCCGCGCCGCGGGAGCAGTTCGCCTCGCTCCACACCTCGCCCGGGCCGATCTACATCCCGCGCCTCGCCGAGGAGCGCGGCGGGACGCCGGTGCTCGTCGAGGCGGTCGCCGCCATGGGTGTGCGCCCCGGCGAGGTGGTGCACGTGACCCTGTCCTACCACATCATGCCGGGCGGACTCCGGCTCCATCGCGCCTTCGAGGAGTACGGCTGCCTGGTCATCAACGGCGGCACCGGGGCGAGCCGCCTCCAGGTGGAGGTGGCGCGCGCCTGGGGCGCGACGGTGTACGCCGGCACGCCGAGCTTCCTCGCCAACCTCGGCGACACGGCGCGCGAGATGGGCCTCGACCCCCGCCGCGACCTCCACTACCGGGTCGGCTTCTCGACCGCCGAGGCGCTCACGCCGGCGCTGCGCCGCGAGCTCGAGGCCACCTTCGGCATCGAGCTTTACGACCACTGCGGGGAAGCGCAGATCGGACCGCTCGCCGGAGAATGTCGCCTGCACGACGGCATGCACCTCCACGCCCGCGACCTCTTCTGCGAGTTCCTCGACGTCGAGAGCGGTGAGCCGGTCGAGCCGGGTGGGACGGGCGAGCTCGTCGCCACACAGCTCGGGCCGCGCGCGCTGCCGCTCGTGCGCTACGCCCCGCGCGACGTCTTCCACCTCCTGCCCGGCGCGTGCGCCTGCGGCAACCCGGCGCTGCGCCTGCGCTTCGTCGGCCAGGCGGGCGCCATCCGGAAGATCAAGGGTGTGCTCGTCCACCCGGCCCAGGTACACGCGGTGACGAGCGACTTTCCCGAGCTCGGCCGCTTCCAGATCGTCGTCGAGCGAGGGGCCCGGTACGACCGCGCCCGCCTGCGGGCGGGGACCGTGCGCGCGCCTGCCGAGCCCGAGGCGCTCGCGCGCGCGCTGGCCGAGCGGCTGAAGTCGACGGTCTTGATCCAGATGGACGTCGAGCTGGTGCCCGAGGCGGACATCCCGGAGGCGGCCGCGCCGCCCCGGTTCAGCGAGGCGATCGTCGATCGCAGGACGAAGGCGTGAACGCGGACCGTCGCTACTACGACCCGGACGTCCAGACGATGCCGCTCGAGCGCCTGCGGCGGCTGCAGGCCGAGCGGCTCGCCCGCCAGCTCGACCGCGTATGGGCCGTCCCGGTACCGTTCTTCCGCCGCAAGCTCGAGGCCGCCGGTCTCCGGCGCGCCGACCTCCGGGGCCTGGACGACCTCCGGCTCATCCCGACGACGGTGAAGGACGAGCTCCGCCGGAGCGAGGAGGAGCACCCGCCGTTCGGCGACTACCGCGGCGCGCCCATCGAGGCCTGCGTCCGGCTCGGGGCCTCCACCGGCACGAGCGGCCGGCCGACGCTCATCCTCTGGACCCGCAAGGACCTCGCGGTCGACCATGCCGCCTCCGCGCGCGGGCGGTGGCGCTGGGGGCTCAGGCCCGGCATGAGCCTCGCCAACGCCCACCCCTTCGGGATGAACGCGGGCGGCTGGCACTTCAGCCACGGCGTCGAGATGCTCGGCGTGCTGAACGTCCCCTCCGGCCCACCGCTCGGCGAGGCGCACGTCCGGGACGTCGTCGAGGTGTGGCGCCGGATCCGTCCCGACATGTACCGGCTCTTCGGCAACGTGGGGCGCACCTATGCGGACGCCGCGCGCGCGATGGGCCTGGATCCCGAGCGTGACCTGAACCTGCGCCTCGCGGGTGACCATCCGGCCGAGCAGTACCTGATGGTGAGCTCGGGCCTCGAGGCGCTGCCCCTGCTCGGCAGCGCCTGCGAGGAACGCGACGGCGCGCACCTGGCCGAGGACCTGGCCATTGTCGAGGTGATCGACCGGCGGACGGGACGCCCGTGCGGCGACGGCGAGCGCGGCAACCTCGTGGTCACCGTCCTCGAAAAGGACAACTTCCTCCTCCGCTACGACCTCGAGGACCTGGTCCGCTGGAACACGAAGCCGTGCCCGTGCGGCGAGACGCACCGGCGCCTGTTCTACGAAGGCCGCGTGCGGGACATCGTCCGGGTCGGCGACCGCGAGCTGCTGCCCATTGACGTGGCGTTCGTGCTCTACGAGTTCCCCGAGGTGTCGCGCCCGTCGGCGGAGTATCAGATCGTGCGGCGAGCCGACGTCCTACGTGTCCGCGTCGAGTACGACCCCGCCGCGGACGCGGGCGGGCTCGCGCGGCGCCTCGGCGAGCGCTTCCAGGAGCGGCTCGGAGTGACGGCCGACGTCGAGCTCGTCCCGCGCGGCGCCGTGCCGCGCTTCGCCTACAAGGCCGCGCGCGTCGTCGACGCCTGAGAAGCGTTTTTTACTTGCATTCGGGTGTCCATCCTTGCTAAGCGCAGAGGCGTTCATGCGCCGCGTCGCCCGCCCGCTCCTGACCGCGCTCGCCGTGAGCGGCCTGGTTGCTTTCACGTCCCCGAAGACCGGCTGCGGCACCTACACGAAGACCCAGTACCCGATCGTGCTGGCGCACGGCGCCGCGGGCTTCGACTCGTTGTTCGGGATCCTCGACTACTGGTTCGGAATCCCCGAGGACCTGGCCGCCGGCGGAGCCAAGGTCTTCGTCACCGAGGTGAGCCAGTTCAACACGCCCGAGGTGCGCGGCGAGCAGCTGATCGCGCAGCTCGAGCAGATCCGGGCGATCACGGGCAAGCCCAAGGTGAACCTCATCGGCCACAGCCAGGGCGGCTTCGACGTCCGCTACGTGGCCGCCGTGCGGCCCGACCTGGTGGCGTCGGTTACGACCATCGGGACGCCGCACCGGGGCACCCAGATCGCCGACTACCTCGACGCGAACTTCCTGAACGGCGGGTTCACCCAGGACGTGATCGCGAACTTCGCGAACACGCTCGGGACGGTCATCGGCCTGCTCTCGGGCTCGTCGAACCCGCAGGACGCGATCGCGGGCATCCGCTCGCTCACGTCGGCGGGCGCCGCCGTCTTCAACGCGAGCTACCCGCAGGGGATGCCGGCGACGCCCTGCGGTGTGGGCGCCGCGGTCGTGAACGGCATCCGCTATTACTCGTGGACCGGGACGGGCGTGCTCACCAACTCGGCCGACGTCTTCGACGACGCGCTCGGCGTGGCATCGCTCTTTACCAGCGAAGCGAACGACGGGTTCGTCGGACACTGCAGCGCCCACCTGGGCCAGGTGATCCGCGACGATTACTTCTACAACCACCTCGACGAGGTGAACCAGATCACCGCGCTCGTCTCGCCGTTCGAGGCCAATCCGCTGGTGGTCTTCCGGACGCACGCCAACCGGCTGAAGAACGCCGGCCTCTGACGCCCGTGCGGCGGGCGCTGCCCTACCTGCTGCTCGCCGCCGCGCTTGCCGGCGTGCTGGCGTCGCGCGGGCGTCGCGTGCCGAGGCGTTATTCGGTGGAGCACGAGGTGGCGCCGGTCGCCACGCTGGCACCCCCGGGCCGGCCGGTCGAGGCGGAACGGGGCGACGCGCTCGGCCGGCAGGGCGGCGCAACGGCGCGGCGCAGCCTGCCGCCCTCGCTGGCCGGAACAGTAGCGGACGGCGAGCTCGCGGTCGACGAGAGCGGCCGGCTCGTCGTGACGCGCGAGACGCGCCGCTTCTTCGACTATTTTCTCGCCGGCGGCGGTGAGGAAGGCGTCGGGCGGGCGAGGGCCCGCCTCGTCGCAGAGGTCCGGAAGAGGCTGCCGGTGAGTGCCGTCCCGGAGGCAATCGGCCTCCTCGACCGCTACCTGGCCTATCGCCGGCGCGCGCGGCTCGCCGAGCAGGCGCCGGACGTCGGCGCGCGAGTGAGCCTCCTGCACGCCCTGCGGGAGCAGGCGCTCGGTGCCGAAGCGGCGCGTGCCTTCTTCGCCGACGAGGAAGCGGCGGACGAAGCGGCGATCGAACGGGCGCGGATCTCCGCCGACCCGTCGCTCGACGCTGCCGAACGCGGGCGCCGCGCGGCTCGCCTGGAGGAGCGGCTGCCGGAGCCCGTGCGCGAGGCCCGCGCGCAGGCCCTGGCCCCCCTCCGTCTGATGCAGGACGAGGAGCGTTTGCGGGCGAGCGGCGCCTCGCCCGCCGAGATCCGGGCCTTGCGAGAGCGTTCCTTCGGCGCGGAAGCGGCCGACCGCCTCGAGGACCTCGACCGCCAGCGGGCCGCCTGGCAGCGGCGTCTCGACGATTACCGCGAGGCGCGTGACGCCATCGCGCGGAGCGATTCGCTCGATGCCGGCGCACGCGATCGGGCGATCGAGACGCTGCGCGCCGAACGCTTCACGCCCGAGGAGCGGCTCCGCGTCGTCGCGCTCGACCGCATCCGGGAGACCGAGCGCTAGCGCGTCTCGTCCCGCGGGGCGCGTGCCCCGAGCGCCAGCAACGCCACGCCGGCGAGGGCCCCGGCGTACCGGATGCCGGCGAGGAGACCGACGAGCGTCACGACGGCGCCGTGGAACGTCAGCTGCCGGGCCGCCCGCGGCTGCACGCGCGGGCGGCGTCAACGCGAGCCGCCGGGCTTGCCGCCGGCAGGCCCGCGGCAGTATGCGCTCTCGCGGGAGGGTCACGTCATGCCGTCGCTCAGCATGAGCCGAACCGAGCGCGAGGCATTCCTCGCCGGGACGCACGTTGCGGTCGTCAGCATCGCCGACGCCGGGCGCGGGCCGCTCACCGTGCCGGTCTGGTATCGGTACGAACCCGGCGGCGCGGTGTGCTTCGTCACGGCGCGCACGTCGCGGAAGCTCGCGCTGATCAAGAAGGCGGGACGGTTGAGCCTCTGCGTGCAGACCGAGACGGCGCCCTACGAGTACGTCACCGTCGAGGGGCCGGCGACAATCGGAGAGCCCGACTACGAGCGTGACATTCGCGGCGTGGCCCTTCGCTACCTGGGCGAGCGCGTGGGCGAGATGTATCTCGCCATGACCGCCGAGCAGCGCGCCGCCGAGGGCGAGGTGCTGGTCTCGGTCCGGCCCGAGCGCTGGCTGACCGCCGACTTCCACAAGATGACGAGGTAGCCATGCACGCCGATGTGGTGCGGGCGCTCGCCGCACTGACGACGGGTATCTACGTGCTCACCGTGCGCGACGGCGACCGCCGGCACGGCATGTCGTCGTCGTGGGTGACGCAGGTCTCGGGCGACCCGCCGCTCGTCGCGGCGGCGATCGATCGCCGGCATTTCAGCCACGACGTCGTGGAGCGGACCCGTCGTTTCGCACTGAACGTGATCGGCGCGCGTGCGAAGCACCTGGAGGACTACTTCTATTCGGCCGCGTCCCGGCGGCCCGACAACCTCGACACCGTCGCCCGGGAGGACTCGCCGGACGGGCCGCCCCTGCTCCGCGACGCGATGGCCACGCTCGAGTGCCGGGTCACGGCCGCGCACGCGGCGGGGGATCACACGCTCTTCGTCGCGTCGATCGAGCGGGTCACGTGGCGCGGCGACGACCGGCCGCTCACGTCGCAGGACCTGGACTACGTGTACGTGGGCGAGGTCGTGCGTCGCTGAGTGCCGGGACGCGCCGCCGATCGCGTGTCGTCGGCCGTGCGCTCGGGACTGAGACTTGCCGCCGCGAAGCGCCGAGCGAACGAGTGTGCGGCGCGAGCGGCGAAACGCCGCAAGAATGCCGCCCCGTCAGCTCCCGGTCAGGTCGGCGTCCGCCGGTCCGATCGTCCACGCAGCGACGGCCCTGGCACAGGGCTCGCACACCGGCCTCCACGGTAACGGCCCAACAAGGAGGTCGACAATGCGCGGTCCGCAACGCTTGCTTGCTCTCTTTTCGCTCCTCGCGCTTCACACAGGCGTGTGGGTGACGGACGGGCGAAGACCCGACTCGCGCTCGTGCCCGGACGACCTGGAAGCCGCGGTCGCCGCGCACTGCCCGTGCGACGGCCAGGTGAACCACGGGCAGTACGTGAGCTGCGTCGTCCGCTACGGCATCGCGCTGCGGAAGGCCGGCTGCCGGGGAGGGACGACGGTGCGCATGATCCGCTGCGCCGCACTCTCGACCTGCGGGAGGCCGGGCGCCGTGGTCTGCTGCACGAGCAGCCCCGGCACCTGCGACGATCCGGCGCCCGGCGACGGGACCGCCCCGGGCGTCTGCCGGAAGACCCGCATGCGGATCACGCGCGACGAGGCGACGTGCACGGCGGCCGGCGGCGTCTCCGGCGGCCGAGGCAGCATGTGCTGGGCCTGCGCCACGAGCTCGACGACCACCACGAGCACCTCGACGTCGACGACGACCTCGAGCACCGTCGTCCGCGCTCCCGTCACCACCACCAGCACCACCACGACCACGAGCACCACGACGCTGCCGGCAGGTGTGACGTACGGCAACGCCGTCGAGTTCCCCGGAGCCAGCCAACACACGCCCGGCTACCTGCTCGGAGGCCCGATCAGCGTGCCGCAGGCGTCCACCCTCACTCACCTCGGCGTGATCGCCAAGAGCGGCGGTCCACACGTCATCCTGGCGCTCTACTCGGACACGGCCGGCGAGCCGGACCGGCTGGTGGCGTTCACCCCGGCCACCTCGATGACCGTCGGCGCGATGGAGATGCCCCTCACGTCGACGCCTCTCGCGCCCGGAGTCTACTGGATCATGGGCGTCTACGACGCTGACGCCTCGATCGGCATCGACGAGAGCGATGCGGCCGCGCCCGTCCGCTATCTCTCCCAGTCCTTCTCCGACCCGCTGCCCGATCCGTTGCCGCCCGCGTTCTCGTACGCCGGGCAGACGTTCAACTACTACATCAGGGTGGCGGAGTAGGCCGGGTCATCCGCCCGAAGGATCGAGGATCCGTCGGAGCCGCGCGTGCGCGCCGACGAGAAAATCGGCGACGACGCGTGCCCCGCGCGCCCGGCTCCGGGCACGGTAGTCGCGCCACAGACGGCCGGCGAGCGCGGAGGTCTCCGCCGACATGTCGCTTTACTTTTTCGGTAAAGCAAACCCGGCGTTGCGGCCGGAAGCGAGAGCATGGTACCGCGAGCCGCGACGGAGGGGTCTCGAATGGCATACGGCGAGTACCGCTGCCTGCGCGTGCGCCTCGATCGCGGCGTGGCGTTCGTCACCATCGACCATCCACCGATCAACCTCCTCGACGTCGCGCTCATGCGCGAGCTCGACGGGATCGGTAAGGAGCTCGAGGGCGACGACGCCGTGCGCGTGGTCGTCTTCGACAGCGCCGATCCCGACTTCTTCATCGCGCACGCCGACGTCGCGCTGATCAGGCAGCTCCCGACGAGCGCGCCCCGGCCGACGACGCTCGGCTTCTTCCACGCCATGGTCGAGCGCTTCCGGACCATGCCGAAGGCGACGATCGGGAAGATCGAGGGGCGGGCGCGCGGCGGCGGCAGCGAGTTCCTCCTCTCGCTCGACCTCCGCTTCGGCGCCCTCGGCCGGGCCGTCCTCGCGCAGCCCGAGGTGGCGCTCGGCATCCTTCCCGGTGGTAGCGGCACGCAGCGCCTGCCGCGCCTCATCGGCCGGGCGCGAGCGCTCGAGGTGATCCTCGGCGGCGAGGATGTGCCCGCGGAGCTGGCCGAGCGCTGGGGCTACCTGAATCGCGCCTTGCCGCCCGCGGAGCTGGGACCGTTCGTCGAGCGCCTGGCGTTCCGGATCGCGTCCTTCCCGGCCGACGCGATCGCGCTCGCCAAGGCCGCCGTCAACGCCGCCGAGCTGCCGACGGAGCAAGGGCTCCTCGAGGAGGCCGCGTGCTTCAACGGCACGCTCGGCACCGCCGCGGCGCGCCAGCGGATGGCGCGCTTCCTGGAGCTCGGTGGTCAGACGCGGGCCGTCGAGCTGCACCTCGGCTCGCTCGTCGATCGGCTCGCGGAGTAGCGCGCGTGGCCGTCCGGCTCTTCGCGCTCACCTGTGGGTGGCTGACCGGCCCGGCGGGCGGGTTCCTCGCCGGCGCGACGGGCCGTCTCCGCGTCCCCGTGCCGGCCTTCCTGATCGACCATCCCGGCGGCAAGGTGCTCTTCGACAGCGGCCTCCACCCCGATGCCGGGCGCGATCCTCAGACACGGCTCGGTCCCGCCGCGCACGTCTTCGAGGTGGAGCTCCGGGACGGAGAGGACGTCGCGGCGCGCCTCGCCGCGCTCGGCGTCCGTCCGGCAGAGATCCGGTACCTGATCACCTCCCACCTGCACTTCGACCACACGGGCGGCCACGCTTCGATCCCGAACGCGCGGGTCGTCGTGCAGCGCCGGGAATGGGACGCGGGCCACGACACCGACCTCATGGCACGCAACTTCTACGACGCGCGCAACTACGACACGGGGCACGAGGTGCTCGCGGTCGACGGCGAGCACGACCTCTTCGGCGACGGCCGCGTCGTCTGCCTGCCAACCTACGGCCACACCCCCGGCCACCAGTCGCTCCGCGTCCGGCTCGGCGGTGGCGACGTGGTGCTCACCGCCGACGCCTGCTACCTCCGGCGCACGCTCGAGGAGCTGCACCTCCCCGCGATCGTCCACGACCCGCCGGCGATGCTCGCATCGCTGCATCGCCTGCGGGCGCTCCAGCAGGCCGGAGCCCGAATATTCTACGGCCACGACCCCGAATTCTGGGCGACGGTGCCCCAGGCGCCGGGCGAAGTTTGATACGCCGGCCGCGGCTTGGCCGCGGGCGGCGCGGGGTCCGGGGGCATCGGAGCAGCGCAGCGCGCGGAGCGCGCGAGCAGCGCACGGGCCCCCGGGGGCGTTAATTAAGCCGGCGCTCCCTCGACGATCGAGAGCGGCGTGGGGGTCGGCACCACGCGCGTGAGCCGCAGGCCCGCGGCGGCGTAGACCGCGGCGAACTCCCCCTCGGTCCGCTCGCGGCCCGGACAGAGGATCATCATGAGCAGGTCGGAGACCTTGCTCGGGTCCGGCTCGTTCCCGGGTCGCACCACGGCGTCGATCGCCAGCACCCGTCCCGCCGCCGGCAGGCCTTCCCGGCAGCGCCGGAGGATGGCGACGCACGTGTCGTCGTCCCAGTCGTGCAGGACGCGCTTCAGGACGTAGGCGTCGAACAGCGCCGGCACCGACTGGAGGAAATCGCCCCCGAGACGGCTGGTACGCCCGCGGAGGTCCGGGGCGTCGAGGACCGTCGCCTCCTTCACGACGTGCGGCAGGTCGTAGAGCGCGCCGCGTACGTCGGGATGCGCCCGCAGGATCGCCGCGAGGAAGCCGCCACGCCCGCCGCCGACGTCGATCACGCGGGCGAAGGCGGAGAAGTCGTAGGCCGCGGCGATCGGGGTGTTCTCCATCTCCGAGAACATCGCCATGCCGGTGTCGAAGACGGCGGCCGCCTCCGGGTGGCGCGCGAGGTAGTCGAAGAAGCGCGCGCCGAAGACGCGCTCGAAGGCGGGCTCGCCGGTGACGACGCTCTGGGTCATCTCGCCGCACGGCCGGTTGAAGAGCGCGTCGCCGGCCATGAGGACGGCGTCGCGCACGGAGCCGGGCCTCGCCGAGAGGAGCGTGGCGCCGAGGGGGTTGAGCGCGTAGCGGCCCGTGGTCTCCTCCGCGACGAACACGTCGAAGCTCGCGAGCGCGCGCAGCAGGCGACCGAGGGAGGGGGCATGGGCCCCGCTGGCGCGGGCGAGCTCGTCGACGCTCTTCGGGCCCGCCTCGAGCAGGTCGGCGATCCCGAGTCGGGCGGCGACGTACACCGCCTGCGCGATGACGTTGCCGAAGGCCATCGCCGTCATGCGGAACGCTTCCATCGGCCGCTCCGCTCAGGCGTGAATCGGCGGCCGGCGCTCGGCCCATGGCCGCGCCTGCTCGAGCTGCGCGGCGACGCGGATCAGCAGATCCTCGCGCCCGTACGCGGCTGCCAGCTGGATGCCGATCGGCAACCCCTCGTCGTTCCACTCGAGAGGCAACGAGATGGCGGGCTGGCCCGTCATGTTGAACGGCGAGGTGAAGCCGGCGAACTGCGCCGCCCGCATGCCGGCCGCGACCGGATCCTCGCGCGAGGGCGTGAAGGTGCCGAGCGGCGGCGGTGGCTGGGGGAGCGTGGGTGTGAGCAGGAGGTCGAAGCCCGACGCCCACCAGCCGGCCATGCGGCGGGTGTAGCCGTGCAGCCAGTCGACCGTGGCGAGGTACTGCTGTGCGGTGCAGGCGCGGCCCAGCTCGGTGAGGGCCCAGTTGAGCGGATCGAGGTCATCGGGTCCGAACGACGCGCCGGTGAGCTCGCCGAGGACGTCCACCATGCGCGCGACGTGCGTTGCGTACATCATCGAGAAGTGCCGGCCCACCTCGACCTCGTCGAGCGCACCGGGATGCGACGGCTCGACGGCGTGTCCGAGGGACTCGAGGAGGCGCGCCGCGCTCTCGGCCGCGGCGCGGCAATCGGGATGCGTCGGGGCGATCTCGCCGGGGAGCCTCACGAGGATGCCGATGCGCAGCCGTCCCGGATCGGCGCCCACCTCCTCGGCGAACGGCCGGCGCGGCGGCGGAGCCGTGTGGGGGTCGCCGGGCTCGTAGCCGGCAAGCACGTCGAGCAAGGCGGCCGTGTCGCGCACCGACCGCGTCACCACGCCCTCGTGAGCGAGGCCGGCGAGGGGCTCGCCGAGGTCGGGGCCGAAGGAGATGCGGGCGCGCGACGGCTTCAGGCCGACGACGCCGCACTCGCTCGCCGGGATGCGGATCGACCCGCCGCCGTCGTTCGCATGCGCGGCCGGCACCAGGCCGGCAGCGACCGCCGCCGCCGAGCCGCCGCTCGAGCCACCCGTCGAGCGGCTCGGGTCCCAGGGGTTGCGCGTCGGGCCGTAGGCGTCGGGCTCGGTCGTCGGCAGCGTGCCGAGCTCGGGCGTGTTCGTCTTGCCGAGGAAGACGAAGCCCGCGGCGCGGAGCCTCGCGGCCGTGTTGGAGTCGTGCGGCGCCACGAAGCCGAGGCGCTTGAGCAGGCGGGTGCCCATGTGGTGGGGGTCGTCGGCCGAGTAGGCGAGCAGGTCCTTCAAGAGGAACGGCACGCCGCGAAAGGGCCCGCGTGGCAGGTTCGGCGACGCCGCCTGGGCGCGCGCCTTCTCGAAGAGCGGGATGATGACCGCGTTCAGCTTCGGGTTGACCGCCTCGACGCGGGCAATGGCCGCGTCGACGAGCGCCGAGGGGCTGAGTTTGCCGCGCCGCACCAGCTCGGCCTGGGCGGTGGCGTCGAGGGTGGCGAGTTCGTCCGACATGCCGGCACCGTACGACAGCCCGGCGCCCGGGCACAAGAAGTGGTATAGCGGCGCCATGCCGATCCTCGGTGCCCGCCACGACTTCGCGCACCCGGTCGAGGCCGACACCGCCTGGAGCGAGTCGTACTACTTCAACGCCTACGATCCCGTGACCGACACGGGCTTCTTCACGCGCATCGGCATCCGGCCGAACGAGGGGACCATGGACGTGGGCCTCTCGGTCTGGCTCCCCGGCACGGAGCTGGCGGTCGTGCGCGGCGTCCGCCCGCAGCGCGAGATGACCGACAGCGATCTTGCGGTCGCGGGGATGCGCTACGAGCGCCTCGCGCCCATGGAGCGCTGGTGGCTCGGGTGCGAGGCGGAGGCGATCGTCCTCGACCTCCGGGCCGCGCCCGCGCCGCGGCCGGCACGGGTCGTCATGGACGCGACCTTCCGGGCGCTCACCCCCGCGATCGGCAGCGACGGGCAGGGACGATCCGGGACGGGTGCGAGCGCCGAGACGCGGCAGCACGTCGGCAAGGGACACCTCGAGCAGGCGGGGCGCTGGAGCGGGTGGATCGAGGCCGGCGGCGTGCGCTACGAGCTCGCCCGGGCGCGCGGCAACCGCGACAAGTCGTGGGGACCGCGCCGCTGGGGTGGACCGCGCATGTGGCGCTGGTTCTCGATCAACGTCGGCGACGACGTGCACCTGGGCGGCATCCGCATCGCCACCGACGCCGGCGATCTCCACCGCGGCTGGATCTGGCGCGACGGCGCGGTCGCGAGCATCCGGTCGTGGGACGTGCGGACGGAGCTCGAGCCCGACGGCCTCACGCACCGGGTGACCCACGTGCGCGCGACGGACTCGAACGGCCGCGTGCACGCGCTCCGGGGCGACGTCCTGCGCGTCGCCGGCGTGCCGCACGAAGCCGGCGGCCGGCGGACGATCCTGAACGAGGGGTTGACGCGCTGGACCTACGAGGGCCGCGAGGGATTCGGCATCGCGGAGTACCTCCACCAGCTCGACGCGCAGGGCCGTCCGGTCGTGCCGATCGAGTGAGGGCTCCTCGCCTCGCTATCCTACGCGAGGTCAACGAGGCCGGGCGCACGATCACCATCACACAGAACGGCGAGGCAAAAGTCGTCGTGATGGACGTCAACACGTACGACCGTTGGCGTTCCGCGACGGCCTTGCTCAAGCTGCTCGCGAACGGCGAGGCCGAGGTGCAGGCCGCCCGAGTCGTCTCGCAGACCGAAGCGTTCCGACGGGCGCGAGAAGCTATCCGGCGGACCAGGCAGGATGCCTGAAGCGCGTCCGGGTCGTCTGGTCGGAAGCGGCGATCGATGATCTCGAGGATCGTGCTCTAGGCAGCGGGCCCCGCAGACGCTAAGTTTTCATCTTGACTGATCCCGGCCCGACCAGTAGGGCACCGAACGCCGGGCCGGGGCCCTTTGCGACAGGAGCTTCGAGCCTCCTGGCGACGGGCCGCAGGAGACTTGATGAAGCTGCATTACTACGCGGAGACCGACTCGCTATACATCGAACTCAACGCGAGACCGAGCGCGGAGTCCCGGGAGATCGCGGACGGGCTCGTGGTGGACTTCGACGCGCAGGGGAACGTGGTCGGCATCGACGTCGATCAGGCCTCCAAGAAGCTCGACCTCGCGAGCCTGGAAGCGGAGTCGCTACCGGCGACGCGCGTGAGGATCGGCTAAGCGGCGGGCGGCGCCAAGACGCCGCGCTGAGCCCCATCGTGGCGGGCTCGTGGTCGAGGGATCGATGCGTCGCGAGGAAGGCCTGTTCGCCCGCGTCATCCTGGTGAGCTCGATTCGTGGCGCCTGACGGCAGAGTCCCGATCGAGTGACGCTTCAGGCGTGCACCGCAGGCCGGCGGCCCGCCCACGGCCGCGCCTCCTCGAGCTGGGTAGCGACGCGGATCAGCAGGTCCTCGCGCCCGTACGCGGCCGCGAGCTGGACGCCGATCGGGAGTCCATCGCCGTTCCAGCAGAGCGGCAGCGAGATCGCGGGCTGCCCGCTGATGTTGAACGGTGAGGTGAACGTCACGAAGGGCAGGGCGCGCCGGAAGCCGCGGAGGGGATCGCCCGGCTTCGCGGAGAACTCGCCGAGGGGCGGGGGCGGCTCGGCGAGCGTCGGCGTGAGCAGGAGGTCGAACCCCGCCTCCCACCACGAAGCGATCCGCCGCGAGTGCGACTGCAGCGACTCGACGGCGCGGATGTACTGGCGCGCGCTGCACGCCCGACCCTGCTCGGCGACCGCCCAGTTCATGGGCTCGACGTCGTCGGGACCGAGCGGGCGCCCCGTCCTCTCGCTCCAGTAGTCGAGGTCCCGCGCGATCCACGCGGCGACCACGAGCGTGAAGCGTTGGCCCACCTCCGGGTCGTCGAGCGCCGCCGGATGGGCTTCCTCCACCGTGTGACCGAGCGACTCGAGGAGATGCGCCGCATCGCGTGCCGCCGTCGCGCAGTCCTCGTGAACCGCGAAGGCATCACCCGGCGCGCGCGTCATCAGGCCGATGCGGAGCCGCCCGGGACGCAGCCCCACCTCCGCGGCGAACGGACGGGCGGGAGGCGGCGCGAAGTAGGGGTCGCCCGGCATCGGACCCGCGACCGCGTCGAGAAGCGCCGCCGTGTCGCGCACCGAGCGCGTCACGACGTGCTCGACGACGGCGCCGGCCCAGCTCTCGGCGGCGTCGGGACCGAGCGACGTCCGGCCGCGCGTCGGCTTCAGGCCCACCACCCCGCAGGCGCTGGCCGGGATGCGGATCGAGCCGCCGCCATCGTTGGCGTGCGCGGCGGGCACGAGGCCCGCGGCGACCGCCGCGGCCGAGCCGCCGCTCGACCCGCCGGTCGAGCGGCCCGTGTCCCAGGGGTTGCGAGTCGGGCCGTAGGCCTCGGGCTCGGTCGTCGGCTGGCTGCCGAGCTCGGGCACGTTCGTCCGCCCGAGGAAGACCAGGCCCGCCGCCCGGAACTTCGCCGCGAGATGCGTGTCCTCGTGCTCGATCCAGCGGAGCTTGCGGAGCAGCTTCATCCCCGCGTGATACGGGTCGCCGGCCGAGTGACAGATGATGTCCTTCAGCAGGAACGGTACGCCGCGAAAGAACCCGTTGGGAAGCGCAGGCGAGGCGGCCTGAGCCCGAGCCTTTTCGAAGAGCGGGATGATGACCGCGTTCAGCTCGCGGTCGAGCCTCTCGATCCGCGCGATCGCCGCATCGACGAGCTCGACGGGGCTCACCTTCCGACGCTGCACGAGGTCCGCCTGCGCCGTCGCGTCCAGGAACGCCAATTCGTCGCTCATTCACGCACGCTACGACGGCAGGACCCGAAAAGTCCAGGGACGCGCCGCTTGGGTGCTGTCCTACGCTCTACTTAGGACAGCACCGCCCTTGAGCCCAGGCGCTTCGCAGGCTACGTCCCGCAAAGGAGGACTCATGGCGACGGAGCCGACACCGGACCGCATCCTGGACCTCGGGACTGGCTTCTGGGGCTCGAAGGCGCTGCTCAGCGCGGTCGAGCTCGGCCTCTTCTCGGAGCTGGCGGCGGGGCCGCTCGAGCGCGAGACGCTGCGCGAGCGCCTCGGCCTTCATCCGCGCAGCGCGCGCGACTTCTTCGACGCGCTCGTGGCGCTCGGCATGCTCGAGCGCCGCGGCGACGCGTACGCGAACACTCCGGAGACCGGCCTCTTTCTCGATCGAGCCAAGCCCACCTACGTCGGTGGGCTCCTCGAGATGCTGAACGCCCGACTCTACGGGTTCTGGGGCTCGCTCGGCGAGGCGCTGCGCACGGGACGGCCCCAGAACGAGGCCAAGGAGGGCGGGAACTTCTTCGCGCTGCTGTACGACGATCCCGCTCGCCTCCGGCAGTTCCTGCAGGCGATGACCGGCGTGAGCCTCGGCGCAGCCAGGGCGATCGCACAGAAGTTCCCCTGGAAGGACTACCGGACCCTCGCCGACGTCGGCGCGGCGCAGGGCGCGATCCCGGTCCAGGTCGCGCTGGCCCATCCGGCGCTCACCGGCTGGGGCTTCGACCTGCCGGTCGTCCGCCCGATCTTCGAGGAGTACGTCGCGTCCTTCGGGCTGAGCGACCGTCTCCGCTTCCAGCCGGGCGACTTCTTTGCGGATCCGCTGCCCGGGGCCGACGTGCTCGTCATGGGACACATCCTGCACGACTGGGACCTCGACCAGAAGCGCCTGCTCCTCCGCAAGGCGCACGAGGTGCTCCCGCGCGGCGGCGCGCTCATCGTCTACGAGGCGATCATCGACGACGAGCGACGGGCGAACGCCTTCGGGCTGCTGATGAGCCTCAACATGCTGATCGAGACCGCCGGCGGATTCGACTTCACGGGCGCAGACTGCGCCGGCTGGATGCGAGAGGTCGGATTCCAGAAGACCTACGTCGAACCGCTGGTGGGGCACGACGCGATGGTGGTCGGCATCAAGTAGCGATGCACCGAGCCACCCATCGGCGGCTACGTGGATAGCTGCTCCTAGGTATTGCAGCCGCCCGCTGCCGACAGCATCAAGGAGCGCATGGCCGTGGCACCCTGTCCGTCGCCGTCGCTGGGCTGCCGAGGCCAAGCTCGGCGGCCGGAACGTGGGCAGGTGACTTCGGCGCGTCGGGTCTGCGGGACGCCGTCCGTGGTGCGTCGTGAACGCTTCATGCTAGGGTCACGACGATGAGCGATCAGTCGGCGGCCGGCCCGACGCCCAGGGACGATCTCACGCTCGAGCAGTGGGCAGCGATGCCGGAGGACGAGCCAGGCGAACTGGTGGATGGGCGGTTGGAGGAGGAGGAGATGCCCGACTTCGTCCACGAGCTGATCGTGACCTGGCTGGGACACGCCTTCCGCTCGTGGCTGTCCGGACTCGGCGGGTTCGTCGGCGGCTCGGGGGTGAAGTTCGCCGTGGGTCTGCGGCGCGGCCGCAAGCCCGACCTGAGCGTCTACCTGGCGGGCGGTGGGAGGCCGCCGCGTCGTGGCCTGGTCCGCCTGCCGCCCGACATCGTGGTCGAGGTGATTTCCCCGCGGCCAGCCGATGTGCGTCGCGACCGTGTCGAGAAAATGAACGACTACGCGGCGTTCGGAGTCCGCTGGTACTGGCTGATCGATCCAGAGCCGCGCAGCGTCGAGGTCTTCGAGCGCGGTGCTGACGCCCGGTATGTCCGCGCGCTCGGCGCCTCGGGTGATGCGCTGGCCGCGGTACCGGGCTGCGAGGGCCTGGTGCTCGACCTGCCGGCACTGTGGCGCGAAGTGGACGCCCTCGGACCCGACGAACCGGTCACCGGCTGAGCCAGCCCGGCGCTGCCGGCGCGTCCGTCGCGGCCGACGATCGGATCGAGCGCCGTCAGGCCAACTTGTAGAGCTCCGCGGCGTTGAGCGCGCAGATGCGGCGCCGCTCGGCCGCCGGCACGTCGCGGAACATGTCGTCGACCACCCGGCGGGTCTCCGGCCAGTCGCAGCCGTGGTGTGGATAGTCGCTGGACCACATCATGTTCTCGACGCCGATCGTGTGGCGGTTCTGGACGGCGTAGCGGTCGATCATGAAGGTCGAGCGCCAGTTGCGGTGGAAGTAGAAGCTCGGCTCGTGCTGCAGCTTGACCGGGAGCCACGACCGGTTCCGCCACCAGCGATCGTCGAGCTGCTCGAGGATGTAGGGGATCCAGCCCGAGCCCGCCTCCACCTGGACCCAGACGAGGTCCGGGAAGCGGTCGTGGACGCCGGAGCTGATGATCTCGGGGAGGTCGGTGATCATGCTCGCGGCGCCGACGTTGGCGAGGCCGGTCAGGTCGTCGCCCCGCGCGCCCTTCGGCCGCGGCTTCTGGATCTGCCGCATGACCCGGACGTGGAAATGGATCGGTACGCCGAGCGCCTGCGCGGCGTCCCAGAAGGGGTCGTCGTCCGGCCGGATCGCCGGCCCGACGCTCGGCATCGTGTTCAGCCAGGCGCCGCGCATGCCGAGCCGGAGACCGCGCTCCATCTCCCTGATGGCGGCTTCCACGCCGAGCGCCGGGATGCAGGTGAGGCCGATCAGCCGCTCGGGCGCGACCTTGACGAACTCCTCGGCGATCCAGTCATTGTAGGCCTGCACGCCGGCCAGGTGGAACTCCGGGTCGGGGTCGGAGAAGAAGTGGCTCATCATGCGCGCCGAACCGAAAAGCACCTCGGCGTCGACGCCATCGACGTCCTGCTCCTGGAGGCGCGGCTCGGCGCGGAAGTTCCCCTGGTTGGCCGCGGCGAAGGTGACGCCCGTCCAGCGCACGTCCTCGTGCTTGCGCCCCGCCGAGGCGTAGATGCCGATCGGCGCCGGCGGGATGTCGGGGCTGAACTGCCACGCCTCCCCGCCGTCGCCGTCGGGCACGACCTTCGGCGCCTTGTCGTGGAACTTGCGCGGCAGGTACTGCTTCCAGACGTGCGGCGGCTCGAGGATGTGCGAGTCGGCCGAGATGAGACGGTACTCACGCGCCATGCCGGGGCCCTCCGCCCGCTCTCATACGAACAAACGTTCGTTCACTTCAAGAGGGCGTCGAAGGGGAGCCGGGGTCGGTTGACGCCACGCAAGACACCCTGCTAACCGCCGGGCCGGTGAGCGCGAGCGAAGGATACCGATGAGCTCCGGCGACCGCCGCGCGGCGCTCGCGGGCATCCGCGTGATCGACCTGAGCCATCAGGCCGCCGGTCCCTGGTGCACGTCGCTCCTCGGCGACCTCGGCGCCAACGTCATCAAGGTGGAGAAGCCGGGCCGCGGCGACGGCATCCGCTACGCCGACCGCACCGGCCGCCTCCCGCCCGAGGTCGGGGGGCTCAACTTCCAGGGGCTGAACCGCAACAAGCGCGGCGTCACGATCGACATCGGCCAGGAGGCCGGTTCAGCGCTCGTGCGCCGGCTCGTCGCGCAGGCCGACGTGCTGGTCGAGAACTTCCGCCCCGGCGTGATGGAGCGCCACGGGCTCGGCTACGACGCGCTGCGCGAAGTGAACCCGCGCCTCGTCTACTGCTCGATCACCGCCTTCGGACCGCGCGGCCCCCTCGCGCAGAAGCCCGGCATGGACCTCATCCTCCAGGCGACGGGCGGCCTCATGGGGCACACGGGTGAGCCCGACGGGCCGCCCATCAAGTCGGCGCCGCCCGTCGCCGACATCACCACCGGCATCTACGCCGCCTACGGCATCGCGGCCGCGCTCTTCGAGCGCGCCGGCTCGGGCCTGGGCCAGCGAGTGGAGGTGGCGATGCTCGATGCGGTCGTCTCGCTCTTCTCCGACGTCGCGGCCAACGTGCTGACCGACGGCCAGCGCTACGGCAAGTTCGGCAGCGGCCATCCCGACCTGGTGCCCTACCAGGCGTTCCCGGCGAGCGACGGCCACTTCATCGTCGCCTGCCTGACCAACGCCTTCTTCAAGCGACTGTGTGCGGCGATCGACCGCGAGGACCTCCTGGCCGACCCGCGCTTCGCGACCAACGACCTGCGCGTGCAGCACCGCGCCGAGATCGTGCCGATCCTCGCCGACGTCTTCCGCACTCGGCCGTGCGCCGACTGGATCGCCCTCCTCGAGTCGCACGACATCCCCGCCTGCCGGGTCAACATGCTCGAGGACATCCTCGCGCATCCGCAGATCGCGGCCAACGGCGCCGTAGTGGAGCGCGAGGCGCCGCGGCGTGGTCGTATCCGGACGCTCGGACCGCCGGTCAAGCTGTCGGCCACGCCGAGCGGTGTGGAGCGGCTCGCGCCGATGCTCGGCGAGCACACCGACGAGGTGCTCCGGGAGCTCGGGGTGAGCGGCGCGGAGCTCGCCGAGCTACGCGCGGCGGGAGTCGTCTGAGCGGTCATGGAGCTCGCGCGCCGGATCGCCGTCGTCGGCGTCGGCGAGACGCGCTACGAGCGGCGTTCGTCGCGCGACCTGGCGGCGCTGCGGCGCGAGGCGGCGTGCGCGGCGCTTGCCGACGCCGGGCTCGAGGCGGCGGCAGTGGACGGGCTCATCGTCCCCGGCGCGGGGTATGGGGAGCTGCACGAGCTGGCTCGCGACCTCGGCATCCGGGGCCAGTTCCACGCCGCGTCCTGCTTTCACAGCGGTACGGCGGTGGTGGCGGCGCCGCTCGAGGCGGCGCTCGCGATCGAGGCCGGCCTGGCGCACACCGTGCTCTGCTGCCAGGGCGTCGCGTGGGGAAGCGAGCGGCGCGGCAACGTCGGCCAGCCGCACGCCGAGATGCGCATGAAGGCGGCGTTCGAGATCCCCTTCGGCTGGTACCCGCAGGTGGTGCACTTCGCCGGCATGGCGCGCCGCCACATGGAGCTCTACGGGACGACCGAGGCCCAGCTCGGCGCGGTGGCGGTCGCCTGCCGGCGCCACGCGGCGCTCCACGACAACGCGATCCTGCGCGAGGAGCCGCTCGACCTCGAGGGCTACCTTGCGTCGCCGTACCTCGCCGAGCCTTTCCGTGCGCCCGACTGCTGCCTGGTGAACGACGGCGCCGGCGCCTTCGTCATGACGTCGCTCGAGCGCGCGCGCGACGGGCGTGCCCGGCCGGTCGTCGTCCTCGGGGCCGGCTCGGGCGTCATCCCCGACGGCGAGTACTCGAGCCTGCGCGAGGACTACCTCGCCACCGGGGCGGTGCACTCGGCGCCCCGAGCCTTCGGAATGGCGGGTCTCTCGCCCGCGGACGTCGACTTCGTCGCGCTCTACGACAACTTCACCGGGCTCGTGATCCAGCAGCTCGAGGACATGGGGTTCTGCCGGCGTGGCGAGGGCGGCCCGTTCGTCGAGGGCGGGCGGATCGAGCTCGGTGGGGCGCTGCCCGTGAACCCGAGCGGCGGGCAGCTCGCACAGGCCTTCGTCTTCTCGACGAACCACGTCGTCGAGGCCGTCTGCCAGCTCCGTGGCGAGGCGGGGCAGCGACAGATCGCGAGCGCCGAGGTCGGCGTCGTGACGGGCTATACCGGGGCCCAGCACGCCACGCTCGTGCTGGGAAGCGGGTGACGCGCGTGCCGGAGCTTGCCGAGCGCCATCTGCCCGACCCCGGCTGGCCCGTCGCCAAGCCCTTCTGGGACGGCTGCCGCGCGGGCGAGCTCCGCATCCCGCGCTGCGAGCGCTGCGCACGCTGGGTGTGGTATCCGGCTCCTGCGTGTCCGGGCTGCGGCGGCGAGCGTCACGCCTGGACCGCGACCAGCGGCCGCGCGCGCCTGTTCACCTGGGTCACCGTCCACCGGGCCTTCCTGCCCGGCTATCGCGTGCCCTACGTCACCGCGCTGGTCGAGCTGGTCGAGGACCCGCGCGTGCGCCTCGCCACCTACCTGCGCGACGTCCCGGCGAGCGGTCTCCGGGCCGGGATGTCCGTGGAGGTGGTCTTCGAATCGGTAACCGAACACCTCACGCTGCCGGCCTTCCGGTGCGTCCGGTGAGCCGCAAGAAGGAGGGGGTATGTCGAATCGCCGCATTCGGCTGGCCATCTGCTGCGTGCTCGGTGCGACAGGAGTCGCGCTCGGACCGGGACGAGCGGTCGCCACGCAGAAGTTCGGGCCCATCCAGCTCTCGGGCAACCTGCAGACCCAGAACCTGATCCGCACCCCGAACGAGAGCACCTACGAGTACATCCAGAACCGGAACACGGCGCACATCCGGCTCGACTACGACTGGCTGCAAGCCGGGCTCTTCTACAACAAGTACAACATCCCGTTCCTCGAGAGCTCGCACCTCTTCGTCCTCTGGCGCGGGGTCTACGATAGCATCTACGACACGACCCCGGGCTTCTTCGAGAAGGAGGACGCCCACGGGAAGGCGTACCCCGGCATCAAGCCCGGGCAGTTCGTCAGCTTCTTCGACTACGCCAGCAAGGTCGGCATTCCGAACGCGGTCGGCACCCGGACCCTCCTGACGAAGAAGGACCTCTCGATCAGCGCCCTCAGCCACGGCCAGCGAACCGCCTTCAAGTTCGACAACCAGCTGCGCGAGGCCTACGCCGACATCAAGTTCCGCACCATCCCGCTCACTCTCCGCGCTGGCCGCCAGCAGATCGTGTGGGGCGAGAGCGACAACTTCCGCATGCTCGACCGCGTGAACACGCTCGACACGACCTGGCACTTCGTGCAGGAGCTTCCGCCCCCCGCCTTCGGCTGGGACGAGATCCGCCGTCCGTTCTGGATGTTCAAGTTCCTCTACGACATCGGGAACGTCTGGAAGTTCTCGCAGAACTTCCTCGAGTGGTACTGGAACCCGGGCGACTGGTGGCCGGTCAAGATCGCGTTCGAGCCCCGGCCCTGGGGTGCCAAGTTCTACAATCCGCTCACCAACGTCGTCGACGGGGCGTTCTATGGCGGTCCGTGCCTCGCCTCGCCGTTCGTCGTGACGTCGGGCCCGCGCAAGGGACAGCACGCGTGCGTCGGGCTGATGAACGGCACCAAGCTCTTCAAGCAGGGCAACTACACCCGTGACCCGTTCGACAACAGCCAGGTGGGCGTGCGCTACCACGCGATCGCGCCCTTCGGGCTCGAATTCACCTTCAACTACCTCTATCAGCGCTGGGCCGGCGACGACGGGACCCCGTCGGCGCCGGTCCGCATCCTCCCCAAGAACGACAAGAACAACGCGCTCGCCGTGCAGCTCTTCCAGAAGGGCATCCTGCCGGCGGAGTACTTCACGCCCTACGTCCACACGGTCGGGTTCGCGGCCAACTACTCCGACGAGACCTACACGCAGACGGTGTTCCGGACCGAGACCGTCTACGACTTCGGCATCCCGTTCTTCGATCTCGGGAGGGTGACCGTGCTCGACGTCCCCGCCATTCCGGGCATCACCAAGAAGAACATGTGGAAGGGCATGATCGCGTTCGACCGGCCGACGTGGATCCGTCCGCTCAACAAGAAGAGCACGGTCTTCTTCAGCGGCCAGTTCTTCTGGCACTACCTGGTGAATAATCCGAGCTGCCAGCCGCAGATCTTCGCCACGATCCCCCCGACCAAGCGCGCGAGCGCGGGTTCGTGTCTCGTGGGGCCCTTCGACCTGCCGTCGATCGTGCGCATCCCGACGACGACGCCGACGTTCCGCGACAAGGTGCGCGACTGGGAGACGATCGCGAGCCTGGCCGCGTTCAGCTTCTATCGCGGCGGCAGCGTGCTGCCCGTCCTCGGGTTCGCGATCGACCCCACGAACCACTACGTGATGGAAGGGTTCTGGATGCTCGAGTACGTCGTGCGCGACGACGTCAGCGTCAACGTCGCGCAGCGCCTCTTCATCAACCCGACGGGCAAGGACCCCATCTTCTCGCCGTGGGGATTCGGCTCCCTGTCCACCGGACGGTCGGAGACGAGCCTGCGATTGACGCTGCAGTTCTAGGACGGAGGGCATGGCGGCCGCGCGGTTCCCCACCGGCTTCGGCGCCGCGGTCCGCCGCTTCAACGCCGGCGAGTTTTTCGAGGCCCACGAGGGGTTCGAGGAGCTGCTCGACGAGGTCGAAGGCGATGACCGATGGAACCTCCTCGTGGCGCTGATCCAGGTGGCCGTCGGGTACCACAAGCTCACCTCCGACCATCCGGGTGCGGCACGCATGCTGCGCCTCGGGGCGGAGAAGCTCGCGGCCTTTCCCCCGGTTGCCTGGGGCGTGGCGGTCGAGCGGCTGCGAAGACGGATCGCGGAGGACCTCGCGGCGCTGGAGACGGGAGGGGCGGTCGGCCCGTGGCCTGCCGGGACGCCGCCCCGGATCGAGCTCGTCAAGGGCGGCCCGGCCGCCGGAACCGGCTGAGCCATGGCCCGCGGCGGGCGGATCGACCTCGGGTCTCGTCACCTGCGGGCCACCTCGGCCGAGGGCGTGCTGCGCGTCGTCATCGACCGTCCCGCGCGTCGCAACGCCCTCACCATCGAGATGTACCACGGCCTCAAGAAGGCCGCCGTGCTCGCCGAACGCGACCCCGGCATCGATGTCCTCCTGATCACGGCGCGCGGCGACGTCTTCTGCGTCGGCGGCGAGATGGGCGGCCAGCACGAGGGCGGCCAGCTGCTCGACCGCGAGACCGACGGCTTCGACCTCCTGCCCTTCGTGCAGTTCGAGCGCTGTCCGAAGATCGTCCTGCTCGCGGTGAACGGCATGTGTCAGGGCGGGGGGCTCAACATGGTGCTGACGAGCGACCTCGCGCTGGCGTCCGCGCGTGCGACCTTCCGGGCGCCCGAGCTGCTGCGGGGCGTCGCCGACTGCTTCCTCGGCGCGCGCCTCGCCAGCCGCGTCGGCCTGGCGCGCGCCAAATATCTGCTCTTCACGGCGCAGCCGCTGACCGCCGCGGAAGCGCTCGCCGTGGGGCTCGTGGCGCGCGTCGTTCCGCACGACGAGCTGGAAGGCGCGGTGGCCGAGACCGTCAGCTGGGTGCGCCAGACGGCCCCCGGTGCGCGGCGCGCGCTCAAGCGCGATCTCAACCGCCAGCTGCCGCCGATCGACTTCGCGATGTTCGCCGAGTCGCTCGCCTCGGACGAGGTGCGGGAAGGGTTCGCGGCGTTCGTCGAGAAACGCCCGCCGGCCTGGGTCCGTGGCCGGCGGTAGGCTTGACGAACGAACGTTCATTCGGTTATCCCCGCACGGTGCGAGCCAAGGCTCCGTCACGGCCCGAGGCCTCGCCGGCGGTCCCGACCCGAGAGGCCATCCTCGACGCCGCCGAGCGCCTGTTCTCGGCGCGCGGCGTCGACGGGGTGGCGGTCCGCGACCTCGCGCGCGAGATGAGCCTCACCCCGTCGAGCCTCTACAATCACTTTCCCGGCAAGCAGGCGCTCTACGAGGCGGTGCTCGAGCGCGGGCTCCGCCCGATCGTCGACCTGGTGGCGGGCGCGGCGCCGCCCGGGGTGCTCGGGCCGGCGCAGCTGAATGCAACGATCGAGCGGCTCACCCGCCACCTCGCCGTCCACCCGCACCTCGCGCGCCTGCTGCAGCGTGCGCTCCTCGAGGACGGCAAGCTCCAGGCGGCGATCGGCCGCTGGGCGAGCACGCTGTACGGACAGGGGGTCGCGGTCCTGCGTGCCGGCGCGGTCGACGCGGGCTGGGAGCCCACCGAAGTGCCCCACCTGGCGCTCGGCCTCTTCGGGATCATCTTCGCATACTTCACGAATGCCCCGGCCGTCCGGGCGCTGGCGGGATCGAAGGAAGATCCGTTCTCCGCCCGTGCGCTGGCGGTCCAGCGCCGATTCCTGGAGAAGGCCGTGTACCGTCTGCTCGGCCCGCAGCCGCGCCGGAGGAGACCGCGCCCATGAGCGAAGCAGGGAAGATCACCGATGAGGGCATCGCGCAGCTCCGCACGCGCATCGGCAAGGGCTTTCCCGGCCGCCGGCCGTGGCGCACCGAGGCGACGCGCGACGCGATCTACCACCTGGCGCTCGCCATCGGCGACCTGAGCCCGCTCTACCTCGACGAGGACTACGCGCGGCGCACGCGCTGGGGCACGCTGATCGCGCCGCCGATCATCGTGCAGAGCATGGACACGCTGCGCGCCGTCGGCTCGAGCGGGCTGCCCGAAGGGCTGCCCGGCGTCCACTCGATCTGGACCGGGTCGCGCTACGAGTGGGCGCGGCCCGTCAAGCTCGGCGATCGCATCCGGGCCGACTGCTACCTGAAGGAGCTGGTCGAGAAGGAGTCGACCTTCGGCGGCGGGCGATCCCTCTACCAGACCTACGAGGCGGTCTATTACGACCACGAGGGCCAGCGGCTGGGGCTGCGCAACGACACCTGGATCCGGATCGAGCGCGCGGCCACGCGGGACCGGAAGAAGTACGGCGACATCGCACTCGCGCAGTGGACATCGGAGGACGTCCGCCGCTTCCAGGACGAGTACCGGAACCAGCAACGGACCGTCCGCCGCGCATGGGAGGACGTGCGGGTGGGTGACGGGCTTGGCCCGCTGCTGAAGGGCCCGCTCACGCCCACCGCCGAGATCGCCTTCGAGTCCTACTTCGGCATCTACCTGGTCGGCAACAAGGTGGCCGCCAACCTCTACGACAAGCACCCGGCGCTCATGATCCCGAACGAGCAGGGGGTGCCCGAGCCGCCCCAGCGCGTGCACTGGGACAACCCCTTCACGCAGCACCTCCTCGGGCTCCCCGGGGCCTACGACCTCGGCCCCGAGCGGTGCGCCTGGCTCTGCCATCTCATGACCGACTGGATCGGCGACGACGGGCTCCTCACATCGATCGACGTGCGCTACCGTCGCTTCAACTTCATGGGCGATGCGACGTGGTGCCGGGGCAAGGTGACCGAGAAGCTCGAGCGCGACGGCCAGGCCTACGTGCGCTGCGCGCTCGAATGCGTCAACCAGCGCGACGAGGTGACCGCGACCGCGACCGCGGAGGCCGAGCTGCCGCGCCGGTGAGGCGCGGCGCGGGCGGCAGAGGCGAGGTCGCTCAGCCGCCGCGGGGCGTGAGCGGCGGCAGGCCGTAGAGCCCGGCAGCGTTCTGCCCGAGGATGCGTGCCCGCTCGGCGGCGTCGAGGCTCGCCGTCGCCTCGCGCAGCTCGTCGACCACGCCCGGCACCTTGGCGTCGGGATGCGGGTAGTCGCTAGCCCAGATGATGCGGTCGGCGCCGACGAGCGGGCTTCGCGCCGTGAAGGCGAGCGCGCTCTCGTCGGGGTCGAAGGAGATCCAGCACTGGCGGCGGAAGTACTCCGAGGGCTTCATGTGCAGCCACGGGACGTCCCAGCGGAAGACCTCGTAGTGGTGGTCGAGCCGCTCGAGCCAGGGGACGATCCAGCCGCCGTTGGCCTCGAGGAAGATGAGCCGGAGACTCGGGAAGCGCTCCAGCACTCCGCCGCAGACCATGACGGTGAGCGTCTCCATCATGTCGAAGGGGTTGGAGATGGCCTGGCTGAAGAAGATGTTCGCCATGTGACGGATCGGGCTGGCGGGGTCGCTGCGTGCCATCTCCACGCCCTCGGCCTTGAGCGCGTAGAAGCCGAGCGCGCGGCACGCGCCCGGCATGTCGGGCGCCAGGAAGGGATGCAGTCCGACGGGCAGGCCGAGCTCCTCGCAGGTCCGCCAGATCGGGTCGTAGACCGGGTCGTTGAACTTCTTGCCGTCGACGGAGGGGTTGGGGCGGAGGAAGACGCCCACCAGCCCCAGGTCCCGGGCGCGGCGGATGACACGCACGGCGCGCGCCACGTCCTGGTGCGGCACGACGCCGACGCCGAAGAGGCGCTCCGGTGCCGCGGCGCAGTACTCGGCGAGCCACTCGTTGTAGGCGTTTGCCTGTACCTCGGCGAAGTCGGCGTCCTCGAGCGCGGGAAGGCCGAGGAGGAGCGTCGGGTAGAGGACCGCCTGTTCGATGCCGTCCGCATCCATGTCCACGAGACGCGGGAGCGGCCGGAAGGCGCCGGCCCGGACTTCCGTGTACTTCATCTCGCCACGGCGCGCCCGCTCGCGGTCGGCGGCCGACATGCCGCCGACGCCGGCGAGTGCGAGTCCGTTCGCGGGCCGCTCCCCACCGTTGTAGCGGAGCCACTCGCTGCCGTCGGGACGCGTCACGATCTGCCAGATCCGGTCGCGGAACTTCGCAGGCGCGCGCTCGGCCATGCCGGTGGGCGGCTCGAGGACGTGGCCGTCGGCGTCGACGATGGGGGTGTGCTCCATGCGGCGGCGGCTAGCAGAGGCGTGCGCCGAGACGCAAGGGGGGGCGCGGCGCGGTGCCCTACCGTGCGAGAAGTGATTGCAGCTCGCTCTTCGCCCGGGCAAGCCGAGTGCGGATGACGGTCGCGAGCGAGCGCGCGATCCGCCGGTTGTGCTGGGCCGCCGTCGTCGCGTGGCGGACGCGCTTGAACGACCTTCGCGCCGCACGCAGCATCCTGGACTCCCGCCTGCGGTCGCCGGCTCCGGCGGCCTCGGTGGTCAGCTGGACACGCGAGGTCAAGTTCGCGATCGCGGTGTCGATTCGACGTCGGACGCCGGCGTCCACCTCGCTTGCCGGCGCCGTTCCGAGTGCGCCGTCGATGCCCTCGAGCCAGCAGGTGACGCTCCTCACCCCGGTGACTGCCGAATGGAGGCAGCCCCGCTGCGTGTCGCAGGTGTCATCCGTGCACGGCTCCTGATCGTCGCAGCGCAGTGAGATGGGCTGGTGCCGGCATGTGCCCCGCTCGCAGGTGTCCGCGGTGCACGCGTTTCCATCGACGCAGTCCCCATCGCCGACGCACTCCGGGGCGCCTACCGCCTGAGCCGCCGCCAGCGCGTCCAACCGACCGGCGCCCGAGCTGTCGTCCGGCCCCGCGGGGCCGATGTCCACGGCCGTCGTGCGGAGAGCGTCTTGGATTTCGGCCGGCGTGAGGGAGGGATTCTTGGAGAGGAGGAGCGCGGCCACTGCGGCGGAGTGCGGCGCGGCGGCCGACGTGCCGAAGAATTGGCAGGCCGGCGGACAACGGGGAAAGCCCCCGGCGTTCGAGATGCTGACGCCATCGAAGGCGACGATGTCGGGCTTGGGACGCGTCTCCGCTGCCGGGAAGAAGATTCGGGTCGGTCCCTCCGAGCTGTAGCTCTCGACGCTGTCGAGCCCCGGTTCGGAAACGTCGACGGCCCCGACCGCGACAGCTTCCCGGAGTGCCGGGTGTCCGACGACGCTCCCCTCCGTGGTGACGTACTGCTGAGCCGAAGCGCCCAGGCAGAAGAGGTTCAGCAGGCGACTCTCTCCCGCGGCCTTGCGGATCGCCACCTTGAATATCTGCGACACCGGCGCCGGGTTGAAGATCGCGACTGCCTCGAGGGGATCCCCAGCGCCGGTCTGGGGGTTCGCGCTCTGCGCGATGGGGTTGAGGTTGGCATCGAGCATGAGGAGGTCGTAGTCGTTCGTCGCGGCGCCGAACGGATCGTTCCACTGCAGGATGCAGCTGAGCGTGCCGAACGGCGCCACGCTGACATCGTTCGTATTGTCGACAGGCCCGCCGAGGAAGTCGTGAAAGCTCGTGGTCGGCGATGGACGATACATCTGCTCCAGATGAACGTTGGCCTCGTTTCCGGCCGCCGAGTGGTACGAGACGCCGGCGTCGACGATCGCGGCCTTGACCGCCGCGCTCACCGGGCCGTCCTCGAAGAACGGCTGGTCGAAGAAGCCGAGGTCGTCGACCAGGACGTTCGCGCCGGCGGCGGTCAGGCACCTCACGGAGTCGATGAAGGCCATCTCGCCGTCGCTCCCGCTGGAGAAGAGGAGCCGGGCGCCGGGCGCCAGGTCGTGAACGATCTCCAGCAGCGCGGTTCCCTCGTCGCCGCGTCCCCGCCGGCATCGAGGGTCGTTGGGCACCGTGATCAGCGGGAGATCGCCGGTTGATCCAGCCTCGTCGGCGTGGTCCACGCCGTCGGAGATGACGCCGACCACGGTCCCCGCGCCGTCGAAACCCTGCGCGCGGACGAGGGGTGCACGCGAGGCGGCGTCGCCCTCGGTGGTCGCCGAGCCGACGCGGAGCCAGGCAGGATGGACCGGCTTCAGCGCAGCGACGAAGGGGAGCTCGGCAAGCCGGTAGACGTCGCGGGGGTGCACCCGGCCCTCGGCTCGCATCAGGTCCCGGTCCAGACGCTCGATCTCGAACCCGCGTCGCACCAGCTCCTCCAGCTCCTGCGGGTCGGCGGATCGAAGGCGGACGCTGAGCCGCAGCTGTGGGGCGGCCGAAGGTGCCGCAGGCGCCATGAGGGGCTCGAGCAGCCGCCGGATCTCGTGGTCGACCTTCCGCTGCGGCTCCGTGAGCGCGCCCTTTTCGGCCTCGACCTCCCGGACGTACTGCTCGACGGCGGATCCGCGGAGGACGTCGAGGTCCTCGCTCGGATGTCCAGCCGGCACCGCTTCCGGCAAGACTGCCGCCACCGCTGACTGGGTGCAGAGGGCGGCGGAAAGGGCGGCGAAGAGCAGCAGATGCGTGCCGCGACGCTTCACGAGGGCACCGAGACGGCGCTACCGGCGGGTCACGTTCGCCGTCAGCGCCCGGAACTCGACGTACCCGAGCCGGCGCGGCTCGCTCGAGGCGCTCGAGGCAAACGTCTGGCCCTTGGCGCCGACGGCGCAGACGGCTCGCGCGACGACGTCGACGATCGCGAAGGTGTTCTCGTTGTCGAAGCAGGCGAAGCACGTATCGGCGGTGAGGAGGTTGTCGGGGGTGTCGTCCTCGGGGTCTCGGAGCCCCACTGCGCTGAACATCAGCGTGGCGGTGTCGGCGTTGAATGCTCCGCAGCTGATGATCCGATCAGCGGGAGCGCACTCGGCCACGGAGCAATCGGCCGAGCCGGGAAGCACGCTCAGAGCGCCGTCCACGAACGCCAGCTGCAGCGTCGCCGGGTCCCCCTTGGGACCCTGTGGGCCAGGCGGCCCGGGCGCTCCCGGCGGCCCGGGCGGCAACTCCGCCTGGACACAGCCGAGTTGGCGAAGCACCCGTCGGCCGGCGTTCAGCTGCTTCTGCCGGCACTGTGCATGAGCTGGCTGCGCCGATGCGAGCGCCATGCCTGTGAGCATCGCCGCGCTGTGGAAAAGTATGCCACCTCGCAAGGACCAGCTGGGCATGGGTCCTCCTCTCTCGGGCCGTGGAAGCGCGTACTCGATACGACGACAGCGGGGCTCGGTTCAAGATCGCCGCGGCCGCTGCTCCGGCCCACGACAGAACGCGCGCTCCACCATCGCCCCGAGCCGCCGCACCAGCTCTTCGCGGCCCGTCTTCATGCCGCCCGCCACCCAGTCCGAGAGCAGCACCTGGTCCATGACGGTGAACATGCGGGCCAGGTAGCCCGGGTCCTCCTTGACGAACACGCCCTCGGCGCTGCCGCGCCGGAAGACCTCGGCCTGGAGCTCGTGGATCTCGCGCCACTTCTCGATCTGCTCATCGGTGCCCGGCGAGGGGCTCATCGCCCACGACGTGCCCGAGCGGAGATGCATGCGCAGAAAGGCGGGATGGGCGACGAAGTAGTCGACGTAGACCTCGATCAGCGCCCGCAGCGCCTCGCGGGGCGGCAGGCGGCGGGCGGCGACCGCGCGCGCCAGGCCGAGCAGCTCCTGGCCGCGCACCTCGAGGATGGCGCGATGGAGGTCGTGCTTGCTCGGGAAGATGGCGTAGATCGTGCCCATCGACAACCCCGCAAGCTGCGAGATCTCCTGGACTTTCGCCGCCTCGAAGCCGCGCTCGGCGAAGACCCGCTCGGCTGCCTCGAGGATGTGCTGCCGGTAGACGCCGGTGCGCGCCTGGCGCGCCTCGTCGCGGGGGGTCCGTCGCACGGCGGCCTCATACCACTCGAAAAACCGGTTGACAAGTCGAATTTCCGAATGGTAGTTCGGGCATACGAATCCGTGATCGAGGGGGCCGCCGTCCGCGGCGAAGGAGGGAGCCGATGGAGTTCGGGATCTTCTCGCACATGCACGTGCCGCCGTGGGACGGCGAGCACTCCCGCTACCTGCGCGAGCTGGAGGCCTCGCTCGCGGTCGACGCGGCGGGCTTCAAGTACGACTGGTCGCCCGAGCACCACTTCCTCACCCACTACTCGCACCAGCCGGCGCCCGAGGTCTTCCTCTCCTGGGTCGCGGCGCGCACCAAGCGGATCCACGTCGGCTTCGCGATCGTGAACATCACGCCCCCGGTGAACCACCCCGCCCGGGTGGCCGAGCGGATCGCGACCATGGACCATCTCTCCGGGGGGCGCGTCGAGTTCGGCACGGGCCGCGGCTCGTCGTCGACCGAGTGGGCCGGCTTCGCGATCCCGTCGGCGGCCGAGACCAAGCCGATGTGGCGCGAGGCGCTGGAGCAGATCCCGCGCATGTGGCGCGACGAGCCGTACGCGTACGAGGGCAGGTACTTCCGGATGCCGGAGCGCAACGTCCTGCCGAAGCCGTACTCCAGGCCGCACCCGCCGATGTGGCTCGCGTGCTCGAGCCCGCCGACCTTCATCGAGGCGGGCGAGCTCGGCCTCGGCTCGCTCTGCTTCACCTTCGGGACGCCGGCCGAGATCGCCGAGAACGTGCGCAACTACAAGGAGGCGATCAAGCGTTGCAAGACGCCGATCGCGGGCTACATCAACGACAACATCGCCGTCACGACCAACATGCTCTGCCTCTCCGACGGCGACCAGGCGCGCTGGCTCTACTCGCGGGCGCGGGTCGAGGCGTTCACGGAGTACTTCTTCAACGCACTCGACTCGATCCCGCGGCCGAAGGGCCTGCCGAAGGAGGGCCGGATCGCAAACCTGCAGCCTCCTACCCCCGAGGCGTTGAAGGAGGGGCTGAAGGTCGGCGGGCGGCAGATCGGCGCCCCCGAGGAGATCGTCGAGGTGATCAAGATGTACGAGGCGCTCGGCGTCGACCAGCTCATCTACGCCCCCTTGACGCTGACGCTCGACCAGAAGTACGTGCTCGAGTCGATCGAGACCTTCGGCAAGCACGTCCTCCCGAAGTTCGACAAGGACCCCGTGCACTCGACGACGCGGCAGCGCGAGGCGGCACTGAAGGCGCAGGCCGCCTGACGGCCGATGGCGGTGCCGGTCTTCGACCAGGTCCTGATCGGCGGCCGCTGGGTGCCGGCCGACGGCGGGACCTACCCGGTCGTCAACCCGGCCACCGAGGAGCCCGCCGGCCAAGCCCCCGCGGGCTCGGTGGCGCAGGCGGAGGCGGCGGCCCGCGCGGCCCGCGCGGCGTTCGAGCACGGTCCGTGGCGGACGATGAGCGGCGCCGAGCGCGCGAGGCTTCTCCGGATCGCGGCCGAGCGCTTCCAGGCCGAGATCGACGGCCTCGTCGAGCTGACGATCGCCGAGACGGGCGCGGTGCGCGGCGTCGCCGAGGCGCAGCAGGTGCGCGCCGTCGCCGCCCGCCTCCTCCGCGCCGCCGAGCTGGCAACCGCGCCGGTCGAGCAGGGCTTGCCGCCTCGTGAAACCGGCCGCGCCCTCGCGGCCGGTGTAATCGTCCGCGAGCCGGTCGGCGTGGTCGCCTGCATCACGCCCTTCAACTTCCCGATGACGAACTGCGCGGGGAAGATCGGGCCGGCGCTCGCCTGCGGCAACACGGTGGTCGTGAAGCCGTCGCCCGTCGACCCCCTGGGCGTCGCCGAGCTCTGCCGGATCGTCGACGCGTTCCTGCCTCCGGGCGTGCTGAACTTCGTGAATGGCAGCGGGCCCGAGATCGGCGAGGCCCTCGTGCGCTCGCCCGACGTCGACATGATCTCGTTCACCGGCAGCACGGCCGTCGGCCGGCGCGTCAAGGAGGCGGCGGCCGCGCGCATGAAGCGGACGGTGCTCGAGCTCGGCGGCAAGTCGCCCAACATCATCTTCGCCGACTGCGACTTCGAGGGCGCGCTCGCGAGCGCGATGAGCGTCTGGACGTTCCACTCCGGGCAGGTCTGCATCGCCGGCACGCGCGTGCTGATCGAGGAGCGGATCTACGACGCGTTCACGCGTCGCCTGGCCGCCGCCGGCCCGACGCTCCGGATCGGCGACCCGCGCGAGCCCGGTGTCGTCGTCGGCCCGCTCGTCTCGGCGGCCCAGCGCACACGCGTCGAACGCTTCATCACCCGCGGCCGAGAAGAGGGGGCGACGGTCGCCTGCGGCGGCCGCCGCCCGTCGCACCTCACTCGGGGCTATTACGTGGAGCCGACGCTCTTCACCGGCGCGCGCAACGACATGACGATCGCGCGCGAGGAGATCTTCGGGCCGGTGATCACCGCGATCCCGTTCCGCGACGAGGCCGAGGCGATCGCGCTCGCCAACGACTCCGACTACGGGCTCTACGGCTACGTCTGGACCGGCGACGCCGCCCGCGGGTTGCGCGTCGCGCGCGCCGTGCGGACCGGGACGATGCAGATCAACGGCAGCCCGCTCAACCCCGACGCCCCGTTCGGCGGCTACAAGCTCTCCGGCGTCGGCCGTGTCGGCGGCCAGTGGGCGCTCGGGGCGTACAGCGAGCTGAAGTACATCGGGTGGATGACATGACGTTCGACACCATCATCAAGGGCGGCACGGTCGTGGACGGCTCCGGCCTCCCCATGCGCCGCGCCGACGTCGGCATCCGCGACGGCCTCGTCACCGACATCGGAAGGCTCTCCGGCGCGCGCTGCACGATCGACGCCGGCGGGCTCGTCGTCATGCCCGGCATCGTCGACGTCCACACGCACTACGACCCGCAGCTCTCCTTCGAGCCCTTCGCCACCTCGTCGTGCTATCACGGCGTCACCTCCGTGGTGGCCGGGAACTGCGGCTACTCGATCGCGCCCTGCCGCCCCGAGGACCGCGAGTGGGTGACGGCGCTGTTCGCCAAGGTGGAGGGGATGACGCCGTCGGTGCTGCGCAGCGGGCTGCCGTGGGACTGGGAGAGCTTTCCCTCCTTCCTCGACGTCCTCGACCGCCGGCTCGGGGTCAACGCCGCGGTCTACGTCGGCCACTCGGCGCTCCGCCGCTTCGTCATGGGCGACGCGGCTTCGGAGCGCGCCGCCACGGCCGAGGAGGTCGAGCACATGCGCCGGCTCGTCCGCGAGGCGATGGCGGCCGGCGCGGCGGGTTTCTCGTCGTCGCAGGCGCCCACGCACACGGACCAGCTCGGCCGCCCGGTGCCGTCGCGGCGCGCCGCCTTCGACGAGGTGCTGGCGCTGGCCGAGGCGGCGGGCGAAGGCGGCGCCGGCAGCATCGCGTTCCTCGCCGAGACGGCGGTGCAGGGTTACGACGCGCGCGACCGCGAGCGCCTCGTCGAGCTGGCCCACCGCTCGGGCCTGCCCGTCGTCGTGCAGGGTATGGGCTTCCGGCCCGGCGCCCGCGAGCGCTGGGAGGACCAGACGCGTTTTCTTGCCGCCGCCCGCGAGCGGGGGGCCGCGATCTACTCGATGCTCCGCACGCAGCCCTTCATGCGGCCGTTCAACTGGCGGCGCGGCACGTCGATCTTCGACGGGGTCTTCCATTGGCGGGACCTTTCCGCACTGTCCGTGGCCGAGCGCCTCGCCCGGATGCGCGACCGGGAGTTCCGCGAGAAGCTTCGCTGGGGCCTCGACCATCCGAACACCGACCCGAAGCAGGGCTCGACGCTCCCCATGCCGGCGCTCGACCGCGTCTTCGTCGATCGCTCGGACGCGCATCCGGACGCGGTCGGCAAGAGCCTCGCCGAGCTCGCCGCGGCGCCGCGGGTGCACGCCGCCGATGTCATGTGCGAGCTCTCGCTCGCTGACGGCCTCGAGACGCAGTTCCTCTGGAACAGCGAGAGCCCGGCGTGGGTCGAGGCCAACGCCGAGTCGCAGCGGAACCTGCACATGATCGTGGGCACCGGCGACGGCGGGGCGCACGCCGACCGCGACGACGGCGCGGAGTGGTCCACCTACTACCTTCGGTCCTGGGTGCTCGACCGCAAGCTCGTGTCGCTCGAGGACGGTGTCCGGCGGATCACGCACCTGCCGGCGATGGTGGCCGGCATCAAGGCGCGCGGGCTCCTGGCGCGCGGCTACCACGCCGACGTCGTGCTCTTCGACCCGGCACGGCTCGGGCTCGGCAAGAAGGCGCTCGTGCGCGACATGCCGGGCGGCGAGGAGCGCTGGCAGGTGCGGCCCGAGGGCGTCGTCCGGGTCATCGTCAACGGCGAGACGATCGTCGAGGACGGGGAGCTGACGGGCGCGCGCCCCGGGCGCGTGCTCCGCGTCGGCAATCCGGCGTGATGCGCGCCGCCGTCTACCATGGAAGCGGCCGTCCAGTTGCGATCGAGGACGTGCGCGTCAAGGACCCGGGCGCCGGCGAGGTCCGTGTCGCGATCAAGGCGGCGGGGCTCTGCCACTCGGACTTGAGCGTGGTCGACGGTTCGATTCCCTATCCGACACCGGTCGTCCTCGGCCACGAGGGGGCGGGGATCGTCGAGGCCGTCGGCCCGGGTGTCACCGCCGTCAAGGAGGGCGACGCGGTCGTCCTCTCGACCCTCGCGCACTGCGGCCGCTGCGCCGCCTGCGAGACGGGGCGCGCCACCGAGTGCCGCAACGCGCCGAACCCCAAGGACACCCAGCCGTTCACCGTGAACGGCCGGCCCGCCTACCAGTTCGCCAACGCGTCGGCCTTCGCCGAGCGGACCGTGGTCCGCGAGCAGAGCGCCATCCCGGTCGACCCGCGCGTGCCGTTCGACCGCGCGGCGCTCATCGGCTGCGGGATCATGACGGGCGTCGGCGCGGTCGTGAACCGGGCGAAGGTCGAGACCGGCGCGACGATGGCGGTCTTCGGTCTGGGCGGCATCGGTCTCAGCTGCGTCCAGGGCGGCGTGCTCGCGGGTGCGTCCAGGATCGTCGCCGTCGACGTCGTGTCCGAGAAGCTCACCCTCGCGCGCCGGCTCGGCGCGACGCACACGATCGACGCCTCGCGCGACGATCCCGTCGCGGCGATCAAGGACCTGACGGGCGGCGGCGCCGACTACACGTTCGAGGCCGTCGGCAGCCTCGCCGTCATCAAGCAGGCGCTCGAGGCGCTCGGGCCCGGCGGCGCGCTCACCATCGTCGGCGTCCCGAAGCTCGGCTCGAGCCTCGAGTTCGTCGTCCACGCCCTCTACCAGAACAAGGCGATCCTCGGCTGCCGCTACGGCACGGCGCGACCGCGCCGCGATTTTCCGCTCCTCGCCGACCTCTACCTCGGCGGGCGGCTCAAGATCGACGAGCTCATCACGCAGCGCTACGCGCTCGAGGAGCTGCCGCGGGCGCTCGAGGACCTCCAGCAGGGACGCCTGGCGCGCGGCGTCTTCCTCCTCGACCGCGCCGCCTGACAGGAGACGCACGATGGGCAGATTCGGCTACCACGTGATCGACGCCGACGGGCACGGCGGGGACCTGCCGCGCTGGCACGAGCGCATCCCGGCCCGCTTCCAGCCGCTCTGGGAGGCGCGTCGCGAGCGGATCAAGAAGCAGTTCGCCAACCTGCCGGGCGTCGGCGTGAAGGAGACGCGGGGGACCGCCAAGCTCGACAGCCTCGAGCGGCCCGGCATGACCGACCCGCAGGCGCGGCTCGAGGACATGGACCTCGAGGGCATCGACCGGACGGTCATGTTCCCGGGAGGCGCGGGCGAGGAGTGGGCGGGCCTCGACCGCGACTTCGCGATCGCGCTCTGCCGCACGCTGAACGACACGCGCGCCGAGTACACGCGCCACGCGCCGGCGCGGCTCAAGTCGGTGGCGAAGCTGCCGATGATCGACCCCGAGGCGGCCGCCGCCGAGCTCCGCCGCGCGGTCACCGAGCTCGGCATGGTCGGCATGGTGACGCCGCAGCACATCCGCGAGAAGAACCTCGATCACCCGAGCTTCGACGTGGTGTGGGCCGAGGCCGAGCGCCTCGGCGTCCCGGTGTGCGTCCACGGCGGCGGCCAGGCGATCGACCAGGTGCCGATCGGCGTCGACCGGTGGAAGACGCGGCTGGAGGTCCACGCCTTCACGCATCCCGTCGGGCAGATGATCGCCATCATGGCCTTCACGGCGGGCGGCATCCTGCACCGCTTCCCGCGGCTCCGCGTCGCCTTCCTCGAGGCCGGCGTGGGCTGGCTGCCCTTCTGGCTCGAGCGGCTCGACGAGCACTGGGAGCTCACGCCCGAGCAGGCCCCGGAGATCGACCGCCGGCCGAGCGAGTACTTCCTGTCGGGGCGGTGCTTCATCGGCTGCGACCCCGACGAGAAGGGCGTCGCGCACGTCGTCGAGTCGCTCGGCGAGGGGGTCGTCGTCTACGCCTCCGACTACTGCCACTGGGACTGCAAGTTCCCGGACACGGTGAAGATCCTGGCCGGGCGGGCGGATCTGTCCGAGCGGGCGAAGCAGGCCATCTTCGACGACAACCCGCGCCGCCTCTACGCGCTCTCCTGATGCCGATCGACCTCGACGCGCTGCTCGAGCCGTCGCGCGCGGCCTTCCTCATGATGGAGTGTCAGGAGGGCATCATCGGCGGCGGGGGATTCGGCGCGCTCGCCGAGGCCGTGGCGAGGCAGCACACGGTGGCGCGCATCGCCCGCCTCCTTCACGCCGCGCGGCGGGCGCGCGTGCCGGTCTTTCACTGCACGATGTCGCGCCGCCCGGACGGCGGCGGCGCGGTCGCCAACTGTCTCCTGCTGGCCGCCGCCCGGAAGGGGACGCCGCTCCTCCCCGGTTCGTCCGAGCAGGCGGTGGTGGCGCCGCTCGCGCCGGTCGACGGTGACTACGTCGTCACGCGCTTCCACGGCGTGACGCCGTTCCACGGCACGGAGCTCGACGCCCTCCTGCGCAACCTGGGTATCCGCACGGTGGTGGCGAGCGGCGTGTCGGTGAACGTCGGCATCGTGGGGGTCGCGATCGAGGCCGTCAATGCCGGCTACCAGGTGGTCATCCCGCGCGACGCCGTGGCCGGCACACCCGCCGAATACGTCGACGCGGTCTTCGAGCACACGCTGCGGCTGCTGGCGACGATGGTCACCGCGGACCGCGTGCTGGAGGCGTGGGGACGATGAGGTTTGCCGGCCGGGTGCTCTTCATCACCGGCGCCGGCTCGGGTCTCGGCCGGGCGACAGCGCGGCTCTTCGCCGCGGAAGGGGCGAAGGTCTTCGGCGTCGACGTGAACGGTGCGGGTGTGGCGGCGACGGTCGAGACGATCCGCCGCGCGGGCGGCGTGGCGGACAGCGCCGTGTGCGACGTCGGCTCGATGGCCGCCGTGCGCGCCGCCGTCGAGGCGGCGGTCGCGGCCTTCGGCGGCATCGACATCCTCGTCAACGCCGCCGGCATCGGCCGCTCGGCCCGCCTGGAGGAGATCGACGAGGACGAATGGCAGCGCGTGCTCACGGTCAACCTGACCGGCGCGTTCAACACCGTGAAGGCGGCGCTGGCCCATCTGCTCGCCCGTCCGGGCGGCGCCGTGGTGAACGTCGCCTCGAGCGCCGGGATGCGCGGCCAGGCGTACGCGGCGCACTACGCCGCCTCCAAGGCCGGCCTCGTCAACTTCACGCGCTCGATCGCGCTCGAGTTCGCGAGCCGCGGGCTCCGCATCAACTGCCTCGCCCCCGCCGGCATCCGCTCGCCGCTCATCCGGCACTTCATGCCGCGCGAGGACTTCGAGAAGTCGCTGGTCGCCTACTACTCGCCGCCCGTGCCGCACCAGCTCGCCGACCCCGAGGACATGGCGAAGGCGATCGCCTACCTCGCCTCCGACGACGCGAAGATGGTCATCGGCGCCGTGCTGGTCGCCGACTGGGGCACGCTCGCGTAGTGCCAGAGACGATCCTCGACGTCCTCGCCCGCGACGTCGCCACGCGCGGCGGGCATCCCTTCATCGTGCACGAGGATCGCCGCCTGACGTACGCGGAGCTCGACCGGCTCGCCAGCGGGGCGGCGCAGACGCTGGCCGCGCTCGGCGTCGCGCGCGGGGAGCGGGTGACGCTCGCCCTCGGCAACTCGGTCGAATACCTCGTCACGGCCTTCGGGATCCTCAAGGCCGGCGCGGTCCTCAACCCGCTGAACCCGGCGCTCGGCGCCGCCGAGCTGGACTACATCGTCGACCATGCGGAGCCACGCGTGGTCGTGACCGACGCGGCACACGTCGCAGCATTCCGCCGGCATGCCTGCGCGGTGGTGACGCCCGAGGCGCTGTCGGCGGCGGGAGAGGGCGCGCCAGAGGTCACCGTCGGACCGGACGACCCG
>Ga0209156_10000167_pt1 | contig 52946 bp, 58 predicted proteins | sample GraSoiAngelo_124_FD_185881 | JGI IMG/M metagenome (GOLD analysis project Ga0209156, IMG submission 185881) | Grasslands soil microbial communities from the Angelo Coastal Reserve, California, USA - 14_0927_05_20cm (SPAdes) (version 2) | ecosystem: Environmental > Terrestrial > Soil > Grasslands... | reverse complement strand
TCGCCAGGTATGGCAATACCTGGAAAATGAGATCAGTGAACTCGGCATGCGCGAGCGCGCCATCGCCGCCACGCGCCAGCTCGCCAAGCGCCAGCTCACCTGGCTGCGCAGCCTCCCCGATCTACTCCGGCTGGACGCCGGCGGCCCGCAGGATGCGCCGGTAGCTCTCGAGCTGCTCCTTCACGAAGTCCGCTAGCTAGAATGCGGGCTCTCGTTCAGGAGCGCGCACATGGAAATCGGTATCGTCGGTCTGGGCAGAATGGGCGCCGGCATGGCGCGGCGGCTGGCGCGAGCGGGCGTGCATGTCATCTGCTACGACCAGGCCGATGCCGCGCGCGGCTCGGTCGGCGCAGAGCCCAACGTCGTCTGCGCCGAGAATCTGGCGGCGCTTTGCACGCGCCTGAGCGGAGAGCGGGTAGTGATTCTGATGCTGCCGGCAGGCGGCGCGGTCGAGGACACGCTCCGCGATCTGCTGCCGCTGCTTTCTGCCGGCGACACCCTGGTCGATGGCGGCAACAGCTATTACCGCGACTCCAAGCGCCGCGCGCTCGCACTGTCCCGGCAGGGGCTGCGCTATGTCGACGCCGGCGTCTCGGGCGGCGTGCACGGCCTCGAGCACGGCTATTGCCTGATGCTCGGCGGCACGCCGAAGTCGATCGAGATCTTCGCGCCGTTCGCGAAGATCCTGTCGGCCGATCCAGACCTGGGCTGGCTGCATTGCGGCCCGAGCGGCGCCGGCCACTACGCCAAGATGATCCACAACGGCATCGAGTACGGCATGATGCAGGCCCTCGCCGAGGGCTTCGCGCTCATCGCCGCGCGGCCCGAGCTCGACATCGACCCGGCGCGGCTGGCCGAGACCTGGCGCCACGGCAGCGTGGTGCGTTCCTGGCTGCTCGATCTGTGCGGCGCGATTCTCAAGGAAAACGAGGACCTCTCGGGCATTGCGCCGGTGGTCGACGACTCCGGCGCCGGGCGCTGGACCGCGGTCGAGTCGATCGAGCTCGGCGTCCCGGCCCCGGTGATCATCACCGCGCTGATGTCGCGCTTCTCCAGCCAGGGCCGCTCGGACCACGCGCGCAGGCTGCTCGCCATGATGCGCACGCGCTTCGGAGGCCACGCGGTCCATAAGCCATGATCGTGGTGGTGATGGGGGTCTCGGGCGTGGGCAAGACCACCATCGGCAAGGCGCTCGCGCGCGAGCTCGGCTGGCGCTTTATCGACGCCGATCGATACCACCCGCCCGAAAACGTGGCAAAGATGGCCGCCGGCATCGCGCTTGACGACGAGGATCGCCGGCCCTGGCTCGAGACGCTGAATCGCCTAGTGAGAAAAGAGAAAAACGCCGTCCTCGCCTGCTCGGCGCTGAAAGAAGCTTACCGAAGCCGAATTACCGATGGCCTCGCCCGTTTCGAGATCGTGTACCTCCACGGCAGCTTCGAGCTCATTCGCGCGCGCCTCGCGGAGCGGCCTCACCATTACATGCCGGCCTCGCTCCTCGCAAGCCAGTTCGCGACGCTCGAGCCGCCAGCCAAGGCGATTGCGGTCGATGTCGCTGCGGCGCCTTCAGCCTGCGTCGCCGCCATCCTGGCGCGGCTATCGTCCTAGAACGGTGCCTTCCCGCCGCGGGTCCGCGCCCCCGCGCCAGCCGCCGGGCACGCGTTCGATGCCGTGCAGGCCGCTTACCAGCGGCGCCGTTTCGACCTCGTGGCCTCTGCGTCGCAATGGCCCCGCAAGCGATTCATAGGACGAACCCTGCTCCAATAGAGCAGGGCCGTTGCGGCTGCCGAAGTTCGGCACCTCGATCGCCGCCTGGATGTCGCGGCCCCAGTCGAGCGCGGCGACCAGCGTCTTCGCGACGTAATTGATGATCCACGGGCCGCCGGGGGAGCCGAGCGCCATGCGCAGCCTGCCGCCGCGCTCGAACACCATCGCTGGCGCCATGCTGCTGCGGGGCCGCTTGCGCGGCCGTACCTCGTTCACCGAGCCGGGAATGAAATCGAAGTCGGTGAGCTGGTTGTTGAGCAGGAAGCCGCGCACCATGATGCGGCTTCCGAACGGGCTCTCGATGGTGCTGCTCATGGCAACAACATTGCCCTGCGCATCGGCGATCGAGAAGTGGCTGGTGCCGTTCGCCTCGGTATCGCCCGGCGCCGCCTCGCGCATGGCTCGCTCGCCGATCAGGCGTGCTCTGCGGTCGAGGTACTTTCCAGCCAGGAGTTTTCGAACCGGAACCGGCACAAAATCCGGATCGCCGAGGTAGCGGGCACGGTCGGCGTAGGCGAGCCGCCCGGCCTCGGCGAAGAGATGCACCGCGGCGGCGGAGTCGGGCGCTGCCCGCTCAAAGCCGGCGCGCTCGAGCAAACCCAGGATCTGCAGCACAGCGACGCCGCCGGCGCTGGGCGGGCCCATCGAGCACAGGCGCCATTGCCGGTAGGGTCCGCAGACCGGCTCGCGCTCCAGCGCGCGGTACCCGGCGAGATCCTCCTCGGACAGATCGCCCGGCTTCGGATGCGAGCGCACCGCGCGCACGATGTCGGCGGCAATCGGTCCGCGGTAGAAAGCGCCTACGCCTTCGAGCGCCAAGGTACGGAGCGTCGCGCCATAAGCCCGGTTCACGAGCCGTGTACCTGCCGGCTTGGCTCGCCCGTCCGCGCCGTAATAGAGCTTCCTTGCAAAGGCATCTTGCTGCAGGAACCGCTCGCGTTCGAGCACTGCGTGCAGCCGCGGGGACATGATGAAGCCCTCCTCCGCCGCGAAAATCGCGTATTGCAGCAGCTCGCTCCATGGCAGGCGCCCGTGCTGCCGGTGCGCAAGCTCGAGCAGCCGCAGCACGCCTGGTACTCCGACGGAGCGCCCGCCCACCACGGCTTCGAGAAAAGGCAATGGCTTTTTTTCAGAGTTCGAAAAACGGTCCGGCCGCGCGGCCGCCGGCGCCGTCTCGCGGCCATCGTAGGTGCGAAGCTTCTTCTCCTGCTCCGACCAGTGCAGCAGGAAGCCGCCGCCGCCGATCCCAGAGGATTCCGGCTCGACCAGGCCGAGGACCATCTGCACGGCGACCGCGGCATCGAGCGCGCTGCCGCCGAGCTGCAGCACCGCGTAGCCGGCTTCGGCGGCGAGCGGATGCGCCGCGGCCACCATGAATCGCTGGGCGGTGAGCGCTTCTCGCGCATCGGCGACAAGGCAGAAAAGAAAAAGGGCGGCCGCGGCCGCCCTCCTCAAAAACATAGAGACAGAAGACATCAGACCATCAAAGGGACGATCAGAAGCGCGACGATGTTGATGATCTTGATGAGCGGGTTGACGGCCGGGCCGGCAGTGTCCTTGTAGGGATCGCCGACCGTGTCGCCGGTGACCGCAGCCTTGTGCGCGTCCGAGCCCTTGCCGCCGTAATTGCCATCCTCGATGAATTTCTTGGCGTTGTCCCATGCGCCCCCGCCGGTGCACATCGAGATGGCGACGAACAGACCGGTGACAATCGTTCCCATCAGCACGCCGCCGAGCGCTTGCGGCCCGAGAACCAGGCCAACCACGATCGGCACCAGCACCGGCAGGAGCGACGGAATCATCATTTCCTTGATGGCGGCGCGGGTCAGCATATCTACGGCGGTGCCGTACTCGGGCTTGGCGCGGCCTTCCATGATCCCCGGGATCTCCTTGAACTGGCGCCGCACTTCCAGCACCACCGCGCCGGCGGCGCGCCCTACGGCTTCCATCGCCATGGCGCCGAAGAGGAAGGGCACCATGCCGCCGATGAACAGGCCGACGATCACCAACGGGTTGGAGAGATCGAAGCTGAAGCTCCTGCCGGCGGCTTCGAGCGCATGCGTATAGTCGGCAAAGAGAACCAGCGCCGCCAGGCCCGCCGAGCCGATGGCGTAGCCCTTGGTCACCGCCTTGGTGGTATTGCCGACCGCGTCCAGCGGATCGGTGATGTCGCGCACCGACTCGGGCAGGTCGGCCATCTGGGCGATGCCGCCGGCGTTGTCGGTGATCGGGCCATAGGCGTCGAGCGCGACGATGATGCCCGCCATCGACAGCATTGCCGTCGCGGCGATCGCGATGCCGTACAGTCCCGCGAGCACGTAGGAAAGCAGGATCGCGACGCAGACCGCGAGCACCGGCCAGGCGGTGGACTTCATCGACACGCCGAGGCCGGCGATGATGTTGGTCGCATGACCGGTCACCGACGCTGCCGCGACATGGCGCACCGGCTTGAATTGAGTGCCGGTGTAGTACTCGGTGATCCACACCATGAAGCCGGTGAGCGCAAGTCCGACGACCGCCGCGCCCCACAGGTGCCACACCGTGATCAGCCTCCTGCCGCCCGGCATGTCGAACGGGACCTCCTTGAGCACGTCGCCCATCACGTACAGCGTGATGGGCCAGAAGGCGACGAAGGCGAGGCCACCCGCTACCCACAGCCCGCGGTACAACGCGGGCATCACGTTCTTCTCGCCGGGCCTGGCCTTTACCCACCAGGTGCCGAGGATCGAGGCGATGATCGAGAAACCGCCGAGGGCGAGAGGGTAGATGAGCGCCGCGGGACTCGCCGTCTTCACCATCAGCGCGCCGAGCAGCATGGTGGCGATGATGGTCACTGCGTAAGTCTCGAACAGGTCGGCTGCCATGCCGGCGCAGTCGCCGACGTTGTCGCCGACGTTGTCCGCGATCACCGCCGGGTTGCGCGGATCGTCCTCCGGGATGCCGGCCTCGACCTTGCCGACCAGATCGGCGCCGACGTCGGCGCCCTTGGTGAAGATGCCGCCGCCGAGACGCGCGAAGATCGAGATCAGCGAGCCGCCGAATCCCAGTCCGACCAGCGGATGGATGAGGTGGGCGAGTTCCGATTTGTCGATCGCATTGGCGTAAAGCACCGCGAAGTAGCCCGCCACGCCGAGCAGGCCGAGGCCGACCACCAGCATTCCCGTGATCGCGCCGCCCTTGAATGCTACCTGCAGCGCCTCGTTGAGGCCGACGCGCGCCGCCTCGGCGGTGCGCACGTTGGCGCGGACCGAGATATTCATGCCGATGACGCCGCAGGCACCCGACAACAGCGCGCCGATGAGGAAGCCCCAGGCCGTCGGCCAGCCGAGCGCGGGGATGAAGCCGATCACGAGGAACAGGATCACGCCGACGATGGCGATGGTCTTGTATTGCCGCCACAGGTAAGCGATCGCGCCCTCGCGCACTGCCGCGGCGATCTCGCGCATGCGCTCGTTGCCGTCGGGCAGCCGCAGGATGCGCGTGCTCTGCCAGACGCCGTAAACGATGGCTGCCAGCGCGCAGCCGAGCGCGAACAGGAGCCCCCCGGACATGTCTCTCTCCCCTTGAAAGGACCGAAATTTTATCAGGTCAAGGCGGCGAAAGCGCGCGCCGTGACCTCGTCCACCGCGCCGCGCCCGGAGATCTTGCGGTATTTCGGCGCGCGCGGATCGCCGGATGCGGCCCATTTGCCGTAGTAGTCCACCAGCGGCCGCGTCTGCGCCCGGTATACGTCGAGCCGCTTGCGCACCGTATCCTCGCGATCGTCGTCGCGCTGGATCAGCGGCTCTCCGGTCTGGTCGTCGCGGCCCTCGACCTGCGGCGGATTGAATTTCACGTGATAGGTGCGGCCCGAGGCGGGATGCACGCGCCGGCCGCTCATTCGCGTGATGATCTCATCGTCCGGAACATCGATCTCGAGCACGTAATCGAGCGGCACGGCCGCGGCCTTCAAGGCCTCGGCCTGCGGAATGGTGCGCGGAAAGCCGTCGAACAGATAGCCGCGCTTGCAGTCGTCCTGCTTCAGCCGCTCCTTCACCAGCCTGATGATGATCTCGTCGGACACCAGTTGCCCGGCGTCCATCACCTTTTTTGCCGCCAGCCCGAGGGGCGTCCCCGCCTTGACCGCGGCGCGCAGCATGTCGCCAGTCGAGATTTGAGGGATGCCGAACTTGTCGCGGATGAAGGCGGCCTGCGTGCCCTTGCCGGCGCCCGGCGGGCCCAGGAGGATCAACCTCATGCCAGCATTTTACGCACCGCCTCCAGGTCTCGAGGCGTATCGACCCCCGGCGGAATCTCGCGCGGGCTGACGGCCACGGCAATGCGGTAGCCGTGCCAAAGGACCCGCAGCTGCTCAAGCGCCTCGATTCTCTCCAGCGGCGCTTCCTCCAGCTGCGAAATCCTCAGAAGAAAACCGACGCGATACGCGTACAGGCCGGCATGGCGATAAGCCTTTGCCTGCCCTTGCCGTGGATACGGAATCCCGGCGCGGCTGAAATAGAGCGCATAGCCTTTCCGGTCGAGCACCACTTTCACCACGTTCGGATTGGAAAACGACTCTGCATCGTGAATCGCGTGGCAGGCCGTGGCAACGCTGGCCTCTTGTTGTGCGCACAAGATGTTTACCACTTCGGCTATCAGCGCCGGCTCCATCAGCGGCTCGTCGCCCTGCAGGTTGACGACGATCTCGTCGTCTCCGAGGCGCAGCTGCCTCGCCGCCTCGGCGATGCGGTCGGTGCCGGAGGCGTGCCCTGCGCGCGTCATCAGCGCCGAGTGGCCGTGCGCGCGCACCGCGTCCGCGATGCGGGGGTCGTCCGTGGCGACGTGCACCGCGGCGGCGCCGCTTTGGGCGGCGCGCTCGCATACCCGTACGACCATCGGCCTGCCGCCGAGGTCGGCGAGGGGTTTTCCCGGGAAGCGGGTCGACGCGTAGCGCGCGGGAATGATGACGCTGAACTTCACGCCACTTCTTCTTCTGGCGGGAGCTTGCGCGCCTCCTCTTCGAGCATCACCGGAATGCCGTCCTTCACCGGGTACGCGAGGCGATCGGGCCTGCAGACGAGCTCGCGCGCCTCCTTGCGGTAGACGAGCTTGCCCTTGCATAGCGGGCACACCAGGATCTCAAGCAGCTTTGGATCGACGCCACTCATGCAATCTCTCCAGCAGCCAGTCGCCGAACGCGGGATCGAGCTTTGCAGTCACGGGCAGCACCCACCACTGCGGCCGTGCGGCGTGGCGCAATTTTACCGCGTCCTTTTCGGTCATCAGCACCGGCAGGTCGTCGCCGAACTCGAGCTCGCGCGGCGAGAACGCGTGGTGATCCGCAAAGGGATGCGGCAGCACCTTGAGGCCGAGCTTCGCCAGGTGCAGGAAGAAGCGGTCCGGATCGCCGATGCCGGCGACGGCGTGGACTTTCTGGCCGGCGAAGGCGCTCGCGGCGCGGCGGTCGCGCGCATCCGTCATGCGGTGCAGCAGCTCGCCTTCGAGCTGCATGGAATAGCCCGTGATGGAGGAGCCATGCGAGACCACCGCGTCGACGGATCGCAGGCGCCAGGCGGGCTCGCGCAAGGGACCGGCAGGCAGCAGAAAGCCGTTGCCGAAGCCGCGGCTGTCGACCACCGCAATTTCCAGATCGCGCCGCAGCCTGTAGTGCTGCAGCCCATCGTCGAGTACCAGCACGTCAACGTCATCATGCGCGGCGCGCAGGGCCGCGGCGACTGCCACGCGGTCTGCGCCGACCCAGACCGGGCAGCCGCTGCGGCGCGAGAGGACGACCGGCTCGTCGCCGACCTCGGCGGCCTGATCGGCCACGCTTGCCGCGCGGGGCGCATCGATCTTCGCGCCGTAGCCGCGCGACACGATGCCCGGCGACCAGCCCTTCGATTTCAGGAATTCGGCGATCCAGAGCACGAGCGGCGTCTTCCCGCTGCCGCCGACCGTGAGGTTGCCGACGACGATCACCGGGACGCCGGGATGCTTCGAGCTCAGGAGCCTGAGCTTGAAGAGCAAGCGGCGCATGAGGACCGCTGCCCCGAACAGGAGGCTGACCGGCCACAGCAGCCAGGCGATGGCGCCGCGGCGATACCAGTGCCTCACTACTTGGCGGACTGCGTGGTGAAGCTGAGCTGCGTCAGGCCGGCGAGCCGCGACGCCTCCATCACGCGCACCACCGCCTGATGCGTGGCGGCGGCGTCGGCGCTGATCACGACGAGCGGCGCCTTCAGCGCCCCGGCGGCGCGCTTCAGTTCCTCGGCCATCTGCTCGACACCGCGGAAAGGGATGGGATTGCGGTTGATCACGTACTGCCCCTGCGCACTGACCAGCACGGTGATCTCGTTGGCGCGCTCGAGCTGCCTTTCGGCGTCCGCGGTCGGCAGGTTGATCTGCAGCTCGGTGTACTTGGAATAGGTGGTGGTGATCATCAGGAAGATCAGGATCACCATCATCACGTCGATCAGCGGGACCAGGTTGATCTCGAGCGGTTCCTTGCCCCTGCCGCGCTGGAAGTTCATCTACTGCCTGCGCTCGCCGTGAACGATGTCCACCAGCTTGGAGGCCTGCTCCTCCATCTCCACCACCAGGCCGTCGACCTTGTTCTTGAAGTGCCGGTAGAGGATGAGCGACGGCACCGCGATGCCGATGCCGAACGCGGTGTTGTACAGGGCGATCGAGATGCCGTGCGCGAGCTGCTGCGGGTTGCTGCCCGTGGGGGACTGCGAGCCGAAGATCTCGATCATGCCGATCACCGTGCCGAACAGTCCCAGCAGCGGCGAGGCGGTGGCGATGGTGCCGAGCGTCGTGAGGAAGCGCTCGAGCTCATGCGCGACGGCGCGACCGGCTTCGTCGATCGCCTCCTTCATGACGTAGCGCGAGCTCCTGTGATTGCGCAGGCCCGCGGCGAGCACCGTGCCGAGCGGCGAATCCTTGGCGAGCTTCTGCAGCACCTCTTCGTTGACGCCCTGGCGCTGGTAGACCGTGATCACCTGATCGAGCAGCGTGGGCGGGATGATTTTGCTTTCGCGGAGCGAGATCGAGCGCTCGATGATCAGGGCGACGGCGACGACCGAAGCGAGCAGCAGGAACCAGATCGGCCATCCCGCTGCCTGAATGATCGCGAACAACTCTTGTTCCTTGTCTTTTTGGGGCGCTGCGCCGCCGACTTTAAGTCAAACTCTCACGCCGCGGCAAGTTTTCGCGATGCACAAACGCCGGCCCTTCCGCAGCGGCGGAACGATGCAATGTAGCGCGTCAGGCGATATCCACAAGAACCTGTGGATAAGTTTGTGGATTATCGCTGAATAGAGTCGCCTCACCGACTTGCAACGCGGCGCAAGACGGTTGCGATCAAAATTTGAGCAGGTTTTTCCCTTCAGCAAACAGCGTCTTGCGTAACAGAATCGGGCTCCGCGCGATGCTTCGCTGCATCGCGGCGGCGCGCCGGCGGTGATGTGGATTAGTGGGTATTTATTCCTTGAAAGACAAAGTCAATGGTGATCGGCAAAGTCGCTGCCCCACGACGCGAAACGGTGGCTGCTTTTATGACGCCGTGCGGCGACAGCGGCGGGCATTCAGACAAGCGGTAACATGAAATGGCATCCCCCGCTTGGCAATCCATGCCTCCTAACAGCGTCCTCACCGTCTCCGAGTTGCTGCGCAGCGTGCGCGACGCGCTGGAGCGGCGCTTTCCGCTGCTCTGGGTGCGGGGCGAATTGTCCAATCTGTCGCGCGCGCCCTCCGGGCACTGCTACTTCACGCTGAAGGATGCGGCGGCGCAGGTCGACTGCGTGATGTTCCGCAGCCGGGCAGCGGCGCTCGACTGGGAGCCGCGCGACGGCGCGCAGGTCGAAGTCTGCGCCCTGGTGACGCTCTACGAGCCGCGAGGGCGCTTCCAGCTCACGGTGGAGGGGATGCGGCCCGCCGGCCTGGGGCCGCTTTACGAGCGCTTCCTGCGCCTGAAGGAAAAGCTCGAGCGAGAAGGCTTGTTCGACCTCGCCGCCAAGCGCGCGCCGCCGGCGTTTCCGGGCTGCATCGGCGTGCTCACTTCCCCTGCCGCCGCGGCGCTGCGCGACGTGCTGACGACCCTGGCGCGGCGCAACCCGGCGATTCCGGTGATCGTCTATCCGGTGCCGGTGCAGGGCGAGGGCGCCGCGGCGCGCATCGCCGCGATGCTGGCGGCCGCCAACGCGCGCGACGAATGCGACGTGCTGCTGCTCGTGCGCGGCGGCGGCTCGATCGAGGATCTCTGGTCCTTCAATGAGGAAAAAGTGGCGCGCGCGCTGCGCGCCTCGCGCATCCCCGTAGTGGTCGGCGTCGGCCACGAGAGCGACTTCACCATCGCCGACTTCGCCGCCGACCGGCGTGCGCCTACGCCCACGGCGGCGGCCGAGCTCGTCAGCGCGCCGCGCGCAGAGCTGCTCGGGCGGCTCGCCGACTGCGTGCGCGGCGTGGGGCGTGAAATGCGCCGCCGCCTCGAATACGCCATGCAGAACACCGACTCGCTGGCGCGCCGGCTGGTGCACCCGGGCGAGCGCCTGCGTTCCCACCAGCAGCTCGTGACGCAGCTGCGAGCGCGTCTCGCTTTCGGTGCTTCGCAGCGGATTCATCGCTGCAGCGCGCTTCTCGAGCGGTTCCAGGCGACGCTTGCAAGCGTCGACCCGACGGCAGTGCTTGCACGTGGCTACAGCATCACTCGTAATACCGCGGGCGGAGTGATCCGCGACGCGGCAGTCGTCAAGGAAGGGGAACTATTAAGGACGACCCTTGCGCGCGGCTGGCTCGAAAGCGAAGTCCGGAAAAAGCCGGCCCTATAATCTCCCATGGGCCACCGGCTTTCAAAAATCACCACGCGCACCGGCGATGCGGGCGAAACCGGGCTCGGCGACGGCTCGCGCGTGCCCAAGGACAGCCCGCGCGTGCGCGCGCTGGGCGATATCGATGAGCTCAACTCGGCGATCGGGGTGCTGCTCGCGGACGAGTTGCCGCCGGAGCTGCGCGATGCGCTGGGCGCAATCCAGCACGACCTGTTCGACCTCGGCGGCGAGCTGAGCATCCCTGGCCACGCGCTGCTCGGCGATGCGCACGTCGCGCGTCTCGAGGAGCGGCTCGAGGCCTGGAACGCAGGTCTGCCGCCGCTCAAGGAGTTCATCCTGCCAGGCGGCACGCGCGCAGCGGCGCTCGCGCACCTTGCGCGCACGGTGTGCCGGCGCGCCGAGCGCAGCGCGGTCGCGCTCGGACAAAAAGACGGGATCAGCGCGCACGCGCGCCGTTACCTGAATCGCCTGTCCGATCTGCTGTTCGTCGCCGCGCGGATTCTCAATCGCCACGCGGGGCGCAGCGACGTGCAGTGGCGCCACGAGCGCAAGAAACCCGCACCCTGACCAGGAGCCCTCCGTGGCAGACATCCGCATCTACAACGTTGACGCCCTCGGCAAGCCGCTCGGCCAGTACTCGCACCTGACCCGGGTCAAGGCCGGTGAATTCCTTTTCATTGCCGGCATGCTGGCGCCCGGCGACGACTTCGACGCGCAGTGCGCCGGCGTGTTCGCCCAGATCGAGAAAGCGCTGAAATCGGCGGGCGCCGGCTGGGGGAACGTAGTGCAGTTCACCACCTACTTGGTGCACTCGCAGGACATCGCGAGATTCATGCAGTTCAGGCTGCGCGAATTCCCGCGCATGTTCCCGAACGGCGCCTATCCGCCCAACACGCTGCTCATCATCGACCGCCTGGTAGGCGAGCAATACCTGCTCGAAGTGCAGACGGTGGCGGCGCTCTAGACTTCCTCGACGAACACTTCTTCGCGCTTCTTGCGGATCGCCGGCAGCGCCACGACGATCAGCAGGATCGTCGCCGCGATGATGAAGCCGGCGCTGATCGGCTTGTAGATGAAGGTCATCGGATCGCCGCGCGAGAGCAGCATCGCGCGCCTCAGGTTCTCCTCCATCAGCGGCCCGAGGATGAAGCCGAGGATCATCGGCGCCGGCTCGCACTCGAGCTTGACGCAGATGTAGCCGAGAACGCCGAACACCGCCATGATCAGCACGTCGAAGGCGTTGTTCGACAGGCTGAACACGCCGATCGCCATGAACACCAGGATCGAGGGGTACAGGTAGCGGTACGGCACGGTCAGCAGCTTGACCCACATGCCGATCAGCGGCAGGTTGAGGACGACCAGCATCAGGTTGCCTACCCACATCGAGGCGATCAGCCCCCAGAACAGCTGCGGCTTCTCGTTCATCACCTGCGGCCCGGGCGCGATGCCCTGGATCATCAGCGCGCCGATCATCAGCGCCATCACCGCGTTGCTCGGGATGCCCAGCGTCAGCATCGGGATGAACGAGGTCTGGGCGCCGGCGTTGTTCGCCGACTCCGGCCCTGCCACGCCTTCGATCGCGCCCTTGCCGAACTGCTCGGGATGTCTCGAGACCTTTTTCTCCAGGGTATAGGCGCCGAAGGAGGCGAGCAGCGCGCCGCCTCCGGGAAGAATGCCGAGGAACGAGCCGAGCGCGGTGCCGCGCATCACGGGCGCCCAGGCGCGCTTGAAGTCTTCCCTCGTCGGCCACAGGTTCTTCACGTCCTTGGTAAAGATCTCGCGGTTGTCCTTCAACTCGAGGTTGGCGACGATCTCCGCGGTACCGAACATGCCCATCGCGACGATGACGAAGCCGATGCCGTCGGAAAGCTCCGGGATGTTGAAGGTGAAGCGCAGCACGCCCGAGTTGACGTCGGTGCCGACGATGCCGAGCAGCAGGCCGAACGCCACCATCGCGATCGCCTTGATGAGCGAGCCGTGCGCGAGCACGGTCGCCGCCACCAGGCCGAACACCATCAGCGAGAAGTACTCCGACGGGCCGAACTTGAGCGCCACCTCGGCAAGCGGCGGCGCGGCGAGCGCGATGATCAGCGTCGACACGCAGCCGGCGAAGAACGAGCCGAGCGCCGCTACGGCGAGCGCCGGGCCGGCGCGGCCCTGGCGCGCCATCTGGTAGCCGTCGAGGCAGGTGACCACCGACGATGATTCGCCGGGGATGTTGACCAGGATCGCGGTGGTCGAGCCGCCGTACTGCGCGCCATAGTAGATGCCGGCGAGCATGATCAGCGCCGCTACCGGACTGAGGTTGAAAGTGATCGGCAGGAGCATCGCGATCGTGGCCACTGGCCCGATCCCCGGCAGCACGCCGATCAGCGTCCCGAGCAGGCATCCGATCAAGGCATAGAGCAGGTGGATCGGCGTGATCGCGACCCCGAATCCCATCACCAGGTTGTGGAAGATTTCCATCGCGTCGGCTCCTTACCTGATCGGGCAGTTGGCGATGAAATCCGGGCACAGCGGGAACGGAAGCGTCAGCCCCCTCACGAACACCAGCCACGAGAACAGCATCAGGATCACGTACAGGATGAGCACCTCTTTCCACTTGAACTCGTGACCGCCGAAGGCACTGACCACTACCAGCGCCAGCGTCGCGACGAACAGCCCGAGAGGCTTCATGAGGTAGCCGTAGAGCACGCAGCCGACCGAGATCAGGATCAGCGGCCGGAAGGCGAAGGCCGGAACCGGCGGCCCTTCGACGACGAAGGATTCGAGCAGGATCGCCAGGCCAAGGACAGAAAGCAGGCCACCGAGCAGGATCGGGAAATACGCCGGCCCCATGCGCACCGCGGTGCCCATCTGGTAGTGAATGGCGGCCCAGATGACAAAGAACAGGCCGAAGCCAAGAAACATCAGGCCCGACCAGAAGTCTTTCGGACTCTTGATTTTCATTGTCCCCTCTCCTCCTTGCTGCGGCGGCAAAGTGTAACATGCGCCCCCCCACAATCGTCTTGCGCTCGATGTCAGCTTCTCGCTTCGTTCTGCTCGCACTGCTGTCCCTGCAGCTCGCCGGCTGCGGCGAGCGCCCCAGGCTCGAGCCTCTGCCCGAGAGCGCGGTGGTGCTCGCCTTCGGCGACAGCCTCACTTTCGGCACCGGCGCGAACGAGGACGAGAGCTACCCCGCCCGCCTGGAGAAGCTGATCGGCCGGCGCGTGGTGCGCGCCGGGGTGCCGGGGGAGATCACCGCGCAGGCGCTTGCCCGCCTGCCGGCGACGCTGGACGAGTATCAGCCGCGGCTGCTCCTGCTTTGCATCGGCGGCAATGACTTCCTGCGGCGCATCGACCTGCGGCAGGCCGAGAACAACGTGCGCGCAATGGTGAAGCTGGCGAAGGACCGCGGCATCGGCGTGGTGCTGATCGGCACGCCGGAGCCCGGGCTGATGCTCAACCCGCCCGGGTTCTATTCCGCTATCGCCAGGGAATTCCGCGTGCCCTACGAGGCGGCGGTGATCCGCGACGTGCTGAAGGACGAGAACCTGAAGTCGGATCCGATCCATCCCAACGCGCGCGGCTACCGCGTCATCGCCGAAAGGCTGGCGGCTGTGCTGAAGGAAAGCGGAGCGATCTGAGGCGCTCGAGGTCCGCGGGACGATCGACGTCCCAGACACTGCGCAGCGCGCGCCATCGGTATCCCAGGGCGAGCAGCCGTTCCGCGGTCTGCGCGTAAACGCCGCTTTCGCCCCAGGCGATGCCGTCGAACAGCCGGCGCGAAACGCGTCGCGCGCCGATGAGCGCGTAGCCCCCATCCTCCACCGGGGCGAGCACGACGTCGCAGCCGCCGCGAAGCAGCCGCGCCGCGAGCCGCAGGTCCTGTGGCCGCAGGACGGGACAATCCGTGCCGATGAGCAGCGCCGCCGAATAGCGTCGAAGCGCCGCCTCCAGCGCGTGATGCATGCGCTCGCCCAGATCGCGCCCGTGCTGGGATTTCAATGCGACACCCCAGCTTTTCCACAGTGCATGGATGCGAGGCGCGACGTGCAGCTGCACTTCACCGCAGCGCGCGGCGAGGGCGGTGCGCACCGCCTGTCGCGTCAGCCGCGCCTGGAGGCGTGCCGCGCCCCATTCGCCAAGCCGGGGCACCAGGCGCGTCTTGACGCGGCCCGGCAGCGGCGCGCGCGCGAAGACGATGACCACCGCGTTACGGCTCGTTGGCGTAGAGGCGGGCAAGGACCTCCGGGCGAGCGCCAAGAAAATACATCAGCCGCAGCCGCCACATGAGCACGATGGTGCGCGCCACGCCGCGCGACTCCCAGCGGCGCCCCGAGGTAACGACGCGCTGAGCAAGGCACGCTGGCGGCCCGGCGCGCTTCATCGCCTTGCTGAAGGCGATGTCCTCCATCAAGGCAATCTCCGGAAATCCGCCGAAGGCGTCGCGCCGCACGAAGATCGCCTGGTCGCCGGTGGCGATGCCGGTGAGCCGGGAGCGCAGGTTCATGGCGCAGCCAACGAGCTTCAGCAGCGGGTGCCGGGCGTCGATCTGCACGTCGAAGCGGCCCCAGACATGGGTTCTCAGGGAAGACAGAATCATCTCGTCGGCCAAGGCAGGAAGCCGCGTGTCAGCATGCAGAAAAACGAGCGCGTCGCCGCGCGCTTCCCGCGCCCCGGCATTCATCTGCAGCGCGCGCCCGCGCGGCGCCGCGATCACCCGGTCGCAAAGCGCGCGCGCGAGCTGCGGCGTGCCGTCGGCGCTGCCGCCGTCCACCACGATGACCTCGTGGCCGCGCCGGCGCAGCGGCTCGAGCGCCTGCAGGGCCGCCGCGATGCCCCGCGCCTCGTTCAGCGCCGGGACGACGACGGAAAGCCGGATCAGCCGCGCATCCATGCATGCAGTCTTTCGACTTGCCGCAGCAGCGCTTCGGGGGCGTGCGCCTTTCTCCACACGCCGGCCGCGTATTTGTTCGCCTCGGCGAGCGTCGGATAGATATGGATGGTGCCGAGGATCTTGTTCAGGCCGAGGCCGTGCTGCATGGCGGCGATGAACTCCACGATCAGGTCGCCGGCGTGTTCGCCGACGAGGGTGGCGCCGAGGATGCGGTCCTTGCCCGGAACGGTCAGCACCTTCACCATGCCGCGCGCCACGCCGTCGGCGATAGCCCGATCGAGCTCGTCGATGCCGAATACCGATACCTCGTGCGGAACATTCTGTTCCTTCGCCTCGGTCGCGTTCAACCCGACGCGAGCCACTTCGGGATCGGTGAACGTCGCCCACGGGATCGCCGAGTAGTCGGCGCGGAATTTTCTGAAGCTGCCGAAGAGCGCATTGACGGCGGCGTACCACGCCTGGTGCGACGCCGTGTGCGTGAACTGGTAGGGCCCGGCCACGTCCCCGCAGGCATAGATGTTGGGATACAGCGTTTGCAGCCACTCGTTGGTTTCCACCGTGCGCGCCCTGCTGACCGGAATGCCGAGCTCCTCCAGGCCATAGCCGGCAGTGTTCGCGACGCGGCCGACCGCGCATAGCAGCTCGTCGAACTCGATGCGCGTGTCGACGCCTGCATGCTCAGCGATCAGGAGCTTCCTGCCGTCCTCCACGATCACCTGTTTTGCCTTGTTGTTCACCAGAACGTCAATCCCATCCTCGCGAAAACTCTCCTCCACCATGGCGGAAACCTCAGGGTCCTCGCGCGGCAGGATGCGCGGCAGCATTTCGACCTGCGTCACCGCGGCGCCCAGCCGCGCGAACGCCTGCGCCAGCTCGCAGCCGACCGGGCCGCCGCCGAGGACCAGCAGCCGCCGCGGCAACTCGCGCAATTCCCACACGTTGTCGGAGGTGAGCACGCGGATCGCATCCATGCCGGGGATCGGCGGCACGAAGGGCCGCGCGCCGGCGGCGATGACGATGGCTCGGGTGCTGAGCGTACGGGTCCCGCTTGCGGTGCTGATTTCCACCGTCCAGGGAGAAGCGATGCGCGCCTCGCCTTGAATGCATTCGACGCCGAGCGCCGTATAGCGCGCCGCCGAGTCGTGCGGCTCCACTGCCTTGATGACGCGCTGCACGCGTTCCATGACGCCGGCAAAATCGACCTCCGCGGTGGCATTTCTCAAGCCGAACTCGTCTGCTTTTCTGATCTGCGACAGGACGCGCGCCGATTTGATGAGAGCTTTCGACGGCACGCAGCCGGTGTTTAGGCAGTCACCGCCCATGCGGTGCTTTTCCACCAGCGTGACCTTGGCCCGCACCGCGGCCGCGATGTAGGCCGCGACCAGCCCGGCCGAGCCGGCGCCGATCACCACCAGGTTGCGGTCGAGCTTCGCCGGCCGCTTCCAGCGCGCATACACGCGCCGCGCTTTGACGCCGTCGACGGTTTTTTTCGCGAGCAGCGGGAAAAACCCGAGCAGCAGGAAAGCCCCGATCAGCTGCCACGACAGAATGTCCCCCGGCGCAGCGATTTTCGCCAGCTGGGTCCCGGCGTTCACGTACACCAGGGTGCCTGCGAGCATGCCGAGCTGGCTCACCCAGTAAAAAGTCCGCGCGCGCAGCGGCGTCAGCCCCATGGCCAGGTTGATGGCGAAGAACGGGATCACCGGGATCAGGCGCAAGCTGAACAGATAGAACGCGCCCTCCTTTTCGATCCCCTCGTTGACTCCCCGCAACTGCCTGCCGATGCGCCGCTGCACCCAGTCGCGCAGGAGGAAGCGCGAAATGAGGAATGCGAGCGTGGCGCCGATCGAAGAGGCGAAGGAAACGATCAGCGTGCCCCGGAGCAGCCCGAACACCGCCCCGGCAACGAGTGTCAGGAGGGTGGCGCCGGGCAGCGACAGAGCAGCGACCGCGACATAGAAGGCGAAAAAGCCGAGCGCAGTCTGCCAAGGGTGCGCGAAATACCAGGACTCGATCGCCGCCTGCTGCGCCTTGACATTCTCGAAGGTGAAATAGCGCGCGCCGCCGGCGGCGAAGAAAGCAACGACGGCGAGCGCGACGAGGGCGAGGACGAGAAGCCGGCCCCGGCTCACGCGGCAAGCGCGCCGCCGCACGACGACCCCTGCCCCGCGGTGCAGCCATAGCAGTGGTCGCGCACGGCGATCGGGTTGCCGGCGAGATCGCGTCCGATCAGGTCCGAAAGATGCGGGCGCCTGCGGCCTTCGAGCCGCAGCGGCAGCCCCAGCATCTGGTTGAAATCGCAGTCGTAGACGTAGCCCTGCCAGTCGACCGAGAGCAGCGTGCGGCACATCACGCCCTCGAGGTTGTCGGCGCGGTGCGAGCGGTGCAGCAGCGCCATGTACTCGTTGAACTGGCCCTTGGAGATCAGCGTCGAGCCGAAGCGCTGGATCGGCATGTTGGCGAGCGTGTAGAGGCAATTGAACACGATGCCGAAGCGCTCGCCCAGGACCCGTTTGTAATCGAGCTCGAGCTTATCCTGCGCCGGCGGCAGGGTCGGCCCTTGCGGGTTGTAGACAAGATTGAGAATCAGTTGGTCATCCGTACCGTAGCCAAGGGCATTCAACCGCTTGAGAGCGCTGATGCTCTTGTCGTACACGCCTTTGCCGCGCTGGCGGTCGACCAGCTCCTCGGTGTAGCACGGCAGGGACGCGATCACCTCGACCTGCCGGGAGGCGAGGAACTCTGCGAGATCCGCCTGGCCCGGCTCCTCGAGGATCGTCAGGTTGCAGCGGTCGATGACGTGCACTCCCAGCTCCCGCGCGCGCACGACCAGCTCCCGGAAATGGGCATTCAGCTCCGGCGCTCCGCCGGTGATGTCGAGGATCCGGATCGAAGACATGCCGATGAACGCGACGACGTCGGCCAGGGTCTCGCGCGACATCTCCTCGGTGCGCTGCGGGCCTGCGTTGACGTGGCAGTGCACGCAGGTCTGGTTGCATCGGTACCCGACATTGACCTGCAGGGTTTCGAGGCGGCGGCGCTGGATGGCCGGAAAGCCGAAATGCCGCATCAAAGGCAGGGTGGCATGCATGGTCTTAAAGGATGTTGACTGCGCCCGGCGACTGCTCATCGAGCAGTCCCAGCAACCGCTGGCTCGTGGCGCGCAGGCGCTGCGAGAGCATGAGGACCAGCTCCATCAGGATCTTGGCGCCGAGCAGCGGCTGCTCGACGATGATGCGGGCCAGGCTCTCGCGGTGGAGCACGGCGATCAGCGTCGGCTCTGCCGCGACGCAGGTGGCGAAGCGCGCCTCGCCGTCGATCATCGACATCTCGCCGAGCGTCCTTCCGCCTTCGACCACCGCCAGCGTCTGCGGCGTGTTCCAGCGGTCGCGCTTCTGCACCTCGACCTTGCCTTCGACGACCATCAGCATGAAATCGCCGCCGTCGCCTTCCTGGATGATTTCAACGCCCGGCTCGGCGCGGTACATCTCCATGAAATGCGCCAGCAGAAGCACCTCCGCCGGAGAGAAGTTCTCCAGCAGCGCGCAGCGGGGAATGAGCGCGTGCATCTGGCCCGCGAACTTGGTGGCGTCGCCGAGAGGTTCGAGGTGCGCGAGCTGTGGCGGGGAATCAGGCATACGCTCGGCGGCAATTATGCCGAATCCCGGCTACTTGCGGTGCTTGCGGCGCTGCTTCACTCCCTGCGCCAGCGCGTCGAGGACCTGCAACGAGTCGTCCCAGCCGAGGCAGGCGTCGGTGATGCTCTGGCCGAAGCGCAGCGGCTCGCCCGGTTCCAGCTCCTGGCGCCCTTCCACCAGGTGCGACTCGACCATCACTCCCACGATGCGCTTCTCGCCACCGGCGAGCTGCCTGGCGATGTCGGCTGCGACGTCGGCCTGGCGCTGGTACTGCTTGGCGGCGTTGGCGTGCGAGCAGTCGATCATCAGCCGCTGCGGCAGCTTGGCGCGCTCGAGCTCCTCGCAGGCCGCCTGCACGCTCGCCGCGTCGTAGTTCGGCTGCTTGCCGCCACGCAGGATGATGTGGCAGTCGTCGTTGCCGCGCGTCTGCACGATCGCCACCTGACCGCTCTTGTGCACCGACAGAAAATGGTGCTTCTGGCGCGCGGCGAGGACCGCGTCCACGGCGATTCTCACGTTCCCGTCGGTGCCGTTCTTGAAGCCGACCGGCGCCGACAGGCCGGATGCCAGCTCGCGATGTACCTGGCTTTCAGTAGTGCGCGCGCCGATCGCGCCCCAGGACACCAGGTCGCCGATGTACTGCGGCGAGATCACGTCGAGGAACTCGCAGCCGGCGGGCATTCCGGCCCGGTTGATGCGCACCAGCAGGTCGCGCGCGATGCGCAGCCCCTCGTTGATGCGGAAGCTGCCGTCGAGGTAAGGATCGTTGATCAGGCCTTTCCAGCCCACCGTGGTGCGCGGCTTCTCGAAGTACACGCGCATCAGCAGCTCGAGCTCGTCGCCGTGACGCCTTCTTTCCTTCTCGAGTTTTCCTGCGTATTCCAGCGCCGCGAGAGGATCGTGGATCGAGCACGGCCCCATCACTACCAGCAGCCGGTCGCCGCGGCCGTGCAGGATCTGGCGCACGCTGCGGCGCGTCTCGCTGATCAGGCTCTCGACCGGCGTGCCCTGGATCGGAAAGAAGCGGATCAGGTGCTCGGGCGGCGGCAGCGGGACGATGTTCTCGATGCGCTCGTCGTCGGTGAGCGAGGTCTTGTCGGCTGGCACCGCGGCGAGATAGTTGTCGAGTGGCGTAGTCATCGCTTTTCCTTCCCAAAAACAAAAACCGCCAGACCTTTCGGCTGGCGGTTTTCGCAGGATCCTAGGGGCTGAGCTTAGCCGGTCCCGTCCGCCAGCAGGCAGGGGAAGAAGTAAAAGCCGAAAAAGAACCGGGTCATAGCGGTGGATTCAAACATGCTTTCGCTGCGCTGTCTACTTCGGCCAAAGCACCATCTGCGTACAGCGAAACAGCGCGATCCTGGCGCCGCTTGCCTCGAGCGTCACGACGGCGTCCCAGACCTGCGTGGTGCGTCCCAGGTGGACCGGCGTCGCGCGGCAAAGAATCGCGCCTTCACGCGCGGTGCCGAGGAAGTTCGCCTTCAGCTCTATGGTAGTGAAGCCGCTTGCGCCTTCCGGCAGCCGCGAGATGCAGCCGTAGCCGCAGCTCGTGTCGGCGAGCGCGATCACGGATGCGGCGTGCAAGAAGCCGTTCGGCGCCATCACTTCCTTGCGCACCGGCATCCGGCTCGCCACCGCCTCGGGCGTGATTGTGAGAATTTCCACACCGACCAGCCCCGGAAGATGGCCTTTGCCGAAACCATTGAAGTACTCGGGCGTTGTAGTAGCCATGCCGGAGTACTTTACCGGATTAGCACTCTGGATGGCCGGCTGCCAGCCGCACGGTTTGCTGACTCAGACGCATCATGCTAAGAAGGTGGGTGACAACATGTCTGCTAGCGTGACTATTCCGATCGCGGGCTTCAAGGACGTCTACGACGTGCCGAGCGTCGAAAAGGCCCTGCAGGAGCTTTCCCCCACGGCGAACGAAGCGCTGCGCGCGCTCTACGAGAAGATGCTGCGCCTCGGGGGTCAGCGCTTCACGGTGAAGCCCTCGGCGCTGCCCGAGATGGAAACGCTGTTCGAGGAGCTGCCGAACTTCGGCGAAGCGCTGGAGGACATCCGCAAGCACCTCGCGCTGTGCATCGATTCCGACGACTCGATCGAGCTGCCGCCGATGCTGCTGCTCGGCGAGCCGGGCATCGGCAAGACCCATTTCGCGCGCAAGATCGCGCAGCTCCTGGGCACGGGCTTCGGCTTCGTGCCGATGAGCTCGCTCACCGCCGGCTGGGTGCTCTCGGGCGCTTCCTCGCAGTGGAAGAATGCCAAGCCGGGCAAGGTGTTCGACACCTTCCTCAACGGCGACTACGCCAACCCGGTGATCGTGGTCGACGAGCTGGACAAGGCGAGCTCCGACGGCCAGTACGACCCCCTGGGCGCGCTCTACGAGCTGCTCGAGGTCGAGACCTCGACGCGCTTCGTCGACGAGTTCGTCGAGCTGCCGATCGACGCCTCGGGCGCGCTCTGGCTGGCGACCGCCAACGATGCGGCGCGCATCCCCGACCCCCTGCTCAACCGTCTCAGCATCTACGAGATCGAGGCGCCGGACGCGGCCGGCTCGGCGCGCATCGCCGCTACCATCTACCGCGAGATCCGCAGCACGCACGATTGGGGGCGGCAGTTCCCCGAGTCGCTCTCGCCATTGGCCCTGGAGAAGCTGGCGTCGCTGCCGCCGCGCGAGATGCGGCGCATGGTCCACTCGGCATTTGGCAACGCGAAGCTCGCCGGGCGCGGCGAAATCGGCCCGGATGACCTCCAAGACGCGCGCGGCGCGAGGAAGACGCGGATCGGGTTCTGAGACGCGCCTTACACGCGCTGCTCGACCCAGGACTTCACGGATTGCAGAGCGACAGGTAGATTGCCGGGCTGCGTGCCTCCGGCCTGGGCCATGTCGGGCCGGCCGCCACCCTTGCCGCCGACCTGCTGCGCCACGAAATTCACCAGCTCGCCGGCTTTCACCTTGGCGGTGAGATCTGCCGTAACCCCGGCTATCAGCGATACCTTGCCGTCGGCGACCGAGCCGAGGACGATCGCCGCCGACTTGAGCCGGTGTTTGAGCTTGTCCATGGTCTCGCGCAGGGTCTTCGCATCGGCGCCCTCGAGAGTGGCGGCCAGCACTTTGGCGCCCTTCACGTCGACCGCCTGCGCGGCAAGGTCCTCGCCCTGGCTCGCCGCCAGCTTCGACTTGAGTCGCGCCAGCTCCCTCTCGAGCGCGCGCTTTTCCTCGCGCTCGGCCCTGAGCTTGTCCTTCAGCGCCGCGCCCTTGGCCTGGAGAAAATCCTCCACGAAACCCTTGTCCTGCTCCATCTGCTGCACCCAGGCGAGCGCGCCCTCGCCGGTCACCGCCTCGATGCGGCGGATCCCGGCCGCCACGCCCGACTCAGACACGATCTTGAAGAAGCCGATCTCGCCGGTGCGCCGCACGTGCGTGCCGCCGCACAGCTCGGTCGAGAACTCGCCCATCGTGAGCACTCGTACTTCGTCGCCGTACTTGTCGCCGAAGAAGGCGAGCGCGCCGGCGCGCATCGCATCGTCGTATTTCATGATCCGCGCCGTCACCTCGTCGTTGCGCTGGATCGCGGCGTTCACCAGCGCCTCGACCCGAGCGATCTCCTCCGCGGTCAGCGGCCTGGGATGCGAGAAGTCGAAGCGCGTGCGCTGCGCGTCGACCAGCGAACCCTTCTGCTCGACATGCTTGCCGAGCACCTGACGCAGCGCCGCGTGCATGAGGTGCGTGGCGGAATGGTTCCACATCGCGCGCTGCCGCGACGCCTTGTCCACCTGCGCGTCCAGCGTATCGCCGACACGTAGCACGCCGGTGCGCTGCCTGCCGTGATGGCCGAACACCTCAGCCTGGATCTTCTGCGTATCGTCGACCGCGAACGTGCCGGCGGGACCGGCCAGCTCGCCGCGATCGCCGACCTGCCCTCCCGACTCGGCGTAGAACGGCGTGCGCTCGAGCACCACCACCCCCGCATCGCCCGCGCGCAGCTCCTGCGCCGGCGTGCCTTCGCGGTAAAGCGCTGCCACGCGGGCGCGCAGCGCCAGCGTATCGTAGCCAAGGAACTCGGTCTTGCTGCCCGAGTATTCGAGCCCGCTCGCCACGGAGAAGCGCGAGGCGGCGCGCGCCCGCTCGCGCTGCTGCTCCATGGCCGCCTCGAACCCCGCCATGTCGATGCGCACGCCGCGCTCGCGGCCGATATCGGCAGTGAGGTCGACGGGAAACCCGTAGGTGTCGTAGAGGCGGAATACCGTGTCGCCGTCGAGCAGCTTTTCGCCCGAGGCGAGCGCCGACTCGAGGACCGCCATGCCGTTCTGCAGCGTCTCGGCGAAGCGCTCCTCTTCCTGCCGCAAGACCTGCTCGACCTTCCCCTTCGACGCCCGCAGCTCGGGATAGGCGTCTCCCATCGCCTTGTTGAGATCGGCGACGAGCCGGTGGAAGAACGGTTGCGTCTGGCCGAGCTTGTAGCCGTGCCGGATGGCGCGCCGGATGATCCGCCGCAGCACGTACCCCCGCCCCTCGTTGCCCGGGATCACTCCGTCGACGATCAGGAACGAGCAGGCGCGGATGTGATCGGCGATGACGTTGAGCGAAGGGTTCTCGAGATCCTTCTGGTGCGTCTCGCGCGCTGCCCCTCTGATCAGGTCCTGGAACAGGTCGATCTCGTAGTTCGAGTGCTTGCCCTGCATCACGGCGGCCATGCGCTCAAGACCCATGCCGGTATCGACCGAGGGCTTCGGCAGGGGCTGCATGACTCCGGCTTCATCGCGGTTGAACTGCATGAACACCAGGTTCCAGATCTCGATGTAGCGGTCGCCGTCCGCATCCGGTGATCCCGGCGGTCCGCCTTCGATGCCCGGCCCGTGGTCGTAGAAGATCTCGCTGCACGGGCCGCAGGGGCCGGTATCGGCCATTTGCCAGAAGTTGTCGGACTGGTATTTCTGCCCGCCGGGCTTGTCGCCGATGCGGACCACGCGCTCTCTCGGCAGGCCCACCATCCTGGTCCACAGGCCGTAGGCCTCGTCGTCGGTGTGATAGACGGTCGCCCACAAGCGCTCCGGCGGGAGCTTGAAGATCTTGGTGAGCAGCTCCCAGGCGAACCCGATGGCGTCCTGCTTGAAGTAGTCGCCGAAGGAGAAGTTGCCGAGCATCTCGAAGAACGTGTGATGCCGCGCGGTATAGCCGACGTTCTCCAGATCGTTGTGCTTGCCGCCTGCGCGGAGCGAGCGTTGCGAGCTTACCGCCCGCACGTAAGGCCGCCTTTCCTTGCCGAGGAACACGTCCTTGAACTGCACCATCCCGGAGTTCACGAACAGCAGCGTCGGGTCGTTCACCGGCACGAGCGAGCTCGAAGGCACCACGGCGTGGCCCTGCGAGCGGAAATAGTCGAGAAACGTCGAGCGAATCTCGCTTGACTTCATCGGGCCATTCTACTGCAGTGCGAAAAAACCCCGGGGCGCCGGCCAGCCGCCCCGAGACCTGTGCTGCTAGGCGTTGATGCGGCCGTATTTCAATAGCCGCGCGCGCACCGCCCCCATCGTTCTTTCATGCGCCGCCGCCAGCTCCTGCAGCGCACGCCCCGCGTCGAAGGCGGCGAGGAGCTTGCGGTCCTCGTCTTCGGACCACGGCTCGCCGGTCTTCTGCGGCAGCTGCGCCTTGCGGCGCTCGAAGCGCTCGATGCGCTCGAGCGCACTCGCCGCCTCGTAGAGCGCGCGCACCACCAGCGGCCTCTGATAGGCGCTTTCCGCCGGGAATACCTCGCCGCTCTCAGGATCTACGCCGTTCGCCAGCGAACGCACCACCGCCAATGCCTGTGTTGAATCCATGCCGATCACCCCCTCTCCACGCTATCGCGTGCAGGGATGAACGTTTATACAGTATCAGCGGATGACAGCGTCAGCCGCGCAACCCGGCCGGTGCGCTGGCCGTGCGTCGCTGATCGGTCTTGTCCTCGGCCCGGGGCTGCGCCTCGGGCAGAAGGGGCGGCCACGACGTGACCGAAGGCTGGCTCGCAGGCGACGGAATGAAGGCCGGCGTCACGTAGTCTGCGGCCAGGTCGATACAGCCGACGGCGGCCGCGATGGTGATACAACCCGCCAATGACTTGCGCATTGGTCTCCTCGCTCTAGGCCTTGTTGGAAAGCTCAGACTGCCCACTGAAAAACCCGCGCGCAAGGCTGTCGCTGCCAGGCGACTGCGATTCGTCGCTCACTGGCGACGCAAAAACGGCCGTTCTGAACCCCTTGTGGCGGCTTAGCTACAGAGAGGCGTCGTCGCCGGAAAGATCAAGCGCGCGGCGGATCGCCTCATAGGAGAAGCCCCGGCCCTGGAGAAAGCGTGCGCGGCGCGCACGCTCCTCGCGCGTCATGGCCTTGGTTCTGTACTTTTTCCTCAGTGCCAGGCTCGCCTGCTCGAGCTCGTCGTCGTCGGAGCAGGCGAGCGCGACCAGCTCTTCGGCGACGCCTTTCGCGCGCAGATCGCGGCGGATGCGCGCGGGGCCGTACTTGCGCGCCAGCCAGCGCGCGCGCTCCGACGCATAGCGCTCGTCCGATAGCTGCCTTTTCTCAATCAGGCTGTCGAGGAGCGTTTCCAGCGCCTGGGCCGACCCGGCATGCGGCGCGAGCTTGCGCGCGAGCTCGGCGCGCGAATGCTCGCGCCGCGCCAGCAGCCGCAACGCGCGCTGTCTGAGCTCAGCCGCGCTTGCGGGTGGCGAGGTGCTCAACCTTTTTTTCTTCCGCCGGCTCGGCGGCGGCTGCAGCCGGCTTGGCGATGCCCGCCTTTTCGCGGATCTTCGCTTCGATCTCGCGCGCGAGCTGGGGATTTTCCTTCAGGAAGTCGCGCGCGTTGTCCTTGCCCTGCCCCAGCCGGTCGCCGTTGTGGATGTACCAGGCGCCCGACTTCTCGAGCACGCCGAGATTGACGCCGATCTCGAGCACCTCGCCTTCGCGCGAAATGCCGTCGCCGTACATGATGTCGAACTCGGCCTGCTTGAAGGGCGGCGCCACCTTGTTCTTCACCACCTTGACGCGCGTCTCGGAGCCGACCACCTCGTCGCCCTTCTTGATCGAGCCGACCCTGCGGATGTCCATGCGCACCGAGGCATAGAACTTGAGCGCGTTGCCGCCGGAGGTGGTCTCGGGATTGCCGAACAGCACGCCGATCTTCATTCGGATCTGGTTGATGAAAATGACCAGCGTGTTGGTGCGCTTGATGTTGGCGGTGAGCTTTCTCAGCGCCTGGCTCATCAGGCGCGCCTGCAAGCCCATCTGCGGCTCGCCCATCTCCCCCTCGATCTCCGCCTTGGGCGTGAGCGCGGCCACCGAATCGATGACGATCACGTCGATCGCGCCCGAGCGCACCAGCATGTCGGCGATCTCGAGCGCCTGCTCGCCGGTATCGGGCTGCGAGATCAGCAGGTCCTCGGTCTTCACGCCGAGCTTGGCGGCGTAGGTGACGTCGAGGGCGTTCTCGGCATCGATAAACGCCGCGGCGCCGCCCGCCTTTTGCACCTCGGCGATGACCTGCAGCGTGAGCGTCGTCTTGCCGGAGGACTCCGGCCCGTAGATCTCCACCACCCTGCCGCGCGGCAGCCCGCCGACGCCGAGCGCGAGATCCAGGCCGAGCGACCCGGTGGAGACCACCTGCACGTCCTTCGCCGCCTCGGCGTCCATCTTCATGATCGAGCCCTTGCCGAACTGCTTCTCGATCTGGGACAGTGCGGCGGCTAATGCCTTAGACTTGTTGTCATCCATTGCTGTACCTCTTTTTTAGGTTGGCATCTACGGCAGGCACTTTAGCGCTGGGCCAACACCGGATACTGTATAAACGTTCAGGTATTGTGGGTCGTTGACGCCGGCCTGTCAACTTCAAAAAATTCCTTTAGGAGACAAAACGATGGCGAAGCTAGCGTTCCTGGGTCTTGGCGTGATGGGCTATCCGATGGCCGGCCACCTGCAGAAAAAAGGCGGCCACGATGTCACCGTCTATAACCGCACCGGCGCCAAGGCCCAGCAATGGGCCGGGGAATTCGGCGGGAAGCACGCCGCCAGCCCGCGCGAGGCCGCGAAGGACTGCGATTTCGTCATGCTGTGCGTCGGCAACGATGACGACGTGCGCTCGGTGGTGTACGGCGACAGCGGCGCGCTCGCCGGCATGAGGCGCGGCGCGATCCTGGTGGATCACACCACGGCCTCTGCGCTACTCGCCAAAGAATTATTTGCAAAGGCCAAAGAGCGCGGCGTCGGCTTCATCGACGCGCCAGTGTCGGGCGGCCAGGCAGGCGCCCAGAACGGCCAGCTCGGCATCATGTGCGGCGGCGAGCCGGCCGACTTCAACCGCGCCAAGCCGGTGCTCGACGTCTACGCCAAGATGTGCGCGCTGATCGGCGGCCCGGGCTCGGGCCAGCTCACCAAGATGGTGAACCAGATCGCCATCGCCGGCCTGGTGCAAGGCCTCGCCGAAGGATTGGCGTTTGCGAAAAGAGCCAATTTGGATGTCGAGAAGGTGGTCGGCGTGATCTCCAAGGGAGCGGCGCAATCCTGGCAGATGGAAAACCGCTGGAAGCAGATGAACGAGCTCAAGTTCGACGGCTTCGGCTTTGCGGTCGACTGGATGCGCAAGGACCTCGGCATGTGCCTCGAGGAAGCGAAGAGAAACGGCTCGCGGCTTCCCGCCACCGCGCTCATCGACCAGTTCTACGCGTGGGTGCAGGCGCGCGGCGGGCGCCGCTGGGACACCTCTAGTTTGATGCACCTGCTAATGAAGGACTGAACGCGTCCTGCAGCGGAAGAACCAGGCTGAGAACCTGGTAGAACCCGTCGGCGCGGAACAGGAACGTCTCGAGAAAGCTCACTGAAGCGGCGCCCTGCAGCACGCCCGGCTGCGGCCCGTCAAACGGTGCCGCCCGCAGCACGCTCGCAAGCGCGACCTGCTCCAGCTCCGGATAGCCGTTGGAGCGGATGACATAGACATCGAGAGGGTAACCGCGGTGGTCGACCGTGATCTCGAGAACCACGACCGATTTCAGCATCTCCGGCAACGGCTCGAAAAACACTTCCTCGTTCGCGGCCACGATGCGGCTTGCTACGGTTCTCTTGTAATCGTTGATCAAGAGCGGCCCGTCCTCGGGGAACGGCGCAGCGAGCCCGGGCGTGACGGCGGGAGTGGAAACCGGCTCGATCCTGGGCTGCGGCGCGCAGGCCGAGACCAGGAGCGCTGACAGGATGCAGATCCCCCGCAGGACCATCTTGTTGTTCCCCTCCGCCTAGCATATCAGTTGGCGGTTAGACCCTGCTGTCCAGCCTTACAGGGATGCGGCGCGGCCCGAAGGGGCGGCCGAACTTCTGGAACCGGCCGCTGATCCGCGTGCCGCAGGACCTGCAGGCGCCATCGTCGGCGAGGTGGTAGCCGCGGATGTCGTACCAGTCGCGCACGACCACTGCATTCCCGCACGCGGGGCAGTAAGTCGAGCCGCCGGTCTCATCGTGCACATTGCCCGTATAGACGTAGCGCAGGCCATGACGCAGCGCGATCTCGCGCGCCCGCGTGAGCGTCGCCGGCGGCGTCGGCGGCACGTCGGTCATCTTCCAGTCGGGATGAAAAGCGGTGAAGTGCAGCGGAACGTCGGCACCGAGGTGCTGCATGACCCACTTGCACTCGGCTTCGAGCTCGGCATCCGCATCGTTCTTGCCGGGGATCAGCAGCGTCGTGATCTCGGTCCAGACCCCGGTCTCCTTCACCAAGTAGATCAGCGTGTCGAGCACCGGCTGCAGGTGGCCGCCGCAGATCTTGAAGTAGAAGTCGTCGGTAAAGCCCTTCAGGTCGACGTTCGCAGCGTCCATCTTGGCGTAGAACTCGCGCCGCGGCTCTGCATGGATATAACCCGCGGTGACGGCCACGGCTTTCACCCCCTTGGCATGGCAGGCGTCGGCGATGTCCATCGCATACTCGGCGAAGATCACCGGGTCGTTGTACGTGAACGCGACCGATTTGCAGCCGAGCTTGAGCGCCGCGTCGGCGATTTTTTCCGGGCTGGCCTGGTCCTGCAGGCGGTCCATCTCGCGCGATTTCGAGATGTCCCAGTTCTGGCAGAACTTGCACGCCAGATTGCAGCCCGCGGTGCCGAAGGACAGGATGCTGGTCCCCGGATAAAAGTGGTTGAGCGGCTTCTTCTCGACCGGGTCGATGCAGAACCCGGAGGAGCGGCCGTACGTGGTGAGCACCATGCTGCCGCCTTCCATCTTGCGCACGAAGCACATGCCGCGCTGGCCCTCGTGCAGCCTGCAGTCGCGCGGGCACAGGTCGCACTGGACGCGGCCGTCTTCGAGGCGATGCCACCATCTGCCGGGGTAACCGGTCTGCGGATTCATGCGTGCAGTGTTTCCGCTTTCCACTTGATCACGCGGTAGCGCGACAGCCTGCAACGCGCCAGGCGCGTGCCCGCCGGGACTCCGGCCTTGCGCATGAGTTCGTCGAGGAACTGCCGCGTATCCGCGATGCTCTCCCACACCTGCGGCAGGAAGGTAGCGCGCCGGCCCCCGGCCTCCAGGATCAGCCCGTCCTCGCCGGCACGGATCAGCGCAAGCAGATGGTCCTCGTCGGCGAACCGGATCGGCTTGGGCACCGAAAGCAGCGACACCTCGACGCTGCACAGAGGCCATTCGTCGCGCTTGAGCGCCGGAAAACGCGGATCGCGGAACGCGGCGCCCAGCGCGTTGTCGGCAACGTCGGCGCCGATCGGCCGGACTGCTTCCAGGCTGCCGATGCAGCCGCGCAGCGCCCCCGCGCGCAGCAGGGTGACGAACGTCGCACCCACCTGGTCGAGCCAGCCCGCGCCGTCGAGTTGCGGCTTGGGGCCCAGCCCCAGCCCGTTGGAAATGCTGCCCGAGGCGATGGAGATGAGCGTGCTGCCGGCGTCCTCATGCTGCACCTCGCCGCCTTCGTAAAGCGCGAACGAGGAATAGCCGACGACCTGGCCTTTGCCGCCGGCAGTGTCGCCCGAGTTGCACGCGGCGAGCAGCTTGATCGACAGGTTCCTTCTCCTCGCCACCGACAGCAGACCGTTCAGGGGCGTGGCGCCGCACGCTTCGTCATGGTCGATATCCGTCGCCAGGGCGGCGATGCGTTCCACGGTGGCGCCGTCGATCCGGCGCGCTTCCTCGTAAGCGTGGTAATGCGACATATCGGTCGAGATCACTATGAGGGTCTCGCGGCCGCCCCACAGGCGCTCGATCACCTGCGCGACCTCTTCCACGTTCGCCATGCCAACGGCGAGCGGCACAAGCGCGAAGTCGCCGAGGATCTTCTGCAGGAAGGGCAACTGCACCTCGAGCGAGTGCTCGAGGGCATGCGCCGGGTCGCTGCTTACAACCTGCGGCAACGAAGCGACTTCCTGGATAGCTTTTTGATCGATGGGAATCCGCCCAAGCGGCGTCTCGAAAATTTGCGCACCCGGCAGCGCGAGGCCGCGCACCGGAACGCGATGCACCGGGCCGAGCATGACGACCCGCCGCACGACGCCGCGCGCCGCGGCGACCTCGTCGTAAGCGCGCGCGGCGACCGGCCCCGAATAGATGTAGCCGGCGTGCGGCACGATAAGCGCCTTCGGAAAGCCCAGACGCGGCGCGAGGTGCTCTACGCCGCCGAGCAGGTCGTCGAGCTCGGTGATGAGCGCGCGCGAATCGCTCGGATAGAACGTGCCGGCTACGGCGGCGGGGCGGACGGAAGCCATCGCCCCTATTTATGACTGCGCTCAGTCCTCGTCAAGCAGTTTCAACACCCCTTTCAGGGCATGGATAACGGACTGTTTACGAACGCTTTCGCGGTTGCCTGCGAACCGCCGCGTCTCGGCATGCCGCCGGCCGTTCTTGCGCTCCCACGCAAAGCACACGGTGCCCACGGGCTTGGCCGTACTGCCGCCGCCCGGTCCCGCGATCCCGGTGACTGCGACCGACAGGCTGCCCTTGCTTTGCCGCAGCGCGCCCGATGCCATTTCACGCGCAGTCTCCTCGCTCACCGCGCCGTGCCGGGCGAGCGTATCGGCGCGCACGCCGAGCAGCTCCCGCTTGGAGTCGTTGGAGTAGGTGACGAACCCGCGCTCGAACCAGTCGGACGAGCCCGCGACCGCGGTGACGGCTTGAGCGACCCAGCCGCCGGTGCACGATTCCGCCGTGACCAGCATCGCGCGCGACGCCTTGAGCCGCTTGCCGATCCTTGCCGCGAGCTGCCGCATCAGGAGAACAGCCGCTTGATCACCGCCAGCACCATCAGCGTGTAGGCTGCGGCGAGGATGTCGTCGAACATGACGCCGAAGCCGTCGCGATAGCGGCGCTCGAAATAACGGATCGGCGGCGGCTTGGCGATGTCGAACAGGCGGAACAGGACGAAGGCCGCCGCCTGCCACCCCAGTTCGCGCGGCACGATCGCGAGCACCAGCAGGAAGGCGACGATCTCGTCCCATACCATCGAGCTGTGGTCCGGGATGCCGAGCTTGCGGCCGGTAACCTCGCAGGCCCATATGCCGAGCGCGAACAGCGTCACGATGAGCCCCAGCACGGCGCTCGCCGGCAAGCTGCCGCCCAGCATCCAGCCGATCGGCCAGGCGAGGAGCGTCCCGGCCGTGCCGGGCGCGAACGGCACCAGGCCGGCGCCCGCGCCGAAGGCGATGACGTGCGCAGGATGCGAGAAAGCGAACGACGGTTTCGGGCGAAAGACGATCACGGCGCGGCGAAATGATCGAAGCCGCCGCGGTAGGACATCGGCCTGCCGTCGGCATCGAGCACTTCGAGCGAGGATGCGCCGGAGCGGATAGCGCCGATCCGCGACAGCGCCAGCCTCAGTTGCCTGGCGACGCTCTCTATAGGTGCGCGACGCGATTGCGGAGCAGTGAAAAGCAGCTCGTAATCATCGCCTCCCGACAGGACACAGCGTTTTTCCAATGCGGCGTCTTTGACGTGCTTGAAAGCCGGCGCGCGCGGCACCTGCTCGTAATGGACCACGGCACCGACCCGGGAGCGCTCCAGAATGTGCGCCAGGTCGCCCGCCAGCCCGTCCGACACGTCGATCGCCGCATGCGCCAGCTCTCGCAGCCGCTCGCCGAGCGCGACGCGCGGCTCGGGCTCGTGCAGCCGCTTCGCCGCTTCCCCGATCTCGGGGTGAGCGAGGGCGAGCGCCGCGCCGCCCAGTTCGCCCGAAACCCAGATATCGTCGCCGGGCCGCGCGCCGGAGCGGAGCAGCGCAGTGCCTGCAGGGACTTCCCCGAACGCGGTGATATTGACCACGAGAAGCGGTCCGCGCGTTGTATCGCCACCGACCAGGTCGACCCCATGGCGGTCTGCGAGCGCGAATAAGCCTTGCGCGAACGCCCCGAGCCAGGATTCATCCGCCGCCGGCAGGGCAATGGCGAGCGTCGCCCAGCGCGGCACGGCGCCTGTCGCCGCCAGGTCCGAAAGACTCACCGCGAGCGCCTTGTGGCCGAGCGCGCGCGCGTCCGCGCCCGGAAGGAAATGCCGCCCTTCGACCAGCATGTCGGTCGTGACCGCGATCTCGAAACCGGCCCGGGCGGCGAGCAGCGCGCAATCATCGCCGACGCCGAGCACCGCATGCTTCGGCGCTCGCTCGAAGTACCGCCGGATGATCTCGAATTCGTTCAGGCGATCTTTCTCGAGCGCGCCACTTCGTCCGGGCGCAGCGCCGCCGCAATCTTCTCCAGAACGCCGTTGACGAAGCGGTGGCCGTCGGTCGCGCCGAAGCTCTTTCCCAGCTCGATCGCCTCGTTGAGCACCACCTTGAACGGCGTCTCGGGGTGCGCGGCGAGCTCGAAGGCGCCGATGTAGAGGATCGCCCGCTCGATCGGCGAGAGCCGGGCGAACTCGCGATCGAGGTGCGGCGCGATGATCCGCTGCAGATCCGCGGCGCGATCGCGCACCCCGCTCGCGAGCGCGTTTACGAACGCTGGATCGGTCTTGTCGAAGCCTTCCAGGCTGCGTGCCTGCTCGACCGGGTCGCTGCCTGACAACTGCCAGGCGTAAAGCGCCTGCAGAGCGATCTCGCGCGCCTGGCGCCTAGCCGTCTTCATGCAGCCTTGCCTTGAGCTTGGCCATCTCGACGGCGACGCGCACCGCCTCGGCGCCCTTGTCGAGGCGCGCCATCGCCTGCGGCTCGTCCTCGGTGGTCAGAATGCCGTTGGCGATCGGCAGGCCGAAGTCGAGCGCCACGTCCATCAGGCCGCGCGCGGACTCGTTCGCCACCACCTCGAAATGGTAGGTCTCGCCGCGGATCACCGCGCCGAGCGCGACCAGGGCGTCGAAACGTCCGCTCTGCGCCATCCACTGCAGAGCGAGCGGAATCTCTAGCGCTCCCGGAACGGTGGTGACGGCAACTTCGACGCCCATCGACTGCGCTTGCGCCCGGGCGCGCTCGACGAGCCGATGAGAGACCTCCGCGTTGAACTGGCTGGCGACGATGCCGAGGCGCATCGCGGCGTTACCGCTTCGGCAGCTCGGCGTAGCCGGTGACTTCGAGCCCGAAACCCGTCATGCTCGGCATCTTGCGCGGCGCGGCCATCAGCCGCATGCGCCCGACGCCGAGATCGCGCAGGATCTGCGCGCCGATGCCGTAGAGGCGCAGGTCCATGCCCCGGCCGCCGCGCGGCGTGCGCGTTTCGGCAAGCCGCGCCTCGAGCGCTTCGCTCGTTTGCGTGCAGTTGAGGAGCACCATCACACCCGTGCCCGCCTGCCCGATGGCTTCGAGCGCTTCGCCGACGCCCCACGCATGCGTGCCCGGCCCGGCATCGAGCAGGTCGACCACCGACAGCGGCTCGTGCACGCGCACCAGAATCTCAGTCTGCGGCGAAGGACGGCCCCGCACGAGCGCGAGGTGAATCGAGCCGAGCGCGAGATCGCGATACGACACCAGGTGAAAACTTCCCCAGGTCGTCTCGATGTCGCGCTCCAAGACGCGCTGCACCAGCGATTCATTGCGGCTGCGGTACTCGATCAGGTCGGCGATGGTGCCGATCTTGAGCTTGTGCTGGGCGGCGAAGTCGATGAGATCGGGCAGCCGCGCCATGCCGCCGTCGTCGCGCATGATCTCGCACAGCACCGCGGCGGGCGCAAGTCCGGCGAGACGCGCGAGATCGCAGCAGGCTTCGGTGTGCCCGGCGCGCACCAGCACGCCGCCCGGTTGCGCGACAAGCGGGAACACGTGGCCCGGCTGGACGATGTCCTCGGGCTTGGCGTCGGCCGCCGCGGCGACCTTGATGGTCAGCGCGCGGTCCTGCGCCGAGATGCCGGTGGAGATACCCTCGGCGGCCTCGATCGAGGTGGTGAAGTTGGTGCCGTGGCGCGAGCGGTTCTGCTCGACCATCGGCCGCAGGCCCAGGCGCTGCGCATGCGCCTCGGTGATCGGCATGCAGATCAGGCCGCGGCCGTGCTTGGCAAGAAAATTGATCTTCTCCGGCGTGACGAAGTCGGCGGCGAAAACCAGGTCGCCCTCGTTCTCGCGCTGCTCGTCGTCCACCAGGATCACGATCTCGCCGGCGCGGATCGCCGAGACGATGCCGGTGATCGGGCTGATGGCAGCGGCCTCTCTGCGCATAGCCCGAATTTTATGCCTCTTTTACTCCTGCGTTTCGCCTTCCGCGGCGCCGGTTTTCTCGCGGATGCGCGCCGACTTGCCGGAGCGCGCGCGCAGGTAATAGAGCTTGGCGCGGCGCACATCGCCCTTGCGCTTCACCTCGATCGATGCGATCAGCGGCGAGTAGGTCTGGAACGTGCGCTCGACGCCTTCACCCGACGATATCTTGCGCACGATGAACGAGGAATTCAGTCCGCGGTTGCGCTTGGCGATCACCATGCCTTCGAACGCCTGCAGCCGCTTTCTCTCGCCCTCGACGACGTTGACGTTCACCACCACGGTGTCGCCCGGGGAGAAATCCGGCACGTCGCGGCCCAGCCGCTTGATCTCTTCCTGCTCGAGTGTCTGAATCAGGTCCATGTCAGCTCCTGTACTCTCTCTGGAACTCCGCCAGCAGCTTCGTTTCCTCTTCGCTCAGCGGCCTCGCCGCCAGCAGGTCGGGCCGCCTGAGCCAAGTCCGCCCCAGCGCCTGCTTCAGCCGCCAGCGCCGGATGTTCTCGTGGTGCCCCGAGAGCAGCTCCTCGGGCACTCGCGCGCCCTGGTACACCTCGGGGCGCGTGTACTGCGGGCAGTCGAGCAGGCCGTCCGCGAACGACTCCTCGAGCGCCGATTGCTCATCGCCCAGCGCCCCCGGCAGCTGGCGCACCACCGCGTCGATCAGCGCCATCGCGGCGAGCTCACCGCCCGAGAGCACGAAGTCGCCAAGCGACAACTCCTCGTCGACGCGGCGCGCCAGGAGCCGCTCATCGACGCCTTCGTAGCGGCCGCAAAGCAGCGTCAGTGCGCTTTCCTTCGCCAGCTCCATCACCTTGCGGTGATCGAGCCTGCTGCCCTGCGGCGACAGGTAAATGGTTTTTCCATTGCCCCCGTTCTGCCGGGCTGCCTCGAGCGCCCTGTCCAGCGGCTCGGCCAGCATCACCATGCCCGGCCCGCCGCCGTACGGACGGTCGTCCACCGTCCGGTAGCTGTCGCTCGTGAAATCGCGCGGATTCCACGTCGCGAGGCGCCACAGTCCGGCCTGCAGCGCGCGGCTGGTGATGCCGCTCCCCGTCACCGCGGCGAACGTCTCGGGGAACAGCGTTACCACGTCGAAGCGGATCACCAGTCCGCCTCCCAGGCGACTTCGATCCGCCGATTCGGCAGGTCGACGTTCTTCACCACCGCGGCGACCCACGGCAGCAACCGCGTCCGCTCGCCTGCCAGTTCCATCACGTCCTGCGCACCGTTGGTGAACAGGCGCTTCACGACCCCGAGCGCTTCGCCGCGCTCGTTCACGACCTCGAGACCCACCAGGTCCGCGAGGTAGTAATGTCCTTCGCCAGGCTCGGGCAGCGACCCGCGCTGCACCGATACCGCGGATCCCTTCAGAGCCAGGGCCTGCTCGCGCGTCTCGATTCCCGCGAGCTTCCCCACCACTGCCGCGCCGTGCAGCTTTGCCTCGCGAACCCGGTACGCCTGGGCCCCGATCCACCACTCTTTCGCGGCGGCGAGCGCCACGCCCGCGCCGCGATCCGGCGCCAGCTTCACCCATCCGCGCACGCCGTAGGACCCGGCGACGCGGCCCATCGCTAACAACCGCTCAGGCGGCCTTCTTTGCAAACTGCTTCACGAGCCGCGCCGCCGTGCCGGAGAGCTGCGCGCCCTGGCCGGTCCAGTGCTTCACGCGCTCCATGTCGACTCGCAGCGCCTCGCGCCCCTCGGGCGCCTTGGGGTCGTAGAATCCCACGCGCTCCAGGAACTTTCCGGACGCCGCACGCCGCGAATCGGCCACCACCAGGTGATAGAAAGGCCGCTTGTTGGCGCCGCCTCGCTGCAGTCGAATCACCACCATTGGGAAATGCTCCGCGGACCGCGAAAAGGCGCGGATTATACGGGAGAAATCAGGCCTTTGGGAAGAATCTGTGCTACCGTAATCATAACAATGCACCATCCCCACGCGACCGACGAAGTCATCGATCTGATCGCCAGCATCGAAATTCAGCGGCAGGAAATGGAGAGCCGCAGCGGCCTCGAGCAATCCCGCAATTTCGCGTTGAGCCGCCTGCAGGAGGCGCTCGCCGGCGAGCAGCTGCCTGAAAACGTCGAAGCCCTTAACCAGGCCATTCGGCGCGTCCAGGCGCTGGGCAAGCGCAGCAACGCGCAGCAGCAGGGTCAGTCGCAGAACGGCGGGCGGCAGCACCAGGGCGGCAAGTCCTGGCGCGGCGCGCCTCCCCATGCGCGCGGCCCGCGCGGCCGCAAGAACCCCGGGCGGCGCACCGGGCGCTAGCTCAGCGCAGGCCGGGCAGCACGCCCTTCATGTTGCGCAGCATGCGGGCCATGTTTCCGCCTTTCATCATCTTCATCATCTTCTGCATCTGCTCGAACTGGTTCAGGAGCTGGTTCACGGCCTGAACCGGAACCCCGGCGCCGGCGGCGATGCGCCGCTTGCGCGAGGCCTTGAGCATCGAGGGGTCGGCGCGCTCGGCGGGCGTCATCGAGTTGATGATGCCTTCGATACGGCGGATCTGCCTGTCGTCCTGCAGCTGCGCGGGACTGATCTGCCCCGCGAGCTGCGCCGGCAGCTTGTCGAGCAGCGCAGCGACGCCGCCCATCTTCTTCATCTGCGCGATCTGTGCCTTGAAATCCTCCAGGTCAAAGCCTCTGCCCCGCTTCAGCTTATCGGCGACGCGCTTCGCCTCGTCGAGGTCGATCCTGGCGTGCGCCTCCTCGACCAGCCCGAGGATGTCGCCCATGCCGAGGATCCGTGCCGCCATGCGCTCGGGGTGGAACGGCTCGATGCCGCCGAGCTTCTCGCCGACGCCCGCGAACTTGATCGGCTTGCCGGTGACCTGCCGGACCGAGAGCGCTACGCCCCCGCGCGCATCTCCGTCCAGCTTGGTGAGGATCACGCCGGTGAGCGGCAGCCGCGCGTCGAAAGCGCGTGCCACGTTGACCGCGTCCTGGCCTTGCATGGCGTCGACGATGAACAGCGTTTCCACCGGCTTGAGCACGGCGTGCAGCTCGGCGATCTCGCGCATCATCTCCTCGTCGATCGCCAGCCGTCCTGCGGTGTCTACTACCAGCACGTCGAAGTACCGCGTTTTCGCGTGCTCCAGGGCGCGGCGGGCGATGTCGACGGGGTTTTCGCCCGATTTTGATTCAACAAAATCGGCGCCGGCCTGGGCTGCAACCGCTTTCAACTGCTCGATCGCAGCCGGGCGATAGACGTCGCACGAGACAAGGGCGACTTTTTTCTTGTCGGCAGCGAGAAGCTTCGCCAGCTTCCCCGCGGTGGTCGTCTTGCCCGAGCCCTGCAGCCCGGCCATCAGGATCACGGCCGGCGGCTGCGTCGCCAGATCGAGCCCGACATTCGCCCCGCCCATCAGGCGCGCGAGCTCGCGATGCACCAAGCCGACCAAGGCTTGCCCCGGCGTGAGGCTGCCGATCACTTCCTCGCCGAGCGCGCTCGCGCGCACCGCTTCGATGAACTGCTTCACCACCGGCAGTGCGACGTCGGCCTCAAGCAGCGCGACGCGCACTTCGCGCAGCGCATCCTGGATGTTCGCTTCGGTGAGCCGCGCTTCGCCGCGGATCTGCTTCACGATCTTCGCCAGCCGCGCGGTCAGGTTGTCTAGCATGGGGTGATAAACTGAAGAGGTGCCGGACATTGTAATTCACGTCCTTGCCTCGGCCGTGTATTTGGGGCTGGCGTGGCATTTCTGGAACACGCGCTGGCGACGCCGTACGCCGGCAACAGGACTGCGCCCGTGGGAGCGCGGCGCCATCCTGGTCGCGCTTGGAATTCACGGCGCGCTGCTCTACTCGCAGATCTTCGCCGCCGCAGAGCTGCGCTTCGGCTTCGCGCAGGCGCTCTCGGTCATGATGTGGCTCGCGGTCCTCATCTGCTGGGTCGAAGGCATCTTCTATCGGATAGAGCTGGTGTATCCGATGGCGCTCGCCGCCGCTGCGCTTTGTGCGCCGCTGCCCGCATTCTTCTCGGGTCGAGCGAGCCCGGATCCCGTCTCGTTCGAGTTCCGGCTGCACCTTTTCTTCGGCATGCTTGCCTACAGCCTGTTCGTCGTCGCGACATTCCATGCGCTGCTCATTTCTTCGGTCGAGCGGCGCCTGCACGCCGCGCACGCGACGGCACAGAGCGGCGCATGGCTGGAGGGGCCGCTGCGCGATGTGCCGCCATTGCTCTCCCTGGAGCGCCTCGTGTTTCGTCTGATCGGAGCGGCGTTTGCCGTGCTGACCGTCACCTTCGTCGTCGGCATCGCCTATTCGGAGTCCTTTCTCGGCCGCGCCATGCGCTTCGACCACAAGACGCTGTTCGTGGTCCTGTCCTGGCTGGTTTTCGCGTTGCTGCTCGCCGGGCGCTGGCTTTACGGCTGGCGGGGGCGCACCGCTTTGCGCTGGACGCTCACCGGTTTCATCATGCTGATGCTCGCCTATCCGGGCAGCCGCTTCGTTCTCGAAGTGATTCTGCATCGGAGCTGAGATGCACGAACAATGGCCGCTGAGCTGGCAGGTGGCGGCGCTCGTCGCGCTGCTGCTGCTGTCGGCGTTCTTCTCGATCGCCGAGACCGCGATGATGGCGATCAACCGCTACCGGCTGAAGCACCTGGTGACGCAGGGCCACCGCTCGGCCGTGCGCGTCGCCGAGCTGCTCAAGCGCACCGACCGCCTGCTCGGCGGCATCCTCATCGGCAACACGCTGGTGATCGTGGCGGCGAGCTCGCTGTCGAGCTTCATCGCGATCAGGCTGTTCGGCGAGGACAAGATCGTCTACGCCATCGGCACGCTGGTGATCTCGTTCCTGATCATCATCTTCTCGGAGATCACGCCGAAGGTCATCGGCGCAACCTATCCGGAGCGCACCGCGCTCTTGCTCTCATACCCGCTCAAGGCGACGCTGCGCCTTCTCGTGCCCGCCGCCTGGTTCGTGAACCTGTTCGTCAGGCCGCTGCTGTGGCTGCTGCGGATCCCGACCGATCCGAACATGGATACGCCCAAGCTGTCTGCCGAGGAGATCCGCACGCTGGTGCTCGAGTCCTCCAGCTTCATGCCGAAAAAGCACCTGTCGATCCTGCTCAACCTGTTCGATGTCGGCGCGGTAACGGTGCAGGACATCATGGTGCCGCGCGCGCGCATCGAGGCCATCAAGCTCGACGACGACTTGGAGACCATCTCCCACCAGCTCGCCACCAGCTACCACATGCGGCTGCCCGTGTTCCGCGACGCGCTCGGCGAGGTGCTCGGCGTGCTTCACCTGCGCAAGGTGCTGGCCCTGCTGCGTACCGGCGAGCTCGACAAGCCGGCGCTGGAGCGGCTTCTCGTCGAGCCCTACTTCGTGCCCTCGACCACGCCGGTGCTGGCGCAGCTGCAGTACTTCCAGGAAAACAGGGAGCGCGTCGCGCTGGTGGTCGACGAGTACGGCGAGCTGATGGGCCTGGTCACGCTCGAGGACATCATCGAGGAGATCATCGGCAAGTTCACCACCTCGCTGCCCTCGGCGGCGCCGATGCTCGCCTGGGACGAGCAGGGCAGCGCCACCGCCGAGGGCGCGATGCCGGTGCGCGACATCAACCGGGCGCTGGGCCTCAATCTGCCGACCGACGGACCGAAGACCCTCAACGGGCTGATCGTCGAGTACCTGCAGGACATCCCCGAGGCCGACCTTGCGGTCAAGATCGGCAGCGTGCCGATGGAAATCGTGCACGCCCAGGGCCGGACGGTGAAAACGGTGCGTATCTTCCGGCCGGTCGAGCCGGTCGAAAACGCCGAACCCTCAGAGGCTTAGAGCGGGTATTTCAGCCTTTACAAACGTCTTCCCGGGAGGCATTATCGGCCCCACAAGCGAGAGCGCCTGGTCTATATGGCAACAGCAGCAGCAATAAAGGGGCCCAAGGAATTCATCTTCCTCTGGGAAGGCAAGGACAGGGCCGGCAAGATCATTCGCGGCGAGCTGCGCGCGGTCAGCGAGACGGCGGTCAATGCCACCCTGCGGCGGCAGGGCATCCTGGTGCAGAAGGTCAAGAAGCAGAGGATCCGCGGCGGCGGCAGGGTCAGCGAAAAGGATCTCGCGCTGTTCACGCGGCAGCTCGCGACGATGATGAAGGCCGGCGTGCCGCTGCTGCAGGCGTTCGACATCGTCGGCAAGGGCGCCTCCAACCCGGCCGTGCAGAAGCTGGTGCTGGAGATCAAGACCGAAGTCGAGACCGGCTCGTCGCTTGCCGCGGCGTTCCGCAAGTACCCGCTGTACTTCGATGCGCTTTACTGCAACCTCGTGCAGGCGGGCGAGCAGGCGGGAATTCTGGAAAACCTGCTCGAGCGCTTGGCGACCTACAAAGAGAAGATCCTGGCGATCAAGTCGAAGATCAAGTCGGCGCTGTTCTACCCGATCGCGATCATCGCGGTGGCATTCATCATCACCGCGGTGATCATGATTTTCGTGATCCCGGCGTTCAAAGAGGTGTTCAGGAACTTCGGCGCCGACCTGCCGGCGCCGACGCTGATCGTGATGGCGATTTCCGACTGGTTCGTGACCAGGTGGTACATCATCTTCCCGGTGATCATCGGCGGTATCTACGGCTTCCTCCAAGCCTGGAAGCGTTCGCTCGCGGTGCAGGTCTTCATGGACCGGTTGATGCTGCGCATGCCGGTGTTCGGCGACCTGGTGCGCAAGTCGACCATTGCGCGCTGGACCCGGACGCTCGCCACCATGTTCGCCGCGGGCGTGCCGCTGGTGGAGGCGCTCGACTCCGTCGGCGGCGCATCCGGCAACTACATCTATCTCATGGCCACCAAGCAGATCCAGGCCGAGGTCTCGACCGGCACCTCGCTCACCGTGGCGATGCAGAACGCCAACGTGTTCCCCTCGATGGTGCTCCAGATGTGCTCGATCGGCGAGGAAACCGGCGCGCTGGACGGCATGCTCGGCAAGGTCGCCGACTTCTACGAGGCCGAAGTGGACGATGCGGTCGAGGCGCTCTCCTCGCTCATGGAGCCGATGATCATGGTGGTCCTCGGCACGCTGATCGGCGGCATGGTCATAGCGATGTACCTGCCGATCTTCAAGATCGGCCAGGCCGTTTAGGGAATGAGCACCCTCGGCTGGCTCCTCCAGCCAGCCGCGCTGCCCTGGGTTGCGCTGGCGCTCGGGCTGTGCATCGGCTCCTTCCTGAACGTCGTCATCCATCGCCTGCCGAAGATGATGGAGCGCGAGTGGCGGGCCGAATGCGCCGAGCTCGCAGGGCAGGAACCCGTCAAGGAGGCGACCTACAACCTCGTCGTGCCGCGCTCCCGATGCCCCGGTTGCGGGCATGCCATCACGGCGCGCGAGAACATTCCGCTGCTTAGCTACCTCGCGCTGCGCGGCAGATGCTCTGCGTGCGGCGCCCGCATCGGCATCAGGTACCCCGTGGTCGAGCTGCTCGCCGGACTCGCTGCGGCCTATTCCGCGTGGCGCTTCGGCCCGTCGCTTGCCGCGCTTGGCGCGGCGCTGTTCGTCTGGTTCACGATCGCACTCGCGTTCATCGACCAGGAAACCGGTTTCCTGCCCGATGCGCTGACGCTATTGCTGGTCTGGATCGGGCTGGTCCTGAACGTCGCAGGGGCCTTGGTCCCGCTGCCCGAGGCGGTGATCGGGGCCGCGGCCGGCTATCTATCTTTGTGGCTGGTCTACTGGGGTTACAAGCTCGTCACCGGCAAGGAAGGCATGGGATACGGCGACTTCAAGATGAACGCCGCGGTGGGAGCGTTTCTGGGCTGGAAGATGCTGCCGCTGGTGATCCTGCTTTCCTCGCTCGTCGGCCTCGCCTTCGGCGCGCTGCAAATGTTCGCGGCGCGCGGCCGCTGGGACGCCGGGTTCCGCTTTCATTTCGGACCGTATCTCGCGATCGCGGGCGTGGTCGCGCTCTACTGGGGCGATCCCATCGTGCGGTGGTACGTGCAGAGGCTGTGAGCTTTGTGATCGGACTGACCGGAGGCATCGGCAGCGGCAAGAGCGCGGCGGCCGAGGAGTTCGCCCGCCTCGGCGCCAGCATCGTCGACACCGACGCCATCGCGCGCGAGCTCACCGAGCGCGGCGGCGCGGCGCTGCCGCAGCTTGAAAGGCTGTTCGGCGCGGAGTTCATCGCCGCATCCGGCGCCATGGACCGGAAGAAGATGCGCGAGCGCGTCTTCTCCGACCCCGCGGCCAAGAGGGCGCTCGAGGCTCTGCTGCATCCGCTGATCCGAGAAGAATCGCAGCGGCGCATCGCCGCGGCGGGTGGGCCCTATGTCGTGCACGTGGTGCCGCTGCTCGTTGAATCCCCGGATTACCGGCAGCGCGTGGACCGCGTGCTGGTGGTCGACGTCCCGGAGGAAACGCAGGTCGCGCGCGTGCACGCGCGCTGCCAGCTTTCGGAAAGCGAGATACAGGCGATCCTGCGCTCGCAGGCGTCCCGCGCCGAACGCCTCGCGGCGGCCGATGACGTCATCGACAACAGCGGCACGCTTGATGCGCTGCGGAAACAGGTCGCCGCACTGCATGCCCGGTACGAAAAAATGACCCGCAACGTCAAAGGCTAAGTTGTGCTGCGAGCGCAAATCGCTCAGAATCCGCCCAACTTTTTGATCCTGCCGAGCGCTGCCGCCTCCGTGATCACGTACGAATATCCTCTGAACGAGCGTATCCGCACGCTGCTGCGCCTGGAGGACCTGTTCGAGCGTTCCCGGCACTTCATCGCGCGCACCGATCCGCACGACCACCACATGGCGCTGCTGACGCTGTTCGAGATCATGGAAGTCTCGAGCCGCGCCGATTTGAAGTCCGACCTGCTGCAGGAGCTAGAACGCCAGAAGCAGGTGCTGCTGTCGTTCAGGAACAACCCGGAGATCGCGGAAGAGGCGTTGGCGAGCGTGCTGCGCGATATCGAGCAGGCGTCAGCGGCGCTGTTCTCCATGACCGGCAAGATCGGGCAGTATCTGCGCGAGAACGACTGGCTGATGTCGATCAAGCAGCGCACCGGTATCCCGGGCGGCGCCTGCGAATTCGACCTGCCTTCCTACCATTACTGGCTGCACCGGCAGGCGGAGGAGCGGACCGGCCAGCTCGCCGCATGGACCGGACCGCTCCACCCGCTGCGCGACGGCACCGCGATCGTCCTGCGCATCCTGCGGGAATCGGGCAAGCCGCAGGCGCACAGCGCGGCGCTCGGCACCTACCAGCAGATGCTCGGCGGCAAGACGGCGCAGATGCTGCGCGTGCGCCTCGATGCCGATACGCCCTGCGTGCCGGAAATCAGCGCCAACAAGTACGTCCTCAATATCCGCTTCCTCGCGCAGAACGGCGACGATCCGCGGCCGCGCATTGCCGACTGGGACGTCGGCTTCGAGCTCACGTTTTGCAATCTGTAAGGAAGCTGCCTTGCCCGCGCTGCGGCGCGCCGGCGCTCTTCGGCCCCAAGAACAAGTGGCGGCCGTTCTGCAGCGAGCGCTGCAAGATGATCGACCTCGGCCTCTGGGCCTCGGAGAGCTACCGGGTCCCCGAGCAGGAGCCCGCCCCGGACCAGAATCCCGGCTCCGATCCCGACTCTCCTTCTAGGTCCAGCTCCCGCTGATCATCGCCAGGCCGTGCGCACCGGCGCGCCAGGCTGCCTCGAGATCCGCACGCTTCAGGCCGCCGATCGCGTAAACCGGCAGGCTCGCGCCGCGAGCGATCGTCGCAAAATCCTCCCATCCCAGAACCGGCTGGGCTGCGTGCGAGGCGGTGCGCTTCACCGGCCCGAGGACCGCGAAATCCAGCTCCAGCTGCATCGCGCGCTCCAGCTCTTCGCGGCTGTGACATGAGGCTGCGGCGAGGACTTGCGTCGGCCGTGCCTGCAAGCGCATCAGCTCGGCCGCGGTGAAGTGCACGCCGTCGGCCCCGGGAACGAGCGACTTGACGAGCACCTTGCAGCCGTAACGATGCGCCAGATCGAGTGCTTGCTGCGTGAACAGGCGCCGCTGCTCGCTCGCCAATCCGGGCTCGCGCACCTGAAGCAGCTTCAAGCCGTGCTCAAGGCGTCGCTCCAGCCGCGCCAGCATCTGCCGCGTACCGAATTGCGCCGCATTGGTGATCGCGTATTCCGCCGGAAGCGCGAGAGAAGCCAGTACCGGAGCGTTCGCCGGCAGCATCGGCTGCGCCAGCGGCGCGGCCAACGCCTGCCACGCGATCGCCTGGTCTTCCTTCGGATGCGGCTCGCCGTCCCATTCGGTGACGCGAAAGAAGTTGAGGCGCACGGTGGCGTGCGGATAGGCAAAAACGCGCGTGAGCCACGGATAGGCGCGCCGCACCTCGATGCCGAGCTCCTCGTGGAGCTCGCGCGCGAGCGCCCCGACCGCCGGCTCGCCGGGCTCGAACTTGCCACCCGGGAATTCCCAGTAGCCGGCATAGACCTTTCCCGCGGGCCGCTGCGCCAGCAGGAACGCGCCGTCCGCGCGCTGGATCACGGCCGCAGCGACTTCGACGAGTTCAGCGTTTCCTGGAATGCCGGCCCGCCCAATCCCTCGCGAACTGGTAAGCCACGCGGCCGCTTCTCGAGCCGCGCTGCAGCGCCCATTGGAGCCCCTCTTCGCGCGCCGCGTCCATCTCCCTCGCGCCGCAGCCGAACGTCTTCAGCCAATGCGCAACGATGTCGAGGTACTCGTCCTGGTCGAAGGGATAGAACGTGACCCACAGTCCGAAGCGCTCGGAGAGCGAAATCTTCTCCTCTACCGTCTCGCCTGGATGGATTTCCTCTCCGACATACTTGGTCTCGAGGTTTTCCCCCATGTACTCGGGCATCAGGTGGCGGCGGTTCGACGTCGCATAGATGAGCAGGTTCTCCGAGGTGGTCGAGATCGAGCCGTCTAGCGCCACCTTCAGCGCGATGTACCCGTCCTCGGCGCCGTGGAAGCTCAGATCGTCGCAGAACAGGAGGAAACGCTCGACGCGGGAGGCGATGCGATCGACGATATGCGGCAGATCGACCAGGTCGTTTTTCTCCACCTCGATGAGGCGCAGGCCCTGCTTGCTGTACTTGTCGAGCAGGCCTTTCACGATCGACGACTTGCCGGTGCCGCGCGCGCCGGTCAGAAGCACGTTGTTGGCGGGCTTGCCGTCGATAAACTGCCGCGTGTTCTGCTCTACGCGCTCGATCTGCCGGTCGATGCCGCGCAGGTCGGCGAGCCGGATCTGGTGCACGTGGCGCACCGGCTGCAGCCAGCCGGGCGCGCCGCGCCGGCCGCTCGAGCGCCAGCGATACGCGACACTCGCCGCCCAATCGGTCGGCGCGGGAGGCGCGGGCAGGAGCTGCTCGAGGCGCTCGAGAATCTTCTCTAGTTCGCTGCTCACGTGATCGGGGTCAGGTCCGGTATTCGGCGTTGATTTTCACGTAGTCGAAGGAAAGGTCGCAAGTCCAGAGCGTGGCGGCCGCCTTGCCGCGATTCACCACCGCGCGCACCGTGAATTCCGGTTTTTTCATTACCGCCACGCCCTGCTCCTCGCGATATGCGGGATGGCGGCTGCCCCCCGCGGCAACGAGCACGTCGTCGAGATAAAGATCTATTTTGCCAGCCTCGACCGGCGCCCCCGAATTTCCGATCGCCGCCAGGATGCGGCCCAGGTTCGGATCCGAGGCGAAAAATGCCGTCTTCACCAGCGGGGAATGGGCAATCGCGTACGCCACGCGCCGGCATTCCTCGACGCTGCGGCCGCGGTCGATCCGTATCGTGACGAACTTGGTCGCGCCTTCTGCGTCGCGCACGATGGCCTGTGCAAGTTGCTGCGCAACCGCTGTGATCGCGACCTGCAGCTCCAGCAGGTCGCGCCCGGAGAACGCCTGAGGCCCCTGCCCCGTCGCCGCCACGACGAAAGAATCGTTCGTCGACGTGTCGCCGTCGACGGTCACGCAATTGAAGGATTGCTCCGCTGCCACGGTAACGACGCGCTCGAGCGCCTTGCGCGGCACGCCGGCGTCGGTGCATACGAAGGCGAGCAGCGTCGCCATGTCCGGGCGTATCATGCCCGCCCCTTTGGCAATGCCCGTCACCGTGGCTTCGCCCGTCGAAAGGCGGAGCTTGCGGGAAAAAGCCTTCGGCAGGGTATCGGTCGTCATGATCGCCTCGGCGGCCGACAGCCAGTCACCTTTGTCGAGCAGCGCCTTCGGCAGCGCCGCGGTGATACGCTCCGCCGGCAATGGCTCCATGATGACACCGGTGGAAAACGGCAGGATCTCCCGCGGCTCGCAGCCGAGGTGGTGCGCGAGCGCCTCGCAGACCTGCAGCGCGCGCTGCAATCCCTCGGCTCCGGTCCCGGCATTGGCGTTGCCGGTGTTGACCACCAGGGCACGCACCGCGTTGCGCAGGTGCCTCTTGGCGATGACGACCGGCGCCGCGCAAAAGCGGTTCTGCGTGAACACGGCCGCTACGGCCGAACCGGCTGCCAGCCGAATCACCAGCAGGTCCTTGCGGTTCGGCTTGCGCACCCCGGCCATCGCAACGCCGAGCTCGACGCCGCGAACGGGATGAAGCGACGCCGGGTCGGGCGGCGCTAGATTGACCGCCATTAGGTCAGTTTGCCGTGGCAGTGCTTGTATTTCTTGCCCGAACCGCAGGGGCAGGGATCGTTGCGGCCGACCTTCTGCGTGTGGCGCACGATTGGCTGCGCCTTCTTCTTGGTCGCCGCCTCGGCGAGCGCCACGTCGCCGTTGCTGCCGTATTCCGGTTCGAGTTCTTCCATCCCCCCGCCGGACGTGGGATGAAGCGGTCGCACGTTTTCGATGTGCGACTGGTCGTCGGGTTTGATGTCGTCTTGCGTCCGGATCTGGACCGCGGTCAGGGTCTTCGTCACCTCGAGCTTCACCGCCTCGACCATCGCGCCGAACAGCTCGAACGCCTCGCGCTTGTACTCCTGCTTGGGGTTCTTCTGCGCGTACCCGCGCAAGTGAATCCCCTGGCGCAGATGGTCGAGCGCGGCGAGGTGCTCACGCCAGTGCGCATCGATGACCTGCAGCGTCACGTAACGCTCGTACTGGCGAAACGACTCCTCGGCGCCGACCGGGATCTTGCCCTGGTAGGCCTCGTGCGCCTTTTCGGTAATGCGCTCGAGCAGCCCCTCGTCATCTAGCTCCGGCTCCGCCTCCAGCCAGCCGCGGAGCGGCAGCTCGAGATGGAGCTCGGCCTTCAGCGCTGTCTCCAGGCCAGCCATGTCCCACTGCTCCTCGACGGATTCTTCGGGCACGAACTGCCGGAAAATGTCCGTGATGACGCCGGCGCGCAGCCTCGTCACCAGGGCGGAAACGTCCTTTGCATCAAGAATCTCGTTGCGTTGCGCGTAGATTTCCTTGCGCTGGTCGTTGGCGACATCGTCGTACTCGAGGAGCTGCTTGCGGATGTCGAAGTTCCTCGCCTCGACCTTTCTCTGCGCGCTCTCGATCGAGCGGGTCACCATGGCATGCTCGATCGCCTCGCCCTCGGGCATCTTCAGCATCACCATGATCCGGTTGATGCGGTCACCGGCGAAGATCCTGAGCAGCGGATCCTCGAGCGCCATGTAGAAGCGGGAGCTGCCGGGATCGCCCTGGCGGCCCGAGCGGCCGCGCAGCTGATTGTCGATGCGCCGCGACTCGTGGCGCTCGGTGCCGATGATGTGCAGGCCGCCCGCCTTGACCACCTGGTTGTGCAGCGCCTGCCACTCGCCGCGCAGCTTGTCGGCGCGCAGCTTCTTCTCCTCGGGTGGCAGGTTCTCGATGGCGTCGATCAGCTCGCACTGCTTCTCGACGTTGCCGCCGAGCACGATGTCGGTGCCGCGGCCCGCCATGTTGGTGGCGATGGTGATCATCTTCGGTCGCCCGGCCTGGGCGACGATCTCGGCTTCGCGCGCGTGCTGCTTGGCGTTGAGCACCTGGTGGGGAAGCTTGTCCTTGCCGAGCAGCCCCGAAAGCAGCTCCGAGTTCTCGATCGAAGTGGTGCCGACCAGCACGGGCTGGCCGCGCTCGTAGCAGCCCTTGATGTCGCGGATCACGGCGTGGTATTTCTCCTTGGCCGTGCGGTACACCTGGTCCTGCCGATCCTCCCGGATCATGTCCATGTGCGTCGGGATCACCACCGTTTCGAGGCCGTAGATCTGCTGGAACTCGTAGGCCTCGGTGTCCGCGGTGCCGGTCATGCCGGCGAGCTTGCGGTACATGCGAAAATAGTTCTGGAAGGTGATCGAGGCGAGCGTCTGGTTCTCGTTCTGGATCGCCACGTTCTCCTTCGCCTCCACCGCCTGGTGCAGGCCGTCCGACCAGCGCCTTCCCTGCATCAGCCGGCCGGTGAACTCGTCGACGATGACCACCTGGCCGTCCTGCACCACGTAATGCTGGTCGCGATGGAACAGGTGGTGCGCGCGCAGCGCCGCATACAGCTGGTGCACCAGGTTGATGTACGCCGGCTCGTACAGGCTCGCACCCTGCGGCAGCATGCCGATGCGCGCCAGGATCTCCTCGGCCTTCTGATGCCCGCTCTCCGAGAGCAGGATCTGGTGGTTTTTCTCGTCGACCCAGAAGTCGCCGGGCGCGTTCTCCTCCTTCTGCCGGGTGAGGAGCGGGGCGACCTCGTTCATGCGGTAGTAGATCTCGGTGCGGTCCTCGGCCTGGCCGGAGATGATGAGCGGCGTGCGCGCCTCGTCGATCAGGATCGAATCGACCTCGTCGACGATGGCGTAATGCAGCCCGCGCTGGAAGCGCTCGTCGACGTGCATCGCCATGTTGTCGCGCAGATAGTCGAAGCCGAACTCGTTGTTGGTCCCGTAGGTGATGTCCGCCGCGTAGGCCTTCCTCTTGTCCGCCGGCTCCATGTGCGGCAGGTTCACGCCGACGCTCAGGCCGAGGAAGCGATAGATCTTGCCCATCCAGTCAGCGTCGCGGCTCGCAAGATAGTCGTTCACCGTGACGATGTGCACGCCGGCGCCGGAAAGCGCGTTGAGATACGCGGGCAGCGTCGCCACCAGTGTCTTGCCCTCGCCGGTCTTCATCTCGGCGATCTTGCCGTCGTGCAGCACCATGCCGCCGACCAGCTGCACGTCGAAATGGCGCATGCGCAGCGTGCGCTTCGCCGCCTCTCGGACTACCGCGAAAGCCTCGGGCAGCAGCTGCTCCAGGGTCGCACCTTCCGAGTAGCGCTTTTTTAGCTCGCCGGTCTTCGCAGCCAGGGCAGCGTCCGGCAGCTTGGCGATTTCAGGCTCCAGCGCATTGATTTGTGCGACGGCACCCGAATAATGCTTGAGCAGGCGCTCGTTACGGCTGCCGAACAGCCGCGTCGGGACGCTCCAGAGAACCTCGAGGAGCTTGCGGAGGAAGTCGATGATCTTCATGCACTCGGGGGCGAGGCGTTACAACCCCCGAAAAATACAGAATTTTATCACGCCCCGGAGCGGACCCCGAGGGCAGCGCCGCTACTGCGTGTGCGCTACGGCGTTGGAAAGAACGAGAAACTTCGCGGGGTTCTGCGCTGCGCCGCGGAAGCGCACTTCGAAATGCAGGTGCGGACCGGTCGAGCGGCCGGTATTGCCCGTGAGGGCGATGCGGCGGCCGCGCTGCAGGACGTCGCCTTCCTTCACGAACAGCTTGGACAGGTGCGCATACCGCGTCACCAGATCGTTGCCGTGATCGATGTCGATGACGTAGCCGTACTGCGGGTGGAAGCCTGCAAACTGCACTACGCCCGCCGCGGCGTTGACGACCGGCGAGCCGGCGTCGGCGAGGAAGTCGATGCCTTCATGCATCGTCCACTGCCCGTTGAAAGGATCGATCCGCTTGCCGAATCCGGAGGCGTTGTATGGAGCGGCCACGGGCAGCATGGTCGGCATGAGTTTCTTCTTCACTGCCTGCTCGAAGAGTTGCGCTTCCAGCACGCCGAGCATGTCATTGCGGCTTTCCACCTCCCGCGAGAGCGTAAGCAGCTTCTCGTTGAAGTCGGCGAGGGAAAGATTCTGCGGCGGCATGAGCGTGGGGGCGGCGCCGCCGAGTCCGGGAGCCTCGGAGAGGCGGAACTCCTGCGGCCGCACTCCCGCGAGCGAGGAAAGACGCTCGCCGAGAGCATCCAGGCGCGTGAGCTGGGCCTGCATTTCTCCGAGCTTGACTGCCATCGCGTTCAGGTTTTGCTGCACGAAGCTGCGCACCCGCTCCGCCTCGGATTCCTGAGCGGCGAGCACCAGTTGTTGCAGCACCGGAATGCGCAGCTCCGCCGCGTAGCGCAGCGAGATCCAGTAAAGCGCAGCGGTCCCGGCGAAGAGCAAAGCGACGGCGAGGAGCGCGCTGCCCACCAGGTGGCGCAGCGAAAGCGTCACTGACCGTGCCTTGGCCAGACGGTCAGAGATCAGGATAATCTGCACGACTCTCCCTTCCGAGCACGCTACTCCCGTGCGACTTCCCAGACTCGACCGCATTCTTGCGGCCGAGGGTGAATTGCAACCCGTCCTCGCGAAAGCGCGAGACATTCGCGCGCTCGCCGGGCTCGTTACCGACTTCCTCCCGTTGGACCTGGCGCGCCAGGCCCGCGTAGCCAACTTCAGGGACGGAGAGGTGATCCTCGTCGCCGCAAATTCAGCGGCTGCGGCCAAGCTCAGATTGCTGGCTCCATCCCTGTGCCGCTACTTGTCCGAGCGGCGCTGGCAGGTTAATTCAGTTTCAGTGAGGGTGCAACCAAACAGGACAACTAAGGACGGTGTTGCGTCGCAAAAAAGTGCGCATTTATCCACACGTACGCTCGATTCCTTGCGGAATCTCTACGAAAGCATGACAGATTCCCCAGCGCGCGAAGCGCTGCGGAAGCTTCTGCAGCGGCGCGGAGCAACCCGCCCTACAGCCCCTGCAGGAGCCGCTCCCCAAGAAAGAGCAGCAGGATCAGCAAGACCACGAAAACCGCGACCCTGAAAATCCGCCAGGCCAGCGTCAGCCATTTGCGCTCGCCGGTCATGAGCCACAGCAGCACCGAGGTGCCGAGCGCGATCGCGGTCAGCAATCCGATGATGCGGACCAGCAGCACCTAGGCGAATTGGGCGACGAGCCGGGCGACGCCGGCGGGCGCTTCCTCTGCGCGCTCGAAGGTTACCGTTTCCAGCGCGGCGCTGTCCGCGAGCAGCGCGCGTAGCAGCCTGTTATTGAGCGAGTGGCCCGACTTGTGCGCGCTGAAGGCGCCAAGCAGCGGCCGACCGAGGAGGTACAGGTCGCCAATCGCATCGAGCAGCTTGTGGCGGATGAATTCGTCGGCGAAGCGCAGGCCGTCGCTGTTGAGGACCCGGTATTCGTCCAACACCAGCGCGTTGTCAAGGCCGCCGCCCAGCGCGAGCCCGCTTTCGCGCAGGTCTTCGACTTCGTGCATGAAGCCGAAAGTGCGCGCCCGCGCGATCTCTTTCAGGTACGACGTCTCGGCGAAGTCCACGGCAACCGACTGCGTCGAGCGCTCGATCACCGGGTGCTTGAACTCGATCGAGAACGCGAGCTTGTAGCCGTCGTAGGGCTCGAGCCGCGCCCATTTGTCGCCATCCTTGACTTCAACCCGCCGCGTGACGCGCAAAAAGCGCTTCGGCGCCCCCTGCTCCGTAATGCCGGCCTGCTGCACCAGAAGGACGAACGGCGCGGCGCTGCCGTCCATGATCGGCACCTCGGGCGCGTCCAGGTCGACGTAGGCGTTGTCGACGCCAAGGCCGCCAAGCGCGGACATCAGGTGCTCGACGGTGTAGATCTTGACTCCTTCGCGCACCAGGCACGAGGAAAGCCTCGTTTCGCCCACTAGGTCTGCTCGTGCCGGAATGTCGACCGGCGACCTCAGGTCGACGCGCCGGAAAACAATGCCGCTGTCGGCCGGCGCCTGGCGCAGCGTCATCCGCACCTTCTGGCCGGTGTGCAAACCGACGCCGGAGGCGCTGACGAGGGATTTCAGAGTGCGTTGGCGAAACATGCGAGCAGCGGATTGTAACGGAACCGACAGCCAGGAAGGCCTAGTCGGCCTGCTTGCGCAAAAAAGCCGGGATGTCGTACTTGTCGACACCCGACTGCTGCAGCGCTTCGACCGTCGAAGCGCGGTTGCGGCGGATGACCGCCGGCACCTGGTCCAGCCGATTGTAGTCCACCGCGCCGCCGACCGGCATGTTGTCAGTTCCGGTCTTTTGCGAGTGCACGAGCTGGGGCTTGGGCTGGCGCGCTGCCGCCGTCAGTCCAAGGCCGGTGGCGACCACCGTGACGCGCAGGTTGTCGGCC
>Ga0209156_10000163_pt1 | contig 53371 bp, 38 predicted proteins | sample GraSoiAngelo_124_FD_185881 | JGI IMG/M metagenome (GOLD analysis project Ga0209156, IMG submission 185881) | Grasslands soil microbial communities from the Angelo Coastal Reserve, California, USA - 14_0927_05_20cm (SPAdes) (version 2) | ecosystem: Environmental > Terrestrial > Soil > Grasslands... | reverse complement strand
GCAGAAGAACGATTTCCCTCAGAAGTTTGGGGGAACGGCGGCGCAGGGTGATAAAAGGGATGTTCATCTCATCCAACTGTGCCAGCCCCGCGTGGGTCGTCAGTTTGGAATCGAAAACCAGATGGCTCTTCAAAATCCGGAGATTCCGAGGTGCAGACGCATTTTCTCCGCGAAGCTCGAAAAATTTCGCATTTAGAAAGCCGTGGTTGCACTTTTCCGAGGTTCCCCATAGTTCAGGTCGTGGCTTTCCAGTCACCATTTTCTAGCCGCAGGGTTCTTGATCCCGTGTCTGTTGCTTCTAGTGATCTCCGTGGGAGACGTGAAAGTTGAAGGAATCTGGAAGTGGGTGCTGCTGATACCCTGGCCTACTTTTCTGTTTATGATATCAGCGGAAGCGGGCGGCCCGACATTTGGATTCTAGCTTTCCTAATTTCCGCGACGGCCAATACCCTCGTTTATGGCGTAGTCGGGAGCGTGGTCTCATTCTGTTATCGCCGATTCTTCTTCCGGCCAGCCTGATCTCCGGTTCACTAGAGGTAAGTCGGTCTGAGAAAAAGGCAGATCATCACATGCGGGAAGGAGAAAAGAAAATCTAATGAACAAATTTTGCAAGCTCTCTGTTTCATTGCTTGTGGCTGGTTCTTTCTTGATCTCTCTCGCTCAGTCTCAGGAAGCTCCTAGAACCATGACGAAGGTCACGACAAAGATCGTCGAACCTAAGCCCGAACCGGGTTCGTTCTCGGCTCAAGCTAAGACCGTATGGCGGGCCGGAAAAAAGTATGCGCGCACCGCCGAAGCTCCCGATTCACAAAACCACATCCACGGCCTGGCCATCATCAACGAGCCCGACGCCTGGATGATAAATCTCTTCGACAAATCAGCAAGGCACTTGGTCGACCCTGGTCCGTCCTTCAATGTGCATCTTCCCGTTTTCGAGACGCAGACAGGAATCAAAACGAAGTTGGTCGCGTTGGAATTCGGCGAAGAAGTAGAATTTTTTGCTAAGAACGACGCAAGGGAATCAGCCGGTGAGATGGCCGATGGCAAGCCCACCGTCCGCCATGAGGTGAACTTTAGCGGCGGTAGCGTAGTTCTTTGGACCGATGCCAAATCCAAGAAGCCGGTGCGTATAAGCCTAATCCAGGGCGTGCCAGAGACAAACCATCGCATACGTTGCTTACGACGATGACTTAGCATTCGATCCCACGCTATTTCATCCTCCGACCGAAATCGCAGTTGTAGACTCTAAGTAATCGCGCAAAAGTCAGTGACGAAGAATACGCGTGGCTGGAAGCGCTGGCCGGAGGCCGGCCGATGAGCGAGTGGAGCCGTCGAGTACTCTTGGGCGCTGCAAACATTGGCCAGGGCTCTGCAGGAGAACAATTGAAGATGACTCGGCGCACAGAACAGTGTCTGTGAAATTACTAAGCCTGAATACCGTCGAGCGGACTGGCAAACGCGACGGGAAAGGTGCAGGCGTGATGCGCTTGACCGTTGGTCCTTCCGGGTATTCGCACCCTTGCGCAAGAACTGGTGGTCAGCCCGAACACCATTGCTCAGGCTTATTCGGAGCTTGAACGCGCGGGCCTCCTCGGCCTTCGCCAGCCGATCAAACCGACGACGGTGGCCAGTGTCGGCGCCTCAGTATGCGGATTCCGTGCGCCTGCCCTCAGGCGATGGCCTTCTTCACAACGAAGCCGTCCACATCCGTCAGCCGAAAATATCTTCCCTGGAACTTATAAGTCAGCTTCGTATGGTCGATTCCGAGGCAATGCAGGATGGTGGCCTGCAAGTCGTGGATGTGGACGGGATCTTCGAGGATGTTGTAGCAATAATCGTCGGTCTTGCCGATGGTGAGGCCGCGCTGGATTCCGCCGCCGGCCATCCAAATCGAAAAACAGCGAGGATGATGGTCGCGTCCGTAGTTGGTCGCGGTAAGTTTTCCCTGGCAGTACACGGTTCGGCCGAATTCGCCGGCCCAGACGACCAGCGTGTCGTCCAACATGCCGCGCTGCTTGAGATCGAGGACCAGAGCGGCCGAAGGCTGGTCGACGCCTTTGCACTGCAACGCAATATCACGCGGCAGGTCGTTGTGTTGATCCCAGCCGCGATGATAGAGCTGAATGAAGCGCACGCCGCGCTCGGCAAGCCTCCGCGCGAGGAGGCAATTGGCCGCGTACGTTCCCGGCTTACGCGAATCGGGCCCGTACAGTTCAAACGTAGACTCGGGTTCCTTGGAAAGGTCCACCAGGTCGGGCACCGAGGTTTGCATCCGATACGCCATTTCGTATTGCGCCACGCGCGTGTCAATCTCCGGATCGGCGTATTTCTCCGACAACAGGCGATTGAGTTTTGCAATGCCGTCCAACATGCGGCGCCGGATTGTGGAGGACACGCCCGGCGGATTCGACAAATACAACACCGGATCGCCGCTCGCGCGAAACTTCACGCCCTGGTACCGCGATGGCAGGAAGCCGCTCCCCCACAAGCGCGAAAAGAGCGGCTGGTCCGGATTCAAGGCATTGGCCTGCGAAAGCATGACCACGAACGCGGGCAGATTCTGATTCTCGCTGCCCAGCCCGTAGCTGACCCATGCGCCCATGCTCGGGCGCCCCGGTTGCTGGAACCCTGTCTGCAGGAAGGTGATGGCCGGATCATGATTGATGGCCTGGGAATACACCGTTTTAATGATGGTGATGTCGTCCACAATCTTGGTGTGATAGGGAAGCAGCTCGCTGATCCATGTTCCCGACTTTCCGTATTGGCTGAACTTGAAGAGGGAGGGTGCCACCGGGAACGACGACTGGCCGGAGGTCATGCCCGTAATGCGCTGGCCCTGCCGCACGGAATCGGGCAACTCCGTTCCCTGCAATTTCTCCAGGTTCGGCTTGTAGTCGAACAACTCCATTTGCGAAGGCGCGCCGGATTGGTGCAGAAAGATGACGCGTTTTGCCTTGGGGGGAAAATGCGGCAGCCCTGCGAGTCCGCCAGTCTTGGGATCAGTTGCCGTATCGGCGGCAAAGCCGTCGGCGGTGAGCAGCGTGGCCAATGCGGGAATGCCGATGGCAATTCCGGCTGTGCTACGCCGGAAAAATTGCCGGCGTGTCATCGCCGCGCGAATTTGCGGAGTCAGTGTGTTGCCCATACTCTGCCTCGCTCCTGCTATTGCTTCGTAATCGTTTCATCGAGATTGAGAATCATGCTTGAGATCGTCGTCCACGCCGCAAGTTCTCGCGGGTCGAGTTTCGCATCCGCTTTCGCTTCGCCAACCAATAGCAGGTTGTCGGCGTCCTCCCGGTCCTGGCGGTATGTAGAACGAAATTCCTTGAGCGAGGTGAGAAGGATCGCGCGTTCTCGCGTGTCCGGCGTTCGCGCCGTCGCGAGCTTGAAAGCAAAATCAACACGCGCCCTATCAGACTTGCCGCCGTTGCGCAACACGCGCTGAGCCAGCGCGCGCGAAGCTTCGACGTACACCGGATCGTTCAAAAGCACCAGCGCCTGCAGCGGCGTATTGGTCACGGCTCGCCGGCCCGTGCATTTTTCGCGGTCGGGCGCGTCGAAGAGATTCAGCGAGGGCGGCGGCACGGTGCGCTTCCACACAGTATACATGCCGCGTCGATAAAGATCGGGACCCGAGGACGGCGTATAACGCTGGCCGGAATAGCCTTCGCCGAAAGCCATCTCTTCCCACAGACCTTTGGGCTGGTACGGATAGACGCTGGGCCCGCCAATCTTGTCGTTCAGCAATCCGCTGATGGCGAGGGTATTGTCGCGAATCAACTCGGCGGGGAGGCGGAAGCGCGGCCCGCGAGCGAAAAGGCGGTTTTCGGGATCGCGCTCGATGAGCTCGCGCGACGTCTGCGAAGATTGGCGGTAGGTCGCTGAAGTGACAATCAGCCGCTGCATCGCCTTGATGTCCCAACCCCTGCGGACAAACTCGGTGGCCAGCCAATCGAGCAGTTGCGGATGGCTTGGCGGCTCGCCTTGCGAGCCAAAATCTTCGGCGGTCTTGACGATGCCGATGCCAAAGTACTGTTGCCAGTACTGATTCACCGCAACGCGCGCAGTGAGCGGGTTTGCGGGGTCGAGGATCCACTTGGCGAGTCCCAATCGATTTGCAGGTAGGTCGCGTGCCATCGGAGGCAAGAACGAAGGAACACCCGGCGTGACCTTCTCGTCCTTATTGTTGTATTCCCCGCGCCTCAGCACGAACGTGTCGCGCGGCTTGGACATTTCTGCCATGACCATGGTGGTGGTGATAGACTTTTCGAGCTTTTCGCGTTCTTTGCGGAGTTCTTTCAACCGGGAATAAAGCTGTTGGTACTTTTCGGGCGCGTCGTGCTTCAGGAAGTATTCGCTTAGAGCGGCCTGCTGCTGCTTTTCGAGCCGCGCCTGTTTTTGTTCCTTGCTTTCCGCTTTGGCCAATTCGCCGATATCGGCCTCTTGCTGCGGCTTGTCCGGCTGGAGCGACGCAATTTCTTTGGCGGGAGCGCCTGCGAGTTCATTGAGCAACACGCGCGCAGGCAAATGCACGGCGAGATTCTCGTCGTCGTCGGGGGTCAGCGTGCGCGTGTAAATCCGCAAGTCATCGAGCAGGCCTTGGAACAGGCCGCCGGTGTTCTTGTTGCCGATCTCTAATGGTGCGGAAGTGCGGAAGCTGCCGCTGAGCGCATCCTTTGCTACCTCGGTTGGCCAAGCCTTGCCATCCACATAAAGCTGCAAGCCCGCGGCTTTGCCCGAGCCGTCATAGTTGACGAGCACGTGATGGGAACGATCCATGGGTACGCGATCTTTAGTTCGCACTTCGATGGCGGAATCCGGCCAGCGCGCCGCCAGCCGCACGACGAGGCGAAGATTGCGCTCGTGCCTGCCGGTGTAGGCGACATCGTCAAAAGCAAGAACATAACCGGCCCAGTTAGCGGAGGTGTCTTTTTTCTGAAGCACCTCGCTGCTCTTCAATCCGTACAGATTCACCCACAGGCTCAGAGCAAACGGCTCGTGCGTGTCGAAATCGCCAGCCTGGCCGAGGTTGACTTCTGTCTCGCCGCCGAATTCCGCGGCCTTGCCGGTTGGCCCATCTTCATAGATGACTTCTCCGCGCACGACTTTTCCGTCGTGTTTTGAAAAGGCGTCGGTCAGGTCACTGTTGAACCTGTAGTGCGTCGCAAGACCTTCGGCGGGAGGTTCCGGCAAGGTCGCGAGGCTTGTTTTCTGCCATTCATTGCGCAGCGCCAAAACGTCTTTCTCGGGCATGGCCGCCAAAACATTAGCGATCTGCTGATTGAGATCCTCGAGCTGCCGCTTCTGTTCCGGAGTGGGCAGCGGCAGCACAGGGTCAGCATTGCCTTGGTAGCCATCGAGGCCGCGCTCGGGGACGGTGTTAAAGAACGCAAAGAAACGATAAAAATCTTTCTGCTTGATCGGATCGTACTTGTGGTCATGGCAGCGCGCGCAGCCCATCGTGAGTCCAAGCCAGGTGGTTGCCGTAGTGCTGGCGCGGTCGACGACATACTCGACGTGGTACTCCTCGGGGATGGCGCCTCCCTCGAAGTTGATCATATTGTTGCGGTTGAAACCGCTGGCGATCTTCTGTTGGAGCGTGGCGTTGGGGAGTAGGTCGCCAGCGAGCTGCTCGAGCGTAAACTCGTCGAAGCGCATGTTGTGGTTGAAGGCGTCAATCACCCAATCGCGCCAGGGCCACATTTCGCGCAAGCTGTCGATGTGAAAGCCATGGGTGTCGGCGTAGCGCGCGAGATCGAGCCACTGCATCGCCATACGCTCGCCGTAGTGCGGAGACTTCAGCAACTGGTCCACACGCTTTTCGTATGCGTCGGGAGAATGATCTGTAAGAAACGAGTCGACATCCGCGGGAGTGGGTGGCAGGCCGGTCAAATCAAACGAAACGCGCCGCAGCAGAGTGGCCTTATCGGCTTCGGGCGAAGGCTTCAGCCCCTCGGCTTCCAGGCGAGCGAGAATGAAATTGTCGATGGGGTTCTTGGGCCAGGTTTTGTCCTTGACCTCGGGAATTGCGGGGCGCCTCGGCGGATCAAACGCCCAGTGGGATTGCCATTTCGCCCCCTGATCGATCCATTCGCGGAAGAGTTCGATCTGTTTGGGCGTCAGAACCCTGCCCGACGACACTGGCGGCATGGGCCTTTGCCTGGAACTAATCCTCTGATAGAGCTTGCTGGCCGCGCTGTTGCCCGGCACGATGAGGTGGTAGCCGCCGCGATCGGCAAACACATCCTCTTTCGTGTCGAGGCGCAGGTTCCCTTGGCGGCTCTCTTCCTCGGGGCCATGGCAGGTAAAGCAGGCGTCAGAAAGGATGGGGCGAATGTCGCGATTGAAGTCAACCGGCTTTTCTGGAGGGGTGGACGGCGCCTGGCCTGCAAAGACCGGGAAAAGACAAAACACCACAGCAGCAGCCGGCAACCATCGGCAGATAATCGGACGGAACAAGAAACTCCTCCACCGATTGCGTTGCGCAACCGGAAAATAGGATACTACTTGAGCTTCCGCTTGGAAATGAAATTGTCATCATACCGATAACCAGATAATCGGACAGATCAAGTAGTAGGAGCACTTTTCCGATTAGCCGACCCGAACTTAGCATGCCTTTTGGGTGCGCGCTTACGCTCGGTTTTGACCTTCGTGTGGACGAATCGAGCTAAACCTCGGGAATAATGCGTATCGCAATGCGGCACCCGTTCTGCCTCTTTTCCACCCGCACTACCCAACCGTCCTCTTCGGGGCTCGCCGGGCCGCCGAGCACATGATAACTGGCATAGTTTTAGGTATTTATATCGGAAATCCCCGCAGCAGGCGTGTCAACGGCTGTCAACTCCCGGCAAACGGGGCGTCAGCAGCCCACGTTGTGGTACGCAACTGCTAACGGGATAAATAAGGTTGCTCAAATACGTCTTTAGGTAGAATTCGGTGTTGTGCGCCGCGAGGATTCGCACGGGGGGCTTCATAATGAAATGATGCTCCAAGGGGAGATGAGAATTAATATCAATGCATTGAGAGACCGACTCTGCTCCGCAGGTAAATGGCGAATTCCTTGCAACACGAGGTGCATCGTCCTAGTTGTGACAAGCTGCCTAGCTTGCCTCCCGCTAGTGCCGTTTGGAGTATCCGCGCAAGAATGGCGATTCTATGGAGGCGATGCCGGGGGGACGCGATTCTCTTCGCTCCAACAAATTAATCGTGGCAACGTTGGGAGATTGAAGCGAGCGTGGACCTATCACATGGGAGAAACGGATCGCGGCGGCAATGAGACGGACCGGCATCACATTGCGGCATTTGAATCCACTCCTATCGTGATGGATGGCGTGCTGTACTTCTCCACTCCTTCGAACCGCGTGATTGCGGTCGATGCGGAAAGCGGGAAAGAGATTTGGCAATTTGATCCGCAATCGGGAAACGCTGAACCACGCCAGTTTTTCCAGCACCGCGGTGTCGCTTATTGGCAGAGCACGAACAGGGACGATCGAAGGATCCTGTCCGGCACTTTTGATGGACGCTTGATCGCGCTGGACGCGAAGACGGGAAAACCGTGTCGCGATTTTGGCAAAGACGGAACCGTCAACCTGCGCACAGGAGTTGCTGACTCTTATCCGGGTGCGGAATATGCCGTGACTTCTCCTCCCGCGATTTACCGAGACCTGGTGATTACCGGAGCCGCGGTTCCTGAGTATCCCTCCAAGGGCCCGAGTGGCGCGGTACGCGCTTTTGATGTCCGTTCGGGCAGGCTGGTTTGGACTTTTCACACGGTTCCTCAACAGGGAGAAGCAGGGCAGGAGACCTGGCAGGAGGAGGCGTGGAAAGATCGCACTGGCGCCAACGTCTGGTCGATCATGAGTGTGGATTCTGAGCGGGGCCTGATTTTTCTTCCCATCGGGTCGGCTTCCTACGATTTCTACGGAGCGGACCGCAAGGGCATGGACCTATTCGCGAATTCTTTGGTGGCGTTGGACGCGGCCACGGGCAAACTGGTCTGGTACTACCAGATGGTGCATCACGACATTTGGGATTACGACATGCCGGCGCAGCCGGTATTGATTACAGGGCGGCGGGCCGGCAAAGAAATTCCAGCGATCGCGCAAGTGACGAAGATGGGATTCGTGTTTATACTCGATCGCCTCACGGGGAAACCCTTATTCCCTGTAGAGGAACGCAAAGTTCCCGAGAGCAATGTCCCCGGCGAGGCCGCGTGGCCGACGCAGCCTTTTCCGTTGAAACCTCCGCCTCTCGTGCGGCAGTCATTCAGCGAAGAGGACATCAGTGAGGTAACAAAAGATTCCCATCAGTATTGCGCGGAGCTGGCTCATTCGCTGAAAAACCGTGGGATGTTCACGCCCTACAGGCTCGAGTTGACATTGGTGATGCCGGGTACGCTGGGAGGAGGGAATTGGTCGGGAGGTTCTTTTGATCCGGCTTCTGGCTATTTGTTTGTGAACGCCAATGAGTTGGGGGCTGTCGGCGCGATGCAGCCGCAAGCCGATGGTGCACCGGAGAGGTATCGAAGAGGGGCCAAAGGAGGGGAGTACGCAAGATTTTGGGATGAAAAGGAATGGCCGTGCCAGAAGCCACCTTGGGGAACGCTGAATGCTGTGGACGTGAACAAGGGAGAGATCGTCTGGCAGGTGCCGCTTGGAAGTATAGATGAACTGAAAATGAAGACGGGCACGCCGAATCTTGGCGGCTCGATTGTGACCGCAGGTGGATTGGTCTTCATCGGCGCAACCATAGACAGCCACTTTCGTGCATTCGATTCAAAAACCGGAGAGCAATTGTGGGTTACCGACCTGGAAGCCAGCGCTCACGCCACTCCGACGACTTATCTGGGTAAGAAAACCGGCAAGCAGTTTGTGGTGATTGCTGCCGGAGGAGGGGGATATTTCCGGGGCAGAGTATCCGATGCCCTTGCGGCGTTTGCGCTTCCCGACAGATAGGATACTTGCAGATGGATTGAAGAGATGGGTGTGGAGCGATAGAGTGTGTTGCCCACTCAAGGAACGGAGCAAGCGACATGGCTGATGGGTTCACAAGGTTCAGATTTTGCGGAGCAGCCGTGACGCGAGCGATGCCGATTGCCAAAATTTGTTGTGCCGGGATTCTACTGACGTTCCCAGCAGGGAATCGAGCCATGGCTCAAACAAATGTCGTCGTGGTTCGCCCCAAGGCGATTCAGGATGTGCTTGTAAACCCCGGGATGGGAATCACGACGTTTCAAAGGTTCAATGGGCAAGAACCGAACCCGCCGCTGAAGTGGTCCGAAGTTGGACCGGTGACGAAACTGCCGCAGGCTGCCACCAAGCCGGATTTCCCCGATACGTCGGTTGCCTATTGCCGCTGGTATTGGAATGTTCTTGAGCCGGAGCCCGGCAGATTTCACTGGGAGATTGTGGACCTCGCGCTGGAAGAAGCTCGGGCGCACGGACAAACCCTAGCGATTCGCTTGATGCCGTATTCCAACCAAGACCCTCTTCCTGAGTGGTATCGGAACTCGGGAGCGCGGCGCGCCAACAAACTGACGGACAAAGACGGCGAAATCTGGCAGCCGGATTTCAGCGATCCCTTATACCTTAAATATTGGGGCGAACTCGTTGCCGAAGCGGGAAAACGATACGACGGGAACCCCTATCTGGACAGTGTAGACATTTCGTCCGCGGGCTATTGGGGAGAGGGCTGGAGCCCCTACATGCCCGCATTTCCCTATCAAAAGGCATTGATTGACATCTGGCTTGAAGCGTTTCCACGCACTATCTTGCTGATGAATTTTGACGAGCAACAAGCGCTCACGTACGGGACGCAACATGGTGCCGGGTGGAGACTCGATTGTCTCGGGGACATGCGAACGAGTTCCACGAGTCCCTACTTTCCCGCGGAGATGCTGGAGATTTATCCGCAGCAGGTGGTGCGCGCGGGGATTCAAGACGTTTGGCAACACAACCCGGTTTCGTTGGAAACTTGCTACACCGTGGCCGGCTGGAAGGAGAGAGGTTACGACCTCGACTATATTCTCGAGCAAGCGCTGCGTTGGCACGTGAGCACGGTGAACATCAAGTCCGCGCCGGTACCGAGCGAATGGAGGAGTCAGTTCGACACGTTTCAAAAAAAGATCGGCTATCGTTTCAATCTGCGGCGGCTGGAATACGCGAAGGTGGTCAATCCCGGAAGCATGATGCCCGTTCACATGTGGTGGCTGAACCAGGGAGTTGCCCCCATCTACAAAGAATTCACCGTAGCCATGCAATTGAAGTCTTCGCAAGCGGCGGCGGCGATTCCCGTACCCGTGGACATTCGCAAATGGCTCCCAGGTGACGCGGTGTTCGACGGCACGTTGTTCGTGCCGCAAAATCTGCCGGAAGGGAACTACGACGTGCGTGTCGGGATTCTGGATCCCAGAACGGGCCAGCCGGCGATTCGTCTTGCGGTTGAGGGCCGTCAACCGGACGGATGGTATGCCATGGGCTCGCTTACGGTAAAAGCCAAGTGATCCGTTCGTGCCTTGCCGTGCTGCTGGCCTGTGCAAGCGCATTCTGTTCGTTGGCAGGGGCGGACGCCCCTCCGCAGGAGTTTTTTCGAGTTTTTAAGCAGCCTCTTCCGCAAGGGCCACGCATCACGCCTTACCTGAGCTACCAAGTTGAGCGGGCTTGGAAAGAAGACGAAGCTCGACAAAAGGCCTGGGACGCTATCCGCGATGAAGCGAGTCTTCGTAAGACCCAAGACGAATTGCGGCAAAAGCTTCTGCAAATGATCGGCGGATTGCCCGCGGTCAAGACCGATCTCCACCCGGTGATCACCGGCAAAATCCAAATGGATGGATTCATCATAGAAAAGCTAATTTTCCAAAGTCTGCCGGGTGTCTACGTAAGTGCGCTGGTTTACGTTCCAAACGATCACACCGCAAAGCATCCGGCTATCCTGGTGCCGGCGGGGCATGCTTCCGATGGGAAATTTCATTATCAGGCGCTGAGTCAAAGACTGGCCGGACGAGGCTACGTAGTGATTTCCTGGGATCCCGTCGGGCAAGGTGAGCGCAGCCAGTTCTGGGATGCGAAAGCAAACAAGAGCCGCTACAACCTGATTTGTGCCGAACATGCGGAAATGGGGAATCTAGCCTACTTGGCCGGAGCAAATCTCGCTCGATGGGAAGTATGGGACGGCATACGCGCCGTGGATTACCTCCTAACACGCCCGGATGTCGACGGCGAACGAATCAGCATTACTGGAACAAGCGGCGGCGGAACGCAAACCGCTTTCATTGCAGCGCTTGATCCTCGCATAAAAGTAGCCGTGCCGTCGTGTTACATCAGCGCCCTGCCAATGCGGATGTCCAACCGCATTTTTGTCGATCCGGACAGCGACCCGGAACAGGATTTGTTCGGCATGATTTCTAACGGCATGGACCATCCAGGGTTGTTGCTGCTGATGTACCCGCGACCGGTATTGGTAGCAGCCGCGGTGTTGGATTTCTTTCCTATCGAGGGAACAAGAAAAACCTTCCGAGAGGTGCAAAAACTGTACGAGCAATTCGGTCACGGAGAGCGCATCGCACTCGTCCAAGGCTATCACGATCATCAATTCTCAATCGAGAATCAGCAAGCAGCGCTCAATTTTCTCGATCACTTTAATCAGATGCCCGTGCGAGACAGTCTTCCCCCCGTGAAAGAGCTGGACGGTGAGGCTTTGCGATGCACTCGAAGCGGGCAGGTCATGCTTGATTACCGTGGTGCGAGGTCACTGATGGATGTGATTCGAGAGTATTACGACGAACATAAAACCAAAAATAATCAGATGCTCGCCAAAGAATACTTCGGAGAAAAATACAACGGAGTTCAAAATTGGAGCGTAACCGAATTTGGCAACATCCCACCGCAGCCCGGCCAGATCACATGGGAAGCTCGCGGCAGTTCGAAAATCGAAGACGCAACGATTGACCGTTATCTGCTGCGTCATAATGAGCTACTCGAAATGCCATTGCTCCACATTCATAAGTCGGGCGCCGGCGACCGAAAACTCTTGCTGTGGTTTCAGGAGAATGGCAAAGCCACCCCTACGGATTGGCCCGAGGTTGAAAAACTCTTGAACCAGGGCTACAACATCATCTCGTTCGATTTTCGCGGGCTCGGCGAAACCCGCATGCCCTATACGGCCGTCTCGCCGGACGATCCGCTCCTGGGCCAGCTGGACTTCGATCACGCCTACGTCAATCCGATTTCAAGCGTGCTGGCCAACTACGTGTACAATTCGCTCCTCACAGGAAGGCCTTATTTTCTGCAAATGATTGAGGATGCGGAAATCGCCAGGCGATTTGCTGCGGAAAAGCTGCATGCGAACATGGTTGCTGTTACGGCTCCCGGCGACGGGTACACCCTCGCAAGCGCCATCGCAGAGACAATTCCGGGCCTGCAGCTCCTACCCGAGCCTGGCGGGAAAATTTTGAGATGGTCTGAAATTGTGGAACAAGAAAGAGAGAGCTGGCCAATCCAATATCTGCTGCCATCGGGGGCCTACATCCACTAGGTAAGCGTTCCTCTCGCGACTCACGGGTGGACCAAGCTCCTTTCGAGCGTTAATCCACCATCTTCAGGATTCCGAACCGTGTCGGCACGTGAAATGTTTTCCCCTCTGGAATGGTGCTCCAAGCAAGAAACTTGCGGTGATCGTCAGCGCCTTTTCCCGCGGCACGAAAGAAATTGACTCGCCACCGCGCGCCAGCGTGTACTTCTCTCACGTTCATCGCCGCAAGCGGTATACGCATCTCGGCAGTCCAAAGGTGCCGCCGGGCCTCGATACGAGTTGCATGCTCGAACCCGGAATTCCAAGAGGCGTCGTTGAAAGGTTCTTTGGTTTTGTCGATTTCCAGGTCAATCCATTGATTGTTGGGAGCCACCTCAAACTCAAAATAATGACTCACGCGTTCTGGCTGGGGGTTCAGGAACACTTCAACGACGTCACGATCCCACAATTGCCATCGCTCCACCTTGGGATCTTCTCCTTCATAGGTGTTCAGCGAGTCATAGCGGCACCAGAACGCAAAGTAAACATGCGAATCGGTCCAGACCGACGCCACGCGCGCTGCTGCTTCCGGATAATGGGACTTGCCCTGCGCATCGTTGTTAAATTCCATCCACTGCGCCCGCTTCCAGTAAAGCTTCGACAGATCGCCATCCGGCAGGAACTCTTGGGAGGAGTGCTTTGCTTCGATTTCGGCGCTGCTGGAATAGACCTGCTCCACTCCTGCCGGAATTTGGCGCGCAGCAGAAGCAAGGAGAATCACAAGAGCCGCGCCGTTTACAGCGGCGAACCAGAATGGAATTTTACGCGGCATCCAAGGGTCCCCTGCGCATCTTGCGGAGCGTGACCTTTCTCGCCGCTCAACGAATCCAACTCGGGCCTTAAGCGCGGCTGCCGATTTATCGCACTTTGACAACGGAAAGTAAACGATATAGAAGAACGAACGGAATGCAGCGGCGGGTTTCTGACGAGGAGGGTTCATGGGCGCAATCGGAAGGCGACGGTTGTTGAAGAGCGCTGGAGTACTTTTGGCGGCGGGCAAAATCTCCACGGGGAGAGTCAGTTTGGCACCGGCCGAGGCAGCCACTGCGGGGAAGCCCCTACTGCTCAAGGATTTTGAACCGCGCAGCATGCTGCATGTGCCGGAAACGAAAGTGCCGCGGCCGCGCTATCCGGTGATTGACGTCCATACGCACTTGTCCTCGGTAGCCAAGCACAGTCAGGGCGTGGGCTTGGGGGAGGAAATGGAATATTTCGCCACCGCCGACGAGGTGCTCACCCTCATGGATCGGAAAAACATCCGCATCATGGTTAATCTCACCGGCGGAGTTGGAAAAGGGTTGGTTGAAGCGATTGCCAAGTTTCAGACGCCCCATCCGGATCGTTTTTTGACGTTTACGGAGCCCTGGTGGGATCGCTCCAACCAGCCGGGATACAGTCAATTTCAGGCCGACGAGATTGTCCGGGCGCACAAAGCGGGCGCAAGCGGATTGAAGGTCCTGAAGACATTGGGACTGTACTTGCGGGAGAACATCTCGAGCGGGCCGCTCGTCAAAGTGGATGACAAGCGCTTCGATGCCATGTGGGAAGCGTGTGGCTCGCTGGGCATTCCTGTAGCAATTCACGTTTCCGACCCGGAAGCTTTCTTTTTGCCCATCGACCGTTTCAACGAACGCTTCGAGGAGTTGAACAATCATCCGGATTGGTCATTTTATGGTGGCGATTTTCCCAGCAATGCCGAACTGTTGGAGGCGCGCAACCGTGTCCTAGCCCGGCATCCCCGAACGCAGTTCATTGTTCTTCACGTGGGCAATGACGCCGAAAATCTTCCTTACGTCGGAGAATGTATGGATCGCTTCCCGAACATGCATGTAGAGATGGGCGCCCGCATCGGAGAGCTTGGCCGCCAGCCGCGCATGGCGAAAAAGTTCTTTGAGAAATACCAGGATCGCATTCTATTCGGCACAGACGTGGTTCCTCACGGGACGGACACGCCGCAGCAAGTTTTCACAGACAAACTGTATGAAATCTATTACCGCTTTCTCGAAACCGAAGATGAATACTTCGATTACGCGCCTGCCCTTGTGCCGCCTCAGGGACGCTGGCGGATTTATGGCCTGGGATTGGCGGAGGAAATCCTCAAAAAGGTCTACTACGAGAATGCTGCTCGCCTCTTGCAAGTCAAAATCTGAACCCTTCTATGAAAAAATGGATAAAAAAGATTGACAAGAGAAGGGGATTCTGCCAAGAAAGAAAGCGAAACAAATGATAAGGAAAGCAAAGTAAAGAAAAAGTAAAGAAATGGTGCCTTTCCTTTTCCAAATTTTACTGATGGCTCTTCTCCTGGCCAAGGGGCATGGCGACGCACCCCGTCCGGGTGACTTCCAGGTGATTGGGCCAGGGGGCGGTGGAGCAATGTTCCATCCGACCGTCAGCCCTCACGACCTGAATACGGTCTTAGTCGCTTGCGACATGACGGGCGCCTATGTCACCCACGATGGCGGCAAGTCTTGGCGCATGTTCAACTTACGAGGAGTTGTACAGTTTTTTGTTTTTGATCCGATGGACAAGAACGTCATTTACTCACAGGCCAGCGGATTGTGGCGCAGCAACGATGACGGGAAGACGTGGAACTTGGTCTATCCAAAGCCCGCTTCCATAAAAGGCATCAAGATGAGCTCTGACCATTCCGACGAAGAAATTATCGTAGAGCCCAATCCGCTGGGTCGAATCACTGCAATGGCTATAGATCCCGCCGATTCCAAGGTCTACTACGCAGCTGCGGGTGATAGAAAAAGCGGGCCTTTTGGTCTATTTCTCTCGCGCGATGCCGGCCAAAACTGGACTAAAGAGGCGGATTTACCGGAACTGGCCAGCAAAGTATGGGTGAATCCAAGCTCACCCCGCGATGGGCGCACGCTTCTCATAGCCGGTTCGCATTTCATTGCCACAAAGACATCCGGAGTGCAAAAGATTCCGGTGCCTCCCGCAAGAACGCTGACCGATATTTCCGCGGGATTCACCAAGGATGGGAAGCCGATCATTTATGCGATTGGTGACGAATCGGCATTTGTATCCGACAACGAAGGGAAAACTTGGCGAAAAGTCAGTTTGGGACTAGGCAATGGAAAAATGCGGGCCATCGCAACGAGCTTGCATAATCCTGATACAGCCTATGTCTCCTACGGTGACCTCCAAGAAGGCGGAACCAAATGGCTGGGAGTCGCCAAAACAACAGATGCGGGGCGGACCTGGCAATTGGTTTGGAAAGAAGATAGCAACCCTGCTGCTAAATCTGGCGCCAACATTCACGACGCATGGATCACGGAACGATTTGGGGCGAGCTGGGGAGAGAACCCTCTGGCCCTTACGGTTGCAGACCAGGACGCCAAGGTGAGCTACGGGACAGACTTCGGCAGGACGATGCAGACGACGGATGGGGGCGCAAATTGGGTCGCCGTGTATTCGCAAAGAATCGGAGAAAAGGGGTGGACTAGCACGGGACTCGATGTCACTACGACTTACGGCTACCACTTCGACCCCTTTGATCTCAGCCGGCAGTTTATCTCCACAACGGATATAGGCCTTTTCCGTAGCGAAGACGGAGGAGAATCCTGGGTAAGTTCCACGCAGGGTGTCCCCAAGGATTGGATGAATACGACGTATTGGATTGTTTTTGATCCCGCGGTGAAAGGTCGCGTATGGAGTGTGAACAGTTGGACGCATGATTTGCCGCGTCCGAAGATGTGGAGGCGAAAAGGGGTTCGAGCCTATCGCGGCGGAGTTTGTCGCAGCGAGGACGGCGGAAGAACTTGGACGAAATCCAATACCGGAATGGAACAGACTGCGGCCACGCACATTCTTCTGGATCCCACCAGCCCTCCCGATGCACGCATCCTCTATGTTGCCGGGTTCGGCCGTGGCGTCTACAAGAGTACGGACGGCGGAAAGAGCTGGACGCTGAAAAATGCAGGTATTACGCAGAAAGAACCGTTTGCCTGGAGAATCGTGAGAGATTCCAAAGGTACGCTTTACGTTCTTCTAGCGCGTCGTTCCGAAGACGGAAGTATCGGGAATGACGGCGACGGCGCGATTTACGGGTCCACCGACGGAGCGGAAACCTGGACGCCCGTAGCCATGCCTCCGGGAAGCAATGGTCCGAACGGCCTGGCTGTTGATCCGCAGGATCCGAGTCGTCTCTATCTTGCAGCGTGGGCCAGAGACAAGGGGGAGCACGGTGAGGGTGGCGGCATCTTCTTGTCGGAAGACGCTGGCAGGACTTGGAAGCAGGTTTTGGATCGCGACCGTCACATTTACGACGTGACCATTGATCCGGATGATGCAAACACTCTTTACGCCGCGGGATTCGAATCCTCCGCTTGGAGATCAACGGACCGCGGGGAGACTTGGACGCGCATACACGGCTTCAACTTTAAGTGGGGACACCGCGTGATTCCTGATCCCCAGAACCCGAAGATGGTTTACATCACGACTTTCGGCGGCGGCGTTTGGCATGGCTCGGTGGACGGAGAGGATCGCCCGCTCGATATTATGACCCCGCAATTGCAACCCGGACGGTAGCGTTTAGATTTAGCGACCAGAAGGAAACAGAAAGATTATATGAAGAGCGTCCCCATGTCCAAATAACGAGTGACTTGTTGCGGTCGAAGTTCGATACGCTGGCAAAAATTGCAGCGGCGGACTTCCGGCGCGTTGTGTTTCTTGGGAGCGGGTCGTGCTTCGCAGCTTCACGTGAGGCAGCACTGAAAATGCTGGCGACTTATTGCGCGAACTGGATCGAAAGAGGCTTGGATCCTTTAGGGTCATCGTTGGTGAACACATCCCGGATTTGGCGGTGAGAGAAGGCGACGAAGTCATAGAATGCCCAGCATGGAGTGAACTTGGCGAGGATGATGACTTGGTGGTGCACGTTGTCGTGGGCGCAACTCCTGGCTTTTTTCCGCTGCCTGGAAGAGGGGTTGTTGCCCGATTCGCCGTCCGAGGAGAGAATCATCAATCGAGCGGTGGAAAAATTTCCCTTGCATGCTCCTTCGTAAACGATTTTCTGGAACACGGCAGGGCTAAGAAATTGAGCTCGAGGACAAGCATTCAAAATAGCGAGCTAGAAATGTGCTTGAAGCGGTTCCCGCGGGGGCTTTTCGTAACTAGGAGGGCGGGGTTACTTGCGTTCGCATTCCTCCTCGCGCTGGTCGCTTCAACCCCAGTCTTCGGCCAAGCGAAAGTGTGGGAAGGCGTTCTGAATCTCGCGACCTACGAAGAGGGAGCGCCAGATCCCAATCCTCCTTTCGACCAATTCGCGACTGGCCGCTTCAACTATCCCTATACTCTCCGAAACGAAATCACCAACACCCGGGCGGAGCACACGTGGCTCGCCGTTTATCTCGAAAACGAGTACTTGAAATGTTCCGTGCTGCCGGATATCGGCGGCCATCTTTACACCTGCATCGACAAAATCAGCGGCCAGCCCATGTTCTACGCGAATCCCTCCATTAAGAAAGCTCGGATCGGTTATCGCGGGGCGTGGGCTGCCTTTGGCGTCGAGTTCAATTTTCCCGTCTCCCATAATTGGGTCTCGATGTCCCCGGTAAACTACGCGTTCGCGGAACATCCGGACGGCAGTGTCTCGGTCACCGTCGGCAACATCGACAGAGTTTACGGGATGGAATGGACCGTGGAACTGATTTTGCGCCCGGGCTCCACGATTCTGGAACAGCGCACCACGCTCAGCAATCGCAGCGACGTTCGCCATCGTTTTTATTGGTGGAACAATGCCGGCGTGCAAGTTTGGAACGATTCCCGGATTGAATACCCCATGCGCTTTGCGGCAGCACATGGTTTTGCCGAAGTGCAGCGATGGCCGGTGGATGCGCAAGGCAAAGATTTGAGTGTCACCAAAAACCAGACGGATGGACCTGTATCCTTATTCGTCCATGGAAGCCGCGAAGATTTCATGGGGGTCTGGAATCCCCATAGCAACACAGGCACCGCACATTTCTCCGCGTATCGCGAAGTTCCGGCAAAGAAAATCTGGTCTTGGGGTGTGGATGCGGATGGCCTCGATTGGCGAAAGACTCTCTCGGATAACGACAGCGCCTACGTCGAACTGCAAGCGGGTCTCTTCCGGAATCAGGAGACCTATGCGTTCCTGGAGCCGCGGCAAGCCATCTCCTTCACAGAGTACTGGATGCCTGTGCGCGACACGGGCGGCATTTCACGAGCCAACTTGGCAGGCGTAGTTCATTTGCAACGAAACAATGGCATTTTGAATGTCGCATTTAATGTCAACCGCAAGAGGCCTGCAGCGACGATCACCATCCTAAACGGGACTACTTTGTTGCTACAGGAAAAAGAAGATTTGGCCCCTGAGCGTGTCTGGAAAAGAGATGTTACCATTCCCGCCGGCGCGGGAAGCCTCACCTTTGAACTCCAAAGCAGCGAGGGCGCTGTTTTGCTAAGGCAAACCGAAGGCCAGTACGACTGGATTCCGGAATCCCAGATTAAGCTCGGCCCCCAGGTTTCGTACAAGATTCCTGAAGAGAGCGGGCGAACTGCGGACGACTGGCTTCAATTGGGGAAAGAGCAAGAGTTGAACGGCAACGTCCTGACCGCCGTCCAGACTTACGAGAAGGCTCTGCAGAAATTTCCCGGCGGCTTTGAATTACGAAAAGCCGCAGGAAGACTTGACGCCAGCCTGAATCGCTTCGAGGAAGCACTCCCGCTGCTCGTTGAGGTTCACGACCGGAACACCAGCGACACGGAAGTTTCCTACTATCTGGGCATTGCGTATGAAGGGCTCGAACGAGAGGAAGAGGCAGCCGACGCTTACCGGGAAGCTCTGCGGTTGCCTGACTTTCGGGCCGCGGCCGCGATGCGGCTCGCGGAAGTGCAGGCTCGCGCTGGCAAACTGGAGCAAGCCAAGGAATTGTTGACGCTGAGTTTGCAATCCGCTCCCGAAGATTTGCGCGCTGCGGAAGAACTGGTAGCTGTTCGAAAAGCGCTTGGAGAAACCAAAGAAACTGAAACGCTCGCTCGCTCGCGCCTGGCAAGCCTTCCCTTAAGCAATTTTCTTCGCGACGAACTTGGAAATCCAGACCTTGCGCATTTGGCCGGCGATCCCTATCGCGTTTTGAACATCGCTTACGAATACGCGCGCCTGGGACTTTACCGAAAAGCAATAGAAGTCCTAAGTCGAGAGTATCCTTCCGCAAAACCGGATCAGGCTGAACCTGGCTCCGTCGCGCCCCAGAACCATCCGTTGGTTGTTTACTTTCGCGGGTATTGCCGCGAGAAACTTGGTGAGTCTCCGGAAAGGGACTATGCGCAAGCCTCGCGCCTTTCGACTCTGTACATTTTTCCGAGCCGCATCGGAGTGCAGCGGGCACTGCGCGCCGCCATTCGAAGGAATGAAAAAGATGCAACGGCGCATTATCTTCTGGGAACATGGCGCTTCGCACGCGGCCAGACGGACGCGGCTCTCTCCGAATGGAATCGCGCCCGCGAGCTCAATCCCAAAATCCCCGTATTGCAGGCGAGCACGGGCCTGGCGTTGCTCAACATAAAACACGAATTCGCCCCCGCCTTAAATGCGTTCGAAGAAGGAATCGCAAACGACCCTCTGAACACCGTGAACTATTCCGGAGCCGTGGTTGCGATGACGCTGCTCGGAGAATCGCCAGCCGAACGCGTGAAAATTCTCGAGCGCTATCCCGATTTAAGCCGAATGCCCACTTCTTTGGTGTACGAGCTTGCTTTAAATCGAGCGGAAGAGGGGAACTATCAAGCCGCCATGGACTTGTTCAAGAACCGCTTCTTTGGAAGGGAAGAAGGTGGCACCAATGTTCGTCAGGTGTGGATCGAGGTCAACTTGCAGCGGGCGTTGGCACTCGCGCGAACCAACCATTGCAAAGATGCGCTCGCCGTTTCGAAGTCCATGGGTTCTCCCGTGAATGGACTGGTATTCACGCAAGACGGGCTCACCCCATTTCTGGATTCGGCGCGAAGTCAATTTTTGCTTGGTGAGGTGTCGCAAGCGTGCGGCCAAAAGAATGACGCGAACGAATTGTACCGCCGCGCGGCTCAAGCGACAGGACCCTCGGATATTGTTTGGACGTGGGCCTCCGCGCGAAAGCTCGATGGCTATGATCCAGAGAAATGGCAAACGCGTCTCAACGCTGCTTTGTCGCAAGCGGACTCCAATGTGCGAACCAATAGTTCACCGGGTTGGTGGCTTTATACTGCGGGAGTTTTGCAAATTGCACTCGGAGAAACGCAGGAGGGAAACGCGTCGCTGCGGGAAGCATTACTTGCGCCGGAAACCCGAATGTCCTATCACCTTAGCCGCTTGGCACTCGCGGGAGCTACGCCTCAAGCTAAACCACAATGATTTCGATGCCTCTCTTCCGAAGCCCCTCCGTGAATTCCTGAGGAGCGCGGTTGTCCGTAATTAAACGCCGGATTCTTTCGTACGGCCCTATTCTCGAAACGCTGCGTCGGCCCAATTTGCTGAAGTCCGTAACGACATTCACTTCGCGCGCAGAACGGATCATCACGTTGTTGAGCTGGGCTTCGAGCACATCAGGCGTGGAAGGACCGTTCTCTAAATCGAAACCGTCGACCGCCAGGAAGAGCCGGTTCGCGTGAAACTCATTTATCATCGCTTCTGCCTGCGGTCCTACGAACGAATAGGAAACCGGCCGCAGCAATCCGCCGATCATCATCAGGGAAACGCCGGGCAAATCGGCGAGCTCCATTGCAATGTTCAATGCATTCGTGATGACCGTGAGGGGCTGCGTCTTCATCCGCTTCAAGTGCCGCGCAACTTCGGCCGTGGTGGTGCCTGAATCCATGATAGTCTCCCCAGGTTGCACCAATTCGGCGGCCGCGTTTCCAATCCGAATCTTTTCTTCCCGATGCAGGGTTTCTTTGGTGAGGAGCGAATAGTCCTGCGTGGCCTCAAGCCGCTGAACGGCCCCGCCGTGCGATCGAACTACGGCCCCCGAGAGAAGCGAGCGCATCCAGGTCGCTGCGGATGGTGACCGCCGAAATCGCAAAGCGCTTCACCATATCGGCCGCGGTAACTTGGCCTTGTTGGTCGACGAGATCCAGAAGGTTTCGGCGCCGCTGTTCGGTCAAAAGGCGGGCTTTAGGAGTCATGCACCTTCTCCATTTGGAGGCAAAGTATACGGTCTTCCTGGCCGCCTAGTCAAAGCAAACGAAAGTATAAAGGGCAGTAATAGCAGTAATACTTTCGTCTGCTTTCTTTACCCCTTGTATTTTTTTTGTTTGTTGTTGTGTTTGCTTTCCTATTGTGCTACATCCTTGCCGCAGTTTGTTGGAGGTGTCCTTTGAGGCGCTGCACCGTTTTTGTTTGCGTCGCTGTCTTTGCAGTCCTCTTTCTCTCGACGGGCTACACCATTCGTGGGCAAGGGAATCTTGGAGCTATCACGGGGACCGTGCTGGATTCGAGCGGCGCGGTAGTGCCCGACCTCCCGCTTACCATTACCAACGTTGAGACCGGCGTGAAATGGACAGCCACAACCAGCAGTGCTGGTTATTACAGGGTGGCGGTGCCTCCCGGAACCTACCGCTTGGATGCGCAAAAGCAGGGCTTCAAGACAGAAGTAGTTGACAAGATTCTTGTGCCGGTCGCACAGGTCGTTACGGTGGATGTCACGCTTCAGGTTGGCAATCAATCGGAAAAGGTTGAAGTCAATTCGCTGACTCCGCTACTCACGCCGTCAACGGCCGAAGTAGGCTCTTCCGTGAGCCCGCAAGAATTTGAGACGCTGCCCATTGAAGTTGGTGATGGAGGACGCCAACTCCAGACTTTCATCTTCACCAGTTTGCCCGGAGCCGTAGGCGATACATTTTCGGGTTCCATTAACGGGGGCCAACTTTTTAGCCATGAGATTCTCATTGACGGCGTCACGATTGGACGCTACGACCTCAGCGGAGGTAGCCTGGATGAATTCAGTCCCGGGACAGACGCAATTGGCGAATTCAAAGTCCAGACGTCCAATTATTCAGCAGAGTACGGCGAGACCGGCGGTGGAATCGCCAACTTCAGCTACAAATCAGGAACCAATGACTTTCATGGAACCCTTTTTGAATATAACAAGAACCCCGTTTTTAACGCCGCGGGTGTGCTGGCAAATGCGGGTGTCGCCCCCAAGGCAAATGAAAAGGAGAATAACTTTGGCGGGACGTTGGGCGGCCCAATCAGAAAAGAACATACATTTTTCTTCTTTAATTATGAAGGTGATCGTTTACGAAGCTTTCTTTTTGACGGATTCGTGACGTTGCCAACGGCTGCTATGAAGAGCGGAGATTTCAGCTCCTGGTTGGGGGCGCAACTCCAAAGCTGCGGACCCGATCCCAAAAACCCGCAGCCTTGCTTCGATGCCCTGGGTCGGCCCATCTTCAAGAATGAGATCTACGATCCGACAACAACTCGCAAGGTGACAGCGGGGCAGGTTGATCCGGTCACCGGTCTAACAGCGAACGCCACTACCGACATGCGCGATCCCTTCACATCCGGGGGCAAGATGAACGTCATCCCCGCTGCGGAGTTCAGCGCGACCTCTGGTGTCCTTCTGCCGCTGTTTCCAGACCCAACGCGCCTGGGAGATATCAAGAACACTGCCCGATTCAGTGGCTGCTGCCCCATTCTTTCGCGGAACGCATACACGGGCAAAATTGACCAGGTGCTTACGTCCAGCCAGAAACTCTGGGCGTCGTTTACTTGGAATCACAGGGACCGGTTTAACCGGAACGACAGAAGCTTCCCGCCTTTCCCCGGTCAGCCCATCAATCCTGTCAAGCGACAGATCGTGGGCGGCCCGCAAGTGCGCATCGCACATGCGTGGACCATCAGCAGCCGCAGCGTGAATGAATTTTCTGTGGGGTATAACCGCTTTCAAAACAAAAACAACATCACCGACAACGCCCAATTCACTCCGAAGCTAGGAATTCCGGGAATCCCCGACGACTGTTTCCCACCCTTCCACTTCAGCGGCCACGTTGGCCAACTCTCCAAAACGCTTGGTGTAGGATGCAAGAACGTTGACCCATCCGAGAGTTACATTTACCAGGATACTTATAGCTATTTGCGTGGCAGGCACAGCTTGAAGTTCGGCGCAGAATTCCGCCGCTATCGTTACAACACGTTTGAACCCGGTCCTCTATCGGGCGATTTCTCTTTCACCGACCGGGAGACGTCGCTTCCCGATTATCCTGCTGGGTCGGTGGCGGCGGCGGCCAATCCTTCTGCTAGCTTCTCTGGGGCGACCGGACACCCTTTTGCCAGCTTCATCTTGGGAGCCGTCAATCACGCCAACCGCTCCATCTATACCACGGAGCCGGGCTACCGAGCCGGCCTGTTTGCGTTCTTCGCTCAAGACGATTTCAAATTCTCCCCGAAGCTAACCTTCAATCTTGGGCTTCGCTGGGAAATTCCGCTGCCCCAGAAGGAAGTCTTGAATCGCGAATCCGGCTTCGATCCGACGGCGCCGAATCCCGGCGCTGATAACATTCCCGGCGCCTTGGTATTTTTGGGGAGTTGCCCAACATGCATCCACCGCAGTTCTTTCCAAGATTGGTACTTCAAGGAGTTCGGTCCACGGCTAGGGGTCGCGTACCAGTTCTACAAGAACCTGGTGTTCCGTGGCGGATACGGAATTTCTTATGGTCCTCCAATCGAGAACAATTTCGGCAGCCAGAACCTTTTCGGCTTCAACAGCGGGGCGCCGCTGAACGCACGGTCGTCTCCCACGGGGTTTAAAGAAGACCCGGCTGCGTATTGGTCGATGCTCGCATCCGCTTCCTTGCCGCCCGCCGCCCGCGTCGGTGTTCCAGCATATACCGGCCCAACCCTTCCCGATCGTGACCCGGCGTCGGCGAACGGCCAGTCGTTGGACTTCCTACCCAGGAACTCTGCGGCACAGCCATATGCGCAGAATTGGAGCGCCGGATTCCAGTATCTATTCCCGCATGACGTTCTCCTTCAGGCAGACTATGTGGGGTCCAAAGGCACTCGACTTCTCGACGGCTATTTAGGCTTCTGGTTCAACCAGGCCCCCTCGAAGTACATGGCTTTGGGGGATATTCTCTTCGACGACCTGGCGACCGACCTGGCGGACCCGGTTAACGGCCCGATTTTAGCAAGCTACGGAATTACCAAGCTGCCGTATCCGGATTTCGAAAACAACAACTGGAGCACTTCCGTGGCTGCGGCGCTGCAGCCTTTTCCGCAGTACACTGGACTTACTAATAATTATCCGACTCTCGGCAATTCGACATATCATTCTCTGCAGCTCACGGCGCGCAAGACCGCAGCACACGGCCTGTCCTTCATCGCTGCATACACTTTCTCCAAGACTCTCACGGACACGGATAGCGCGCTCTACGCTTCTGGCAGTCAGGTGGTTCAGGATTTCTATAACCGCAGGGGGGAAAAGGGGATCGCGAGCTTCGATTTTCCGCACTTCCTGAAACTCACCTGGATCTGTGAGTTGCCGTTCGGGCATGGCAAGAAATGGGTGAACACCAGCGGGCCGCTCAACCGCCTGGTTTCAGGATGGCAGGTTACGGCCATTCAGAACTACTTCTCCGGCGATCCGCTGGTCATCACGTCGTCACTCGATCCTAACAACTTCGCCCTGCCTATGAATGGCATCCGTGCAGACATCGTTCCAGGGGTTCCCCAGAAACTCCCCTCCAGCGGCCTGGACGTCAGCAACGGGACTCCCTATTTGAACCCTGCCGCATTTGCGGATCCCCCCACATCACCCGGCGGCCAACCTCTGCGTATTGGAAACTCACCGGGTTTCCTTACCCATACGCGTGGACCAGGCCACAGCAGCGAGGATTTTGGGATTGTGAAGAACACGCACCTTACCGAGCGAATGACACTCCAGTTCCGCGCCGACATGTTCAACGTTTTCAACCGCACGGGAAAGGGCGACCCGGATACTTGCCTTTGTGACGATATCCCGGCAAATGGCGGCACATTCGGTTTGATCACCGATCCCGGCCATGGCCCGCGCGTCATTCAACTTGCTCTGCGGCTTAACTTCTGACACCGTGCGTCTCCGCCTCCGGATTACCTTCTAGTCCGCGGAAACGCAAACAATTAGAATGAGCAGGAGGGGGCGGACGCGGGTTCGCCCCTTTTTCGCAAGAGAAAGCATTTGAGCTGCAAGCCACACCCGAACGGAGAATCGAAGTGAAGCGGTCCCCCGGAAAGCGCAAGAGACTCGAATCCGTATCGGATTCCCGTGGAGTTATCGCCGCTCTGCCATCGACCAGCGCGACGCGCTGCGAAAACGATTTTCCGCCGTGCTGAAAATCGAGAAACAAGCCGTTCCGCACGAGGAACTTGAAGAATTCAAGTCTATCGTCGTACGCGCGCATTCTCCGCACGCTAGCGCCGTTCTTCTCGAGCCGGATTACGGTTTGTCCGCCGCTACGCAGCGCGCCTCGTCTTCGGGACTTCTGATGGCCTACGAAGTCAGCGGCTACGATCCCAATGTTCCCGGCCGCATTCCGCGCTTGCTGGAAGGCTGGTCCGTGCGCCGACTGCTTGACGCCGGCGCACACTGCATCAAGGTCTTGCTGTACTAGGCCCTCTTGGATGCGTCGGAAATCATGGATCGCAAGCGTGCGCGGGTGGAGCGCGTTGGTTGGGAATGTGCGGATTGCGATGTCAAGACTTGATCTGATGCACCGCGACACGGGGTGCTAGAATCTCCTCGCCAAGTACTTGGCGCATTTCATCGGGATCACTTTGGCCAAGCGCAGTCTTAGCAACGCCAGGGTAAGGAGTGAAAGACAGAACAGGCTGACGTGGCGAAACAGAAACATCGGCACCTCCTAACTGGAGCCGTAAGTCGGTGGGCTCTTGTGACCACACTCCATATCACAGAATAGGCTGGGAACGGATAGCGCGCACTTGTACTACGATGATAAGCGCTCCGAGCTCGGAGACGGAGGAATCCATGAACAATCGACAATCGCGCCGCACGTTTCTGGGTAATGCGGGTGCCGCTGCCGCCCTCCCAGGCTGGTCGGCGCTGCTTCGTGGAAACCTCTACAACACGCATCCATTTGCCAATGGCGCGTCCGATTCTCCCGCGGCGTCCGATCGCATCGTGGACATGCACGTGCATTTCGACGAGAAAAATCCCAGTTTCATCAATGACCTCCTGAAACTCTCCGACCGCCTGAATCTCACGGCGTGCCTGCTCACGCCTTTTGCGAATAGAAAAGTCGTCCTCGATGCGGCGAAACAGCATCCCGCGCAAATCATCCCGTTTGGCTTCGTGGATTTGGATGCTCCCGACGTGGTCAAGCAGGTCGAGGAACTCCATGCGATGGGCTACCGCGGCTTGGGCGAGATGGAATTTGTGAAAAAGCCGTACAACGATCCCTCTTATCTTCCTGTGTACGAGTTGGCAAACCGATACGGCTGGATTGTTCTTTTTCACACCGGCATTGTGCTGCGGAAAAAATTTAATGAGCCGGAAGATGTGGCTTCCGGCCGCATGCGGCCGATTTACCTGGAAGAAATTGCGCGGCGGTTTCCGAAGGTTACGGTGCTGGGCGCGCACTGCGGCAATCCCGAATACGAGTGGGCCGCGGAAATTGCGCGGTGGAATCCCAATGTGTTTTGGGACCTTAGTGGCTCGACGCTAACAAAGATGCAGGGCCGGTTGACGGATTTCCAAAAGATTTTCTGGTGGTCGAACACGGAATGGCAGAGCCCGGAATGGAATGTGAAGACTCCGGACAACGACCCGAGCGCGTTCATAAAAATCGTGTTTGGATCGGACAATGGTCTTGAGGGGATCGAGCCGGTCATCAAGCAATACCACGCGCTCTTCGAAGCGTGCAGTATTCCAGCGCACACACGCAAGATGATCATGGGCGGAACGCTGTCCAGGATGCTGGGGCTACCCGATGGTCATTAAGATATATGAGGACAAGATCTCTCTGGGCCAGGCCGCGGCAGAGCAGGCGGCAATTTCGCTCCGCAGCGCGATTCAGAATAACGGTCGGGCGCGCATCATCGCTGCGACGGGCGCCTCGCAATTCGAATTTCTTGATGCTCTGACGGCGATGCCGGGCATCGACTGGCCCCGCGTGGAAATGTTTCACCTCGATGAATACATCGGCCTGCCGATCTCTCATCCAGCCAGCTTTCGCAAATACCTTCTCGAACGCTTGATCCGCAAGACCGGAATTACCCAGTATCACTTGCTCGATGGCGACGGAGACGTTCCCAAAGTCGTTCGCAAGGTCGCTGCCGAGTTGACTGCCGCTCCCATCGACATCGCCTTTGTCGGAATCGGCGAAAACGGCCATCTCGCCTTCAACGATCCTCCGGCGGATTTCCAAACCGAGGAGCCCTATGTCATTGTTGACCTGGATGAAGCCTGCCGCCGCCAGCAAGTGGGCGAGGCTTGGTTCGCGGATCTCTCCGAGGTTCCCAAGCGGGCAATCTCCATGTCGGTGCGCCAGATTCTGAAAGCCAAGGAAATCATTGCCGTTGTGCCGGACGCGCGAAAAGCGCAAGCCGTAAGGTCCTGCTTCGAAGGGGAGATTAGTCCGCTGGCGCCCGCGTCTACTCTGCGAAGGCATGCGAACACGACTGTTTTTCTTGACCAACATTCCGCCGCTTTGCTGAGCCCGGAAAAACGACAGGCCTTTGCATAGAGACAAACGCCCTGCGCTAGCGGTAATATCCCATTTGTTGGACTTTACAAAAAAGGGAAGGGTAGCAAGCCCGAAGCAGCTCAAGGCAAGGAAGGAGCTAACCGATGGACACCTCAAACAGCACTCTCAACCGCAGAGAATTCCTGCAAAAAGGCGCCGCGGTAGCTGCGGGAAGCGCGGCCGTAGCCGCCGGGGGTCCGGCCATGGCCAGGACGGCGCTTTCCTCCTCGCGCATCGTCGGAGCGAATGACCGCATCTCGCTTGGACATATCGGCATTGGGAATCGCGGGAGCGAACTGGACGGCATCGTGGCAGGGCTCAAGGACGCCAAAAATGTGGAGGTCTCTGCCGTTTGCGACTTATGGGCGCACAACCTCGAGCGCGCCGTCGCCGCTAATCAAAAATACTTCGGCAAAGCGCCGCGCGCCTTGAAACATCCTCAGGAGCTGCTGGCGCTCAAGGACGTGGACGCGGTGATGATTTCCACGCCCGAACATTCCCACTCGGCAATCCTTAAGTTGACGGCGGAAGCGAGCAAGGATGCCTATTGCGAAAAGCCCATGGGAAATGTTCTCGAGGAAGTCAAGGGGGCTCGCGATGCCGTTGTTGCCCGGAATCTCATCACGCAGATTGGCACGCAGCACCGCAGCGAACCGTATCAGCTTGCCGCGCGCGACCTGGTTCGCTCTGGTGTCCTTGGAGATGTTAGTAAGTACGAGATTGAGTGGAATTATCATGGACCACGCTGGCGCGGGCGCCCCGAAGTAAAGATGATTCGTGAACAGGACACGGACTGGCGCGCCTGGCTGATGACCAAGCCCTACCGGCCCTTCGACCCGCAGCTTTATTTCGAGTTTCGCCTGTACAAAGAGTTTTCGAGCGGTATCGCCGATCAGTGGATGAGCCATGGGATCGACCTGTGCCACTTCTTTATGGACGTGGAGCATCCGTACTCAGTAGTTGCGAATGGCGGTATTTTTGCTTGGCATGACGGCCGGGAAAATCCGGATACTTTTCAGGCGCTGTTCACCTACGCCAATGGTTTCTTGGCGAGCTACTCGACGAGTTTTGGCAACGATGCGCCAAGCTTCACCCGGATCATGGGAAAGAAGGCCACGATGATCAACACGGGAGGCGAGGGCAGCCCGCGCTGGCAAGTCGTGGAAGAAGAGGGCAATCATGAAGATGACCTGACGGTGGACTCAAAGCGGGCCGTCAAAGACATTCTGCTGCCCGGGGACACGACACTTCCTCCCACGGGAATGGGGGATGAGGAACCCTCGCATATGACCAACTGGCTCGATTGCTTGCGTAGCCGCAAACAGCCCAACGCAACGGTTCACCACGGATTTGCTCATTCGGTAGCCTGTATGATGGCCACGCGTGCCTATTGGTCCGGAAAGAGAATCTACTGGGACCCAAAGGCTGAAGCAATCCTCGGCGAAGCCCCAAAATAGCTCAGCAACTGCGAGTCAGGGATATAATCCCGTTCGGTGAAAATGAGCGTGCTCCAATCGGTGGAACAAATGCTTTCCACAGACTTTCTTGGTCACGGGCCGACGCTTGCCCGCGTTCTTGCGGCCCTGTCACTGCTGGCTTTGCCTGCGCTCGCACAGAATCAACCTGTGCGGGTCATCGCCTTCGGGGCGCATCCCGACGATTGCGACCTTGGTGCCGGCGGCCTCGCCGCCAAATATGCCGCGCACGGCGATAAGGTGAAGTTCGTGTCGGTAACCAACGGGGACGCCGGGCATCAGTCGTTGCGCGGAGAGGAACTCGCAAAACGCCGGAAAGCGGAAGCGCAGGAAGCCGGACGGCGCATCGGGATCGAATACGAAGTCCTCGATAATCACGACGGCATGCTCTTGCCGACGCTAGAAGTCCGTGAGCAGGTCATTCGCGAAATTCGCCAGTGGAAGGCAGACATTGTCATTGCGCCGCGGCCGAACGACTATCATCCGGATCATCGGTATACCGGGGTGCTGGTCCAGGACGCGTCTTACCTGGTGACCGTGCCGGATTTGGTTACGGATACGCCGCCTCTCAAGCGGAATCCGGTTTTCCTCTACTACAGCGATCGGTTCACGCGGCCCCAACCTTTTCGCGCGGACATCGTGGTATCGATCGATGACGTGTTCGAGAAAAAGATCAACATGCTGGACGCCCACGTGTCGCAGTTCTACGAGTGGCTGCCGTGGACCGAAGGGCAGTTGGAGCAGGTCCCGAATGATCCAGCCGAGCGGAAGAAATGGCTTGCGGCAGGGCCGCTGGCGGCGAGAAAACTGCAACCGGAGTGGAGGGGGGCGCTAGAAAAGCGCTATGGCGCGCAAGCCCGCATTCAGCATGCAGAAGCTTTTGAAATCACCGAATATGGACATCAGCCCACCGAAGAAGAATTTCGCAAGCTCTTCCCATTTTTCCCCGACCGGTAAAACACTTTGCGCCTGATTTACTTCCCTGAATGGGTTAGAAAGGCCTGGTCGCTGGCCAGCATGGAGCGGAAATGATCCGGAGGGCCTTAGGCACGATGTTCACCCAGGCGATCCTATCCGCCTCCTCGACTCTGGGCACCCAAGGCACTCCCGTTCCCGACTTGCCTAGCCTTGCGCTTGACCGTTTGTCACGCCCGCAGCCACGCTACAGACGCTACCGCAACCGGACGACTTGGAATGGTTCTCCAGACTTACGGATTACTGCGAGAAGCAGCCGTTTTCGGCGTGCCCCGGCTTTTCAAACTCGCTTCTCCGGCCACAGCGTGATAGTGTTTTTCTTCCGATGCGTGCGAAACCCAAAGCCAAGCGAAAGTGGAGAGTTTACCGTGAAAATCTGCAGTAGTATTTTCGCGTTGCTTCTGCTCCTCGCGCTTGGCGCCTTGGCTCAGGCTCCTCCACAAAGCGGCTGGGTTCCTCTCTTCAACGGGAAAGATCTCGCCGGCTGGAAGAAGAACGGCGACGAAAAGTGGGTCGTCGAGCAGGGAACCATCCTCTGCGAAAGCACGGCCAACAAGTACGGATACCTAACCACGGAAAAGACCTACCGGGATTTCACCCTGCGCCTCAAATTCAAAGGCGAAGCGGCAGGCAACAGCGGCGTGTTTGTTCGCTCGAAGATTCTGGGCATCGACCCGCAGCATGGCCCAGACATTGAAGGAATGCAGGTGGAGGTGGATCCAAACGTCGGCAAACATACCGGCGGTTTGTACGAAAGCGGTGGCCGCGGCTGGGTGGCCCAGCCCACGCAGGAGGGAGAGCAAGCGCTGAAGCCTGGCGAGTGGAATGACCTGGAAGTATCGGTGCACGGCGCGCATATCGTGACCCTGCTCAATGGCACAAAGATTGTGGACTTTACGGACCCTGCACCGCAATTCACCGACGGCGTGATCGCTTTGCAGATTCATACCGGCGGCGGTGTGAAGATGCGGTGGAAGGACATTTACCTGAAGCAGGAATAGGAAGCAACATGCTGCTCAGTTCCGTTAGATTGGTGGCCTAGAATGCTACTCGACGGGTAATTATGAATAGGCAGAATCGTCGCACCTTCTTGCAAACTTCCGCAGCCGCGACGTTGGCCACACCATTCAGCGCCGCCGCAGCTACAAAGGGCCTGCCCCTCTCAGATGCTCTGCGGGTAGATCACCTCCATGCGGCTCAAAGCGCGCCAATCGTAGCCGCCAACGAAGGCAAGAAGCCGTTGCGCCTTGGCCTGATTATCGGCATCGGCAAGGATCCCGATGCGGCGATGGCCAAGGTCCGCAACCTTGGCTTGCCCACGAGCCAGGTATTTGTGGACGAGTTTGAGACGGTTCTTGCTGGGATGCTGCGGCAGGCGTTGGAGAAGCACCAGATTGAGGCGACGTCGTTGGTTGTTGGAGGGCCGGGCAAAGAAGTGTGGGACTTCTATCAGGGGCCGCTCACAATCGGCTTGGTTCCGCGCGAGACGCGCGCGGCGCGAATCGCACACATCAAAAAGGCTTCGGATTTCGCCAAACAATGCGGCATTCAAGCCGTTCAGACGCACTGCGGGTTTATTCCTGAAAACCCCAATGATCCTGTTTACCAGGAAACGGTTGCGGCGTTGCATGAGGTCGCGAGCTACTGCAGGAACAATGGTCAGAATTTCCGGTATGAGACCGGCCAGGAGACGCCTATCACGCTGGTGCGCGCCATTCAGGACGTAGGCCTAGACAATCAGGGCGTCAACTTTGATCTCGCGAATTTGATTCTCTACGGCAAGGCCAATCCCGTCGATGCCATCGAACTTCTCGGGCCCTACGTGCAGGGAATCCACGCCAAGGACGGAATGTGGCCTACGAACCCCAGGGAATTGGGAAAGGAAGTTCCCATTGGCAAAGGGAAAGTGGATTTTCCGCGCATTATCGAACGTCTGAAGCAGCTCAACTATCGTGGCGCGGTCACTATTGAGCGTGAGATTTCCGGGCCGCAACAGTTGGCGGACGTTCGAGAGGCAATGCTTTACTTGGAAAAACTGATCGGCTGATTGCTAGTGACGGGAGGAAACATGGCAAGCGATTCGAAACGAGCAAACTCCTCAAATGAACTCGACCGTCGGAAATTCATCGGCGTAGCGGCGGCGACGGCCGGGGCCATGCTCATTAAACCGGAGTTGGTGCGCGGAACGGCGGCAAATTCCGCCATCCGCGCAGGCCTGCTTGGTTGCGGCGGGCGCGGCACCGAAGACGCGTCGAACCTTGTTGATACCGGTGGCGCTCGAGTCGTTGCGCTTGCCGATATGTTCCAGGATCAACTGGACAACGCGCGCAAACATTTCGACGAGATGCAGCAAGGTAAGGGCTATGCGGCGATTGACACCTCGCAGATTTTTGTTGGTCCTAGCGCTTTCAAGCAGATGGCGGCTTCAAAAGAGGTTGACGCTGTGGTGATCGCCACGCCGCCCTACTATCATCCTCAGCATCTAGAAGCTATCGTCGCCGGCGGAAAGCATGTCTATCTCGAGAAGCCTGTGGCTGTGGACGTTCCCGGCGCATTGAAGGTGATCGAGATCGGCAAGCGTGCGGAGGGCAAGCTCAGCCTGGACGTGGGATTCCAAATCCGCGATTGTCCCCCGTTTGTGGAACTAGTGAAGCGCATCCATAACGGTGCGCTCGGAAACATCGTCTGCGGCGAAGCACATTATCTGACGGGCTACATTGATAGGCCGGCGTGGCCCAACGCGTCTCCCGTCGAGAAGCGCCTTCGCAATTGGGTTTACGACCGCGTGCTTTCAGGCGACATCATCGTGGAACAAAACATTCACGTCATTGACATCTGCAACTGGGTCCTCAAGAACCATCCGTTGAAAGCTTCTGCGACAGGTGGACGCCTGGGCCGCCCGGCGAATGATGGCGACGTCTACGGGAATTACAACGTTATCTTCCACTATCCGGACAATGTAGACGTGACCTTCAGCTCGACACAGTTTGCCAAAGGTTGGTGGGACGTGACCGAAAGGTTCTTCGGCACAAAGGGAACCTCTCAATCGCCGTACACTGGACCGCTCGGGATTTGGGGCGATGAAGCATGGCAAGCGCCTCAGACGCTCAAGCCCGGTGCCGAGCCTCAAGCATTTTCCGTGACGGGGAATTTCACCAGCAATCTGGAATTTGCCGACCGCGAAAAAAAGAAAGCCTTTGTGGAAAGCATTACCAGCGGAAATTTTCATAATCAGGCCGCGAAGGGCTCCGAATCCGCGCTTTCCTGCATGATGGCGCGGACGGCGGCATACAAAGGGCACGAAGTCACTTGGGAAGAAACCATGAAGTCCACCGAGGTGTGGGATCCGAAAATCGATTTGAACAAGTTGCGCTGAGGTGAGCTCATGTGTCATCCATCGCGTCGCGAGTTTCTGAAAACCTCGGCCGCGGTTGTCTGCTCAGCAGGTTTCGGCGGCGGACCGTTGGCCAACTCTCTGACGGCCGGCGAATCCTCTCGGACGCCGCCATCCCCACCAACACTTTCCATCAAGAAAGGTGTTTGGTTCGAAATGCTGCCCGCGAAGCTCAGTACTGCGGACCGTTTCAAAATGGCGCGCGAAGTAGGTTTCGAGGTCGTGCAAGCTCCGACGGAGCCGGACGAGCACAAGGCTGAAGAAATCAAAAAAGCTGCCGAAGCCGTGAATATTCGCATCGATTCTGTAATGAACATGGATCATTGGAAGTATCCTCTGTCATCGAGTGACCCAGCGGTCGTGGAGAAGAGCCTCACAGGAATGCGCACCTCTTTGCATAACGCCAAGCTCTGGGGTTCGGATGCGGTGTTGCTCGTTCCGGCCGTGGTCAATCCGCAGACGTCTTACCACGACGCCTGGACGCGTTCACAAGAAGAGATTCGCAAGCTGATTCCGCTCGCAGAGCAATTAAAAGTTGTCATCGCCATCGAAGAAGTGTGGAACAAATTCCTCCTGAGTCCTCTCGAGATGGCGAAGTATATTAGCGAATTTCAAAGTCCATGGATTAAAGCGTGGTTCGATGTGGGCAACGTCATGTTCTACGGCTATCCACAAGACTGGATTCACACCCTGGGAAACAGCATCGTCAAGGTTCACGTCAAAGACTTCAAGCGCAAGGAGGACGGCTACGCCTGGGTGAACCTCGGCGATGGAGACGTGGACTGGGCCGCTGTGCGGCAAGCCTTTGCCGATATAGGTTACTCGGGCAGCGCGGTGACTGAGCTCGAGGGAGGCGACGAAGCGTACCTTCGTGACGTGGTCCGCCGCTTCGATCGATTCGTTCTCGGCCGTGGTTGAGGTTATGCGAAAACTTACCTGCGATCCTAAAGCCGGCGCCGGGCTCGGCCCGCATACTCAGAACTGGCTCGCCCCTTTCTCATGGTTTCTCGAGGGGATTTCCTGGCAGGCGCCGGTGCTTTTCTACTTCCACAATTGCCTCGAAAAGCGTTGATTCGAAACCCGCTTTAGCCCTTTCCCCCATTCGTTTTCGCGAAGTTGCCAGGCATGCCGGGTTGGACTTCGTGCTTCAGAACCATCCCACACCGCGCAAGCATATGATCGAAACGATGCCCGGTGGTGTGGCGGCTTTTGATTACAACAATGACGCGCGCCTGGACATCTTCTTTACCAAGGGGGTACCGATTCCCTCGCTGGAAAAGCACTCGCCGAACTCTTTCAATCCCCTCATCAGAAACGATGGCGGAATGAAATGCACTGACGTTACGTCGGAGGCCGGAGTCGCAGGGGTACGGCTATTCGATGGGCGTGGCCGCAGCACAATATAACAACGACGGATATACGGACGCACTCGAGAATTGTTGCTCTCGCAGCCGCATCTCTGCAAGCAGGATCAGTGAATAGGAAGACTGCGGAACCGAAAGGAGTACGCGGTATGCTCCAGCCACTCATTTTCCGTGTATGCTTGGACTCATTTGGGGAGGGCTTTATGGCGACGATTAGCCAAACAGAGCCGCTCACGGAAGCGGCTCCGACCCTGCGAGAGTCGGCGCGCGTCGAAACAGCCGGGACGCGCAACGTCTCCATTGATGCGTATCGCGGTTTGGTCATGCTGCTGATGATGGCGGAGGTGCTGCGGCTTTCGCGTGTGGCCGCAGCATATCCGACAAGCCTATTCTGGAAAATCCTGGCTTTCAATCAGACACATACGGAGTGGTTCGGCTGCTCTTTGCACGACACCATTCAGCCGGGGTTCTCATTCCTCGTTGGTGTAGCACTGCCGTATTCTATCGCTAACCGTATGGCAAAGGGCGCGCGATTTGCAGAATTATTTTGGCACGCAGTGTGGCGTTCGTTCGTGCTGGTGGCGCTGGGCGTGTTTCTCCGCTCGATGGACCACTCCATGACCTATTTCACGTTTGAAGATACGCTCTCGCAAATCGGATTCGGATATCCGTTTCTGTTTCTGCTCGGATTCTATTCCGCAAAACGGAAATCGCTAAAGTGGGTTTGGATGGCCCTCGCGGTCATTCTTGCAGGGTATTGGCTGGCGTGGGCCCTGTATCCGGCCGCACCCGCGAATTTCGATTGGCAAAGCGTGGGCGTTTCCCCCGCGTGGAACGCGCAACACAACTACACAGGATTCGCCGCGCACTGGAACAAGAATTACAATTTCGGAAATGCCTTCGATCAATGGTTCTTGAACTTGTTTCCACGCGAGCACCCTTTCGTGTACAACGAAGGCGGATACCTCACGCTGAGTTTCATTCCCACGCTGGGCACAATGATTCTGGGCTTCATCGCGGGCCGGTGGTTGCGCGAATCCCGGCCGGACACCCCGATGAAAAAGTTGCTGATTGCCGGTGTATCGGGAATTGCGTTGGGACTGGCGCTGCATTACTCACACATTTGCCCGGTGGTGAAGCGCATCTGGACCCCGTCCTGGACCATCTTCAGTGGAGGTATCTGCTTTTTGTTCCTCGCCGCGTTCAGTTGGGTGATCGAGGTCAAGGGCTTCAAGAAATGGGCATTCCCGCTGGTGGTCATCGGCATGAACTCGATCACGGCGTACTGCATCGCGCACTTCCTCGAAGGGTTTCTGGTTAGCACGTTCCGCATCCACCTGGGTACGAACTTCTTTCAATTCGCCGGCGCGGGATTGTATCCCTTTTTTGAGGGCGCTGCGATTCTGCTGTGCTATTGGCTGGTACTCCTTTGGATGTACCGGCGGAAACTGTTTTTGAGAATCTAGTATTTCGCTCCGCTTCGCCCGCAACGATCACGATGGAGTCAAAAGAGTGCGCTGCCGACGCCTGGCTCGCAACAGAGATGGCCATAGCTAACGACTATGCGGCCACAAACGATTTCACCCCTCCCAGTTGGCTCCTCGCCAACATGCGATAGCTCAATGCTTCTGGCCACTCCGGGAGCTAATTTTCGCGCTGTCCGTTCAGCGCCTTTGCTGGCGCTACCACTGCTTTTCCGCGGGCGTAAGAACGAGGCTGCGAAACGCTACATGCCCTTTTTCGCTGCCCTGCAAATAAATCGGCCCGGGCAATTCTTCATGGCTGTTCAATGCCCCACCGGTGATGCCCGGAATTTCCTGGTTGTTGATGATGGTCTGCCCGTTTTGCGCCACGGTGATCATTCGCCCGACCAGCGTGATGTCATACGTCTGCCATTCTCCCGGCTTTCGCGGCAATTCCGGCGTGGGCGCGAGAAAACCGTAAACGCCTCCCGTGTGATGGCTCGGCGGCTCTTGAATGGAGTCGGTTTCGATTTGCACTTCGTAGCGGCCGCGGAGATACACGCCGCTGTTCGAATCCGGCCCGCAATTGAATTCGACATGCAGCTTGAAGTCTTCGAATTTCGAATCGTTAATCAGCTCCGGACCATTCCCCGGCGAGATCAACTCGCCATTTTCGACTTTCCATACCTTCTCGGAATTTGGTTCGCTCATCTTCCAGCCCGCGAGATCTTTTCCGTTGAATAGCGCGATGGGCTTCCCCCATTTTGGCGGGTGAATGCGCTTCAAAGCGGGCGCTTGTGGCCCACTCCACTGCCACGTTTTCCCATCCGGGCCATTCACCGTGCCGGACAAGCGATCGCCGACCAAAGTCCCCTCGAACACCATGTCGGCCGCTGCACCTTCCTCTTCCTTTGGCGAAACAAACGTGAGGTGCCCGTTCGAAACCTCCACCTTCGGAAGTGACCGCGCATTTCCCCAACGCCCCACGAATTGCGCATTCAAATGCCCACTTTCTTGCGTCAGTTCGAGCCACGAAGGATATTCGTGATCCGCAGATTTCAGCGTCAAGTCCCATCGCCCGAGAAACGGCTTCGCTGGTTCGCTGTTTGCCGAGGCTGGAACGTCTCCGAGTACTCGCTCGCGAGTGTAGGCCCACACGCATACCGCCAGCATCACAAAGGCCAAGGCGAAAACCATTTGTCGCAGTTTCATGGGTCGCAGACTCCTTTTTCTTTGAACATCTCCGCGCCGCAATTCTACCGCCGTCGGCTGCGCGGATTCACCGGCGCCGTCGTTTCGCGGGTAATCAGCTCCCGGCGGCACCGCAAACTCCTTCGTGTAATCCCGGGTCCCTGCAATCGCTGTAGCCGGATGCGCCGCCGGCCACCGCAACCACCGGCACTGGCAGCGCATGAAAATGCGCAAGGCAATCGTTTGCCTAAAACTTATTCAACAAATTTCTTGTTGACAATAGATTTTTTGTCAAGCTAAATGTTCCGAAAGTTTGGGGGTCATTGGGAGCAAGCGCTAATCAATCGTTTTACCTCTGGCCAAAAGCCCTCGCGTGCCTGTCGCTCCAGCCCGGCGGGACAAACTGCTTCCCACTCGCCCTTTTGGTACGCTGACAACGTCGAGAATATCGGTGCAGTCTCGGTGTCCATCGCTTTCGGTGCGGCTGACCAGGAGGCAAGGAAATGCGTTTTGCACGTCTTGCAACTGTCCCATTCCGATTTTTCGCGCTGTCCCAAAACTCAGCTTCACGCCGGCAGTTCCTCCCGAGCCGACATTTCGCTTTCATCCGATTCCTCACTGTGGCGTTGCTCCTTTTCGCCGCGGCCGGCCCAGCCCTCTCCCAGTCCGACCGCGGCGCCATCGCTGGCACCGTCCTCGATGCCACCGGCGCGGCCGTTGAAGGTGCCACCGTCACCGCCACGGACACCGCAACGAGTGCCGTCTACACGGCTACGACTGGCCCGACCGGCGGCTATCGCCTGTACGACTTGCGCGTCAGCGTTTACAGAGTTTCTGTCACCGCGCCCGGCTTTAAGACAGTGGAGAAGACCGGCATCGTCGTGCAAGTAAACACCACCTCCTCGGTCGATTTCTCCTTGCAGCCCGGTGATGTGAAGGAAACCCTCACCGTTGTGGCCGATGTCCCCGCCCTGCAGGCCGAAAGTTCAGATATCGGGACGATCGTCGATAAAAGACAAATCGAGGACCTACCCCTCGCGCTTGCGGCAAGCGGTCAGAGCCATCTGCGGTCCGCCGAGGCCTTTGTCTTCCTAACGCCCAACACGGTGGGCCCAGGGACGGCCAGCGACAATCCATCTTCAGGTGTTTTTGAATCCAAGTTGGCTGGCGGCCAAAACTTGGGTACGGAGGTTATTCTCGACGGCGCCAGTATCTCCCACGCTGAACTCGGACCGACCTTCGATGAAAATGCGCCGTCCATCGAAGCGATCAGCGAGTTCAAGGTTACCACCTCGACTCTCTCCGCCGAATTCGGCCGCACCTCGGGGGGCATTGAGAGTTTCACCACGAAGTCTGGCGCCAACTCTTTCCATGGCACGGCGTTTGACATCCTGCACAACGACAAGTTGAACGCAAATTCGTGGTTCAACAATCACGTCGATGCGCCCAAGGACCCGGATCATCAGAACGACTTTGGCGGGAGCTTGGGCGGCCCGGTTCGGATTCCCAAGGTTTACAACGGCCACGATAAGACTTTCTTTTTCTTCTCCTGGGAACAGTATCGGAACAAACTTGGTTCAACCAACCGGACAACTTTGCCTACCGACGCCGAACGCCAGGGTGATTTTTCAGCCCTGCTCGGCCCTGTTCTGATGAACAACGGCGCACCGGTGATCAATCCTTGCGACGGGAGCCAAGTGCGGTTGGGCGAGATTTTCGATCCCTCCACGACAAAGACGGTAGGAGGAGTGCAGTGTCGGACTGCGTTCCCGGGAAACAAAATCACCAACCTCAGCCCGGTCGCGCAAAAGATGCTTTCTTTCCTCACCGTCCACGCCGATCCAACGCTCGGACTCACCAACAATTTTATCTTTCGCTCCGTTGCTCCCCAGCATGACACTACCACGACGTTCCGCATAGACCAGAATTGGAATATCAACAACAAGTTCTTCTTTTCCTACAGCAGCCGCGACCAGGAGCAATTGAATGGTGCCCGGTCCATCCCGGCGCCTCTTGACCCCAACTTCTACAAGTCCCGGTTTTCCCACTACATTCGTTTTGGCTGGGACCGGACGATCAGCTCTACGCTGCTGAATCATTTCAACCTTGGCTATAATCGTTTACACGATCCGAGTAAGGCCCAGAGCGTAAACGGGACCAATTGGCCCTCGGTGCTAGGGATCCCCAATGCAAACGGACCTGTCTTCCCTCCATTAACCTTCAACGCAAACAATCTCAATATCGGATACCAGGGACTTAGCGGTGGGAACGACGATTTAGCCGTCCCCAATGGCCTCCCTGTCGCTGACACTGTTTCGTGGATCAGGGGGCGCCACGCTCTCCGCTTTGGATTTGAATGGCGCCACTCGCAGTTCTCCAGGTACAACAACCTCAATACCTCGCCAGCCTATACTTTTTCCAATTTCCAGACCGCTTTCGCGCCGGGCGATCCGAATACGGGCGACTCCTTTGCCAGCTTCATGCTTGGTTTGCTCCAACAAGAAACCGCGCGATTCTCATTACATGCTCCTCGCTGGATCCAAAACTACTACGTTGGGTTTGTCCAGGACGATTTCAAGCTTCGTAAGGATTTGACCCTCAACCTCGGCCTGCGTTACGACGTGGACACGCCTCGCCATGAAGCCAACGGCATTCAATCCGTCTTCGATCCTACGGCTCCCAATCCAGGAGCGGGGGGAACACCCGGTGCTCTCATATACGGACCCAATGCCACGGGAGCCAAAACCTATTACAAAGATGTTGGTCCCCGCATCGGATTTGCCTATGCACCGGCAAGCCTGTTTGGCATCGGATCGCTGCGCAACACGGTTGTTCGCGGCGGTTATGGCATTTACTATGCCGCCCTCTTCTACACCGATTTTGGCGATTCCATGCACGACGGCACCACGATCCATCCGACCTTCTCGTCGCCAGACAGCTTCGCCCCAGTGTCGGTGGGAGGGAAGGGTTCGCTCGATACCGGGTTCCCCGCCTTTGCGCCACCATCTTTTAACCAGGATCCTTCCTTGCTGAATGGCAATTTTCAAGGCGCTCCCAGTTTCGCCGGGCCCAGCAATGGCCGGCCCGGAATGGTCCAGAACTGGAGCTTTGAAATCCAGCATCAACTCGCCCCCGATCTCATCTTCAGCGTTGGCTATATTGGGAATCATGCCACGCGCCTGAATTCCAATCTTCAGCAGCTCAACGCCATCGATTCCAAATACCTTCCGCTGGGGCTAAAGCTGAGTGATTCGGTAACGAGCGCCCGGGGGCAGGCTACCCTGGCAAGTTTGGGAATCAACACCGTTCCGGCCTGGTTCGAAGCCTTGTGGGCGCCAACACAGCAGGACCTGGTTGGGCAGTTGCTGCTCCCTTTCCCCCAATATCTGAGTGGCGAAGTGGGTGGTACCGGCATCACTACCAATTGTTGCCTTGAGAATCTCGGGCAGTCCACTTACAACGCTTTGGAAGCGAAACTCGAACGCAGGTTCCACAACGGATTGAACCTCCTCGCTTCATACACTTTTTCAAAGACTCTAACCGACGCGGATAGCGCGTATGCGGGACTGACGGCCTTTAGCAGCTCCGATACGTTTTTGGCGCAAAATCCCCACGACCTGAGGGCGGAAAAGGCACTGAGTTATCAGGACGTGCCGCACATGTTTGTGCTCAGTTACCTGTACGAGCTGCCCGTCGGCAAGGGAAAGAAATTCCTGAACAACGGTGGTGTTGTGGACAAGGTGTTGGGCGGATGGCAAATCGGCGGTGTTCAGCGTTACCAGAAAGGTGTACCGTTCATCCCCTTTGCGCTCGGCCAGACGAACCCTTTCGGAACCGCCAATCCCCGGTTGAGCCGTGTTCCTGGACAGCCGTTGCTGACTCCGAACGCGTCGTCTTACAACCCATTCCTGGGCGGCAGCGGATGCACGGCGAATCCCGACGGCACGTTTACGGCGAGCGGAACGAACAATTTCTTCAACTGCTCCGCGTTTTTCGATCCCAATGCGCCTGGGGTTGTTCAGACCAATGGATTTTCCTTTGGCAACCTCCCCAAAGCATTTGGCAACGTCAGAAATCCTGGCTATCTCAATGAGGACTTCTCGCTCATCAAACGCTTCACCCTCTATGAAGCGCATGTGTTGTCCTTCAAAGCGGATTTCACAAACGCTTTCAACCGTCACACCTTCGGACGCGGCGATGGTTGCGTCACATGTGACACCTTTGGTCAGCCCGGCTCCCAGTTCGGCGGCGGCCCGAACGTCCTCAACGGAACCAAAAAAGTTCAGATAACTCTTCGCTATCAATTTTGAGCCAAGGTACAATCTCCCGAACAACGGAGAACCTCCTGCGTTGACCCTTGCACAGGAGGTTCTTTCGTCTTGGAGATAGGACAACGCAGTACACTCAACTTATGAAAGTATCAGGTACCAAACACCGGCATGTCGCATTCAGTAGGTCTTTGTTCGCTTTTCTTGTGCTTCTTTTCTTTCTGGACGTGTGCCTTCCCGCTCAGCTCACGCCAGAAGCCTCCAAGGTTTTCCAGCAGGCAACCGAAGCCATGCGGCGCGGTGATTTAGACCAGGCAGGAAACGCATTCGCCGCCGTCGTGAAATTGGCGCCCGCCTTTGCGCAGGCGCATTTCAATCTGGGGCTCGTGCGCGAAGACCAGGGCCGACACGAAGAGGCCGTCGCGAGCTTGCAAAAGGCGCTCCAGCTGAACCCCAGGCTTCGCGGTGCGAATCTTTTCCTCGGCATCGCGGAGTACCGTCTGAACAATCTAGACGATGCTGTTCCCGTGCTGCGCAAGGAAACCGCGGCCTATCCCAAAGATGCCCTCGCTTGGATGTGGCTTGGCGTCGTCGAGCTTGCACGCGAACATACGGAAGAAGCCGCCGACGCCTTGGACAGAGCCGCAAAGCTTGCGCCGGACAATACGGACATTCTTTATCACCGCGGCCAGGCTCATTTGCTGGTATCCAGGAATAGCTATGAAAGAATGTTCAAGGCGGATCCCAAATCCTGGCGCGTACACCAAGTGCTCGCACAAACCGCTTCCGAGGGAGAGCGCTACAACGATGCCATCACGGAATACCTCGAGGCTATCAAACTGGCACCCGAGCAGCTGGGGCTGCACGAGGAGCTTGGCGCCGCCTATCGTTTTGCCATGAGGAGGGATGAAGCAGAAGCGGCTTTTCAAAACGAACTTGCGATTGATCCCCACAATGCTCTTGCCCGCTATGAACTAGGAGTTCTTGTCGTGGAAAAGGGCGATGGCGCTCGGGGAAGAGAATTGATAGAGGCGGCGCTACGGGAAAAGCCGCGACTGCTGCACGCGGAATACAACCTCGGTCGTGCGGAGAAGCTCTTGGGCAATGACTCCGCCGCGGTCGCACATCTGGAAAAAGCTGCGGCTACGGATGCAGACCCTGAAATTGTGCAGCAAGCCTGGTATCAATTGGGGACCCTGTATCGCCGCCTTCATCGCCCTGACGATGCGCAAAAAGCCCTGGCGATGTTCCAAAAACTTAAGGATGCATCGACGGAAGCCACGCAACAATCCCTTGCCAAACTCAAGGGCCGGCAAAACCCTAATGCCGGGGAATCTCCGCCTTTCCCCGAGAAACCGCGCTAACCGTTGTTCGAAGGACCTTCCAGCTTTCACGGCCGTCCAGGTATCCGCAACCTTGGAGTACCTTCCCTTGGACTTGCCGCCATCATCGTCTTTTCGTGGCTCGCTCTGCTGCTCCCTCTGGCCCACGCGCAGCAGAAAGCAGCTTCATCCCATGAGGCTCCGCGCATCGAGGTGGTCGAATCTTCGGAAGAGCAGCATGAGGTTCTGCAAGAGAAGACATCGCTGACCTTCGGCACCTCGCGCACCGCGAACCTCACCATCAGCGTAGACGACACCGTCAAATACCAGCAAATCGGCGGCTTCGGCGCCTCCCTCACCGACTCTTCCGCCTGGCTGCTCTGGAACAAGCTCACCGAGCCTCAGCGCAAAGAAGCCATGCAGATGCTCTTCAGTCCGACTAAGGGCATTGGGCTGAGTGTCTTGCGCCAGCCGATGGGCGCCAGCGACTTTGCGCTCTCCGACTACAGCTACGACGACCTGCCATCAGGCCAGCCCCTCAGCCCCGGCGATCCCGACCTCAAGCACTTCTCCATCGACCACGATCGCGCGTACATCCTTCCTCTTCTGCGAGAAGCGCTTGTGCTCAACGCCAACTTGAAGATCATGGCCTCGCCCTGGAGCCCTCCCGGATGGATGAAAACCTCCGGCTCGATGATCCAGGGCGCGCTCTTGCCTTCGGCATATGCTCCGTTTGCTAATTACTTCGTCCGTTTCGTGAAGGAATACGAGGCCGCGGGCGTTCCCATCTACGCCATCACCATGCAGAACGAGCCGCTCAACATTCCCGGCGACTATCCCGGCATGGGCATGACCGCTCGCGAACAAATCGAATTTCTCGCAAATGATTTGGGCCCGGCGTTTCGCGACGCGCAGATAAAAACAAAGATTCTGGTGTTTGATCACAACTGGGATTTGATCGCATATCCGATTCAGGTCCTGAGCGACACGAAAGCTGCCGCGTTTGCCGCAGGAACTGCGACGCATTGTTACGGCGGGAGCGTCACGGCGCAAAACGAATTGCACGAGCGCTTTCCTGACAAAGAGATCTGGCTCACCGAATGTTCCGGTGGCGACTGGCAGACCGGAAAATTATTGCAGCAGCAGGTGCGCCTGGCGATTGGCGCAATGCGGAATTGGGCCAAAAGCGTGGTGCTGTGGAACCTCGCGCTGGATCAAAACCGCGAGCCTTATTGGGGAGGTTGCACGACCTGTCGTGGCATCCTCACTGTGAATCACGCTGCTCAGCCTTCGCAAATTGTGCCCACTGTGGATTACACGGCATTGGCTCATGCGAGCAAGTTTGTCATGCCGGGAGCCTACCGCGTCGAATCGAACACTTTCGATCAGGGCAGTCTCGAAGACGTTGCCTTTCGAAATCCTGATGGATCGCTGGTCTTGCTGGTGTTGAACAGCGGCGGCACCGCCGCCTTTAATATCGGATGGGCAGGGAAGTACGCCAGCTACAAGCTGGCGGGCGGCGCCGTAGCGACGTTTCGCTGGAGCTCACCCGCAATGCCGCATTGATTTTTCTGAAGCAGGTTACTCGTTGAGAGTTTTGAGTCGTGCCTGCAGTGGCGAAGGAACTCCGCAAATTGCGGATCATCCGAAAGAATCGGGAGGCTCCGGAAAAATTTGGGGCCGCAAAACACTTGAAGCAGAATCCACTGGACAGCGCTGCTTCATGCCCATAAAATCTAGGGTGATTTTCGTGATCTTCAGATTCGATCGTAGGGGGGCGCGAATCGCCGCTTCGACGGACTTCGAATCATCTGGTAGGTGAACGACCAGGCAAGCCGAAAGTCTTCGCAGTTAAGTCCCGCAAGCCCTCAGGTTTTAATAATCCAGCTCTACAGAATTTCCGCCCGCCCAAGCCGCATTTTGTGGAAGGCGAAATGAACAAAACAAAACAGTTTCGTTCGCGCTTGAATTTTTCTCCCGGGGTGGAACATTTGCGTTTCCATGCAGATTGGCCAAGTGCCTGCGTGCGAGCAGGGAACAGATGTTACGCGGGTTTTTTTCGGCGAACCGGCGAGCGGGCCGTCTCGAAGCTTGTGCGCGTCTTTCCCAGCCTCGGCAACGTTGCCGATTTAGAATCTTTCGACAGGGACTCTGGGCCTCCTTCCACTCCAAGCTGGACTTCTCCTTGCTAATCACGAACAGCTCTGTCTCTGTGCTCGAGAACACAGCAGTAACTACGCTCCACTGAAACACACCAACCTATGAGGGAACACTTTATGAAGACTCATCCGAGTTCTGTTTGGAACGCGTCGAGTTCGGTTCGCTCCACCTACACGCAGGACGGCGGCGTGCTTCTGGACGTGGAAAAAGGGATGTGCTACAGCCTCAACGCGGTGGCCTCGAAATTGTGGAACCATCTGGAACAGAACAAAGACGGCGTGACGTTCGAGGACCTGGTCAATGTGATTCGAACCAATTTCGAGGTTACCGACGGCCAGCTTGAGAGCGACATTGCCGCGCACTTGGAGAAGCTCGAAAAAATGGGGCTGGTGCGCCGCAGTTCCCCGGTGGCCTGAGGTTCTCCCCACCGGCAGCCTGGAAAATTCGAAAGCGGGAACTCTCCCGGCCTGCAAAAGCCTTGGCGCGCCAGAGAGTCGGATTTCTGCAAGCGTTTGCAGTTGGCAGAGGCGGCCCGGCCGTGCTATTGTCACGCCCAAGAATTCTTGCTCGATTTGGGACAGCAGCGGCGACTATGGATCTTTGGCAAATTCCACGGCCCGAAAGAACCAGTGCTCGCGACCTTCCTTTCCGTATAAACCCATTTTCCGACGCAAGCTTTCAACCATGCAGGCTGCGATCGGAGCAGCCGACACGCGGAAGCGATGCTGCTGCCTGATCTGCGCCGCGAGGTTCTGGAAGCCAACCTTGAGCTTGTGCGCAAGGGGCTGGTGCTGTTCACGTTTGGCAACGCGAGCGGCGTCTCGCGAAAAGATTCGCTGGTGGTGATCAAGCCGAGCGGCGTCCCATACGAAAAGATGAAACCGGCGGACCTGGTGGTCACGGACTTGAACGGAAAAGTGGTGGAAGGGAAGTTGCGGCCGTCCTCCGATCTGCCGACGCATCTGGTCCTTTATAAATCTTTCCCCAACATCGGCGGGGTGAGTCACACACATTCGGAGTACGCGACGGCGTGGGCGCAGGCGCGGCGCCCCATTCCTTGTTTTGGCACCACGCACGCGGATTCGTTTCACGGACCGGTTCCCGTCACGGGGGAACTGAAGGATTCGGAAATTTCCGAGGCGTACGAAGAAAATACGGGGCACGCCATTGTGCGCACGTTTCGCGATATAGACTACTCCGCGATTCCCGCCGTCTTGGTGGCTAATCACGCGCCGTTTACCTGGGGGCCGGATCCGCAGGCGTCCGCACACAATGCCGTTGTCCTGGAATTCGTAGCGCGCATGGCTTATTTTACGTTGGGTATTAATTCGCAGGCAGGTGCTATCGGGCGTTCTCTTCACGACAAACATTTTTTGAGAAAGCACGGCAAGGACGCTTATTACGGGCAGCCTAAGGAGAAAAAATGATCGCGATGATGGCGGCTCCTACGCTGGTACATCTGTCCGCGGTAGATCTGGTCATCATTGCTTTCTATTTCCTTTTGGTTTTGGCCATCGGCTTTTACCTGAAGCGGTTCGCGAAGACCGGCGAAGACTTTTTCCTGGCCGGCCGCGAGATGACCGCGTGGGTAGCCGGCCTGGCGTTTGTTTCTGCAAACCTCGGCTCCTTGGAATTGTTAGGCTGGGCCGGGTCGGCGTATCAATACGGGATTCTTGCGGCGCACTGGTATTGGATCGGCGCCATTCCGGCGATGGTGTTTCTGGGCATCGTCATGATGCCCTTTTACTACATTTCCAAAACGCATTCGGTTCCGGGCTATCTGCAACTGCGTTACGGCTCGGAAGCCAGCGGCCTCAGCGCGATCACGTTCGCGGTCATGACCATTCTCATGTCCGGCGTAAATATGTACGCCATGGCCGTAGTGATGAAGGTTGTGCTCGGCTGGGACATCAACTTCAGCATTTGGGTGTCTTCTCTCACGGTGGGCGTTTACGTTGCTGCGGGTGGATTGTTTTCGGCAATTTTCAACGAAGTTTTGCAATTTTTCCTCATCTGGTTCGGCGCGCTGCTCATTCCCATCCTCGGCATGATTGAGACAGGCGGCTGGCACGGGATGGTCGCACGCATCCATCAGAACTTCCCCGGCCAGGAGTTCACGCATATGTGGGCCCCGATGCGCTCCTTTGCGGACAATCCCATGGGCATCCATTGGACGGGCATCGTGTTCGGCCTGGGTGCGGTGCAGGCGATGGGCTACTGGACCACGGATTTTCTCGTCGTGCAGCGCGTCCTTTCCGCCAAAGACATGCGCTCGGCGAAAATGGCGCCCATTATCGGCTCCTTTTTCAAAATGGCCGTTCCGCTGATCGTCATTCTTCCTGGATTGTTGGGGCGCGCGGTCCTGCCGATGCACTTGGTGCCGGCGAGCGACTTGCAACCCGGGCAACACAGCTTCAACGAAGTGCTGCCGCTGATGCTCGGGCGCTATTGCGGCCCCGGTTTGTTAGGGCTGGGAATCACCGCGCTGGTGGCTGGCTTCATGGCCGGCATGGCGGGCAACGTGAGCGCCTTTGCCACCGTTTGGACCTACGACATCTATCGGCCGTTCATTCGCAAGACGGCGACCGACCAGCATTACGTCGCCATGGGGCGCTGGTGCACGTTGATCGGCTTGATCGTGAGCATCGGCACCGCGTATCTGGTGATGAACTTCGCCAGCATCATGGACTACGTGCAGGCGCTTTTTGGATTTTTCATCGCGCCGCTTTTTGGCACGGTGTTGCTGGGAATGCTTTGGAAACGCGTGACGCGAGCTGCCGGATTCTGGGGCTTGCTCGCGGGAACGCTATCGTCGGTGGGAATGTTTACGCTGATGAAGTTAGATCGCAGTTGGGTGAGCGTGTTCGCGCTTTCTCCGCGGGCCCAGGGACTCGCGCAAGACATGTACCAGGCGCTGTGGTCCTGCGTGACGTGTGTGGTGGTCACTGTGCTTGTGACTTTGGTGACCAAGCCGAAACCGGATCACGAGCTGAAAGGATTGGTTTACGCGCTCACGGAAGTGCCGCGCGAGGAGCACGGGAGTTGGCTGCACAAGCCGGTAGTTTGGGGAGCTGTAGCGCTTGTGGTTCTGGTCGTTTTGCAAATCATTTTCTGGTGAGGCGCCATGAGCGAAGATCATCACATTATTCCGATCTGGTTTTTCGTTGGTTTCTTGCTGCTGGTGTATGGATTCCTGATTTTGGTGAGCGGGTTGGCGGAATGGTCGCATCCGCCCAATACGGTTTTGGCGGAGTTGCACGCCCCGGTGTGGTGGGGCGGGCTGCTGGTGGTACTTGGCCTGATTTATTGCTTGAAGTACTACCCAAGAGGGGAAAGCTGAGCGGTTTCGTTGTCATTTGACGTTGGCGGCGAGTTTTTCTTTCGGAGTGCAGGATGGCCGTCGTTGCTGGGGTTGATTTTGGGACTTTGAACGTCCGCGTTTCTCTGGTGGACAGTGAGCGCGGCCTGCTGGCATCGACCGTCGCCGCATATCCGCTCCATCGCAAGCGCGACGATCCGGAATTCGCCACGCAATCGCATGCCGATCACATGCGGGCGTTGGCCGCGGCCACGCGTGAAGTTTTGCAGAAAGCAGGAGTCGCGGGCGAGCAAGTTTTCTCCATTGCGCTGGATACCACGGGCTCTTCGGTGATTCCCGTTGGGAAGGATCTCCAGCCTCTCGACGACTACTATTTGTGGTGCGACCATCGCGCCAAAAAGGAAGCTGCGGAAATTACGGAAGCAGCGCACCGCGAAAAACTCGAAGCCATCGAATGGTGCGGCGGCGTGTATTCGTCGGAATGGGGCTTCTCGAAGTTGCTGCACTGGCTGCGGCACAATGCCGGCAAGCGAAGCGAGTTTGTTTCGGCATTCGAACACTGCGATATGGTGGCCGCTACTCTGTGCGGCATCACGGACGCGAAAAAGGTCAAACGCAGCATTTGTGCCATGGGCCATAAGTGGATGTGGAATGCTTCGCTTGGCGGGCTCCCGCCAGAGAAATTTCTTGTCAAAGTCGATCCGCTGCTGGCAGGCGCGCGGGAAAAACTGTATGGCGAATATGCCACTTCGGATCAACTCGCGGGACGGTTGTCGGCATATTGGGCGGAGCAGCTTGGTTTGAAGACAGGCATTCCCATTCCCGTGGGCGCATTTGATGCACACTGGGACGCGATCGGAGCGGGCTGCCGCAGTGAAGACATCGTCAACGTCGTCGGCACTTCTACCTGCATTATCGGGATCACTCCTTCAGTTCGTCTCGTGCCAGGCGTTTGCGGCGTGGTGCAGGGAAGCGTGCACCCGAAGCGCACGGGAATCGAGGCGGGACTTTCGGCGGTTGGCGATATTTTTCAAGCGGTCGCCGCGCGCGCCGGAGCCGATGTAAAGACTTTGAGCCAAGGCTTGGAAAACTATCGCGCGGGGCAGACGGGTTTGCTGCGCATGACGTGGGACAATGGCGATCGCACCGTTCTTGTGAATCCCAACTTGCGCGGCATCACTTTTGGCTGGAATCTGCAAACCACGGCGCAAGACGAACTATTTGCCGCGATCGAAGGCACGGCTTTGCACACGCGCGTGATTCTCGATCGCATGGAACAAAACGGAGTTGCCGTGCGCCGAGTCATCAACGCCGGCGGGATACCGCAAAAGAATGAAGTACTCAATCAGGTGTACGCCAACGTGCTGGGCCGGCCTGTTCTCGTTCCTGCGGGAAGCGTGGTCAGTTTGGGCTCGGCGATCTTTGCGTTTCTCGCGGCGGGCGTGTTTCCAACGGTCGAACAAGCGCAGGACAAAATCTGCCCCAAGTACAGAACATTTCAGCCTGATCCGGCGGCGAAACGCATCTACGACCGGCTTTATTCGCTCTTCAGCAAAATTTACTTCGCCTTTGGCCAAAAGCAGTCTGGAGACTTCGGCAATGTTCTGCCGGAGCTGATCCAACTGGCGGAATCGCAGCAGGTAAAGGCCGCGAATTAGGGAACCCCATGCTCAGCGCTGGTCAAGGCCTGACCGACGCTTTTGGGCTTGCTGTTTGCCTCACCCGAGTAGGCATGCGATCAAGTTCGAATTCTGCAATCACAAGCCAGTAGGCTGCCTCGCCCTGCGTTTCAGTAATCATGAGTCCCCTGTATGGTGGGCAAAACCTTCGCGTCCTGCCACCCCGCGAAGTGCAAGAACTCCTGAAGAAATGCCCTCTCGTGACTCTACTTTTCGGAAGCCTTCAGCGCCGCACGCAAGTGCGCCGAATGTTTGTGGCAGAGTTCATCGACGAAGCAGAGGTCTTCGTCTGCTTTCTCTCCGTCGAATGGGAAGTTTCTGGGGACGACATAGAGCATCTTTCATCCGCTTGGAGTGCATGGTTCTCAACTTATTCGCGAGGCAGAGATTGAGGACGTAATCGGGAAACCGTTTGTAGAACTCCGCAAAATCTTTCGGGATGACGAATCCGTCGTGCCCGACGTAATGCCCATCCCTGATTGTGAAGGAATCGCACTTGCACCTTTTTTTCCACAGAAAAACTGGAAAAATTAACGGGTCGGTTTCCGATTTCAGCAGTATTGCTCTGCATGGAGAACTCTCCTTTTGAAAGGAATTTGAACAACACGCGAGCAAGTCTAGGAGGTCGGGACGAATTGGCCGTGAGGGTTCAGCATGCTTTGTCGTTGCCTACCAAGAAGGAGCCTGCGCACGTCATCGACGCCGTGATCGAGAGCGTGGAGACCACCCTGCTCAATCATCTGGGCGCGGACGGGTTCACGCTGAAGCTCAACGGCTTTGGCAGTTCTATGTGCGCCACAAGCCGGGGATTCGCAAAAATGGGATTCTGCTAGCGCGTAGGCCGTCTCGACAGTCAGGTCGGGACAAACACCCCTACGACCAATTCAGGTTGATGAACTTGGCCAAGCCCTCCGAAAGTAAGTGCCTATCTGGCCGGGCATGTATCCACTGGTTTCTGTAGGATCCGTAGGATCGAAGGCAGCGATAACAGCTATCCCCACACCCACAGTCCTCGAGAATCTTTGACGCCACGGAAAGCACTTGCTTTAGGTTCCCCGCGATTTCTAGGGAGTAGCCCACACCTCCTGGGGCCGTATCGAATAGGATTAGCTCACGATTGTCCAAACAGGGGTCGGTAGTTTCGATTCTGAAGGTCACACCTAGTTCAGCGTTCGCTCCCTCGTCAATATCCAAAAATCGAGCGCTGGCTATCAACATTGCCTCGGCCAAGGTAAGCCAGAAATTTTGCTTTATCCACGCACGCTTTTGAACGTTCATCGACATGTCGTCGATTGCTTTGGTAAGACGCTCGCTGGACTGTATCGTTTGAGCATCGCGGCTGGCTGCGATCCGCAGGCGTTCGATGTCAGTTGGAAATTCATGCAGTAGATGATAGGACTCTACAATAAGCTTGAGGTAGGTTGTGACTCCGGGACCGCCAGGCGCAGGACAGGCATATGCGGAGCAGAAACGTCCTTTATATTGTGGTCAAGCACTTACCGTTTTGCCGGCCCGCTCCCTTCTTTAATCCGCAGGATTTGGTTCACGGGCGCGTTTTCACGCCGCTCCACGGCGCCCCCGCTAGGCCACCGGATTTCGATCACGTCGGCCTTGCTAGCCTCGCCCAGGCCAAAGTGCAGCCGAAAATCAGTCTGCGAAATGTAGCCGCCGCCGCTCCGTACTTCCTGAGTTTGCTGATGGCCGTTTGCGCGCACAGTCACTCGAGCGCCGATTGCGTCGCGATTCGATCGCGTCCCGGTCAGTTTCACCAGCAGCCAGTTTTGATGTTCCCCGTAATTTTTCAGCAGGCTTGGCGCGTCATGGCTGTTGTTCACCAGGATTTCCACCGCCCCGTCATTATCGAAATCCGCCGCCGCAACTCCATGACCGTTGTAAAGCGCGGTGACCCCGGAACCCGCCGCCAAAGAAATATCCCTAAACTTCCCGTTGCGCCGGTTCCAATACAACGTCTTCCGCTCGCGAAAGCTCGTGCTGAAATCTTTGCCGTCCACTTCGGGATACACGTGCCCATTGGCCATGAAAATGTCCGGCCAGCCGTCATTGTCAACGTCCACAAACAGCGTCCCCCAGCCCAGGGACTGCGTATTGGCCCCTAATCCGGCTTCATCGGTGGCATCCGTAAAGGTTCCATCGCTGTTGTTGTGATAGAGCGTCGCCGTGTCATCCGAAAAATTTGTCTTGATGATGTCGAGCCAGCCATCGCCGTCGTAGTCCGTGGCATGTGCTCCCATTCCTGCTTGTTCGCGGCCATCCCCGTTAAATGCCAGGCCAGCTTCAACGCCGATCTCCTTGAATGTTCCGTCGTGGTTGTTGTGAAACAGCATGCTTGGCGTCGAGTCGCACGAAACAAAGATGTCCGGCCAACCGTCGTTGTCGAAGTCGCCCGTCAACGCCGTGAAACAATAATAAGCAGGCGTTTTCGCCACGCCGGACTTTTCGCTCACATCGGTAAACGTCCCGTCCCCGTTGTTGTGAAAGAGCTC
>Ga0209156_10000159_pt1 | contig 54637 bp, 59 predicted proteins | sample GraSoiAngelo_124_FD_185881 | JGI IMG/M metagenome (GOLD analysis project Ga0209156, IMG submission 185881) | Grasslands soil microbial communities from the Angelo Coastal Reserve, California, USA - 14_0927_05_20cm (SPAdes) (version 2) | ecosystem: Environmental > Terrestrial > Soil > Grasslands... | reverse complement strand
AGACGCCGTGCCGTTCGGCATTGCGACGAGCCACTTCAAGGGCGGCGCCGGAAATGTCCAGGGCGAAAAGGATTGCGCCAGGGAGCGCTTTTGCCAGGGCAATGGCAATGCACCCGGAGCCGGTGCCCACATCGGCAATGCGCAATCCTTCGCCGCTAAACGGTTGACGCCGTCCAGCACGAATTTCACGAGCCGCCAGGCGTTCCAGAGCAACTTCGATGACGTGTTCAGTCTCCGGGCGCGGGATCAAGACATCCGGCGTGACTTCGAATTCGAGGCCCCAGAATTCCTGTTTGCCGGTCAGATGCTGGGTCGGTTCACCCGCCGCGCGACGACGAATGAGCGCGGAATAGTGCTCGGCATTCACCAGAGATATTTCTTCTTCGGGATGGGAATACATCCATGTGCGATCGCGGCCCAAAACATGAAGCAGTAGCAGTTCCGCGGCAAGCGTGTAGGAAGGCACCTGGGCATCACGCAGCTGCGCGATGCCCGATTTTATCAGGGTGCGAACGGATTTTGCTTCGGAAACGCGGTTCATCCAATGAGACTTTCTTTTTGCTTGCCGCCGCTGGACTCGTCTCGGCCTAGCGCAACGCCTGGTCCTGCATACGCCCACCGGCCAATCACAAGACTCCCTAGAGCCGCCTGGCCAACCGCGACGGCTCCCAGAGTCAACCAACCCACCGACAATCCACCGAGGGAAAGGAATCCAACGCTGATGCCTCCGAACGAGATGACTCCCGCGCTGACCCCGCCTACGGCGATGATTCCCGTGGCTAAGCCGCCGTAGGCGATGACGCCATGCGCCCTTCCCCCCATCGACGATAGCGGCATGCCCACAATTTGAATCGGGGAGTTGTACAATCGAACGTGCCTGCCGTCGGCGCGATAAACGGCAATGTCGCCGACTACAATCGCAGCTAGCTGGATCACCCCGACAAAAACAATGATGCTTAAGATGGCTTTGCGAAGTTGCCGAGGGTTGCCGCCGAGTCTCCGCATCCATTCGGGACCGGGTTCAGAGCCGGGGCGGGTCAGCATGCGGCGCCTCCTTACGAAAAGAATGCTTGCCAGGATTATGCCTCAGCAAGTTCCTGTTGGAGGCGCTCGGCTTCGTAATGGGAAACCAGCGCGTCCACGAGCGGTGCGAGTTTGCCGTCCATGACCTCGGTCAATTGATGGAGCGTCAGGCCGATGCGGTGATCGGTCACGCGGTTTTGCGGAAAATTGTAGGTGCGGATTTTCTCGGATCGGTCGCCGCTTTTGATCTGCCCGCGGCGCTCTGCGACGATGGCCGCTTGCTGCTTTTCCTGCTCGAGTTCGTAGAGGCGCGCGCGTAGAACGCGCATGGCCTTTGCGCGATTCTTGATTTGGGATTTTTCGTCCTGTTGCGAAACGACCAAGCCCGTAGGCAAATGTGTGATACGCACGGCGGAATAGGTGGTGTTCACAGACTGGCCGCCGGGGCCGGAGGAGCAGAAAGTGTCGATGCGCAGATCTTTCGGCTCGATCTTGATGTCGATTTCGTCGGCTTCGGGCAACACGGCGACCGTTGCCGCCGAAGTGTGGATGCGCCCTTGCTGCTCGGTCGCGGGAACGCGCTGTACGCGATGCACGCCGCTTTCGTATTTCAGCCTGGAATAAACCTTGTTCCCCTGAATCGCGGCAACCACTTCTTTCATTCCCCCAAGCGAAGACGGCGAACTTTCGAGGACCTCCACTTTCCAGCGCTGCGTTTCGGCGTAGCGCGAATACATGCGGAAAAGCTCAGCGGCGAAAAGCGCGGCTTCGTCGCCGCCCGTGCCGGCGCGGATTTCGATGAGCACGCTTTTCTCCTCGTTGGGATCCTTGGGAAGAAGCAAAAGTTTCAGCTCGCGCTCGACGGTTTCCTTGCGCGCAGCGAGCGCTTTCTCTTCGTCGTGCGCCATCTGCTTCATCTCGGCGTCGTCCGCTTCGAGGAAGAGCTGATGCGCCCCGGCGAGATCTTTCACGATTTGCTTGTATTCGCGATGTTTCGCGACGATTTCCTCGAGCTCGGCATGCTGCTTGGCGATCTTCTGAAAGCGCGCGGAATCACCCACGACTTCCGGCGAAGAGAGCTGCTGCGTCATCTCCTCGTAGCGCGAATCGAGCTGGTCCAACTTTTCGGTCAGTGTAAGAACGGCCATGGCAACCTCAGTTTCCGGTTCGAAGCTTTAGATTGAAAGCAAATGAAAGAAGGCAAAAGAGTTTTAGAGAAGTTGTTTTGAGTTGGTGCACGACTGAGGGCTCCCGGCGCGGGAGCGGAAGGCGAGTCAGCTAATAAAATGCCGCGTACATCCGTTGGCTCTACTCAAAGAATAGCGCTGAACGGCGAAACTTGCAATTGGAGGGCGGAGCCGCGGAGCCGTTGCCCGCGTCGAACGCGCTATACTACGATGCGCATAGAGTATGAGTGAAGCGGTGCGCACCATCTTGCAGCCGGACGTGGAAGCCACGCGCGAAGCTGGGCACGAGGCGGATCCGGGGTTTTTGTGGGATTTTTGGTACCCGGCCGCGCGGAGCACGGAGATTCGCGCGCAAAAAGTCATCAAGGCGCTCTTGCTGGAAGTGCCGCTGGTGTTGGGGCGCACAGCAGAAGGAAAAGCCTTTGCGCTGCGGGATGCGTGTCCTCACCGGGGGATTCCGCTTTCCTACGGTAGAGTCGACGGCAAGGTAGTGGAGTGCTGTTACCACGGCTGGCGGTTCGATGCGTCGACCGGCCAGTGCGTGGAAATTCCCTCGCTTACTTCCCAAGACAAGTTGAAAGTGGAGCGAATCTTCGCCGGGCATTATCCCTGCGAGGAGCGCGACGGCTACGTTTGGGTCTACATGAATGCCCCTGGCTCACGATTGCCGGAGAGTATCCCGGAAGCACCAGGGCTCAAAGTGTTCAGCGAAAAATACAAGATTACTCATCTGTCGTGCGACCTGCCTTCGCACATGGACCACGGGATCATCGGGCTGATGGATCCGGCGCACGGGCCGTTTGTGCATCAGTCGTGGTTTTGGCGGAAGGGCGCGAGCATTCACGAAAAAGCGAAGCGGTTCGAGCCGATCCCGAACGGCTTCCGGATGAGCCCGCACATGCCGAGCGCCAACAGCGCGCCATATCAGTTGCTCAAGAAAATTACCGGCGAGCCGGTGACGACGACGATCGACTTTGTGCTGCCTAACCTGCGAACGGAGATCGATCAGAGCGGGAAGCTGTGGTTTTCGAGCCGCGCGACGGTGACGCCGGTGCGGCGCGACTTGTGCCGGATTGATTTTGTGGCGGCGTGGAATCTGCAGTTCCCGGTTTTCCTATTTCGCCCGTTCGCGAGAAAATTTTTGCGCCAGGATCAGGAGACGATGATCCAACAGGCGGAGGGACTGAAGCACAACCCAAGGCTGATGCTGATTGACGACGCGGACCGACAAGCGAAATGGTATTTTGCATTGAAGGCCAACTTGCTCGAGTCGCGGCGCACGGGCGCGCCGATGGTGCATCCGATCGACGGGCCGGTGACGCTGCGCTGGCGCTCGTAGGGAGGTGACCCTTCGGTGGGGTAACCCGTGATCCCGGAAAACCCCGTCTTTTAGTCCTAAGTTAGCCTGGGTACCCCTGCAGCCCTTCTGTAAGTGTTGATTCTAAAGGGCTCACGATTAACAAAAATTGTTGCTATTATAGCTTCCCGGAAGAGGCACTTCATAGCCCCAATTTGCAGGACGGAGCAGGAACATGACCGTTCGCCAGGATGCGATCCTTCATTCTGCGAGGCATGACTGTGCGAGGCCTGTGAATTGGACAGGCGACGGCGTGCTGACCGTTTCAAATGATCCGAGAGCCGGCGGAAGTCAACGCAGAGAGGAGAGATCGAAGCTGCTGACAACGTGCTGCTCGCCCGGGGCGGAAACCTCAACCTCGGTTTTGACGGAGTCCACTTCTTCGGCGGGATAAGTAAGCCAGACGTACGCGCCGACAAAGGCGCCGTCCTCGGAATAGATAGGTTGGCCATCGACGGAGTTGGGTTCGATGGTCTTTTCCCCCTCGCGGAGGACATAGTCGAAGTCATTATCCTTCCAAAAATCCAAAGCGCGCGGAGTGAACCGGTCGCCTTCGGTCGAGCGTTTGCTCTTTTGCTGGGAAGCGACCGCCGTGTAGGTAGGTGTGAATTCAATGCGGACCCGAACGCGAATGAGGTCGCCGCGATCCTGGTAATCCTTCCAGGCCTGCTGTGCGCTATAGCCCGCGGTATTTTGATGGGAGAGCTCGACAACCTGTGCGTAAGGAGTAAGCAACTGGATCTCGGAGACGTACGGGCCAGCCTTAGGGAAAGGCAGATGGCGGGTGTAGCCGCTAAAAAAGTCGACGATTTTCTGGTCCGTACGCTGGCCGAGGAAGTAGGCTTCCCGAACGGCCTGGTCGGACAGGGGCGTGTCGAACGGCAGAGCCGGCGTGGACAGAAGCAACGCCGAAGTGAGGAGCGCCAGAAAAGCCCGAAAAGCTGGCGGCATCGAGAATCTCCTTATTCTATTGGACGGTTGGGATAATGGGGCGGTTTCGGAAGTGCGACGAGAGCGAAGCCAAATTCGCACCGCGTTTGTCCCCAGAAGAAACAGAATCTACGGTGAACTAGGGGCCCCGGTGATGTCGGCACCTTTCTTGCCACAGAATCCTCAGACAGAAGCGACGGGTTTAGCCAGTGTTTGAGACTTGTGTTGTTCCTCGCACTGCCGTTGTATGGCTGTCCTCGGGAGGGTCAACGGGGCCAAAGCCGATCATCCAGCCGCCGAGCATCACGGCGCAGCCGACGAACCAAATCGTAGCTGTAGGCCAGACGGCGGCGTTTATCGCTGGAGCAAGCGGGACGCCGCCATTGAATTACCAATGGAACAAGAAGGGAACGGCGATTTCAGGAGCAATCAGCACTTCCTATACGACTCCGCCCGCCGCACTCGGGGACGACGGGGCAACTTTCACCATGACAGTGACCAGCGCGATTAACTCTGCTACCAGCATGGCGACCGCGCTGAAGGTGTTGCCCGCGCCCCCGCCTCAGGCGGGAGATTTGAGATTCCAGCAGGTGGACGCACCTTACTAGCTGTTCCGTCTGACCATGGAACGAGGCAGCTGTCTGCAAGGTTTCAGATGCGGCGCGGGGTGTTGGGGAAATCGAGCCAGACTTTGACGCCGCAGAAGTGGGAACCTTCGGTGCAGATGGGGGTGGTGATGCCGGCGCGGAGATGGCAGGGCGGGCCGATGTAGCGTGCAAGTTCGGGATGGACTTCACGAAGCTGAGCGATTTCGTCCATGGAGGCTTGAAAGATTTCTTCCTGCGCGTTGAAGCAGGTGCGCATGGTCCATTTGTGGAGAAGGTGGAGAAGCGATCCGGATTCATGCAGGCGGATGGACTTGGCGTTGGGGAGAAGATAGAGAGCGATTTCGAGCGGCACGCCGCGGTCGAGCAGCTGATTTTTCGCGGACCACGCTTCCTGCATGGCGCGGTCGTAGGTTTCCTTGGCGCGCGGGTTGGCGGCGACAAGCGCGGGCGTGATGTAGTCGGGCTCGCGCGTGTCGGCAAGCGTGAGCAGCGGACGCGAGCCGGGGACCATGCGATGGCGCTGGTCCTGACTGTCGGCGGTGTGGCTGATTTTCTTTGCGAACGTGTAATTGGCGTGCTGGAGCGCGCGCATCATCGGCGCGTGCACGCCCACGTTGAGCGTTTCAAGGCGATAGAGATTGCGCGCAGGGTTGAGGAGGCGATCGAGGGCGTCGGCGTCGGAACATTGCGAGGCGGCGAGGCCGGCGACAGCGCGATAGGATTCGGCGATGACACCGAGAGCGTTGGGGGAGTAGTCGACAAGGCGAGAAGTTTTGCCGTACAGCTTGACGTCAAATTCGCGGGCAAAGGATTCACCGGCGTTCGGATTTTGAGGAATTGACTTCCACTCGGGAAGTTCTTCGAGCGGTTCCGTTTCGAAACGATCGAAAAATGGAGCGTCCAGCGTTTTTACCTGCGAAACCATTTCGCCGATGATGGCGCGGGCTTCGCTCGGCGTGTCGGAAGCCGAGCACATGCGCCATAGGCGGTGCAGGACAATGCCGGAGAGGGTGTGCACCATCGTGGTAAAGGCAGCGATAGGAAGAACATAGCGGGCGATTTCAATGGCGCGCTTTTCGGCGGAGCGTTCGATCTTTTGAAGGCGCCTGGGATGGGACATGGGGCTGACGTGCCAGATGTCGTAGAGGATGTTGCGCGCGTCGCCGATCAGGAGCGCGGAAAGCTCGCGGTAGTAATTCCAGGCGCGGCAGATGGCGCCTTCGTAAATTTCTTTGGACTTTTCGTCGAAGAAGAGCGAGACCGGCGGAACGTAGGCTTGAGCGCGGTCAAGACGCACATAGCGCTGGCTCTGCTGTTCGGAATTATAAAACGGATGTGCGTGAAGAAAAGACCAGACAAATTGGCGGCTGACGTTTTCCAGCCCGAATTCAAAATGCGCGTGCTGGTAGACGGTGTGGTGGCCGCTGTAAAACGTGGCGGCGCCGACGTTGAGGCGCTGCTTGTCGGTGATTTCTTCCGGCGTGATCAAGCGCGGGGCGTAGCAGGTGCGCGCGGCGGCAATGGCGGAGTCGAATGGATGGGCGAAAGCATTGCGGAGGGTGACGCGAGGCGGTGCGGATTCGACAAGTTCGCCAGGACGCGAGCTGTCAAACATGCGAGATTGTGTAGCCACGTTGGCAAGGTATTTTACACGGGTGCGAAGGATTTAACAGAGAGGACTAGACAGAGCCAGACAGAGCCAGAGAGAGCATGGAGGCCACAGCGCAAGGAGCAAAGAAAATGTGGGACAGACCTTCTTGTCTGTCCCCGGGGAAGCATTGCTCACAAAGAAGAAAGATAGAGAGGAAGCTCTGTCCTATTTTTTGGCGGTGCCTGCTTTGGAGGCGGCGTCGGCGTATTTCTTGTTGAAGCGCTCGACGCGGCCGGCGGTGTCCACAAGTTTCTGCTTGCCGGTGAAGAAGGGGTGGCAATTCGAGCAGATTTCCACGCGCATCATGTCGCCTTTGATGGTCGAGTGCGTCTGGAACGTGTGGCCGCAGGCGCAGTGCACCGTAACGGCGTGATAGTCGGGGTGAATACCGGGTTTCATGGGGCTGCCTTTCGTCGCGTCCGGTCTCGACGGCAAACCCGGCAAAGCCGGGTCTTACGGCCGCGTCGCTAGGTCGCGAGCAATTCCCCATGATACGCGAAGAATCGAATTTCGCAAAATGGCAGGAGCAGAGCAGAGAAACAGCGATCGGAGGGAGGGATCGGAAGCCGAGCGCAAAGGACCTCGGACTTCCTTCCAGGGCCAGGGCTAGATAGATTTGGCGCAGAGCACGGCGCCATATGGAGGGGGTTAGGTGAGGGGGTTATATGTTGAGTTTCAGAAAAGTCGCCATTGTCGTGGGAGCTCTGCTTCTCGGTCCGCTGGGGATGGCATGAAGGCCGGGGATTTGGCGGGAGGCGCGCGAGGCGAGATTGATGCGTTCAACAAGAAGTTCGTCGAGCTGCATTTGAAGATGGACACACCGGGGATCATGGCGATGTGGGCAGAAGACGGCGTGGATTTGATGCCGGGGGAGGCACCGCTGGTGGGCAGAAAGACCATCACGGCGTGGGTTGAAAACGTTCTGGCGAAGATGCCGGGATACAAAGTGACGAAAGAGGAGATGGTGTTTCACGACATTCAAGTGTGCGGAGACTGGGCGACCGAGTGGGCGACAGAGCATCAGGTGGCGCAGGCTCCGGAAGGGAATCCGAATCTCGACGGATACGGGAAGATGGCGCTGGTGCTCCATCGCGAGGCTGGCGGCGGGTGGAAAATCCAGCAGGAAATGTGGAATGCTTCGCCGAAACCTTGAAATAAGTGAACAGCGCGCCGGCCGAACGCTTTGCGCTTGTGTGTGTGAATCCGGGCTAATTTTCGTCGAACCGCCATCGGGTGACGGCATCGGCGAAGTTTTCCGCGTGTTCGTCTTGCGCAAAGACGACCTGGGGCTGGACGCGAAAGACACAGCCATTCGCAGCCATCAGAAGCGGCTCCACGTCGCCGCCGTATTTGGAATTGTAAATTTTAGCGAGCTGCTTCCAGACCGAGCGATCCGTGATTTCCTCCGCGGTGCCTTCCAGAATGACAGCTTCGTCGGCTTTTTCGGTTCCAATGACAACGCGGGGGACCGCGGCGATGTTTTTGGCCTTGCGCGTGCGCGGGCCGGTGCTGAACCAGAAGGCGTCCCGCCACCAGATTCCCCAGACAATCATGAGGTGCGGACGGTGATCGGGCCGCGAGCTGGCAATCCAATAATTGTGCGATTGCTCGAGGCGCTCGACGGCCCAAGACCAGGGTTTCAGGCTGGACATGTCCTCGGGTGGCTTGGTGAGGGCATCGGGCCAATAGGGCCGGCTGACTCTTGGTTCGAGCATGGTGCGTCCTTTCGAGATCGCAGATCGAGAGGGATTGTAGCAGGCGGTGAGCGAGGCCGTCAGAAGGAATCCGCAGACGAATCAGAACCGGAGATCCAAGACCGGAGAAAATCGCGTTTCAGGAAACGAAAGAGCAGCCGATGCGCGTGCCGCCCTGCGCGGTCTGCTGCCTCCACACGGGTTTCAGGTTGACCCTCACGGGAGGGAGAATCGGGACGTGCAGGACCGCGAACAGACTTTCCGGAAGATTTTCCTGGGAATCCAACTCGATGGCGACGCCGCCAAAACCCAGGTCGAGGACGCGAGCACGTAGCGACCCTTGTTCACTTAGGACGGCATAGGCGTTGGTGCCGGCCATGGAAACGCGCTCGGCTTTACGCTGAACGGCGAACATGCGGGGCGGGGAAATCACCGGTGCATGGGCTGGAGGAGGGCTAACCGTGCCGCGGGCCTCACGGTCGCTCTCTGGTTTTTCGGGCGCGCGCATGGTTTCGATGGAAATGGGCGGAGGGAGTGGACCGGGAGATTCCAGCGAAACCGCGGGGCCGGGAGCCTGGTCAGCCGAGGGGACCGTTTCAATGCGATCGGCGCCGTCAAGGGTTTTCTTGTGATTAGCGTGCTTTTGGCGGTACAGGCGCTCATCGGCGATGCGAATCAGTTGATCGGCCTGCTCTGCGTCTTGCGGAAAAATGGCAATGCCATGATCCATGCTGACGGCAACTTGCAACTGCAGCGGCTGGAGGATCTCGACAAATACCGCTTCGACGCGGCGGCTGAGCGCAAGAGCTTGCTGCGCGTCCGTTTGCGGCAAGAGCAAGGCGAACTCATCGCCTCCGATGCGGAAGGCCGAGTCGGAAGTGCGCAACGCTTTCTTGAGCGTTGCCGCCGTGGCGCGCAAAACCTCATCACCGCGGGGGTGGCCGTGTTTGTCGTTTACTTCTTTGAAGCGGTGCAGATCCAGAATCACCAGGCTCAGCGGCTGCGTGTAACGGCGCGCACGATTCAATTCTTTTTCGAAAGATTCTCCAAAAAGCCTGCGGTTGTAGAGGCCGGTCAGGGGATCGGTGACCGCATTCAATTCGAGCTTCTTGAGTTCCTCGTACTCCAAGATGATAGGCACACGGAGAAATCCGGAAGTAGCGAGCACATCCATAAGAGCCGCCTTCAGAACAACGGGACGGCCCGCTTGATCGGTGAGGGCCCGACGGCGATTGAGCATTTCGTCCCAGATTTGCACACACTCAGATTCGCGCAATTCAACGTGACAGATTGCGCGGAGAAAGCGCTGGAGAAATTGTCCCCGCGCGGGCAGGTCGAGACTCTCGAGTGTATCCGCAAGCAACTCGAGATACGTGTCCTCGATCGGCAGACGCGGGGGCGCGAGGGCGCCGGAGCTGGGCATATCCGGTATAAACCTAACCTCTGCCTATCCCCGCGGGGAATGGGGCAAGCATGTAAATTGTTCTACAAACATTTGGAGCAACCAAGAGACCATTGGTACTGGACCTTGGCGGCCTCCGCATGACTAGACCTCAGTGAGCCGGGCATCCTAATATAAGATGCGGTGAAAAACGAGGCAAAAACTTAGCAAAGTGCGCTCGGACAGACAGCGGATGTAACAAAAGTATCCAGCGGGGATGGCAGCCCTATTCCAACGGGTGGAAAAATTCTAGGCCGAACAGGCGTGCATCCCCCACCTTGTTCTGTCTGAGGACACGGGCAAGAATAGGGGGAGTCGCCTTGGGAACAAAGCCGGAGGATAGCAGAGAAGGAGCCGGGATGGTGAGATGGATCTTCTGGTTCGCTCGCAGAGCATGTTCGCAGGTGATGCAGGCGCCAAATGCGCTGATGTCTAGGGTCTTAGTAAGCTCAATGAATTCAGCCCCGGAGGCATCCGTGCCGCGCACGAAAACGGGAATCTGAAGCCGTAGGCGGGGCGAGCGCCTTATCGAGCGAGTCTCTACGGCGTGCATTTCCCCCGTTGCGCGATTCACAGAGCCCTCGGACAGTACGAAAGATATAGTACGGGATAGCGAGCATCTTGAGGGCCAGACAAGCTTATCCAAAGAAACATTAAGTCGCGTATTGAGAATAACTTCCTAGCTGTTCGCAGATGCGGAAAGGATTTTCATTCGACGGTTAGGGCTTTAAGATCCACTGGATTTCCGTAAATGTGCAAATGGAACGCTTTTACCATTGACTCGACAGGGAACACTCTGTAAGGATGTGCATTCCGGCAAGGGAAAATATTTACCACACTCGCAAAAGAGAAAACTGAGCTAATAGATGACCGGAAGGATAGCCATGCCCCCCGTGGCCGAAGATCGCAATCGCCGACCTCTTCCCCTAGGGGCGGTCAGACAAGTCTTGGATATTCTTGAAAAGTCATTAGTTGTCGCCGACCGCAGCGGAGGTCTCGTGCTGGTAAACGCGCGGGCACGCCGTTGCTTGGAGACCCAAGGATTCACGGAAACCGACGAACTGAATCTCTTCAGTGATCTTCTCAAGATGGATGCAGCCGACATCTTCAGGCAAGTGGAAAGGGGGGAGCACGAGGTCAACGTGCGGATCGGCCCGGCGGAGAAAAGAACGTCGATGCGGATTCGTTGGATGCCGGAATCCGATTGGCTGGTGGCGGAAATCCAAAATGCGGACGGGCAGGCGGGCGATTCCGAAACGCAGCTTACCGTGCAAGATCTGCTCCAGGAACGGGAGATTACTTACAGGAACCTGCTGGCGGCCTACCTGAAATTACAGGAAGTGAACCGGCAGAAAACCGTGTTTCTGGCTTCCGCCGCGCACGAATTGAAGACGCCGCTGGCGGTGATCAAGGGTTATTACGACTTGTTGCTCGCGGGTTCGCTCGGGCGGCTGACGGACAAGCAGCGAGACATCCTGGAGGAATCCAAAGAGAGTTGCGAACGATTGGTGCGCCTGGTCTCCATGTTCCTGAACTATTCGGCACTGGAGAGCGGCAAGCTTGTGTTGCAACTGCGCGAGAACGATTTGCGCGATTGCCTGGATGAGCTTTCCAAGAGGTGGTTTGAGGCCTTTCAGCGCAAAGGAGTGCGCCTCGAAGCGAAGATTGACCCTTCCATACCGACATTCCGTTTCGACTATCAAAAAGTTCAGCAGGTTGCCGCGAATTTGCTCGACAATTCCTTGAAGCACAGTCCGAGCGGCGGCACAGTGGTGCTGCGGGCGGCGCCCCATTTCTGGGAGCGCCGCGTCGCCACCATGGCGCCTTTGCAAGAGCGCCGGAGGTTTCGCCTGCCACGCCCGAACAGCGTAGAAGTCAGCGTGAAAGACTCCGGCACGGGCATTTCTGCCGAACATCATCAGGAAATCTTTGAGGATTTCGTGCGAGTAGACAGGAATACTTCGGGGATGGGACTAGGGCTGGCAATTGCCAAGCGACTCATCCAGGCGCACCGCGGCAAGATCTGGGTGGAGAGCGACCCGAATGGGGGAAGCCGATTCACGTTCTTATTGCCGATGGATCAAGGCTAACGTCGAGAAAATCTCGCAGAAAAGAGAAGAAGCGATGGGTGAGAAAGAAAAAGTTCTGGTGGTGGATGACGAGCCGAGCATTCGCAAGTACCTGCAGACCCTTTTGGAAGTAGACGGGTTCGAAGTCGAGACCGTCAGTTCCGGCAAGGAAGCCTTGAACAAAGTGACCAAAGGCGAGCGACCAGACTTCATCATTCTGGATGTGCTGATGCCGGAGATGAACGGGATTGACACGCTAAGAGAGCTGATGGAGATCGACCGCACTCTGAATGTGATCATGCTGTCTTGTTCGAACGAAGTGGGGACGGTGGTAGAGGCCATTCGCATCGGCGCGCACGACTACCTTACCAAGCCATTTGAAAAAACCGAGCTGGATGCGGCGATGCTCAAGTCGCGCCAGAAGAAACAGTTGGCAACCGAGAATCAGGCGCTCCGGGATTACTGCGTCCAAGTGACGGAGGATTTGAGCTTTTTGGCGGCGAGCCCGCAGATGGTGCGAATCCGGCAGCAGATCCTGCAAATCGCTCCGGTGGACGTGCCGGTTTTTATTTGTGGCGAAAGCGGCGTGGGAAAAGAAGTTGTCGCGCGGATGATTCACTTGCGTTCGAAGCGGCGCAACCAGGCGTTTGTGAAAGTGAACTGCGCGGCGCTGCCGGGAGAGCTGCTGGAATCGGAACTGTTCGGATTTGAGCAAGGCGCCTTTACTGGTGCCGTGAGGAGCAAGCCCGGTAAGTTCGAAATGGCCAACAAAGGCACGATTTTCCTGGACGAAATCGCGGAGATGACCACGCACCTGCAGGCCAAACTGCTCCACGTTTTACAAGATCACCAGTATTCGCGGCTGGGTGGGCGGCATGTGGTGGAGACCGACGTGCGCGTGCTGGCAGCCACGAACGTGGACGTACATGAAGCGATGAAATCGGGACGCTTTCGCGAGGATTTGTATTACCGGCTGAATGTATTGTCCATCAACGTGCCCCCGCTTCGGGAACGCACGACGGAAATTCCGCTGTTGTTTCAACATTTCCTCCAGAAGTACAGCGAAAAATACGGGAAGCCCGGGCAGCCGCCATCCAAGCATTTGCTGGATGCGGCCGTGAACTATCCCTGGCCTGGAAATTTGCGCGAGCTGGAGAACTTCGTAAAGCGTTATGTGATTCTCGAAGATGACGAGGGCAGCCTGCGCGAATTGGTGGAAATGTCCTCCACCCGGCAGCGCACTTCGCCGCGCGAAGAACCGCCGCCACCAAAAGACCAAGGGCTCAAAGCCCTTGTGCGCGGCTTGAAGGATGAAGCGGAGATGGAAGCGATCGCCGACGCGCTGGAAAAGACCCGCTGGTGCCGGAAAGACGCCGCGAAGATGCTGGGAATCAGCTACAAGGCGTTGCTTTACAAGATGCGGCAGTTCAATCTGGATACTCCGCGAACGCGGAAATCCGCGACGGCGCCAGGGGCTGAAGAGAATTCGGCAGTGGGAACAAGAAACGGCTGACCGTCCTCGGTAGCGATGCGCGGGCCAGGCAAAAACAAGAAAACGATATACTCGGGTCCTTGAGTTACCTTGGCTTGCGCAAGAAACCTGAATCAGCCCTCGGGGGAGCGAGAACTTAATTCAAAGAAGGGAACGCGGCCGCGAGAAACGGCCCGCGGAGTGTAGCGGAAAAATGGGGGGCGCCAACGAGCGTCGAACGACTCGGCGCTATGATCTATCGTTGCCGGTCCTTGTTCGTATTCCTACGGAGAAGGAATCGGATTCCAAGAAGGGCAATACCCGCGACATCTCGACGCGCGGACTGTATTTTGTAATGGATCAAGATCCGCAAGCTGGCTCCCAACTCGATCTGGTGCTGACATTGCCAACGGCAATAACCAACGGCAAAGAGGTTCTGGTGCACGCATTCGGAAGAGTCCTCCGTGTCGAGCCGCGTATCGAAGACGGCAATGCGCGAATGGGTGTTGCCGCGGTCATTGACAAATACGATATCGTGCGTGCGGAGGCGGCACGAGCCTAGCTAGTGCCGATTCTTTGGCCCCGAAGAGTTTCCGCAAACCAGTCCCCGAACCAGTCCTTCCCGCCTCAAGAACAGGCTGATTGGGAGCCCACTTTGATTTGCAACCCACCTTGCTTCTAGGTCGAAATAGGCCTAGTATCCGGCTAAATTACCTGCGGAGGTGTCCAATGAGGGTTGGCGATTTGATCGAGTCCCGCAAGGAAGTCTATACCGTCTCGGAAGAGTCCAGCGTTCACCAGGTGGCCCAGTATCTGCGAGCCAAAGAAGTACGCACGGTTGGCGTGCTGGGGGCGGACGGCAGGCTCACCGGTGTCATTTCGCAGAGCGACATTTCCGACAAAGTGGCTGCCGAAAACAAGTGTCCGGCATGGATGAAAGCCTCGGATATCATGACCCGTGAACTGGTTACCGTCACGGCGGAAAGGACGCTTGATGAGTGCCTGCTGCTTATGGAGCAAAACGGGATCTTCCATCTGATCGTGCTGAACGAGGTGGGGGAGTTCCGGGGGATGCTCTCGGTCAAAGATATTTTGCGTGTGGTAGCCTCGGATGAAAAGGCCAGAGCTGACCTATTCGAGGCTTTTATCTTTCCCCCGCGGTAAAGCATCCGGGCGGGTTGTCGGACAAGAGCCGGGACCGCTCGAATCCCATGGAGTGGCTGACGTGCGCCGCACGGCATCTGTTTATCCGGTAACGACGTTTCAACTGCGGGCGCGCCGTAACATCCTGAGCCTCGCACCGGTAGATGCGAACCAATAAAGCCGCCACCGCCCGTTAGCAGGATATTCGCGGACGAGTCCGTCACGCTTTACCCCGCCTCAAAAGACCGAGTCCACGACTGTTAGCGCCAGTGAAAAACGGCGCCATTCTCGCCGGTTTTGGCCGGGGCCAGTGATCCAGAGCCCCGCTGGTAAGGACGCGGTAAGAATTCTAAATTAGTTTCTAAATCTTGCACGCCGCCGCGCTTCGATTTAAATTCGTCGGCAGGAGTTTAACTAATTTCCGTTCTTGGCTTTCGATGTTCAACTCCAGCGCCAAACTCGCTCGTTTGCTCTCGCGGACAGAATACCGAACCTGTGTCGTGTTCCTCATGCAAGATCACTCTACCCACCGGGTCTACCGCCTATACGACTTCAACAAATCCCAACAGATCACGCCAGGCCAATACTACTGCGTGTCGGGAAAGGTCAACAGTGCGGACAAACTGTACCTGGTCATCGAGTCGGTCAAGATGGACACAAAACACTGCCGGTGTTCCACAACTCCTGCTCCTGCTGGCGGCGCGGGAGGATGGCTCATGAAGTAAAGATCGACGTTGCACGGGAAAAACTAGAAATCAAGCCTGCTTGTTCTTGCGCAACAACAGGCAGCCCATGGGTGTGTTCCAAACTCGCCGCCGGGCCAAGTGGCTCAACCCAAACCGGCGAAAGTGGATCCCTTTTAAACCGGCGCTAACACACGACAAAAAAAGCCGAGATGGCGGTGCTAATGATAATCGTGAAAAGCCCGTTTTCGAGGCCCATTTTGCAGGCCCGGGAGTTGCTGAAGCAGGGAATGAACTACCGTGCTTCGGTCGTCAGAAGGGAAAAATGTTTTCGTACCGCAGAGAAATTCCTTGCTATTTCTGGTCCGGAAGAAATCGCGTCCCTTTGCCTTGCGGTACTATAACTTTCTTGTTCTGCCTTCATCTAAGTGATTATAAACAGAACGGTTAGCCGGTTTGCGCGGTCAAGTGTGATCTTGGCGCCACACCCCTTTAATGGCCGCTAGTGTGCTTTCCATCCTGCTAGACCATGTAGGCTGACATGTCTGTCGAAAAGAGAAGACCGACCGCGGGCCAACAAGCGGCCATCCTGCCGCCGGAAGAGGTATTGTTTGGCCGGTCCGAAGCCATGAAACAGGTGCGGAGGCGCGCGGCGAAAATCGCCGGAACGGGCATTCCGGTGCTCCTGTACGGGCCGAAGGGAAGTGGCAAAGAGGTTCTCGCGAGATGGCTTCATAGTCATTCCGCAGTATCGAATGGCCAGTTCGTTAAGGTGAATTGTGCGGCGATTCCAGGGACCCTGCTGGAGAGCGAACTTTTCGGCTTCGAAAAAGGTGCGTTTACCGGGGCGCACGCGACAAAGCCGGGAAGGGTGGAACTCGCAGACCATGGCACGTTGTTTCTTGACGGCGTCGCAGACCTCGATTTACCTTCCCAGAGCAAACTTCTGCAGTTTCTTCAGGATGGCCGCTTTTCACGAATCGGTGATGAATCGGAGAGGTCAGTCGATGCACGGCTGATTTGCGCCACGGACAAAGACCTTGGCGAGGAGATTGCCCAAGGCAGGTTCCGCCTGGACCTGTACTACCGAATTAATGTTGTAGGCCTGAAGTTGCCGCCATTGCGGGAACGCCGCGAAGACATTCCGCTGATGGCCGAGCATTTTCTTGCGCGTTGCCAGGAACAATTCAGCGTGCGACCTGAGCCGCTCAGCAGGGAGGCGCTGCACTACCTGCAGTACACAGAGTGGCCAGGAAACATCCGAGAGCTTTCGAACGCCATCGCGCGGTACGTCGTTATCGGACCGGAGGCTTTGATGAGAGAGGACTTGGAACGGTCCGCTCATTCATGGCCCGGGCCAGACAAGAATGAAATCGTTCCTCTGAAGAGCTTATGCAGAGAAGCCATCCGGGCGGGTGAAAAAAACATTATCCTCGCGGCGCTGCGCGCCAATCGCTGGAATCGCAGGAAAGCGGCTCAGGAGCTGAAAATCAGCTACAGGCTGCTCATTTACAAGATTCGTGATGCTGGTTTGATTCCCCAAAAGAAGGGCCGCACAGCCTCAAGATCAAAAAGCGAGATCGGGCCAGCGCCTTCGTCCAAGAACTGGAAAGACTAATTCCCGGGCGTTTGTCGGGCGCTGAGCAACCAACCGAAGATTGTCCGGTAAACACGCAATCCACGCTCGCCTGCTCCAACGAGAGACATCATCCCCACACCCCGAACGATGGCGCAGACACGACTACTTTCTTTCGCGCGCCGGCTGACTGTGCTGGCTAATGCGGAAGCGTGAGAGGACCTCGCCAAGATTTTGAATGAACGCTTCGGAATTGTAGAGCTCGGCGCTGGTGCGCAGACCCTCGGGCGTAGCAGTAGGTTCGACCACATCCAACCGAAATTCCCGTGCGACGTCCTCGACGATCTTCGGCTGAATGGGCCGCTGCTGTTCAACGTATGCGTTGATTAACGCATGCTCACACAGCAGGTTCACTACACGAGGAACCCCCAGTGAATACAGGTGTATGGCGTCCCTGGCGGCCGGACTGAAAATAGGCGGCCCGTTCGCCGCTGCTCCTGCGATTTTCAACCTTTCGAGGACGTAGGAGTGCGTCTCTTCCTTCGTTAGAGGGCCGGTCTTGCAGCGAATCATGATGCGTTGTCGCAGCTGTCTTAGCTGAGGCAAATTTAGCTTCTCTTCAAACTCGGGCTGGCCAGAAAGTACAATTTGCAACAATTTCTCCGTATACGTCTCCAAGTTCGTGAGCATCCGAATCTCTTCAAGCACCGCAAACGTCAGGTTTTGCGCCTCGTCGATGATCAATACGCAGGTTTCACCTGCCCGGAATCGCTCCACGAGCCATTGATTTAGCTTAATTAGTTGCTGGCTCTTGGAACTGGATTCGCAGCGAATTCCGAATTCTGCCAGTACAAAGTCGAAGAACTGGCTCGAATTCATCCGGGAGTTGAACAAAAACGCTGTCTTCGCGGCGTTCTGGTGCAGCCAGTCGAGAAGTCGGTTGACGAGCGTTGTCTTGCCTGTTCCCACCTCGCCCGCAAGGGTGACAATACCTTTTCGGGTCTGAATGCCGTACATCAGACTAGACAAGGTTTCCTCAATCTGTTTCGTAAGAAACAGATACCGGGGATCCGGATTCACATTGAACGGGTTTGCTTTTAGTTCAAAAAATCTCTTGTACATGGTCTCTCATATATTTCGCCATGCGGAATTCCATCCATGCTGTCAAGCTCTGGTCACGTGTGCTGCGACCGTGATTGATCCCCGTCGACTCCACTTCGTAAGCCAGCTGCGCCGATGATTCCACCGCACTCAGGTCGCCGCTGAAACAACTGGTCGTGTTCCATTGGCGTGGTGCTTCTCCGTGCTGCTCCTTTCCACCCCCTGCTTCCCCTCCAAGCCTGCTTGCTTGATCTTGTAGAGGAGCGATTTGTAGCTGATCTGTAGCTCTCGGGCCGCTCGCTTCCTGTTCCAATGCGTCCGTTCGAGCGCCTCCGCTATCAAGTCACGCTCCGCCTGGCGCGACGCCGTTCGAGCTGCTACTTTCAAAGGGACGCCCCGCGGCTCCTGGTCGAGGGTGGGCAACCGCAGCTCGTCCATTGCCCTTCGGGAATCACCGAGCAATACAATCCTTCTCGAAAAGTTCTCCAATTCCCGGACGTTCCCCGGCCACTCATGGGCTCCCAGGAATTCTCTTTCCTCGTCGCTCAAAGGCGGAGCCTGCCGTCCTAACTCCTCAGCATGTTTCGCCAGAAAATGCTCCATGAAGGGGAAGATGTCCTCCTTCCTGTTTCTCAGCGGCGGGAGGCGGAGGCAAACTCCATTGATTCGAAAATACAATTCCGTCCTAAACCTCCCCAATGCGACTTCTTTCTCCAAGCTGCGCAACGTCGACGAGATGATGCGAAAGGGGCTGGGAGTCGGCTGGTCCGTCTCTCCCTCCGGGAAGAGTTCAAGTAGTGACTTTTGACCTTCGAGATCCAATTCATCGATTCCGTCTAGAAAAACAGTTCCTCGACCGTCCGGGGAACTTCCCTCCGACACCCTCAAGCTCGATTTCAAGACGCCGAGCACTTCCGTGTGTGCGGCCGCTCTGCAGTTGACTTTCTTTAGCGGTGCAGCTCTTTGTCCGGAGAGTAGGTGAATCACACGCCCGTAAACATTCTTCCCGGTTCCGCTCTCCCCCGTCAGCAGCACGGGTATGTTCGTACCGGCGATTTCCCCCACGATCGCATTCAACTTCTTGATCGCGGGCGAGTGGCCGGGAACAAAACCAGTGTTCCGGGGCAGAGGCCAGAGGCGTGTCGGCAACGGGGTCATAATCCTCGACCGGAGGCAAGCAAATCTGCTTCCAGGTCGATCACCGTTTGAGCGCCGACTCGTATCGGCTAAGGTGTTTGATTTCAGCGAGCTACAATAAACAGACCGCTGATCCCTCTCGCCGGTACTGTGCTTGTGTCGCAATTTATGCCCAAAAGTTCCAGAACTTTTCGCTCATTCTTCCTGCCCGGAAACTCCGAGGACACGCAGAACGAGCTTGCCGGTCGAAGCGGCGAGGAACGCCGGGAGTTCTAAGGTTCAGAAAACACGCACCTTGATACCCGTTCTGCGAGACGTTGGGACGATCAAAGAAGCCTGGTTTGCAGGCGTAGGACCCCGCGTGAGGCTTGGTTGGGCGCACGGATGAAGAACGCCAGGCACGCATTCGAGGCCGCGGAAGCGGTTGCCAAATTGGCGATGAGCCGGGTTCTTGAACAGCTGACCCCATTTTTGGGATATTTTGGATAAGAAACTTCCCTTTCTGGAGGTAAAGCCTGGCGGCAGCGATCTCTTGGTTCTTGCTCCCAGAAGACTGGGTAGTTGTAAGTTATTCATCATAGAATGATATCTACAGTCTTTGCGAGGGCTCCAACCGAGAGTCCGTGGCAACTGGCGTGCAGCTCGGTCACGGAATAGAAAGGGACATGAATGGTTCGCGATCGCGAATTCACGGTCGCCGATGTCAGGAGAGTTCTGCGCAAGCATTGGTGGATCATTCCTGTTTGCGGGGTGGGCTGTGCGGCACTCAGCGCATCGGTCGCAAGGCAACTTCCTAAGAAATACACATCCCAGGCCGTTGTGCTCGTGGGCAAACCCACGGTCGATACGGAATACGTGAAGCCCGTCGTCGACGAGGGTTTGAACCAACGCCTCGCCTCGATGAAGGAGCAGGTTCTAAGCCGGACCCGCCTCGAGCCGCTCATTGAAAAACTTGACCTCTACCACGCGGATCGCGGCAAGCTCCAGATGGAGGACTTGATTGAACGCCTGCGGGCGGCCATCGAGATTTCTTCCCTTGAACCGATGCCCGGGACGCAAGATCGGAGTATCCCGGGGTTTTCAGTGCAGGTGACCTTCGACAATCCGCGAAGCGCTCAGGGGATTTGCACTGAAGTAGCGTCGATCTTCAGAGAGCAAAATGCACGAGCTCTGGAGCAAACGGCGGTGCGCACGGCATCGATCATTGGTCAGCAGCTGGCGGAAGCGAAGGCGAAGCTTGATGAACAAGATGCCAAGCTGGCCCAATTTAAGCGTCAATACATCGGATCCCTGCCGCAAGAAGGGCAAAGTAACCCCAGTTTATCGTCGACTCTGAACTCGCGGTTGAAGGCAAATACGCAAGCCTTAAGCCTAGCACAGCAGGATAAGGCCTTCGATGAATCTCACTTGAGCGAGGCGACGGCCAATTCCAAGGTATCCCGATCGAAGGCGAATCCTCAAACTCTTGTGGAGCAACTGCGGGCCGAACAGGACCAATTGACGGTGCTCGAGTCGCGATATACGGCCGAGCACCCTGATGTGATCAAAGCCAACAATCGCATCATGGAGCTCAAGAAGAGGATGGCAGAAACGTCAAATTCCGATAAGACTCCAGCGCCATCACAAACGGCATCGCAGGCGCCTCAGATTCAGCAACTGCGCTCGAAGCTGCGCCAGGATGAAGTTAGGATTGCGGATCTTACCAGGCAGCAGACGAAAATCCAAGACCAGATGCGACTTTTGGAAGGGCGCGAGCAAGCCAGCGCGATGGTGGAGCAACAACGAAAAGAGCTGACGCGGAATTACCAGAGCGCACTGGACGCTTACAACGATCTCCTGAAGAAAAAACAAGATTCTGCAATGGCAATAGACCCGGCTCATCAACAGGAAGGCGAGCAATTTCGCGTACTGGATCCGCCGAGCCTTCCGACGAAGCCGTCATTCCCCAAGATGCTGTATTTTGCAGGTGGCGGACTAGGAGGAGGGGTGCTGTTGGGTTTGGCCGTCCTATACTTGCTCATGGCAATGGACAACACCCTGCACACGGAGAAGGAGGTTGAGATGTATCTAAAGCTTCCTGTCCTTGGCAGTTTGCCCGTTATGGAATTTTTTGCTGGACGGACCGGAGATGCGAGGCCGCTGAAGCGATCTCTGCTTGGGAAAGACTGAGTCGAGATAAGAAGCAGGCGAGGACAGAATGAGTCGCATTCATGAGGCGTTGAAGAGGGCCGCCGAAGAGAGAGCCGCGCAGCTTGCAGCCGGAAGCGAAGCCAGCTCGGCCGATGTCCGCAGCGAACTTGAACTGCTCAGGCGGGGTCCCGAATGCACAGGGCCTGCAGTCTCCGCCCGGGGTACGACGAGCGGGAATGAGAATACCCTTCTTTGTTTTGAAGAATTAGGAAAGCGATGTGTAAAACTGGAGTGGCAGATCGACCCACACAATAGCGTGTTTGTAAACGCAAGGCCAGGGCAAGAAGGATCGGAACGGTTTCGTACTCTGCGCTCGCGCCTGGACAAAATTGCATCAACCCGCAAGCTAAAAAGGGTTCTTCTAACGAGCGCTGTGGCTGGAGAAGGAAAGACGTTTGTGGCGTTCAATCTTGCGCAATCGATTGCACAGCAACCGGACCTTCGCGTCTTGCTCGTTGACGCAGATTTGAGGTCGCCTCGATTACACCATTTGTTTGGAGCGCCGATCTGTCCAGGACTCTCGGACTACCTGCGAGGGGATGTAGATGAGTACGCGATAGTCCAAAAAGGGATGAACGAAAGCCTTTTCTTGATTCCCGGCGGGAGCCTGGTGTCCAGCCCAAGCGAGGTATTGCGCACCGAAAGGATGAAGCAGTTGCTCAATCGGGTTACGCCGCTGTTCGACTGGATCATACTTGATTCTCCGCCTAGTCTACGCGCAGATGATGCGGGGATTCTTGCCGATCTGGCGGATGGAGTCTTGTTGGTGATCCAAGCGGGTTCAACCGCCGCCCAAATTGCGGAGAGAACCGCCGCAGAATTCCAGGGAAAGAATTTGCTTGGAGTTGTGCTCAATCAGGTTGAAAAAAGAGACTGCTGGAATGATTACTATGGCGGTCGAATTGTGCAACTCGAGACCACGGACCGTGCACTGCCCGCCGGTGAACGGCTATCGTAACGCTCTGGTACAAAACGAACTCTGCCAGCTGATCGTAATAGAGCCATACAGGAAGCTTGGCGTGCTCATCGCCACGGAATTCACGTCGAAATCGCCGTCCCTGCATCCAGGATATTCCCTTACTCGACGCACGGTTTGATCCGTGGATCTCTGCTGTCCTCGTGGATAGCCCTTTAAGTAAAATGCAGAACGCATCGTCGACCGGCGTCCGAGTTGCCCGATGTGCAGTGGCTTGTACGGACGCGGTGCACGATTGTGGAGGGTGCATGAAACAGGCGAATGACTTCATGCCTCGCGTGACTGAGTTGATCGAGGCATCGATCACCACAAAACAGGAACTGTTCCGCAGCAGAGAAACCCTCTCGACGATAGCAAAAGTGTCCGAACTGCTCGTCAGCGCGTTACGGCAAGGTGACAAGGTTTTGCTGTTTGGCAACGGGGGTAGCGCTGCCGACGCGCAGCATATAGCCGCCGAGCTTGTGGGGCGCTTTGCGTTCGATCGGCCAGCCTTGCCGGCTTTGGCCTTGTCGGTGAACAGTTCCTGTGTCACTGCCATTGGGAATGACCGGGGATTTGACCAAGTCTTCGCGCGGCAGCTGGAAGCTTTGGCTCGCCCAGGGGACGTCGCAGTGGGCATTTCGACCAGCGGCAATTCAGCGAACGTAGTGCATGCAATGTCGCAGGCAAGGGAAATGGGATTGCAGACCGTGGCGTTGACCGGGCGCACTGGCGGGCGCCTCAAGAACAGGGTTGATCATTGCATCTGTGTCCCCTCAAACGAGACGCCGCGGATTCAGGAATGCCATATCTTGATTGGACACATCCTATCGGAAATTGTAGAAAGAGAATTGTTCAATCAGCAAGGCCGCATTTCTCGGCCGCGACGCAGTCATCGATCGAAATCCTGGTAACGGTCAGTATCTAAGTCGTTGGGAGGAGACTAAGGTTTCCTGAAGAGCCCCTTTTGCTAGCGCGAATCGGCAGGTCGGGAACAGCTGGGTTTCTGCTGGCTGCCCGGTCTTGATCCGGAGGCCTGAGCGACTGCAAAACCTCATGGCAGCCAGCTGCCACGCCTACACAAATTGCGCCCTGAGGAGGACGGCTCGGCTGGAGCTAAACAACACGATCGGTAGAGCGCCATTCCGATACGGGTTAGGGCTCACCTGTTCGGGCATCTCGAGGGACCGGCGTACCTTTTTCGAGCGGCCAAGCGGTCGCGCAATCGAGGCCTCTCTCGGGAAATGGGCGAGAGCCAAAAAATGGGGGATGGTAACGGAATAACCGGTCCTGCGTCGAGGGATTTACCTTAGCTGTCTTGCCCGGCGTCTCCGACCGAAAAGTAGGTGCAATCGGGATGATGGAAAACCAGCGCGCTAACGCTGGCTTCCGGATCCATCATGAATCCTTCGGTGAGCTGCACGCCGATTTCTTCGGGCTTCAGCAGTTTCCAGATGCCGGCCTGATCTTCCAAGTTGGGGCAGGCCGGATAACCAAAACTGTAGCGCTTGCCGCGATAGCGGGAGGTGAAGCGCTGCGCCATGGTCATCCCCGGCGGATCGCGGAAACCCCAGTCTTCACGGATGCGGCGGTGCACCCACTCGGCGCAGCCTTCCGCAGTTTCGATGGCAAGAGCCTGCAAGCCGTGGCTCAAGAAATAATAGCCTTCGTTTTTTGCTTTTTCGGAGCGCTGGCGGACGCCCTCGCCGGCCGTCACGACGAAAAGCGCGAGATGGTCACGCTTTCCGTTTTGGGCAGGCAGGAGGTAATCGCTCAGGCAGAGGAAATCGCCCTGGCGCTGCCGGGCAAAGCGGAACGTGTGCAAGGGCTCTTTCGCGCCTGGCGCAAACAGAAGCAGCGACTCGCCTTCCGGCTCCGCTTCGAAGAATTGCCACACGGCGCGGATTTTCATGAGCGAAGCGGCTTCTTGCTTCACTTCCTCCACGCTTTCGAATAGCTCGATGGCTTTCGGATCGCGCTCCGCCAGATGCTTCTCGAAGTCGCCGCGGAAACCCAGGTGGCGCCCGTAAAGCATGTAGGGATTGATGTAGCCCCAAATCTCGCGCAGGTCGGGCACGAGGCGGACCTTGCGGTCGAGATAGGACACCGGCGGAATCGGCAGATCAACGCGGATGCGTGGCGAGCGCGCCACTTTTGGAAGGGGCGTGACGCCGACGGTGGTGGACACCTTGAAACCATTTCCGGACGCCGTGTGTTCCCGCAACACGGTTTCGCGGGTGGCCGGGTCCATCAACTGATTCATCAAACGCAAGCCGGTCATCGCATCTTTGGCGTAGCAAACCGCTTTGCCGTAGCTCGGAGCAATTTTGGTCTCGGTGAATTTTGCGGACAGCGCCGCCCCGCCGACGAGCAGCGGAATCCCGATTCCCGCATCTTTTAAATCGCTGGCGGTCGTCACCATTTGCTGCGCGCTTTTCACGAGCAGCCCGGACAGGCCGATGGCATCAGGGCGGTGTTCCTGATAGGCTTTGATCAATTCTTCCGGCGGCACCTTGATGCCGAGATTCACCACCTCGTATCCGTTGTTTTTGAAAATAATCTCAACGAGATTCTTGCCGATATCGTGCACGTCGCCCTTGACCGTGGCAAGAACCACCTTGCCGCGCTTGGCGGAATCCGCTTTTTCCATGAACTGTTCGAGATAACTCACCGCCGCTTTCATGGATTCCGCCGATTGCAGTACTTCAGCGACGATTAATTCGTTGGCGTTGAAAAGGCGTCCCACTTCCGCCATGCCGGCCATCAGCGGCCCGTTGATGATGTCCAGCGGCGCGGCTCCCTCGGCGCGTTTGCGTTCGAGGTCGGCGATCAGGCCGTCGCGCGTGCCTTCGAGGATGTAATTCGCCAGACGGTCGTCGAGCGGCAAATCGGCGCCGCGAGCCTTTTCTTTTTTCTTGGCTGCGCGGAAGTGTTCGGTAATCGCTGCAATCCAGAATTGATTGACGGCAGCGCGCTGTTCTTTGCTTTGCTGACGCCAGTCCGCAGGAGCGTCGAGCAGAAGGCGGGCATTGGGACGGTCTGCGGGCAGGCTCTTGGGCGGATGCGAGAACAGCAGGTTTTCCGCCAGTTCGCGCTCGTGAGCGGGGATGGAGGCAAAGCGCTCGATCTTCTCGGTGTTGACGATCGCCAGATCCAGACCGGCTTTCGTCGAGTAGTAGAGGAAGACCGAGTTCACGACTTCGCGCGCGCCGGGCGGCAGACCGAACGAAACATTTGAGATGCCGAGAATAGTGCGCACGTCCGGGATCGCCTGCTTGATCAGGCGAATGCCTTCCATCGTTTCAACCGCGCCGCCGATGTAGTTTTCGTCGCCGGTGGCGCAGGGAAACACTAGGGCGTCGAAGATGATGTCCTCTGGCGCAAAACCGTATTTTTCCGTAAGCAGCTTGTACGAGCGTTCGGCGATGGCCAGCTTGCGCTCGCGCGTGAACGCCTGCGCTTGAACGGGGTCTTCATCGATGCACCCGACGACCACCGCGGCGCCGTATTCATGCGCAATCGGCACGGTACGCTGGAATTTTTCCTCGCCGTCTTCGAGGTTGATGGAGTTGATGATGGACTTGCCCTGGCAATAGGTGAGGGCCAGCTCGATGCCCGCCGGGTCGGTGGTATCAATCATGATCGGCGGCTTTACTTTGCGAATCAGTTTTTCGTAGAAGAAAGGGATGTCTCGCTTCTCGTCCCGCTCCGTGCTTTGCAGACACACGTCCAGGACCTGCGCGCCGCCGCGCACCTGCCGCCGGGCAATTTCGCTGGCCTCCTCCCATTTCTCGTCGGCCACGAGGTTCTTGAACAGGCGCGAGCCAATGACGTTGGTTCGCTCTCCCACCAGCAGCGGCCGCGTACTTTCTTCAGCTTCGATGGCCTCGATGCCAGTGTAGATGGCGCGATGGCTCTCGGCGGGCCGCTCGCGCGGCTTTTTGCCCTGGGCCATTTGTGCAATCGCGCGAATATGCTGCTCGGTCGTGCCGCAGCAGCCGCCGACCAGGTTCAGCCATCCGTTGTGTATGAACCTTTCGAGCTGGGTTGCTAGCGATGTTGGCGTTTCGTAGTATTTTCCGTCCTCGGGATTGGGCAGTCCCGCGTTCGGGTAGCAAGAAATGAACTCGCTCGTAAGCTGGCTCAGTGTTCGGATATGGTCGGTCATGAACTCCGGCCCCGTTGCGCAGTTCATTCCGAAAGCCAAGGGCTTTGCATATTTGAGCGACGCCCACATCGCATCGATGGTTTGGCCGGCGAGCATCGAACCGTTTTGTTCGATGGTGACGGAGATGATGAAAGGAATTTCCGCCGCGAGTTCCCGGGAAAGCTTGCGGATCGAAAGCAGTGCCGCCTTGATGTTTCGCGTGTCCTGACAGGTTTCCACGATCAATAAGTCCGCGCCGCCATCAATCAGGGGCTTCGCCAGGTCGTAATAGTCCTGCCGCAAGTGATCGAAGGTGATTCCGCCCGTTACCGTAATGGCCTTGCGGGTCGGCCCCATCGAGCCGGCCACGAATCTTGGTTTGCTAGGCGTGGAGAATTCGTCCGCTGCTTGCCGCGCCAGGTGGGCAGCCTTTGACATCAATTCGTACGACTGATCCGCGACCCCGTAGTCAATGAGGTCGCTTTTGGTTCCATTAAAGGAATTGGTTTCAATGATATCTGCGCCCGCCTGGAGGTATTTCCGGTGAATGTCCAGAACCACGTCGGGGCGCGTGCGAACGAGGTTCTCGTTACATCCTTCGAGTTCGGGCCCGCCAAAGTCCGCGGCAGCTAACCCGCGTTGTTGCAGCATGGTACCCATGGCGCCGTCAAGCACCAAGATTCGCTGCGAGAGTAGTTCCCGCAAGGCTTTGCCGGATTCGTTCAGGTTACGCATTCCTAAAATGCCCTGCACCTTCGAAAAGTTCCCTAAGCTAGTGGTATGTCCCGTATATAACCTTACAGCAGAAGCCCCTTCTCTTTGCCCGCGGGCTGGGTGGATCCGGGCTTGATCTGCTCCATCTTCGCCCGCGCGCGATCGATCTTTTTGATGATCTCTTCGACAGTGGCGCTCCAGATGAACGGCTTGGGGTTTTGGTTCCAAGCTTGCAGAAATGCCTCGATGGCTCGGTTTAGCTCCGGCACACTCACGAAACTGCCGCGCCGAATCGCTTTCTCAGTCAATTCTCGAAACCAGCGCTCCACCAAATTCAGCCAACTGGAACTGGTCGGCACAAAGTGGCATACAAAGCGGGGATGCTTCTTCAGCCACGCTTGCACGTGCGGCTCTTTGTGCGTGCCGTAGTTGTCCATCACTAGATGCAACTTCAGCTCCGGGGGAAACTCAGCGTCTAAGCGGCGCAGAAACTTCCGCCACTCCTGATGCCGATGCCGACCGTGACATTCACCAATCACCTTGCCATTCAACACCTGCAGTGCCGCAAACAGCGTGGTGGTGCCATTGCGCTTGTAGTCGTGCGTCATCGTACCGCACCGGCCTTTTTTCAGCGGCAGCCCTGGCTGCGTCCGATCTAACGCTTGAATTTGACTCTTTTCATCCACACATAGCACCAGCGCCTTGTCAGGCGGGTTCATATACAACCCCACCACATCGGTCAGCTTCTCTAGGAATTTCGCATCCCGCGACAGCTTAAAAGTGCGGCTCAGATGCGGCTTGATATTGTGCAGCTGCCATAAACGGTTCACCGTGTTCTTGCTGACCCCTTGCGCCTCTGCCATGAGCCGGCAACTCCAATGGGTCATACCCTTGGGCTTGCTTTGCAAGGTCGCTTTAATGATCCGGTCTCGCTGCTCTTGCGTATAGTGCACTTTGCGTCCGCGACCGGGAGCGATCTCCCAAACCTCCCCGATGCCCTTCTCGTGCACACGCTTGCGCCACAGCTGCACAGTGGGCCGGCTCACGCCGAGCCCCTCGGCGATCGCCACATTCTGCTGACCCGCCACCGCTCCCAGGATAATTCGGCAGCGCAGCGCCACCTGTTGCGGCGTCCCGTGCGCGGATTCCCACTGTTCCAGTTGTGTGCGCTCAGACGGTTGTAAATCGATCGCCAGACCTTTGTTCGGCATGAATAGGATCATACCAAGCGCTGGAATTCTGTCAAGCTATTTATGGGACACTACACTAGCTCACACGACATCCCAGGGATTGAAAACCTCAACGCCAAGCCCGGCGAAGTCCCTGACGTTGCGAGTGACGATTGTAAGATCATGTTCAATGGCGGTTGCGGCGATCATGCCGTCCGCTGTGTTGAGCGGCGTTCCTTTTAACTGACACTGGCCGTCCAACACGCCCCAGCGGTCGGCAATAGAGTGAGTGACCACCAAAATGCGTCCGTGAAACCGCGGCAGCAGGTCATTTTCAAACCAGCGCTCCAGCTCGGTACGCCGCTTGCTTGCCGAAAGAATGACCAATCCCCGCCGCAGTTCGCCAATCGATACAACGCTCAAATGGAGCGATTGTTCATCTTTGGCGTAGACCCAATTTTCTACGCGTGGGTCGGGACGAGTGCGGATCAGTTCCGAAGGGATGTTGGTATCGAGCAGAAAACCGCTCACGATAGATCGGCCGGGCGGCCCGTCGACGGATTGCGACTGAAATCAAGGTCATCCGCCAAGCCCTTTACGGCTTCAAATACCTCTCGCAAGCTTTTCTCGGGATGGGCAGTGTCCGGTTGAGGTGTCGTGGACGGCTTCGACGGAGAAGACTGAAGTGCCTGCAAGATGACATCTTCGGCATCCTTAAACCCACCGCTCTGAAGACGCTGATTAATGAGGGCCTCAACTTCGGGTTTGGTGATCTGAATAGTCATCGGCGTGGCCTTCCTCTTATTAGCCTGTGTATGGCACTTGACCTTAGGCCCGTCATTTAAGGTCGCGCGGGCCGTTCCCCCTGCCCGGCTCTGATTAACTGCAATTATGATAATCTCACTGAATTCCGTCAAGGATGGCGAATGCGTTTGAGAGTTGCGCGAATCCTCCGAAGGCGGGCCGAGCGGCAAAGAAATTTGTCCGCGTTGGGACAAAAACGGCTGGGTGTGTTAGATAAATGGGGTCATGAGCGCACTGATTCTTACAGAAGATTTACAGGAGGTTTTGCCACGAAGGACTGTAATCACGGTCAATCCAGCCGAACGGTGCGCGGCATCCAACACTTGCAATACCCTGTCTTTGCAATGTTTTACGTTAAGTTGATTCCGCGGTTGGGGACGTAGTTCAGCTGGTTAGAACGCTGCCCTGTCGTTGGTTAGAATCCCACACTGTCACGGCCGAATCGCAGGATCAGCTCCCTCACCCCATTGCATCACTTCGCCGAACGCACGCCAAACGTCTCGCATCATAGGAAGCGGCGCAGACGACGGACCGGCTGCCGCGTCACGCGACTACGACGGGTTTGCCGCGCAGTTGCGAATCATCCCGCTGCTCCACTGACGCATAAAACACGTCCATGTCGATGTACACGATTTTGCGCACCTGCATGACGAGAACATTCCATTCCTCAGTTTCGAGTTAAGGGCGAGTGCTGACGAAATCACAGAAGGGCACGATGTCATAAAAGTTTTCCGAGCGGCCTTGCTATTGATTGATGGGAAGAATGAGCCGTGCCCCGGAGGTCGAGACTATCGGCGAAGAACCTCGCGAAAGGAACGAAAACTCATGATGAAGCGGTGTTGCTCAAGCACTGCTTTTGCGCGGTCAGCGTCTTCCACGGTGAGAATGCCGCTTGAGATTGCAAGTGTGAGAATGCCCGGAGTGTTCAGCAGGCGGCCTGCGCCCAACCTTGCCAGTGTTTCGCGGCGGAATTTCTTCTTTTCGTCGGAGGCGATGAGCCACTGCCGGCACTGCGCCAGGCTCAAGCATGCCGCTTCTCCGGAGCCCAGGATCTGGATGAGGTCTGCATACACTGTCAATTCCGCTGGGTCCATGAGCTGCACCTCCTGAAGCAGCCCCGAGGAGATGGCTGTCTGAAGGGCTTCCGCTTGGCTCGGATCTTTCACTTCCTTTACTACTTCTTCGGGAACCACGAAAGAATAAGGAGGCAGTTTTCCGAGCAGATCGAGTCGGCCAACGTGAATGAGATTAATAAGGATGTTCGCGTCGGTCACGACGACACGAACAGGAGAGGAACCTGGTGGGGGCATCCTTACTCCGGCAGGAGGACAGATTGTGCCTCAGCGTCGTCGATCCCCGCATTCACGAGAAGGTCTTGTGCAATCCACTGACTCACGCCGACGCGTTCCGCCAATTGCAGAAATTTCGCCTGACTGATTTTCTCGCGCCGTAAAGCTTCAAGGCCGAGAGCCAGAAAGCGCCGTTGAAACTCGCCGCGCTGCTCCAGGGATCCGTCCGTCTCCAGACCCAGAGCGGAGGCGATTCTCTTGCTGCGCCCTTCACTGTCCATGGTCCGGAGGCGTTCAAATTCCGGTTCGGAGACAAGCTTGAGATTGCGCAATCTGTAGAGAGTCGAGGGAACACTCACGCCGTAAGAGTGAGCGAGTTGAACAACGTCGTACAACTGGATTTCCTGGGTCGCCGGATCCGTTCGGGAATCAATCGCGACGACTCCCGCTTCGTCAAAAATGTCCGCGTGAATCCGGCTGGCTGCACCCTTGCCGAGCGATGCGACGAATTGGCGGACGCCTTCTTCAGGAAGAAGAAAATTCGCGGCAAACGAGTTTGCTCGCACTTCTCTCAGCTCATTTCGTTCGCTCTCGCGGCTCACCATGCCAATCGTGTCCTTGTCCAGCAAGACGTGAGCATACTCGTGGCACCAGGAAAAGCGGCGTCGTTCGCGAGAATGTCTGTCATTAATGACAATAAACGGTCCGACCTTCGGGTGACTGATCGTGAGGCCTGAAACCGAGTCCGGCATGGAAACCGTTCCGGTTCGGATTCCTTGCGCCTCAATCAATGAAGAAACGTCTCCGAGCGCAGCGGAGCCAAGACCCAATCGGCGACGTTCTTCGAGCGCGACATGTTCACCGATCTGAATCGCTTCCCAACGGCTGCGGGGAAAAGCATGTGAGTAAGTAGCGACGGTGATGGTCGCGCGGCTGATGCCAAGGAGGTCCTCCAGGTTCGTCAGCTCGTGACCAAGAGCGATGCAATCCCGAAGCGCCTGCTTTACGCCATCTTCTCCGACATCTTCGTGTGAGCGGAAAAGTGCATGCACCACGTCGTCTTCGGCGAACTCATCGGCGAGGAGATCGCGAATGTCTCTCGCGAAGAGATAGGCAAGCGTCTGGAGTTCGATACCAGAAACAGGCCGTTTTCCCTGCTCGATCTGTACGACAATCGGTCGGGAGACGCCGAGCTTTTCTGAGACCTCGTCCTGCGTCATCCCACACGATTCGCGTGCCTGCCGGATTCGGCGGCCCAATTCGATTTGGTCGATCGCCATATTTCCTCCTAACAGAGGATTGGAAGCGAGCTCGGAGTGAGTGAGTCTAGTGCCAAGTGCGAGGCATAGCCAGCGAGAAGTCCCGCGAGCAGCCCGGACAGAAAACGCAGAATGAACTCCAACACGGCGTACCCAATCGTCGGCAAAAGCGCGGGCGATGCCGCCCGGAGCTGTGCGTAGCGTTGCGCCTCCGTACGGAGATTCGCCTGCCACTGTGGAAGCTGCTGGTTCATGAAATAGCCGACTGTGCCGGTGATGCTCATGCTGTGCGCTTCGACGCGATGGCGCGGAGAACAGGGCGTATCAATCCAGTCGGGAAACAGTCCTCCGCCAATGCCTCCAACTAGTCCTCCCGCAGCCTCAGCCAATACATAAGGTCCCGGCTGGCCCCACGCATGGTAGGTAGCATAGGCGGCCCCAGACACGGATCCGACACGAAGATGGACATCACGATTCGGCATGACGGTTCTCCTAGATGAAGGTTACCAGAATTGGCAGAAATTGGAAAACAATGTTATCTTATAGCAAAGGAGCTGGCATATGGCAACCGCTGAGAAGCCGATTTGGTTCCAGAGCAGCCGGGAGCAGCTGGACGCTTTGCTGCTGGAGGTTTGTGACGGACTCCAGCTCAGGCCATCGCGACACGAGTTGGCCGTCGAGCGGTATGGCACCGTAAACGAGATACTCGAAAAAGCAGGAAGCCCTTTCCGGTTCCTTCGCCCTCGGATTTTCCCGCAAGGCTCGATGGCGCTGGGCACCACGTGCAAACCAGTCGAGGGTCCTCACGATCTTGACTTTGTCCTTCAAATCGATGCCCCTCACTGGCGGTGGCATCCTCTCGCGGGGCTTAGTGCCTTGTACGAATGCCTGAGCAGCAACGAGACCTACCGGAAGATGATTTCGCTGAAAAATCGCGTGGTGCGATTGACGTACGCGGATGAGTTCTACATGGATATTTTGCCCGCGTACACGGATCTGTCTTCCGGCGGGACGTGCATCCTCGTGCCGGATCGCGCGAGAGTCTCGCTATGTCCCAGCAATCCGGAGGGTTTCATCCTGTGGTTTCGCAACAGATGCCTGACGCGCACGCGGAGGGTGATGGAAAAGGCGAAGCCTGTTCCGGCGCAGGAGGCTGTTCACGAAAAGGAACCGCTGCAGCTTGCGGTGCAACTGCTGAAGCGCTGGCGGGATCTCGCATTTGCTGAGGAGTGCCTCGCGCCAATTTCCGTTGTTCTCACGACGTTGGCAGGCATGTATTACGCCGGAGAAGAATCGGTCAGCGAGGCGATGACCACGATTCTGTCCGGCATCGTCAATGCAATCGCGCTCGAGGATTTGCAGGGTAAGCGAATCGTCGTCCGAAATCCCAGCAATCTTCTCGAAGACTTCGGAGAGAGGTGGGACGCGAATCCGCAGGCGTATAACGCATTCAAAGCTGGAATTCGAAGACTGCAGAAGGAGTGGACCGTCATCGTGGCCGGTGGGCGTGAAACGGACAAAGAATTGGAGCGCCTATTCGGCGAATACGTTCGAACGGCGCTCGTCAAGCGAGCGCAACGCCTGCAGGAAGCGAGAAAAGCAGGTGCACTCGCCGTCGGATCGACAGGCGCCATCACCGGACTTGCCAGCGGCGTCGCGCGAATCCGTCCAAACGTGTTTCACGGCGATGCGTAGATTCATACGAGAAAAGTTTCTGACCGCGATGCAGCAGGATCAGTTCGTGCGGTCCCGCTTCCCGCATTTTCGCCGTACCACGAACCGCGGCGATCGGATCAAATGGCGTGGCACGCTTCAGCCATCGCCGCGGAGCGATCTGTATGAAGTAGAGATTGTCTACGAAATTCCTTGCAGGCCGCACATTCAGGTTGTGACTCCCAGGCTCACAACGTGGGGAGACTTAAAAAGGCAGCCGCATACCTTTCGGGACGGCAGTTTGTGTGTGCACCAGGCGCACGAGTGGCACGGAAACAAACTTATCGCGGAGACGATCATTCCGTGGACGTGCCTGTGGCTAGCGTTTTACGAGACGTGGCTGGAAACCGGCTGCTGGCTCGGCGAAGGAACTCACCCGGATTTGCCGGAACACAGTCCGTTTGGCGAGATCGTCGGGGCAGCAGCATGAAATCGTCGCGCGCACAGCGGAACCAAAAACGCAAAACCGGTGCATCGTTGAGCCCGGTGGTCCATGTCCGGCGTATTCCGGATCTGACGCGCCTGCTGCTCTTCGTTCGCGCCGGTGGTCGATGCGAATTCGATGGCTGCCCACGGTATCTGATGGAACATCCGGTGACTTTGACCGCGGGCAATTTCGCGCAAGTGGCCCACGTTGTTGCGTTCCGGAGAGATGGACCGAGGGGGCGCGTTCGGTCGCGTCCGAAGGAGATTCACGCTCCCCAGAATCTCATGCTTCTTTGTCCTCAATGTCACAAGCTGATCGACGATAAACCGAAAGACTATACGAGACGCGCGCTTTCGGAATACAAGCGCCGTCACGAAAAGTGGATCAAGCAAGCAACCGGTCTTTCGCCGGAGCGTAAGACGGCTTTGATTGTTTTCACCGCTCCGATCGGCAAGCAAACGGTTTCCATTTCGTACGACCACATGCTTGAAGCGGTGGCTCCGCGGTATCCGATTTCTCGAGAAGGGTTGGAGATCGACCTTACGAATCTGCTGGAGGAAAACTCGGCCGTGACTGCGGTTGCCAAGCAAAACATCGCGGACCGCCTTTCTCGCTATTTTGAACCGAGGGGAGAATGGCAGCGGACCGGTCATGTCTCATTGTTCGCACTGGGCCCGATGCCGCTTTTGATTTTCCTGGGCTCGCAGCTGAGCAATAAGGTTTCAACGGACTTGTATCAGAGGCATAGGGACACCGAGAGCTGGACCTGGAAGAAATCCGGGCGCCCGGTGAAGTACAAATTCGAAACCGTTCGGACCGGCAGCGACGAAAGCCGGGTGGCCCTGCTGCTGTGCTTGAGCGGTTCCGGCCCCCGGGAAATGCTCCCGGCGCAGATCGATCCCGCGTACTTTGTTTACGAACTGACGCTAGATGGAACGACGCCTTCGCCCACCTTTCTTTCTTTGCGGGAAGACTTGGACAATTTCCGGATGGCATACCAAGACGCCCTCGCAGGGATTGCGAAGGTACATGGAGGCCTCAAAGAACTCGATCTCTTCCCCGCCGTTCCTGCGCCAGTTGCTGTCTTGTGTGGCCGTGAGACTCTTCCAAAGGTTCATCCGGCGCTTCGAGTGTACGACTACGATAAGACAAAGGGCGGATTTACGTTCCAACTGACGGTAAATTCGTAACAAATCGATCGCATGACTGAGGTTTCCCAAATGCCAAACCTGCCAATCCCGCACGGAACGCACGCGGAGACGGCGTCGTTGGAATTTCCCTTCATCGGTTTCTGGTCCGTTTCCGTCTCCGTTGGGTCACTTCCAGAACCTCCGTCGGGACATCCACCGGTTCTGATGGTTCGGGAGCGCTCGTTTGTCGTCTCGAGTGGCGCTCAATCCACACGCAGAATCCCAAACAGACTGCCGTTATGGCGAGTACCGCAACCGTAGCTGGTTCCATTGTTTTTTCCTCCTGCTTTGATTCACCAAGAGCTGCCCTGCTATTTACAACCTCTTCTGTCCGCCGGCGCGAGGGGACCTTCCTCGACCATTCGTCCTTTCACCTTGCTCCCTTCGTTCGTTATAGGGCTATCGCTCCATTCGGACAATTAGAAACTTCGTTTCTTTCAATTAGAGAATTTCGCAGTATGATGCCTTCATGGAATGGTTGAATTATCACCACCTGTTTTATTTTTGGACCGTTGTCCGCCTGGGCAGCATAACGAAGGCGTGCGAGGAACTGCGGTTGGCGCCTCCGACCGTGAGCGCGCAATTGCGGAGTCTTGAGGACCAACTGGGCGAGAAGCTGCTGAAGCGTTCCGGACGAAACCTGGTACCGACGGAAATCGGCCTTGCGGTGTACCGCCAAGCGGAAGAGATTTTTTCCATCGGCCGGGAAATCATGGACACGGTGAAACAACGCCCGACGCATCGGCCGTTGCGCTTGGTGGTTGGTTTGGATGACGTTGTACCGAAGGAGATTGCATACCGGCTCATTGAGCCGGCACTACGATTGGAGATGCCGGTGCGCCTAGTGTGTCACGAAGCGAACTTGGAACGCTTGGTTGCGGAACTGGCGTTGCACGAGATCGACGTCGTGTTATCCGATTCTCCGGTAACTCCGAGCCTCAATATGCGCGTCTACAGTCACTACCTGGGAGACTGCGGCGTCGTATGGATGGCACCGCCACGCTTGGCGAAGCTTTACCGCAAAGGGTTTCCGAAGTCGCTGAACGGCGCACCCGTTTTGCTTCCTACCGATGACACTGCCATACGCCGGAAATTGGACCAGTGGTTCGCTGGGTTGGAGATCGAACCGAAAGTGATTGGAGAATTTGAAGACTTCGCGCTTCTCCGCGTTTTTGGGCAGGCAGGTGCCGGGATCGTTCCCGTTCCCACAACCCTTGAAAAGCAATTTCACAATCAGGACAAGGTCATCCGGCTGGGGATTGCACGGAACGTATTTGGCCGTTTCTACGCAATCTCTGCGGAACGGAAGCTCCGCCACCCCGGAGTTGACGCAATTTGTGAAACCGCCCGGCGTGAAGTCTTTGCATGAGATAGATTGACCTCGCCGTACTCCCGTGCCGTCTCAAGAGGGCTTTCCTCGGAAGCCGAAGCACCAGGAAACTCAGCCTTCTGGAGCGAAGCATTCTCATCTACTTGAGCGGGCCGCCCTCTTAGCCGCGATCCTGTGAACGCGTGTCTTCGACTCCAATTGCACTGGCCTTGGGAGCGAGGAATTTGTTGGCATGCCCCGCCCTTGCGACAAGTGGTTCCAGCAGTTCGGGCATTGCGCTCCGGTTTGTGTGAGCGCCAGAACCTCCGTTAGAAAATTCAGGGTGTGACCACAATACGGACAGATCATGTTCGTGTACTCCTTTCTTGCAGCAAAAGTGCGGATGCGCACCTAGGTCGCAGAACCAGCCGGGGCCAGCACTTCGATCCCGATCTCTCTTTGGATGGCGTCCTGCGCTTTCAACCATTCCTTCAACTGGTCGTGCTTCCCGAGAACGGATTGCAGCATCGAGACCATCTTTTCGTGTTCCTGCATGGCCCTGGTGAGAAGTTCGGTTGTCCCAATATCGCCGCGCAGGCTGGCATTACCTGCCAGAGAGCCCCGCAAGGAGCGAAGCAAGATCTCATGGTCGTCGTACAGATCTTCGACCATCGCCAGCTCGCTCGGATGCACTTCCGGACGCTCTTGGAGGCGAGTGCATCTCAGGAACTCCGTCATCGTGCCGAAAGCGTTGCCCCCCAGCGCGCGGACGCGTTCCCCAACCTCGTCGATAAACACATCCAGCTTGGCGTATTGGTCACCAAATAGCGTGTGCAGATCGTGGAAATGGGGCCCGGTCACATTCCAGTGATAATTCTTCGTCTTCGTCGAGAGAAGGTACTCATCCGACAGCAAGTTGTTGAGAGCCCGGGTGACCTCCCTCCGATTGCTATCTTCTAATCCGATGTTGATCATGTGTCTGTTCCTCCTTCATGGTGACACGACTGAAAATGAATCTTCTTCCGCTGGGCATACCGCCTAAAGCTGAAATTGTTCGACGTTCTCGCGCTTCATTTGCGAATCGCGCCGCATCGCCACGGAATGATCCGACTCGTCGCCAGCGGCCTCGGGTTGGTACAGCACCTGAATCACGTTGAGCCGCCGCCGTCCACCCGGAGTCGGCCATTCGATCTCGTCGCCCTCGCGGTAGCCAAGCAGGGCAGTAGCTATCGGCGCGAGAATCGAAATCTTGCCTTTCGCAATGTCAGCGTCGGAGGGAAAGACGAGGGTGTAGCTGGACTCTCCGCCGGTGTCGAGGTCCCTGACCAGCACCTGGGAATGCATGGTGACTGTGTCGGCAGGGATATCACTTGACCGGACGATTTCCGCACGATCGAGTTCCTGCGCCAGCATCTCCAGGTGTTCCTGGTCCCGCGTCCGCAATTTCAAGCGAGAGCCAAGCAGAGCCATCAGCTTCTCCATGTCACCTTCTGTTACCTGAATCACTTTCTTGTTCATCTCTGTTCCTCGAATTTCCACTGGGCATAACCCGAGGGTCCAGAGAGTGAGAATCCTCTGGACCCGTCCGGCCCGGCACGCCTCCGAATTTAGGATTGGCGCTGCCGAGAAAACCGTACCGTCTCGCGTTGCCGTTTGCGTTCGCGGTTCCGTCCAAGGGCCCGAGCGAACGAGCGGCCGATTCCTTCCGTAGCTCGACCGATGGCGGCGTAGAGATTCGCGTCGGTTGCCTGTTGAAGGAGCGTCATGCCGGATGGCAGGAGTTCCGCCGAAATATGACACGACTTGTCCGGTCCGCCACGAGGACCATTGACGTCCGTTATGCGGACTCTCACGCGACCGACTCGCCCGCCGAAACGGCTTAAGGAAGAACGCAGCCGTCGTTCGATGTACAACTGCAAAGCCCCGGTCAGGTCTATGCCCAAGATGCGAATCTCCGTGTCCATTTGGGTCCTCCGTTGTCCCGCATCACCTTTGTACGATCGTTTAAGACTTAGAGCCAGTAGAAAATATGGTATCTATAGTTAGGTACAACCGAACTATTGTACGAACCATGGAAGAGGCCACTGCTCGTCGCCGGTTCCGCGTTAGAAAGGTGTTGGCCGAGCGAGCTCACGTGCGCCCGCTTAGGAAGCCTGATTGCCGACCGGTGCCTGTCCTCAGTTCTTTGCGTTCGCGGGGCAAATCCTGACGATTTCCACCGAACAGCAGGCGTGCCGGGCTACCGCCTCGGATACCCCGCCCATCAGAAAACGGTTGAGGCCCTTCCGTCCGTGGGAGCCAAGTACGATCAAGTTGGCATGCCATTCTTCGGCGGCGTCGAGGATTTTTGATTTCGGATCGCCCACCTCGAGAGCCGCAGTGGCCTTTAGACCTCGGACACGGAGCAATTCCGCGGTCTTCGCAACGAGCGCCTCGGCATGCTGTTTCTGAAACTCCAGAGCGTCTTGGAGGGCCGGCTCATATCCTCCCAGTTCACGGCCGACCAAGAGTGGTGGCGGTTCCACAACGTGCAAAATCCGCACCTCGATACCGTGCGGTCGAGCTTGTTCGATCACCGCCTCGACGGCGGCCTCCGAGAATTTGGAATCATCAATCGCCAGCAGAATTCTCATGATTCACCTCGTTCGGCAAGGCGGCATGCTTCCGACTCCCAACGTTCAGGACGAAACCTCACAAGTTCGACGGAGCACGGAGCAGCATGTATCACCGCGGTCGCCACGCTACCAAACAAGAAACGCTTCACTGTTGTCCGTCCGTGCCAGCCAAGCACGATCAGGTCGGCATCCCATTCTTCGGCTACGCCTACAATGGATTCGATAACTATGTCTTTCAGAACCGTACTTTCCGCTCTAAAACCAGCAGTCCGCAGGGCTTGCACGGTCAGGTCGAGAGACCCTTGTGCCTGACGAACTTCTTCCTCCGTGACATCCAGCGGAATCACCTTCAGGACTTTCACTTCCGTTCTCTCGGGCCGGCGCTGAGTGATGACGGTGCGCAATGCCGCTTCCGAAAGTCTGGAGCCGTTGAATGCAAGGAGAATTTTCATGATTGGCTGAGCCTATCGCCGGGAAGACGCTGCTTTCGCCTTTTCGCGGGGCTTACTGACGGCAGCGACTTTGGGCATCACGATTTCGAGCACGTCGTACTTTACTTTCGCCGTGGTGCGGGCTGGATCGATATCCACAGGTAACTCTTCCATGCGGAAGATGCGTTGTGTTCTCTTCTCCACGTGGGTGGGCAGACCTCCCACGCATGTCACTTCCAACTCTCTTTCACCGCTGACTATCAAGCGACGGGGCTCGACACTGACGTTGAGTTGGTCTGGTGTGAAGGAGCACGGTAACTCGGCGTGGAAAAGGACAGCCCCGGCCGATTCTTTCAAATCGTGTCGATAGGGACGCAAGAGTTCTAGTTCGGCTGTGATCCAATCATCGACGTCGTGACCATGGCCCCCGCCGCGGCCCTCGAACAGTTCGAAGGCGCGACGAGCAATCATCACGTCTAATTCGGTTTTTCGGTTAAGCAAAGTGTCAGCCGTAACCCATTGCACCGGTGTGGCGGCCTCACGCTGCTGTGCTACTGTTTGTTCTCGCATGATCGATCTCCTTTGACCTCCCTCCAGGAGGTTCAGAGCACTTCGGAAGGAGTTGATTCAACTGCCTAGAGTGGCGATTCGCATGTTCGGAAATCTCCTGGCGGGTTCGTGATAGGCTTGACGTTACCGCCGATACAGGCAGGCCCAGGAAATTTGCGGTTTCGCCAGCTGACCAATTCTCTACATCACATAGAAAGAAAATAATCCGACATATAGGCTTGAGAACGTTGGTGGCTCCGGTTTCTAGCCGCCCGAGTTCGGCTTGAGTGTACTGCTCGTAAGGATTGTCCGCACAGTACGGCAATTCGGCGCGCATCAGCTTGCTTTCGGTCTCCGCGCATTGATCGAGTGCGGTTTCGAGGGGGTATCTGGCGCGTAGCCTGAGCAACGCTTCGATGGCACCGATGCGACAGAGCCAGGCCGAGAAATGAGAGTCGATTCGAAACGCCTGCAGGTGCTCGCGCGCTTTGATAAAAGTGGCTCGCACCGCATCTTCGGCATCGCTTGGATTTCGGGTGATGTTTGCGGCAAGGCGATAAATTCTGTCCTGGTTGCGTGCAACCAGCTCGTCAAAAGCCAGGGTGTAGCCCGCCTGCGCCGCTAATACCCATTGGGCCTCGAGATTCAGCCCGTCCGCAGGCAACCGGCGCAGACTTCTTCGTTCTGAACTCGGCGCGGGATACCCCGGCAAGATGCCGCCCATTTCTTCCTCCTTGATCTAGTTGAACGATGCGTTGCGTTTACTGGCCCGGCCACTCTGTCGACTCTCTGGCACTCCCGGCACTCGGGCAGGTGATGCGGCATGGTGTTGCAGTAGGGGGCGGAATGAGCGTCCGATCGACGCGGCCCAAAGAAAGCCGTTGTAGACGGCATCGAAAATCAGAATGTAGAGCACAACTAACGTCGCCAAGATTACGTAGAGAATGGTGAAGAAGAGGAGTGCGGCAAGCTGCGAACGTACAAAATAGCTCTCGTACGATGCGAGCACGAGCAGAAGCCCCCAAATCCATCTCTGTCTACGGTGGTCCTTCAATTGGACGGCGCATATTCCGCACACACGCCGAGCAACGAGACAAATCGCTGGGCAGAAGACCGACCGTTCCTCACTCATGTTCGCTCCCTCAATTCGTGAGGCGGTTCTTGGAGTAGGTTGAGGGATTGATTGCATGGCACCTCTATCCTCGAACGGTTTTCAATTCACAACAATGAGCCGTTCATACCCTCTGGAGAAACAACTGTAATGTGCGGTAAGTAGGGCAGGCACTAGGCTGCGCTGGAGTCGGGTTGGACTTGAAATACGACGTCCAAGCCAGCCGCAGCGCTAGGTAGTTAAGAGCCGCGAGCGTCGAAGTGTCAATAGTGTCAGATCGTCGACGAAGATGTCGCAACCATGAAAGCGACGGATCGCACCGACGAGAGCTTCCGCAAAGGCGTGGAGAGAAACATTCGGAGAGAGCAAGGTCATGGTCTGGTTGGCAGTTCCATGAAGCCTTCGGCGCCCAGGAATCGTCCATCGAGGGAGAATACGTCTGTGGCCCCGTCGGAGAAAATCAGCAGTATATCTCCCGGTTCGATCCGAATACTCTGTTGCGTGTAGAATTCGCCAGCGATAAAGCCGATGGGTGGCCCATCAAGTCCTTTTCCAAGCGGATACCAATGTCGTTCGCGTGCGCGCCATAGGATCATGCGCGGGTGGACGGCGTAGGCATAGTTGAGTTCGCCAGTGTCTCGATCAAATGTGGCAGTGATGACCGTCGTCAAGCGCAATGGCGAGCCTGAGGGTTGTCCGGCCAGGGTGACCTCATCATTGAGCGCAGCTAGCAACTGGGAACTATCGCGCAGGCCGCGAAACCGGTGAATCAAGCTGTGGATTTGAGCGGCGATAAGGCTGGCAGCGACTCCGTGGCCAACAGAGTCAGCAAGCACGATGCGTGCCGCACGGTCGGCCCCGCAGGAGAAGAGAGCGTAGAAATCTCCTCCCACTTTGCTATCCGACGGAACTGCGATCAGGTCTCCCTCGAGACCCACTAACTCCACGTGGCGGTGTGCAAGTTCATTTCCCGCCCACAACTCCACACAGCCGAAGGGGTTCTCCTTTGTTACCTGGCAATCGAGTTCGGTTTCATTTTGCATGGTTTGTGACGCTTTCCCTAACGGGTTGGATGAAGATCCTTGCGCATGCGGATTTCAGTGCCACCGTTCCGGAATTGAACCTCGTCCATGAGCAAATTGATCAGGTAGATCCCTCGCCCGTGTTCGGAGAGAATACTTTGGCCAGCGAGTGGGCTCGGAATCTTCGATGGGTCGAATCCCTCCCCCTGGTCCTTCACGACAATGAGCATTCCGCGTTTTGCATCGCACGCGCAACAGACACGAACCTTCTTGTGTAGATCCTCGTGATTTCCATGAACAATGGCATTTGCCAGTGCTTCGCGGAGAGCCATCTCGACGTCAATTTCTTGTTCTGGGGGAGAGCAACTAGTCTTGAGCGACTGCATCAGCTGATCCACCGCCGGGGAAATGGCTTCAATTGTGCTGGCGACAACTACATCCACGCTCCAAGTGAGGTTTGAGCCCATGAATTCACACGGCCGTAGTTCGAACTCGTTCTGCTGTTTCATTTCTCTCCGTGTGGTTCTCCGACCGTCGGCAGGATACGCGAAGCAACAACGGCTTCCGTCTGACAGGCGATCTTCCCGAACCTCACCGTCCAGCGGTGCCCACGCCCGTCATCGTGATGATGTCGCCGAGTACCTTCCGCGCCTTTTGCCAATCCTTCAAGAACGATGCCAGACCGACATCCGTCAGCGGGTGCTTGAAAAGCTGCTCGAAAACCTTGAACGGCATGGTGCCAATGTGCACGCCCATTCGTGCCGCCGCGACAACATGCAGCGGGCCGCGCAGGCTGGCAGCCAATGCTTGCGTGGGGAACTGATAGGCGCGGTAGATATCCATGATTTCACTGAGCACATGAAGTCCTTCCTGCGCCGTATCGTCCAATCGTCCGAGGAAAGGGCTGACGAAATAGGCTCCTGCTTTCGCCACGAGAAGCGCTTGCGCCGCGGAAAAAACCAACGTTACATTGATCCTGATACCCTCGCCGTGCAGCACGTGGAGAGCGCCCACCCCGGCGGGCGTCATCGGTACCTTCACCACAATGTTCGAGTGCCAGCTCGCCAGTTCACGCCCCTCGCGCAGCATCCCGTCCGTGTCCGTGGATACCACTTCGGCGTTTACGACACCATCCTTCACGATTTCGCAAGCCTTGAGAATCAGCTCACGAAACGGCCGGCCTTCCCTGGCGGCCAGCGTAGGATTCGTCGTGATGCCGTCGAGCAGGCCAAAGTCTGATGCCTGTTGGATTTCGTCCAGGTTGGCGGTGTCGAGAAATATCTTCATGGTTATCTCCTTTAGTACTGACTACTCGGTGGTCATACTTAGCGGCGTGGTGACGACAATCGGCGGGCGCAGGAAGGTGACTGCGAGATTGACGGCGAACAGAAACACCGCGGTGAGTTCCATCAACGCGGAAACCGGCAAGCCGCTCCAAGCCCAACCCGCATAACCCTGGTAGGCTAGGATTTCCGACCCGACTCGAAGCGTGCAGCCGGTCATCAACAGTATCAGCATCCACAGCATGAGCATCGGGCTCCACAACACGCGCATCCCGCAAAACGACGGGAGCACTCTCTGCCCCACACAGAAGACCATCGCTGCGATGAATCCAACCGTCAGAGCGTGCCGGGATGCTCCCCAGATTCCGGCGGCCTCTCCTGCCAGTGACGCCCACACGCTGAGTACCGCGGCGACCAAGAGCCAACCGTAGGCAATCCGGATGAACATCGGGAAACTTTCGTGGACGTTTGTGGTCTTCGCTGGCTTCGTCGCGGGCTCAAAGAAGCGGATCGCCGCAATCGCCGTCGCCGCTCCCCCGAGTAGAAGAATTCCGGCCGCGGTGAAACGGTCGAAGAACCCGGCTACGACACCCAACGTATTCAAGCCGAGCCCTGCCAGGAGTAGGTGCTTCCGCAGAGGTCTCAGCCCCATGAATACTGGAAGCCAACGCGAACTGAAGCCCCAGACCATGGGAACCAGAAAGCCCCAGGTCGAAACAATCAAATAGCGCTGATCGAATTCGTGTGAAAAGGCCGGTGACGCTCCGTTGCGTGCCAGTTGAATCGATGCACCCAGATTGAGCATCAACGATGTCAGCAAGCCCATCGTGGCGGCGATTACTACGAAAATCCAGGGCTCCCACGGCTTCGGCGCTCCGCTCGCCGGCCGGTGACTTGCGACGGCCCTAAAGAAAATGAGGAAGGCAAGGAATTCGAATGCCGCCGAGATAGGCAACAGGACGCGCCAGTGCCAGGGGTAAATATTGGCAAACCAGCGGGAGGTCACACCAACGACCCACAGGGCCAAACACAGCCAGCCCTCCCGGAGTGCAAACGGCTTCAGCTTCCGCAGCTTCGGAATGGAGTAGAAGCCGATTCCCAGGATGAACGTACCGACCCACCCGAACAATTGCGCGTGGCCATGGGCCTGAATCCAGGCCGGAGAAACGGAGTTGACCGCTTGGCGGCTGCTAATCTTGATGAGATTCCACACGCCAAGAAAGGTTCCCGGCAGCAGCACAAAGATCAAGCCGGTGACGATGAAGGTCATCAATAAACGCGAGAGCGACTGCTCCCTCGCTATGGCTCGGTCCATGATCGATTTCGTTTTGTCGTCCAGCCGCACCGGCCGTAAGCCGGGAACCGGGGCAAGATCGGACATCACACTCTCCTTATGCAGCCTGCATCGACCACGAAGCAACCGAGCCACGTTCACCACATGTTCAGCGCCCGGCCGCTCGTCTGGAAACGATGCGGAAAACGTCAAGGGAGAAACTAGGTCCGGCATCCGCCACAAAGACGTAAACACCGGTTCGCCACGCCTTTAGAGTAGTTCGCGGAGATGACCTGCCAATTCATTGTCGCCCAAGCTCCACAGGCGTTTTTCTTTCGGGCAATGAAAGCTTTACTCCGCCACTGTAGGTTGGGGCTTCTCTACGGCAACTACCACCACGTGCTTCAGGGGCGAACCGGAGAACTCATGACTCACTTCAACTACCTTGAACTTACCTCCTTTTAGTTCAATCTTCTCGCCCGTGCGTGGCGTTGTCGCTACCGAGACGCCCTGCAGCCTTACGATCGTACCGCTCGAAGCCGTGACCTCCACGATTCTCAACTCGGCTTCGGGTACCTGATTTGTCGCGACCTTCTCTATCTGTCCAGCCATGTGACTTGGTTCTCCTTTGGATCGCATGGATCTATCCTTTCCAGGTTGCGAAAGCCTTTGAGCCAGCCCACTGGTTCGTGACTCGGGCTGCGACCGGTCGCGTCAGCAACTTGCACTTAACCCGTTCCTGCGATGCTCCACCCTTTCCATCCGAACCTGTTATTGCTGCTGTCCCAGCTGGAAGGTGATTGTCACGATCATTTGGACGGCGATCGGCTGATCGTTCAAATACGTCGGTTCATACTTCCATTTCTTCAACGCATCGAGTGCGGCTTGATACAGGAGGGGCGGTCCGGAGACGACCTTCATCTCTATGACGTTCCCTTGTTCATCCAAAACTGCGTCGATCTGCACCTGACCCTGAATGTGCACTTGCCGCGCGAGTGGCGGATATTCGGGTTGTACTTTTACGATTATTTTCGGCGGTCGTACGTGCCCACCAACGCGTATGGGACCTTTCGGTTTAACGGAGGGAGGCGGGGGAACAGGCCTCGCTGCGGTATTCAGCACTCCACCAATCACTCCGCCGAGCACTCCACCCATTTGCCCACCGGGCACACCGCCTGGCACTCCGCCGGCTACTCCACCAAAACTATCCGGTTCCAGAGGCGCTTCCTTGATCTCCGCAATGTGCTTCGGGATTACGGTCGGTGCCAAGAGTTTCCCCGCATTCATGAGCGTGTGGTGGACAACCTTCGACTTGATCACTGCGCCGGTCGCAGGCGGGGGAGGGGGAGGTGGTGGTGGTGGTGCAACCAGCATTGTCGACGCAAATTGTTTGATGTTGAGAGGGTCTGCAAAATAGAGTCCTGCGAGGATTACTCCGGCGATGACTCCCACGTGCAGCAACACCGCGATTGCGCCACTCAGCGTTCGCGAACCAGTCTTCATGTGGTTTTCTTCGAGAAGAATGGCCTTTGAAAACTCAAATGCCGGTTTGATTTTGCGCTGAACGTCGGGCTTTGGAGCAGGCCTTCCAAGAGGGGCGGTTTCCACTACATGCCCAGGAACACGATTCATTGGCGCGCTGGGTTCATGCCGCTCTGCTACGGATTGTTCTCTCATGGTCCACTCCTTTTGCTCTTCTTGCCCCGAGCAGCTTCTTCGTCGCGAACTGCATGACCGAAAAGACGGCTTCCATGGCGACCGGGCCGGCAGCGGATTGGCACGCTCTGATGGTTTCTCCATGACGGTTGTTATTTTGAACCGCGGGCAACTGATGACAATGGGTCGTTTATACCCTCAAGGGAGACCGCTGTAATGTCCTGAGGTGATGAAGGATTTCGCTAGGTAAGTTCCGCCAACAATCATCCGTTGATTCTTTGTCGGCGGAACTACTGCGCCGGGTGATTGCGGCAAACATCGGAGGCTGATTCAGGTGGTGGTTTGAAAAGAGGCTCGACCGCAGGAATTCAAAACGATTAGAGAAGTCTCCGCTGCATGGCGTGCGTGACTGCCTCTAGGCGGTTGTGGGTGTGGAGTTTCTGATTGATGTGGTGCAAATGGTTGCGCAGGGTTTGCAATGTTATTTTCAGCCTGCGCGCAATCTCCGCCGCGTTTTTGCCTGTCGAAAACATGCGCAAAATCTCTATCTCGTGTTCGGAAAGAGGAGTGATTGGCACTGGATTCAACGCCACTTCTTGTATGTTGGACAGTTGACGCGAAACATCAATCATTTTGTGCAGGAGGACTTCGTTCTTCTTGCCTTCGGTGATGTCGTGTGCGAGATGCACGATGAGACGCCGATGATTCCGAGGGTTTTCAAAAACTAGAATAGAGACACTCACCCAGAGGCGCCGCCCGGAACGGATTTTCACTTGCAAATCAAAATTTGGGATTTCCAGGTGCTTTTCAGCGCGATGACAGATGCTGCAATTCTCACCACACATCTCGTTGCCCAAAGGCCCCAGCCCTTGCAAGACACTTCCGCAAGTCTTGTTGATAGCTTCTTTGGCCGTATAGCCGAACAATTTTTCTGCGGCCTTATTCCACGAACAGATCTCACCCTGATCGGTGACCGCGAAAGCGGCGTCAGACGTTCCCTCCAGCAGATTGAATAGCTCAATTTCCAACATCGTCGAGCTCCTATGACGGTTGTCTTCATTGGCGGTACAAACGGATTATTGAGCCAAGAGACCGTTCGAATCATTCTAGCACTGGTGTTATCAGACCAAGACGATATCGGATGCGGCGCTCAGTCCGCGAAGGCTACGGACAAGAATTGCAGCGGCGGGTCCGGTTGGAAGGGTTTTTTCTATGACGACCTACCAGAGTCGACTCAGGGGCCGTGAAGAAGTTGCCGAAGGCACAATGGCCTTCCATCTGGAAAAGCCCGCGGGCTTCCAGTTCAAGGCGGGGCAATATGTCGACATATCGCTGATCAATCCACCCGAGACGGATTCGCAGGGCATCGTCAGGAGTTTCTCCATTGCGAGCGCACCCTACGAGAATGAACTCCTCGTTGTAACTCGAATGCGCAACAGTGCCTTCAAGCGGGTCCTGTCAGTCCTTCCGCTCGGAACCGAGGTGAAGCTCGAGGGCCCGATGGGCTCTTTCACCCTCCACAAGAACCGCGTGAAGGCCGCGGTCTTCCTGGCCGGCGGAATTGGCATTACACCTTTTCTATCGATGATCCGCCAGGCTGCCGAGGAAAAATTCCCTCAGCTGCTTTATCTCTTCTATTCCAACCGGCGCCCCAAGGACGCCGCATTTCTCAAGGATTTGGAGGTTCTCTCCCAACTGAATGGGAATTGCGCTTTCATTCCTTCAATGAGCGAAATGGATAAATCTAAGCTGGACTGGCAGGGAGAGCGCGGCTTTATCAACCGCGAAATGCTGTTGCGGCACATGGACGGCCTAAAGGGACCGATCTATTACGTCGCGGGACCTCCCGCCATGGTTGCGGCAATGCGAGAAATGCTCACAAATGCAGGGGTCGAGGAAGACGATATCCGTACGGAGGAATTCGGTGGGTATTGATTGCGGCTTGTGGCGGAGAAGTTCGGTTTTACTGCCGCCACCGTCGTGGAACCAGGCTTTGGTCTTACCGACAAGGTGATTCCAGCCTCATAAAGATCGGAGAGCAAAAATGTCAGTCAAGATCGGGATCAACGGGTTCGGTCGAATCGGTCGGAACATTTTTCGAGCCTCGCTCGGAGATTCTTCCATTGAAATAGTGGCGGTGAACGACGTCACCGATCCTAAAACCCTGGCGCATCTTCTGAAATACGACTCGATTCTAGGAAACCTGCCGAACACTGTAGCGGCGGGTGTGGACTCGATTTATGTCGATAATAAGTCGACCAAGGTTTTCAAAATGAGCGATCCAGCCGAGATTGACTGGTCATCGGTCGGCGCGCAGATCGTGATTGAAGCCACGGGGCATTTCACCAAAGGCGCGGGTGCGCGCACGCACCTCCGAGGCACCGTGAAAAAGGTCATCATTTCGGCGCCATCGAGTGAACCTGACCTAACGGTTGTGCTGGGAGTCAATGACAAGGCATACGATCCGGTGAAGCACAATGTGATTTCGAACGCCTCGTGTACCACAAACTGTTTGGCTCCCGTCGCCAAGGTTCTACAGCACAACTTCGGAATCGTCAGCGGCATGATGACGACTGTCCACTCTTATACGAACGACCAGCGGCTGCTTGATCTTCCGCACAAGGACTTGCGGCGGGGCCGTGCCGCGGCGCTTTCCATCATTCCGACGTCTACAGGGGCAGCCAAGGCCCTGCATCTGGTGATTCCCGAGTTGGAGGGCAGGCTTTACGGCTACTCGCTGCGGGTGCCAACGCCCGACGTCAGCATCGTGGACCTGACGGTGATGACGGAGAGGCCGACGACGGCGGAAAGTGTCAACGCTGCTTTCCGCAAGGCAGCCGAAGGTCCTATGAAAGGCATACTGGCCCTAAGTGAAGAGGAACTCGTCTCGATCGACTTCCGCGGGAATCCGAATTCCGCGATCGTAGATGTTGCATATTCGCATGTAGTCAGAACGAACTGCGTTAAGGTCGTGGCATGGTACGACAATGAGTGGGGTTTTTCGTGTCGTTGCCGCGACTTGGTACACCTTCTGGCTAAGAACCTTTGACGCGCAGCGCCTTCCAAGGACGTAACTCCCCTCGCGCAGATGGAGGAGTTCCGTTGGTCGGGAGAATTTCTATGACTTTCGCATCAGCAGATATTTTGGGCCGTCATCTTAGGCCGCTTTGCTCACGGGACAACCATGCAATGAAGTACGAATCCAGCGGCTCCTCGTCAAACAATGCCGGGAACCAAGCGGCGTACCATTGCGGCTTCATGGGTTGCAGTGTTCGATACAATTTGGTCGACGGATACTACATGCTCATCGGAATGCCCGACCACGCGAACCCTGTCGACGAGCCTGGTGTAAATACTAGGACGTGTCCCAGACACGGTTGCTGGTTGTACCGGCGCGAGAATGTTACTGCCAAACCGGGTGCTCTTTGGTGTTGTGGCGTCGAAGGCTGCGACTACCGTTACCAGGCCAACACAAAGGGCGATTGGGTAAGAACCTGATAACGATGGGCAAAAGCGGACGCGACCGCGTTCGAGAGGGCAGCCGGAAGTAGCGTGGCAGAACCGTTGGCTGGGCCCGCAGAGCTGGCGACCTCCGCATTTTCAATCCTCTAGATATCAATTCGTTCAAACCGTTGATTCCGTACTCTATTTTCTAATTGTCGTGATTCAACCGCGCCGCCTAAAAGAGATGTTGTGGCTAGTGGATGCGCGGCAGAGTTGAAGAAAAGAAGTGCGGAGAAAAACTATGAAAGAAACGACGCTGTTTTATCCTGGGGGTGAGGCGACGCATTCTTCAAACACGGCGCTTCGACATGGCAGGAATGAAGGTCGAAAAGCCCTGATGCTCGCCACCGACATTGGTGCTTCCCAATGTATCGGTGAAGCACTCGACCGATGCGGGTTTGAGCCAGTGTTGCTCTCCACGGTTGCCGAATTGCGATCCTGGATTCGAAAATCGGACATCTCGGTACTGGTTTGCGAAGAAGTTCTTCGTGACGGCAATTACAAGGAAGTTCTACGAGTTTCTTGTGGTGTGGGAGGCCACATTCCGGTGGTGGTCTTCTCGCGGCTCGGAGAGTGGGATCACTATCTGGAAGCAATACGACTGGGTGCATTTGATTGTCTGCGCTATCCGTTCCGCACCGGCGAACTGCGATGGGTCGTCAACCGAGCGTTGCAGGAGCGAGGTATGAGCTGTCCTGGTGAAAACCGAACGACGCGTGGTTGAACGGGAAAGGAGAAATAGTATGAGTGTCGTAGGAGTAGAAGTTCTGCTTGTGGGCCCGAGGGCGAGGGGCTCCTCGCAACTGCTGCAGTGGCTGGGCAGCCGCGAATGTGAGTGTCACTTCGCGACCACCTGCAAAGAAGCTTGCGCTCTACTATCCCGCTCCGGCTACGATCTTGTACTCAGTGAGTACGACCTACCCGATCGGGCGGCGTATCCTCTCCTGGAGAAGCTCATCGGATCGACTACGACTTTATTCCTTTCCGCGATCGTGGAAAACGGCTTCCTGTGGGTTCCCGCGCTCCTACGTGGTAGGAGGTGGCTCGAGTCACACATGCTGCGACCGGGTGAGTTGCGCGAAGCGCTGAGTGATGTCCTGAAAGAAGTGAGACGCGACAAAGTGGAGAGCGAAGAGACGGCCTACGCGGTCACTCTTGGTGACGAGGTGGCGCTGGTGACAGTTGCACCAGCACCAGGCGACGCTCGCAAATCGGACGAGTTTTGACGCGACATCTTCTCAAGCTCGATCGCGACTCGCAAACGTGCTCGTTGAGCCATGACAAATGTTCTTTTGGAAGTACAAACGGACCATTGTCACCAGGACAGCTTGGTCTCAGGATGCGAATCGAAATGGAGAACGAGATAGCTCTAGCAGTTCGAGGCCTGTTAGCCACAGGCGACTGCAGATTACGAAAGCACCGTGCAACGTTCATTGATCGAGACTGTAGGTGATTTAACGGATGATCCACTCCGGCCTTCATCACCTCAATCGGTCCTGTTCATTCGAACGGATGTTTGAGGGAGTTTAGCGATATGAGGCGGATTCTTTGTTTTCTTTCAAGGGCACTGGTCTTGTTCGTTTGCGCGCTTCCGACACAGCTCAAGGCGGAAGTCCCTATGCGTGTGGCTACTCAAAGCAGTCTCCCACCTCTGCTCCACGAAGTCGGAATCGATCAGAAACTGAACAACCAAATTCCGTTGGATCTAATGTTTCGGGATGAGGCCGGAAACGATGTGAGGCTCGGACAATATTTCGGACAGAGGCCGGTCCTTCTGGTGCTCGCTTATTACGATTGTCCGATGCTTTGCACGATTGTGCTGAACGGCGTGCTGCACAGCGTAAAAGAACTGAAATACAACATCGGCCGAGAGTTTGAAATCGTCACCGTCAGCTTCGATCCCACCGAGAAACCTTCCCTTGCTGCCGCAAAAAAGGCAATTTATGTCGGTCTCTACAATCGACCGAACGCTAGCGCAGGCTGGCATTTTCTGACCGGTGATGAGCCTTCGATTCGTGAACTGACACAGGCCGTAGGCTTCCGATACAACTACGATCCGCAAACCAAACAATACTTTCACGCCACGGGAATTATGGCGCTGACCCCGGGAGGCCGTCTCGCAAGATATTTCTACGGAATTCAATACCCAAGCGGGAATCTGCGTCTTGGATTGGTCGAGGCGTCAGAGGGAAAGATCGGATCGCCGGTGGATCAGGTTCTCTTGTACTGCTCGCAGTACGACCCCGCAACCGGGAAGTATAGCGTGATCGTTTCCCACGTGCTCAAAATCGCTGCCGCAGCAACCGTTCTCTCGCTGGCTGGCCTGATCTTTGCAATGTCTCGCGTTCGCAAGCGCGCGGCGGCCTGAACCGCAAGTCCTGGGCAGCTTTTCCGGAAGAGTGAGGAGTAGTGCAGAAAAATCATGCCGCTTGAGCCCTCCAGCAACTTCACGCAGGCCTCCAGTTGGGCAAACGACTGGGAAACGCTTTTTTATTTCGAAGTGGGGATTTTCATTTTTTTCAGCGTCTTGATTTTCAGCCTAATCCTGTATTTTGCGATCAAATACCGTCGTCGCCCAGGGAATGAAGCGGCCCCACCAACCAAGGATCATCTTCCCCTTGAGGTCACCTGGACCGTAGTTCCTGCGGCCATCTGCGTTGTGATGTTCGTGTGGGGCGCCTCGCTTTTCATTCGCAACGGGCTTCCGCCGGCTGGAGCGACTGAAATCTTCGTGGTGGGAAAGCAATGGATGTGGAAGATCCAGTATCCGGATGGAAGGCGTGACATTAACGAACTCCACGTACCCGTGGGCGTTCCGATAAAACTTACGATGGCTTCCGAGGATGTGATCCACGATTTCGCGATTCCCGCCTTCCGGATCAAGAAGGATGTTGTGCCCGGCCACTACACGACACTTTGGTTTACGGCGACGAAGACGGGAACGTATCACCTGTATTGCGATCAGTACTGCGGAACCTCGCACTCGGCCATGGTCGGCTGGGTCATCGTCATGGAACCGGCACAGTATGCGCAATGGCTGAGCGGAGGTGGTGGCGGAGGCGGCGGCGGAAAATCGTTGGCCGCGGCAGGAGCGGATCTGTACAAGCAGTACGCGTGCAGCACCTGCCACGACACAGGGCGGGGGCCGTCATTCGTCGGTGTGTACGGTTCGACCGTCAAACTGACCAGCGGCCAGACCGTGAAGGCCGACGATGCTTACATTCGCGAATCCATACTGAACCCCTCGGCGAAGATTGTGGCTGGCTATACGCCGATCATGCCGACGTTCCAGGGACAGTTGAGCGAAGAACAAATTCTGCAGCTCACCGCCCACATCAAGTCACTTGCAAAATCCGACGCCGACGGACGAAAGGTGGCGAAACCATGAGTCAAGCAGTGCAAGAAGTCGGCGTTTTGCCGCGGGTCCATTATCTCAACGCCAGTTACGGATGGAAAACCTGGCTTTTCACCACGGATCACAAAAGGATCGCCTGGCTGTACCTCGCTGCGATTACCTTCTTTTTCTTCGTCGGCGGCGCGGCAGCAACTCTTATGCGCTTGAACCTGATCGAACCGCAGGGCTCTCTCATCGAACCGTCCACGTACAACAGGATGTTCACTCTGCATGGCCTGGTGATGATCTTCTTTTTTCTGGCGCCTTCGATACCCGCAGTACTCGGCAACTTTCTTATTCCTTTGATGATTGGCGCGAAAGACGTCGCCTTTCCGAAACTGAATCTGCTCAGCTGGTACATCTTCATGGCCGGGGGGACGGTCTTCCTGTATTCCGTCATCGCCGGCGGCGGCGTGGACACCGGCTGGACGTTTTACACTCCGCTCAGTTCGACCTACGCCAACTCGAACGTAATGTCCGCGGCGATGGGAGTCTTCATCTCCGGATTTTCCTCGATTCTGACGGGCCTTAATTTCATCGTAACAATCCACACGATGCGGGCTCCCGGGCTGACGTGGTTTCGTCTGCCGCTTTTCCTGTGGTCCATGTATGCGACTAGCATCATCTTCATTCTTGCCATGCCGGTCATTGCCATCACGATGGTCCTGCTGATGCTTGAGCGGTTCCTTCATTTTGGTTTCTTTGACCCCGCCTTGGGCGGGGATCCCATTCTCTTCCAGCACTTATTCTGGTTCTTCGGACATCCGGAGGTATACGTACTTGTGCTGCCCGCGATGGGGGTCATCAGCGAACTCATCGCGACGTTTTCGAGAAAGCGAATCTTCGGCTACAGCTTTGTCGCCTTCTCGAGCGTGGCGATCGCGGCGCTTTCCTTCCTCGTCTGGGGACACCACATGTTCGTCAGTGGCGAGTCTCTTTACTCTGGTCTGGTTTTCTCATTCTTCAGTTTCGCCGTGGCGATTCCCTCCGCGATCAAGGTATTCAACTGGACGGCCACTCTATATAAAGGATCGATTTCGTTTGAGGCCCCCATGCTCTATGCGCTGGGCTTCATCGGTCTTTTTACGATGGGAGGATTGACCGGCCTCTTTCTCGCCACCCTGGCCATCGACGTACACGTCCACGACACTTACTTCATCGTCGCTCATTTTCATTTCATCATGGTAGGCGGCGCGGTAATGGGATACCTCGGCGGCATCCATTATTGGTGGCCTAAGATGACGGGCCGGATGTACTCGGACCGATGGGCCAGGATCGCAGCGGTGCTGGTATTTGTCGGGTTCATCCTTACCTTTGGCCCACAATTCATTCTGGGTTATCTCGGGATGCCCAGACGGTACGCGGTCTACCCACCCGAGTTCCAAACATTGAATGTGCTGTCGTCGGCCGGAGCATCGATTCTGGCCGTCGGTTATGTCATTCCCCTCATCTATTTGATCTGGTCAGCCCGATACGGTCCGGTGGTTGGCCCCAATCCGTGGGGAGCCAAGGGACTCGAGTGGACGACTGCTTCGCCGCCCCCCACTGAGAATTTCGAAGTG
>Ga0209156_10000158_pt1 | contig 54709 bp, 50 predicted proteins | sample GraSoiAngelo_124_FD_185881 | JGI IMG/M metagenome (GOLD analysis project Ga0209156, IMG submission 185881) | Grasslands soil microbial communities from the Angelo Coastal Reserve, California, USA - 14_0927_05_20cm (SPAdes) (version 2) | ecosystem: Environmental > Terrestrial > Soil > Grasslands... | reverse complement strand
GTCGCGGTCGTGCTGTGGCGACCCGATCGGCCCTCCCGCCCCGCTTCCATGAGCGAGTTCGGCTTCGTCGTCGTCGCGCCCCGTGCCACGACCGTGTCGCTCGTCGGCGACTTCAACGACTGGGACGGCGCCCGCACGCCCATGCAGCGCGTCCGCAAAGACGAGTCCGTATGGACCGCCGTCATTCCCCTGACCCCGGGACGGTATCGCTACGCGTTCCTGGTGGACGGCGTCAGGTGGCTGGCCGATCCCGCGGCTCCCGCCGCGCGCGACGACGAGTACGGCGCGCCGAGCTCCGTCGTGACCGTGGGGGGCTCTTGACGCTGTTGGTCGCGGCGACCCTCGTCGCGCTCCAGGTCGCCCAGGGGCCCGATCCACGACTCGAGCGTCTCGACTCGATCAGCCGGCCGATCGTGACGGCGCTGGTCGATTCGGCGCGCGCGGCGGCCCTGCCCACCGAGCCACTGGTGCAGCGCGCCCTCGAAGGCGCGACCAAGCGGGCCAGTGCCGACCGCATCGTCGCCGCCGTGCGCCGGCTGGCCCTCGATCTGGGCCACGCGCGCGACGCGCTCGGCCCCACGACCTCGCCACCCGAGCTCGGGGCCGCGGCCGCGGCGCTGCGCGCCGGGGCGCCCCCGGTGATCTTGACCGAGCTGCGGCGCATCCGGCGGGAGTCCCTCACGGTGCCGCTGGCCGTGCTCACGGACCTGGTCGCGAGCGGCGTCCCGGTCGACAGCGCCGCGGCCGCGGTACTCTCCCTCGCCGCGAAATCGAGAGACACGGATCTGGTCGAGTTCCGCCGCGCGGTGGAGCGCGACATCGCGCTTGGTGCGCCACCCGCGTCCGCGACCGCGGCCGCGGTCGCCGCCGCAGCCGTCCAGGTGAACGCGGGGGCCCGCCAGCAGCGCCCCGGTCGTCCCTGATACGTGCGGCCGCCCATGGCCGCGAGGCATGCGTGGGCCGCGTCGGTCGCCGCGGCGTGGTCGCTCTTGGGCGCCCGTGCCCCGGCGGCCCAGGCGACCGGTACCGTCGACGTCGGCGTGTCGTCCGTGCGCTACGACGGCTTCCTCCCATCGGCCGCTGCGTCCGTCTCCCCCGCCGTGCGTTGGGAGCAACCGACGGGCACCCTCACCGCGCGCGGCACATACCTGCGGTTCGAGAGCGGCCACCGGAGTCTGCAGGGCCTCGTCGCCGGCTCGTTGCTCATACGACCCCCCGTGCGTCGTTGGCGCGGAGAGATCGGCGCCTCGTTGGGCGCGAGCCGCTATCTCGACTTCGCGAGCTTCTGGCACGCCACCGCCGACGCGCGGCTGCATATCCTGGGAGCGGATCGCGGCGTCTGGATCGGAGGCACGGGCGGACGCACCTCATACGGCAGCGCGGCGCGCCCCGTGGCGGTCGCGGGCATTGGAGCATGGGCCCGACGCTCCCGAGTGATGCTGGCCGCGTCGGCGACCCGCTCGTTCGTGGGCGACACGGCCTACAGCGATTTCGTGACGACCGCTCAGACACGTCGCGGGGCGCTCGCACTCGACGCGTCCGTGGGAGCCCGGTTCGCGAGCCGGGGGGGCGGGCGCGGTGTGTTCGGCGAGGCGAGCGCGACGCTCGCGCTCGGCGAGCGAACGGCGCTGTTCGTCGCCGGGGGCCGTTACCCCACCGACCCGGTCAGTGGCAGCGTCGCCGGTCGCTACGTGAGCGGCGGCGTGCGGCTGCGCGTTCCGAGCCCGGCTCGGCTCGTGTCGCACCATTCCGTGCCGCCCGCGTCGCCACCGGGGACGGCGGACGGCGGAGATCCCGTCACGGGCGTGCGGCTCGAGGTGCTGCCGCGGCCCGACGGCGCCGTCCGGCTCGTGCTGTACACCGCCGACACGGCGGCGGACGTGGAGCTCGCGGGCGACTTTACCGACTGGCAACCGCGGCCGTTGCGCCGCATCGGGAACGGAGTGTGGGAGACCGTGCTGCCCATTCCGAGCGGCATGCACCGGCTCAACGTGCGGATCGACAGGGGCCCGTGGATCGTCCCGGTGGGCCTGACTCGTGCGGCCGACGACTTCGGCGACGAAGTCGGGATCGTCGCCGTGCCGTAACGGCTCAGAGATCCGTCGGATGGTCCAGAAACGTCCAGGGGAGGTCGAACTCGGCGCAGAGCCGCTCGGCCAGGGCCTTCACGCCGAACGTTTCCGTGGCGTAGTGCCCCGCGTAGAAGACGTTCAGGCCCAGCTCCTCGGCGTCGAAGAACGTGTGGTGCGACCCTTCACCGGTGACGTAGGTGTCGAGGCCCAAGGCGGCGGCCTGCCCGATCATCGAGCCCGCCGCTCCCGTCACGATACCCACGCGCCGCACGCGCTCCGGCCCGAACCCCATGAGACGAGTGCGCCCGCCCACGACATCTCCGAGACGCTGCGCCAGGGCCGCGCGTGGGACGTCGACCTCTCCCCACACGCCGATCCGCATGCCGTACTCCTCCCCGAACTCCCCCCGCCGGGCGACGCCGAGTTGGTGCGCCAGCACCGCGTTGTTGCCGACCTCGGGATGCACGTCGAGCGGGAGGTGCGCGCTGTACAGCGCAATATTGTGCTCGATGAGTCCCGCAACTCGTCGATACGCGCGCCCTGTGAGGGGCTCGAGCCCGCCCCAGAAGAGACCGTGATGCACGAGCAGCAAGTCCGCCCCCTGCTGCGCCGCCATTTGCACCGTGGCTGCGCACAGGTCCACGGCGGCCGCAATCCGGCTGATCGTTCCTCCGTTCACGACCTGGAGCCCGTTGAGCGCGTTGGGGGCGTCCGCCACCTCGCTGATCCGGAGGTAGCGGTCGAGATACGACACCAGCAAGGCCAGATCGATCGCGCGCATCAAGCGAGCCGGTATGGAGACATATCTCACCAGATTATCGACAGTGACGTGAGATTCTCACGTCACTATTGCAACTAAGATGTTTGCTCACAACGACATACAAAATCCACATGCGAAGGGTGCGGAGTGTGGATATCCCTGCAGGGGGGACTAGTACGACCGTCCCGCGCTGACTTTCTCGCCGGCTTCCTCTTCGAGCGCCGCTTCGCCCATACGCACGACGCCGTTGATCTCACCACCTTCCTGCACCAACAGCCGCTTGGCCGCCACGTCGCCATGCACGACGCTGGTGGACTGGATCTCGATGCGCTCTTCGGCCCGGATGCTGCCGCGTACTTCCCCGCCGATGATCGCCTCGCGTGAGATGACGTCCCCTTCGACCTCACCCCCCTTCCCTACCAGCACCTGCCGGCCGGCGCGCACTGTACCCACGACGGTGCCCTCGATCTTGACGACGCCGTCGGCGGTGATGTCCCCGACGACGCGCATCCCGGTGCCGATGATCGAGAGTCCGGCTTCGGCCTCGGGCGCCCCCGGCCCCTTCTCGGTGAACATCGCCATGTCAATTCTCCTGTTTGACGACCGTGAGGGGATCGAGTGATTTCCCCTCGCGGCGGATTTCGAAGTGGAGGTGGGGCGCCGTGGATCGCCCCGAGTTGCCGGACAGCGCGATCACTTGTCCCGCCTGCGCCGAATCGCCTTCGCGCACCAGGATGCGCGAGGCGTGACCGTACATCGTTTCATAGCCCGCCGCGTGGCGCAAGAGGACGAACTGCCCGTAGGCGGGGTCGGTGCCAGCCGCCTCGACGACCCCGCCGCCCGCCGCCCGCACCGGCGTGCCCGGAGGCACAGCGATGTCGATGCCGGGGTGAGACTCGGCGGGATCGCCCGGCCGCACCTGGCCCCGCGTGACGAAGCCCGGGATATCGAGCGGCCAGTGCGTCGGCTCCGACGTCCCGCTCTCGTAGCGCAGCGGCGCCGAGGGCGGTCGCGCCCGCACCGCGGTGCTGCGCATCAGGTCCGGGCGGGCGACGGCGCCCTTGTCGGGGGGCGCCTTCACGCCGAGCATGGAGCGGAGCTCCTGGTAATTCGACTCGGCGCGGTTCAGGGCCCCGGCGAGCTGTTGCACGCGGCTGTTCTCTGCTTCGAGGCGCGCGACTTCCCGCTCCAGCCCGGGCACGCGGGCCGCCGCGCGACCGATCGGCCCCGCGAACGCGAAGAACAACACGATCAGCAATCCGATCACCAGCGCGCTCCACTTTGCCGCCTCGAAGGCCCAGAGGGGCAGACGGTATTGACGGGAGGCGAGCTCCCCGTCGGTGTGGACGACGACGGTGACGCGGCGATCCTTGTGCCTCATCCGTTGAACGGCGCACCCAGGATCAGCTCGAGCAGGCGCGCGAGATCGTCGTTGGAGTAGAAGTTGACGTGCAGCTGGCCTTTTCCCTTGGCGCGGAGCGTCACGCGGACGTCGGTGCCGAGCCGGCGCCGCAGCGCGTCTTCGATGCGACGCACCTCGGGCGCCTGGCCCTGCCCTTTCTTCAGTCGGGGGCGTCTGACCGGCGCCCGCCCGCCGCGCACCCGGTCCTCGACATCCCGCACCGACAGCCCGCCATCCACCGCTTCCTTCGCGAGTGACGTCGCGAGGCGCGCATCGTCGAGGGCAAGCAGTGCGCGGGCGTGACCGACCGATAACCCGCCGTCGTGCAGCAGTGCGAGCACCGCCGCCGGGAGCTTGAGGAGCCGGAGGGCATTCGCGACGGTCGAGCGGTCGCGTCCCACCGCGTCCGCCACGTCCTGCTGCGTCAGGCTGAACTCGGCGATGAGTCGTTCGTAACCGCGCGCTTCGTCCACGGGGGAGAGGTCGTCGCGCTGCAGGTTCTCGACCAACGCGAGCGTCAGCACGGTGCGGTCGTCCACCTCGCGCTTCACGGCGGGAATCTTCTCCCACCCGAGCGCCTGGCAGGCGCGCAACCGGCGCTCACCGGCGATCAGCTCGAACCCGCCGTTGCCCCCGCCCCCGCCCCCACCGGGCGCCTGTCGTACCACGACGGGCTGCAGCAGACCGGCTTTGCGGATCGACGCCGTCAGCTCGTCGAGCGCCGCGGGGTCGACGTCGCGGCGCGGTTGGTACGGGTTGGGGCGGATGTCGGCGATGGCCAGCTCGACGAGACTGCCCTCGCGCTCCGCCTCCTCGCGCGTCGGTCCCAGCAGGGCTTCGAGGCCTCGGCCGAGACGACGGCGGCTGGTGATGGTTTCCGTCATGCGGTGACCTCCGGCTGCGGTTCGGGAGCGGGCGGGGCAGGGGAGGCGGCGGAGGCGGACGAGGCCGCCAACCCGCCGCGTTCGACGCGCCGGATCAGCTCCTGTGCCACCGCTAGGTAGCTCTTGGCGCCGACCGACTGCACGTCATACAAGAGGATGGGTTTTCCGAAGCTCGGTGCCTCGGCCAGACGCACGTTGCGGGGAATCGTGATCCCGAACATCTGAGATCCGAAGTACTCCTTCGCTTCGTCCGCGACCTGCTTAGAGAGGTTGAGCCGGGCGTCGTACATGGTCAAGAGTGCCCCGTCGATCGCCAGGGCGGCGTTGAAGTTTCGTTGCACCAGCTTGATGGTATTGAGGAGCTGCGACAGACCCTCGAGCGCGTAGTACTCGCACTGGATCGGGATGAGCACGCTGTCCGCCGCCGTGAGCATGTTGAGCGTCAGGAGACCGAGGGACGGCGGGCAGTCGATGACCACGTACTGGTACTGATCGCGCACGTCGCGCAGGGCGCGGCGCATTACCGTCTCGCGTCCCTGCTTGTTGACCAGCTCGACCTCGGCGCCGACCAGGTCCTGGGTCGCCGCCACCACGTCGAGGTACGGGAAATGGACGTGCGTGAAGCGCGCGTCGGTGAGGGCGCGGCCGTCGAGCAGCGCGTCGTACAACGAGTGTCTGATGCGGTCGCGCTCGATGCCCACGCCGCTCGTCGAGTTGGCCTGCGGATCGGCGTCGACTAAGAGCGTCTTGCGCTCCGCGGTGGCGAGCGAGGCGGCGAGATTCACGGCGGTGGTTGTTTTTCCAACGCCGCCTTTTTGATTGGCGATCGCGATGACGCGTGACATCTCTATAACATATTGAAAATAAATGCGTTATATGACTGTACCGCTGGAATGGTCCCAATATATGGAGTGGGTGGAGTGGCGTAAAGGCCGAGTTTCACGTGAAATCGACCGCACGTTTCACGTGAAACAACCACTCTGACGCTTGGACTACGCCACGCGCCGACGCCAGCGCGCCGTCTCAACCACGAGATTGTGCAGGTCACTCGGCGAAACGCCGGGAATGCGCGCCGCCTGCGCCAGCGACGTCGGGCGGATCCGGTCCAGCTTCTGTCGCGCCTCGGTCGCCAGACTCTTGAGCTCGAGATAGGGAAGGTCCAGGGGCAGCGCGAATGCGGCCAGCTCGGCCAGCCGCGCCGCGGCTTCCTTCTCACGCGCGAGATAGCCGTCGTACTTGAGGTCGATCTCGGCGCTGGCGACGGCGTCTACCTCGGCGGTCACGGTCACGCCCGCCGCCGCGAGCAGCGCGCGCAGCGACACACCGGGCCGGCGCGCGACGCTCGCGACGCGCTCGGGCTCTGCCAGCGTCGTGCCCGTGGCGAGGAGCGCAGGCGCCGCCGCCGCCGGCGCGATGGTCGTGGCGCGGGCGACGGCGACGACGCTGTCTTCTTCCGCCCGCCGCCGTTCCGCGGTGTGGAGCTCCGCCGCGGTCAACAGACCGAGCCGCTCGGCCAGGGGCGCGAGCCGACGCAGCGCATTGTCCTGGCGCAGCAACAGCCGGAACTCGGAGCGCGAGGTGAACAACCGGTACGGCTCGTCGACGCCGCGAGTCACCAGATCGTCCACCAGGACGCCGATGTACGCGGCGTCACGCGCCAACAGCACGGGCTCCTGGCCGCGCAGCCGACGCACCGCATTGATTCCCGCCACCACACCCTGGCCGGCGGCCTCCTCGTACCCAGTCGTACCATTGATCTGCCCAGCGAAAAACAGCTGCTCCACCGCCTTCGTCTCGAGCCAGGGGGTGAGCTGAGTGGGCGGATAATAGTCGTACTCGATGGCGTAGCCCGGGCGGGTCATGTGCGCCCGCTCGAGCCCCGGCACGGCCCGGAGAAATTCGCGCTGCACCGGCACGGGCAGGGAAGTGGACAACCCGTTCACGTACAACTCATGCGTATCGAGACCCTCGGGCTCGAGGAACACCTGGTGCCGCTTGGCATCGGGGAACTTGACGATCTTGTCCTCGACCGACGGGCAGTAACGCGGCCCGCGGCCGCTGATGGCGCCCCCGTACAAGGCCGACTCCCGCAGGTGAGCGCGGATGATCGCCTTCACTTCCTCGCCCGCCCATGTGATCCAGCATGGCAGTTGGCGCGGCAACACCGCGCGTTCGTAAAAGGAGAAGCGGTATTCGTCCCCGTCGCCGTCTTGGCGCTCGACCTTGGACCAGTCGACGCTCCGGCCGTCGACGCGCGGCGGCGTCCCGGTCTTGAAGCGCAACGCTGTAAGTCCAAGTGATTCAATGTGTTCCGCGATAGCCACTGCGGGCTGGTCGCCCGCTCGACCAGCGGGGATCTGCGTGTCGGTGCCGAGGTGAATGCGTCCTCGCAGGAAGGTCCCGGCCGTCAACACCACGGCGCGCGCGCCAATGCTGCGCCCGTCGGCGGTGCGCACTCCCGACGCCCGCGCGCCGTCCAACAGCAGTCCACTGACCATCCCCTGGACGAGCTCGAGCGTCGGAAAGCCTTCGAGCAACACGCGCACGGCGCGGCGGTACAGCGTGCGATCACACTGGGCGCGCGGGGCCCACACGGCCGGTCCCTTGGAGCGATTGAGCATCCGGAACTGAATGGTCGCGCGATCGGTGGCCCGCCCCATGATGCCGCCGAGCGCGTCGATCTCCCGCGCCACGGTACCCTTCGCGATTCCGCCGATGGCGGGATTGCAGGACATCTGGCCGATGGTGTCGAGGTTGGAGGTGAGCAGGAGCGTCTTGGCGCCGAGGCGGGCGGACATGACGGCAGCCTCGCAGCCGGCGTGGCCGGCGCCCACCACGATCACGTCGTAGTCAAGAGACATGCGTCAATAATAGACGCCTAGACGCCCAGACGCCTAGCGGGTTCTAGCGACCAGGTGGGAGGGATTTCGCTGCGCTCGCGCTGATCTTCCGGAGCAGCCCGAAAAGCGTCTTGCCAGTCTCCGTCGCGACGGCTTCCAACCGTCCGAACTCGGCCGGCTCGAGGTAACCGAGCTCTCGAGCGAGCCCGAGCGCAGTTTCGACCTCGGCGAGCGACGCATTGGCCGTATCAAGGAAACGACGGTACTCCCTCGTTCCGCGCCGCGCGCTGCCTTCGGCGATGTTCAGTACGACGCCGTACGCCGCTCTGCGGAGCTGATCCGCAAGACTGTTCTGCTCGTAGTCCGGGAATCGAAGCGCGGCTTTCGCGCACTCGACGGCGAGGCGTTGGGCGTGTTGCCACGCCTTGAGGGTTCGATAGGGAGCCACGGAAACAACCTACGACACCTCAGAGGGAGTTACCGCACCGAAACCACGCGGGTCGAAGCTTTCCTATGCCTCTCGCTGTACGCTCACCGCCGCTAGGCGTCTGGGCGTCTGGACGTCTGCCTCACCGTCTCGCCGTCTATCCGTCTGTTTTTAGGCCGTTCTGATCCAACGCACCAGCTCTTTCACGTTCGGCCGCTTGCCTGTCATCAAGATGCCCACCCTATAGATCCGGGCCGCGACCCACGTGACCCCCCCGATCGCCGCCAGCAGGATCGCCAACGAGAGCGCCAGCTCCGACGCCGGCAGGTTGCCGGCGGCCCATCGGACCGGCATGGCGACGGGTGAGCTGAACGGGATGAGCGAGAGCGTCACGGCCAGGGTCGAGCCCGGGTCGTTCAGCATCGCGAACATGCTGATGAACGACAGCACGAGCATCCACGCCACCGGCTGCTGCGCCTGGCGCGCCTCCTGCTCGGTGGACGACATGGCGCCGACCGCCGCGAACATGGCGGAGTACAGAAAGAAACCGCCCAGGAAATACGCCATGAAGACGGCGAACGTCGCGCCCGTCACGTGCGGCACCTGAAACAGCTCGTCCGCCCCTCCCCCATCGCCCCCCGCGAGGGGCGCCCGGCGCGCCAGCAGCAGGCGGCCCGCCACTCCCCAAATGAGGAACTGGAAAATCGACACCGCCCCGACCCCGAGCACCTTGCCGAGCAGCAACTGGAAGGGCCGCAGCGACGATACCAGCACCTCCACAATGCGGGTCGTCTTCTCCTCGAGCACCGAGCTCATGACGTTGATGCCGTACAAGAGGATCGCCGTGTAGAGGATGATCCCCATGAAGTAGGCGAGGGAGAAGGACTGCGCGGCGGTCTCCCCGCACGTCGTGCCACGCGAGATCTTGCACGTCTCGAGACGCAGCGGGATGCTCGCGCGGGCCACGAGTCGGGGATCCACGCCGACCCGCTGGAGCCGGACCACCGTCAGGGCCTCGCCGACGGGGCGCTGCAGAGCTCCCTTGCCCGCAAAGACGTTGGAGCCGCGGTACTCCACTTTGCCCGAGTCGAGCGCGGCGTCCGTGACGATCAAAAACCCGTCAAGGTGCTTGGCCCGGACCTGCGCGGTCAGGGAGTCCACGACGCCGACGGCCGCGGGCACGCGGATCGCCCAGTCCCCACTCCGCCCGAGCTGCTCGGCTATACGGGCACCCAGCTGCGTCGTCGTGCCGTCGACGATCGCGATCCGCTTCAGTCCGCCGCCGCGCCCCAGCTGTCCGGAGAGGAAGAAGACGGCGCCGAACAGGACGGGGCCGAGCAGCGCTCCGATCCAGAACCACCGGGTCCGTACCCGCTCCACGAATTCGCGCCGTACGATCGCCCAGATCTTACGCATCGGGGCGCACGCCGGCCTGTACCGCCTCCGGGCCTACCAGGTCGATGAAAATTTTCAGCAGCGAAGGCTCGCGCAGTTCGAAGCGCGCCAGCCGCGCGCCCGACCCGACCAGGTCGCGCAGCACGCGCTGGGGGTCGGCCCCGGGGGCGAGCTCGACTTCGGCGTACTGACCGTAGTCATCGACCTTTTTCACGAGCGATGCGTCGGCAAAGACCTGCGCCGCCGCCCCGACGCTGCCGTCGAACCCGACCACGAGATGGTGTCCGCCCCGGGTCCGCTTGATGTCGCCGAGCGGGCCGTCCACCAGCTTGCGGCCGCGCGCGATGATACACACATGCTCGCACAGCTTTTCGGCCTGTTCCATGATGTGGGTCGAGAACAGGATGGTGGCACCGCGGGCGCGCAGCTCGAGGACCGTGTCCTTCATCACCTGGGCGTTGACCGGATCGAGGCCGGCGAACGCCTCGTCCAGTATCACGAGCGCCGGCTCGTGCAGGATGGTGGAGATGAACTGCACCTTCTGCTGCATCCCCTTCGACAGCTCGTCGATGCGGCGCAGGCGCCATTGCGCCAGGCCGAGCCGCTCGAGCCATTCGCCGGCGCGGTGGCGCGCGCGCCGCCGCTCCATCCCCTTCATCTCGCCGAGGAACACCAGCACGTCGAGCACGCGCATCTTGCGGTACAAGCCGCGCTCCTCGGGGAGGTAGCCGATCCGCTCGGCGTGCATCCGGCCCCCGGCCGCCCCGCCGAACAGGCGCACTGAGCCGGCATCGGGCTGGAGGATGTCCATGATCATGCGGATGGTGGTCGTCTTGCCGGCCCCGTTGGGACCGAGCAGCCCGTAGATCACCCCTGGGGGCACGGCGAGCGACAGGTCGTCGACGGCGGTGTGGCCCGCAAACGCTTTGCGGACCCGGTCGAGCACCAGGATCGGTTTCGGGGAGGAGGCGGGGGCAGGGGACGTCATGGGTGCGAGGCTAATGTAGCCTCGTCAACCCTTGAGCGCGTCCGTCAACGCATTCCAGGGGAGGAGTGCGCACTTGATGCGGACGGGAAACTTGGAGACCCCGGCGAGCGCGCGCAGGTCGCCCAGCGTCTTGTCCTGCGCGGCAGCCTGGTCGCCGCGCATCATGGCGCTCATCCGGTCGGCCAGCGCCAAAGCCTGAGGGATCGACCTGTCCTTGAGGAGCTGCGTCATCATCGACGCGGCCGCCTGGCTGATCGAGCAGCCCCGGCCGATGAAACGCGCCTCCCGGATAACCTCGCCGTCCACCCGAAGCTGCAGATCGATCTCGTCGCCGCACAGCGGGTTGTTGAGCGATACCGAATGCGTCGCGTCGTCGAGGGCACCCTTGTTGCGCGGGCGCCGGTAGTGATCGAGGATCAGCTCCTGGTAGAGGGCGCTGAGCTGCGGATCAGGCGGGGACGTATCCAAACAGGGCTCCCGCCTTCACGAGCGCACCGGCGAGCGCGTCGACCTCGTCCAATCCGTTGTAGAGATAGAACGAGGCGCGCGCCGTGGCGGGGACGTTGAGTCTTCGCATCAGCGGCTGGGCGCAGTGGTGCCCGGCGCGGATGCAGATGCCGTCCTGGTCGAGGATGGTCGCGATGTCGTGCGGGTGGATGTCGCCGTAGGTGAACGAGACGACGCCCGCCCGGTGGTCGCGCGGGCCGTACACCGTGACGCCTTCGATCTGCGTGAGGCGCTCGATCGCGGCGGCGGCGAGCGCCTGCTCGTGCTCCGCGATCCGCTCGAGGCCCACTCGCTCCAGGTAGGCGACCGCCGCCGCCAGCCCCACCGCCCCTTCCACGTTCGGGGTGCCGGCTTCGAACTTGTGGGGAATGTTGTTGTAGGTCGAGCGGTCGTCCCACACGCGGGAGATCATTTCTCCGCCGCCGTGATAGGGCGGCATCGCATCGAGCAGCTCGGGTTTCGCCACCAGCGCGCCCGAGCCCATGGGCCCGAGCATCTTGTGACCCGAGAGGGCGTAGAAGTCGCAGTCGAGCCCCTGTACGTCGACCCGCAGGTGCGGCGTCGACTGTGCCCCGTCGACCACCACGACCGCGCCCACCGCGTGCGCCAGCCGGGCGAGCTGCGCCGCGGGGTTGACCGTGCCGAGGGCGTTCGAGACATACGGGAACGCGACGATCTTGGGTCGCGGCTCGAGCGCGCGCCCGTAGTCGGACAGGTCGATCCGTCCGTCCTCGCTGATCTCCACCATGCGCAGGGTGGCGCCCTTTTCCTGACACAGGATCTGCCACGGCACGAGGTTCGAATGGTGGTCCATGGCGGTGACGACCACGGTGTCACCCGCGCGAACATGGGCACGGCCGTAGGCGCCCGCGACCAGGTTGATCGCCTCGGTGGTGCCGCGCGTGAACACCACACCCTCCGGCGCCCAAGCGTTGACGAAGCCGGCCAGCTGCGCGCGCGCCGCCTCGTACGCCTCGGTGGCGCGGATCGCCAGGCCGTACGCCCCGCGGTGCACGTTGGCGTTGGTGGTCCGGTAGTACTCGGCGATGGCGTCGAGCACGGCCTGCGGCTTCTGGGTCGTCGCCGCATTGTCGAGATAGACGAGCGGGTGACCGTTCTCCCGCTGCGCCAGCAGCGGAAAATCGCCCCGGAGGCGGGCGGCGTCGAGCATCACCCGAGCCGCTCCCGCACCAGCCGGTCGAGCTCCTCCCGCACCGCCGGTTGCCGCATGCGGTCCAGGATCTCGGCGCCGAATCCGTAGGTGAGGATGCCGCGGGCCGCCTCGGCGGACAGCCCGCGGCTACGGAGATAGTACAGCTGGGTCTGGTCGATCGGCCCCACCGTGGAGCCGTGGGTGCACTTCACGTCGTCGGCGTAGATCTCGAGCTGCGGTTGGCTGTCGGCGCGCGCTTCGGTCGAGAGCAGCAGGTTGTTGTTGGTCTGCTTCGAGTCGGTGCGCTGCGCCCCCGGCCGCACGATGATGCGCCCGTTGAACACGCCGTGCGCCCGCTCCGCGAGCACACCATTGAAGTACTCGTGGCTGGCACAGTGCGGCTGGGCGTGGTCGATCACCGTGTGGTGGTCGGCATGCTGCGCATCGCTCAACAAGTACAGCCCGTTGAGAATGAGCTCAGCGCCAGTGCCGGCCAGGACGGAGGTGATGTCGTGGCGGGCCAGGGCCGCGCCCAACGTCACGACGTGCACTCCCAGAGTGGTGTCGCGTTCCTGTCGCGAATGTGTCGTTGCGACTTGGAGGCCGCGCGGGCCCTCTCGCTGCACCCGGTACAACTCGGCCCGCGCGCCTTCGCCCACCACGATCTCGGTGACCGCGTTGCTCCAGTACACAGCGTCTCCGAGGCCGGCGTACGTCTCCACCACCGCGGCCTCCGCGCCCCGCTCGATCACGATGAGGCTGCGGGGATGTGACACGGTCGGGCCGTCGGTGCCGGACGCGCCGCTCGACAGGAACAGCAACTCGAGCGGCTGCTCGAGCGCGACGCCGGCGGGCACGTGCACGAACGCGCCGTCCGCGAGGAACGCCGTGTTGAGCGCCGCAAAGGCGCTGTCGCGCCAGCGAGCGTGGCGCGCGAGGTGCTCACGCGCGAGGTCGCCGCTTGGACCGTTCCTGATCGCCGACGCCAGGCTGCCAACCTGTACGCCGCCCGGCTGGCCAGCGGGCGACGATAACTCCGGCGCGTACCGGCCATCGACCAGAACGACGCGCGGGCCGGCTCCGATGAGTAACGACCTGATCTCGGAAAGCCCGGGATGCGGGATGGGGGAGGCGAGATGCGAAAACCGCGTGTCCACGATGGGCGCGACGCTGGTGAAGCGCCACTCCTCCTGCTTCGTGGTGGGGAAGCCCAGCTCGGCGAACCGCGCGATCGCACCTTCGCGGATCTGCTTGAGCCATGGGGGCGCGCCGGCGGCGCCGTTCCCCGCGAACGACTTGTAATCGGCGACGTAGCGGTCTGCGACGTTCACGCCACCGCCGCTTCCGTGCGGAGCCAGTCGTACCCCTTCTCTTCCAGCTCGAGCGCCAGGTCTTTCCCGCCCGACTTGACGATCCGGCCCGACGCCAGCACGTGCACGACGTCGGGCTCGATGTGCGTGAGAATCCGGTAGTAGTGAGTTACGAGCACCGTCGCGTTGTCGGGCCGGCGCAGCTTGTCGACCGTCTGCGCCACCGTCTTCAACGCGTCGATGTCGAGGCCCGAATCGGTTTCGTCGAGGATCGCGAGCTTGGGATTGAGCACCGCGAGCTGCAGGATCTCGTTGCGCTTCTTCTCGCCGCCCGAAAAGCCGTCGTTCACGGGCCGGGTCAAGTAGCTCGAGTCCCAGCCGATCGCCGTGAGCTTCTCTTCGAGCGCGTCCATGAATTCCACGGGCCCGAGCTCTTCGACGCCTTTGTGCTTACGGATCGCGTTCACGGCCGCGCGCAGGAAATACGCGTTGGTGATGCCCCGGATCGCGACCGGATACTGGAACGCCAGAAACACGCCCTCGCGCGCCCGCTCCTCCGGGGCCATGGCGAGCAGGTCCTTCCCCTCGTACAGCACCTGTCCGCCGGTGACCGTGTACGCCGGATGGCCGGCGAGCACTTGGGCCAGCGTGCTCTTTCCCGAGCCGTTCGGCCCCATGATCGCGTGCACCTCGCCGGTCCGCACCGTGAGGTCGACGCCTTTGAGGATCTCCGTCCCCTCCACGGTCGCGTGGAGATGCTTGATCTCGAGCAGCACCTTCCCCGCTTCCCGTTTCCCCTTTCCCGTCATCCCACGCTCCCCTCGAGGCTGATCCCGAGCAGCCGCTGCGCTTCGACCGCGAACTCCATCGGGAGCTCCTTGAAGACTTCCTTGCAGAAACCGTTCACGATCATCGACACGGCGTCTTCGGCGGAGAGGCCCCGCTGCTTGGCGTAGAAAATCTGGTCCTCGCCGATCTTGGACGTCGAGGCCTCGTGCTCCATGATGGCGCTGCTGTTGCGCACGTCGATGTAGGGAAACGTGTGCGCGCCGCACCGGTCTCCGATCAGCATCGAGTCGCACTGCGAGTAGTTGCGGGCCTGCTCCGCGCCCTTGAGGATCTTCACGAGCCCGCGGTAGGTGTTCTGGCCGCGGCCCGCCGAGATCCCCTTCGACACGATGGTCGAGCGGGTGTTCTTGCCCATGTGGATCATCTTGGTGCCCGTGTCCGCCTGCTGCCGGTGGTTGGTCACCGCCACCGAATAGAACTCGCCGATCGAATCGTCGCCCTGCAGGATGCAGCCGGGATACTTCCAGGTGATCGCGGAGCCGGTCTCCACCTGAGTCCACGATATCTTGGAGCCCCGGCCGCGGCAGGCGCCGCGCTTGGTCACGAAGTTGTAGATCCCGCCCCGCCCCTCTTCGTCGCCGGGGTACCAGTTCTGAATCGTGGAATACTTGATCGTCGCGTGGTCGAGCGCCACCAGCTCCACCACGGCCGCGTGCAGCTGGTTCTGGTCCCGCACCGGTGCGGAGCAGCCCTCCAGGTAGCTCACGTGGCTCCCCTCGTCCGCGACGATCAGCGTGCGCTCGAACTGGCCGGTCGACTCGGCATTGATCCGGAAGTAGGTGGACAACTCCATGGGGCAGCGCACCCCCTTCGGCACGTACACGAACGAGCCGTCCGTGAACACCGCCGAATTGAGCGCCGCGAAGAAGTTGTCGTTGTACGGGACCACGGAGCCCACGTACTGCTGCACCAGCTCGGGATACTCCCGGATCGCTTCCGAGATCGCGCAGAAGATCACGCCGTGCTTCTTCAGCTCCTCGCGGAACGTGGTCGCGACGGACACCGAATCGAACACCGCGTCCACCGCGACGCCGGCGAGTCGCTTCCGCTCCTCGAGCGGAATGCCGAGCTTCTCGAATGTCTCGAGCAGCTTGGGATCCACCTGATCGAGGCTTTCGAGCTTGGGTCGCTGCTTGGGGGCGGCGTAATAACTGATGGCCTGATAGTCGACCGGGCCGTACTGCACGTTGGCCCAGTGTGGCTCCGGCAGCTTCAGCCAGTTGCGATACGCCTTGAGCCGCCACTCGAGCATCCAGGCCGGCTCGCCTTTCTTCTGCGAGATCAGCCGGATAACCTCCTCGCTCAAGCCGGGGGGGACGGTCTCCGACTCGATATCCGTGACGAAGCCGTACTTGTAGGGCTGGAGGACCTGGGCTTCGATTCCACTACTCATAGACACTCCCGAAGTCCTTTGCGCGTCGCAAGTTGCAGACAGCTACCGGAGCGACTGGAATCCTACAGGAATTACTCGGGATTGTCAACCAAAGGCGATGGTCGAGTTGCACCTGGGCGACAAATCGCCAAATTGGCGCTCCCATGGCCGTCCGGCGCATTCGCCTGTTGGGCGATCCGATCCTGCGGGTCCGCTGCGAGCGGGTCCAGAACGCCAAGTCCGCCGCGACCCGGTTGGTCGCGGATGACCTGCGGGACACGCTGCGGGTGGCCAAGGAGAAGTACAAGATGGGCCGGGCCTTGGCCGCGCCCCAAATCGGCGCGCCGGTGCGGATCGTGTTCGTGGCCGTGGACAAGCAGCGCTGGACGATGATCAACCCGGAGATCGCGGATGTCGGGCCGGACGACTTCCTGGTGTGGGACGACTGTTTTTCGTTCCCCAATCTCTACGTGCGGGTCAGCCGCGCTTACCAGCTCACGGTGAGCTACACCGACCTGAAGGGCAAGCCGCGCACGCTGCCGGTGCAGGGTCCGATGGCGGAGCTGCTGCAGCACGAGATCGACCACCTGGACGGCATCCTGGCGCTCGATCGCCCCAGCGGGGTGGACCCGTTCGCCTTGCGCTCGGAGTGGGAGAAGCTGCACGAGCCCGGCGACCGGTACGGCCCCCCCACGCCGCGGGAGGTGTAACCGACCCGGCCGGCTGGTTAGATTGTCGAACGACAGGGGTGCCCGCGGAGTAGCAGCGGGCTGAGATCACACCCTTTGAACCTGATCCGGTTCGCACCGGCGAAGGGAGCTCCGTATGACCTGCCTCACTCAGATGCACTTCGCCCGCCAGGGCTCGCTCACTCCCCAGATGCAGCGCGTCGCGGAACGGGAAGGGCTTCCCGTAGAGCTGATCCGCGACGAAGTCGCCCGTGGGCGGTTGATCATTCCGGCGAACGTGAACCACCTCGCCAAGCGGCTCGATCCCATGGCGATCGGCAAGGTGGCGCGCGTGAAGATCAACGCCAACATCGGCAACTCGGCAGTCGAGTCGAACATCGACCAGGAGCTCGAGAAGCTGCACCACGCGGTCCATTACGGCGCCGACACGGTGATGGATCTCTCGACGGGCGGCGACATCGACGCGATCCGCCAGGCGATCCTCGACGCGTCGCCGGTCCCGATCGGGACGGTGCCGATTTACCAGGCCGTGACCGACGTGAAGCAGGTCGAGGACCTCACCGCCGACGACCTGCTCGACATGGTGGAGCACCAGGCGCAACAGGGCGTGGACTACGTGACTGTGCACTGCGGCATCCTGCGAGAATACGTGGGGCTCGCCCTCGGCCGGGTGACGGGAATCGTGTCGCGCGGGGGGTCGCTGCACGCCTACTGGATGATGCACCACAACCGGCAGAACCCGTTTTACACCCACTTCGACCGCATCCTCGAGATCGCCCGCAAGTACGACGTGTCGCTGTCCCTCGGCGACGCTTTGCGCCCTGGGTCCGTCGCGGACGCGAACGACCGCGCCCAGTTCGCCGAGCTCGAGACGCTGGGGGAGCTCACCACGCGCGCGTGGCAGCAGGACGTCCAGGTGATGATCGAGGGCCCCGGCCATATCCCGATGCACTTGATCGAGGAGAACGTCCGCAAAGAGAAGGCGATCTGCCACGAAGCCCCGTTCTACACCCTGGGGCCGCTCGTGACCGACATCGCCCCTGGCTACGATCACATCACGTCGGCGATCGGCGCGGCGATGATCGGGTGGTACGGCGCGGACATGCTGTGTTACGTGACCCGCAAGGAGCACCTCGGCCTGCCCAACGCCGAGGAAGTGCGGGAGGGCGTGATTGCCTACAAGATCGCCGCCCACGCCGCCGACATCGCGCGCGGCCGGCCGGGGGCGCGCGATCGGGATGACGCCCTGTCACGGGCTCGGTACGCGTTCGACTGGAACGAGCAGTTCCGGCTGTCGCTCGATCCCGCGCGGGCGCGCGAGCTGCACGATGAAGCGCTGCCCGCCGAGTACTTCAAGAGCGCCGAGTTCTGCGCGATGTGCGGGCCGAAGTTCTGCTCGATGCACGTCACGCGCGAGATCGAGCGGAAGCTCGGGACGAGGGACGCGGTGCCGGCGGACTAGGGTGGGGGTGGCTGGCAGCTCAGGGACCGCGCTTGACGAAGAACTCGTAGGGCGCGGTAGTGAGTTCGTCGCCAAACGTGCCGCTCCCCCGCACGCGGATGAGGAAACCTCCCCCCGCTGGAACGGCAAAGGAGCCGACAGGGTTGAACGCCTGACCGAAGAACTGCGCGCCCGTCCCAATCAGGGTATTGCCCGTCGCGGGATCGATGACTTCCAATGTCAGGCCGTGGAACTGTTCACCGACGGGGGGAGCCGTCAGGCGGATGTACGCCGTGAGCGTCTCACCCGGCACTGCGGTCGCGGTGAACTCGTCGATATCACCGGCCGGGTAGATCGCTTCGCCACGAACGGTATCGCCCACCGTGTACGCCGCGGGCACGCTTTCCGGAGCGCGGTTGATGGGAATCACGCGGAACGAGTATGGCCCAACGAATCCATACACGCCCCCGCAGGTGGCGTCGTAGCAGAACCGAAAAAAGCCGTCGGGTTGATACACGGCGATACCGACCTCTCCGCTCGCCGGCACGCGGAAGGGACCCGTAAGGTGGTCGCCGTAGAGGACCGTCACCAAGCTGTCACCTGTCATACGATCGAAGATGCGCAGGTACGGATACAGGAAATCCGTCCGGGTCGAGTGGACGATGACGCCCAGGTCCTGGCCGGGTGTGGCGCTCACCGTGTATTCATCCCAGTCTCCGGGGCTATCGATGGCTTCCGTCGTCACGGAATCCCCCGGCACGAGTGCGCTGCCCACGCGCTCAGGGGCGGCGCCCAGCGGCTCCACGGCGAAGCGGTAGGGGCCGCGCTCGGCGAGTTCGTCCGACCAGCCCGCCCCGCTCACGTCGATTTCGTACCAGCCCGTGGCGGGCAGATCGACACGCAGCGTCTGGTGGTCCCCAAGCGCCGCCGCCGACGTCCCGCTGAACACAATCGAATAGCCGGTCGGACCGGTGATGAAGGCCTGGAACCCCCCGCCTGACGGGGCGGCCAGTCCCTGAAGCGCGATGTTGACGTGCTGGCCCTTCAATCCGTGGAAGTGAAATTGGTCGATATCGCCGGGGGGATCGATCGCCTCGCCACTGACCGTGTCGCCGATCGCGAAGGTGTCGCGGACCATCTCCGGCCCGAAGCTGAACCGATAGAACCAGAGGCGATAGGGGCCGTATACTGCGCGCAGCTGATAGCGCGGGATGTCGATCTGCACGATGTAATCGCCCGGCGCCAGGTGAAGGCGGCCACTGGCCACTCGAACCCCGGATGCATATACGGACATTTCGGCAATCTTTTGACGAGTGTGGGCGTCGAGGAGCCGCACAAGAGCCCAGGCGCCCTGGTCGATCTGTCCGTCGAATTCGAACACGAGATTTGCGCCGCTCGTGTCGGGAACGGTGACGCGGAACTCGTCTGCATCCCCAGGCACCTCCATGGCCTCGTTGCCCACGCTGTCACCGAAGGCGAACGTAGCAGGTGCCGTCTCGGGGGCACGATTGATCCGGTGGAGAAACAGGCGATATGGGCCCCGGTCGGATGCATTCCGCGACTGCGCTCCACTGACCCGCAGCCGGTACGTTCCGCTGCCGGCAAGCGTGAACCGGTCCGTAAACTGTCGCAGCAGGCTCGTGTCCGAGCCCACGCTCTCCACCGCTGCGAGTACCGTGTCGCGGCTATCGAGCACCTCGAGTCGCAGGGTAGACTCTGAGGATCCATTCAAGGCCTGGAGAAAGGCATTGTATTCTTCCCCCGCTGTCCCGCTGAAGCTGTACTCGTCGGCGTCCCCGGGAACACCGATCTCTTCGCCAGAAACGGTGTCTCCCGCCGCGATCGTCGGAGGCACGTGCTCGGGGCGGTTGTCGACCGCATAGAGATACAGACGATAGGCTCCGGTATCCGCAATCTGATGGGAACCCGTGCCGGTCACCCGGACTAGATACGTTCCGGCCCGCGTAATCCGGAAACGCCCGGTGGCCCGCCCGAAGAGCGCCGTGTCGGACGGGTCGGCGGTAGCAATTGCGAAGGGAGGACCGCCTTGCGGGGCGACCTCGATTTGGAAAGCGCGTGACGCTTGCACGAAGGCATTGAACTCGTCGCCGACATTCGCGCTAAACGTGAACTCATCCACGTCCCCTTCCCGGTCGATGTGTTCGCCGGTGAGCTCCACATTGCGGGGGATGGGGGCGGGCCGGTGCTCAGGCGCCCGATCGATGAGGTAGGACCAGAACCGGTAGGGGCCCCGGTAGCGCGGGTACACGTTGCTCGTGACCGACCAGACGGAAAACAGGTAGTCGTGCGAAGCGGGGAGACGCAAGCGGCCCGTGGTCAACGTCGGCGTTCCGGCATCGCCGAACACGTAGCCGAGCAACGTGGGCGTCACCGTGTCCACGACGGTGAGACTCACCGAACCGGACCCCTGCGGACCCAGCGTTTCCATCACGAGCACCACGTCTTGCCCGGCAGTTCCGTGAGCGAAGAATCTGTCCCCGTCGACGCTCGGATCGATCGTTTCGCCGCTCACGGTGTCGCCGATCGCGAACCGGGCCGGCACGTTTTCCGGCGCGGTGTTGATCGCGTACACCTTGAACCGGAAGCGCGCGCTGGCGCCCCGCGGCAGTGTGCTCACTCTCAGCTGATAGACCGCCCCCGTCGGCGTCCCGAAGTTGTCCGTCGGGTTGTCCTCGAGCCGCGCGCCACCTTGACTCGCGCTGACGCTCGCGACGGGCGCGTGGTGTACGGAATCGACCACAACGAGGACGACGCTTCCCTGGAGGGCTTCGAGAAACACGGCGTACACGCCGTTCGCTCGGGCCGCGAACGTGTACTGGCGAGCCGAGTCGCCGGTCACTTCCTGCTCGATGACCTGCCCTATCGGGACCCGCTCCCCCTCCCCACGGGGCTCGAAGGGCGAGTCGCAGCCGATAGCCACCCCGAGACCCAAAGCGGCCGCGAGCACAATGCTAGGGAAAGGGAGCAACGGCCGTATCGGGGGACGCACGGGTTCAGTGTGAAAGCAAGACCCGTGCGCGGGCGCAACACCCATCCAACCAGCCCCACAATGGGCACTGGTCCTTCGGCGAAGTGTGGCGACTATGCAACAACTCGTGTCACCACGCGATCCCGTAATCCTCCCCGTGGTTCGAGGAGCCGCCCCAGAACGAGCCGTGCTTCCAGTCGAAGAAGATGGCGTTGATGGGGCCCGACGTGCGCTCCTGGAACTCGAGCCGGTAGCCCATGTCGCGCAGGTCACGGCGCACCCAGGGCGGCGTGTCGGACCGCAGGGTGAGCCGGCCGGGCTGGGACTCGTGCTCACCGAACGAGTTCCGCATCTGGTAGCTCGTGATGTTCGCGGCCTCGACCGCCTCCTGCACCGTCATCCCGAACTCGACCATGTCGAGAAAGCACTGCAGCAGGTTCTGGTCCTGGGTGTCGCCCCCCTGCACCGCAGACGCCAGGAACGGCTTCCCGTCCTTGAGCGCGAGGCCCGGCGTCAGCGTGACCCGCGGGCGCTTGCCCGGCGCGATCACATTGAATGGATTGTCGAGCGAATCGACGACGAACTGTTGTGCCCGTTGGCTCACGCCGATGCCGGTGTGGCCCGCGATGACGGCCGGAATCCACCCTCCTGACGGCGTGACCGACACGACCCATCCTGAAGTGTCCGCGGCCTCGATGGACGTGGTGCCGCGAGTGAACGCTTCGTCGAACGCCGCCAGCGCGGCGCCCTCCAGCTGCCGCTGCTCCGTCTGGCTCCCGCCACCCGATGTCGTTGGAGGGCGCGCCGACGGGGGCCAGCTGCGCAGCAGGTCCAGATACGGATTCGTCTCTCCCTGGAAGGGATAGGGGTCCCCCGGCTTGATGCCGGGATCGTTGCGGTCCGGATTGATCAGCCGTGCCCGCTGCCGCGCGTAGTCCTTCGAGAGCAGGCCCCGGATCGGCTCCTCCGGCGCGAACGCGGGGTCGCCGTAGTAGAAGTCGCGGTCCGCGAACGCGAGGCTCATTGCCTGGTACACCGTGTGGATGTAACGCGCGCTGTTGTAGCCCATCGCCTTGAGATCGACGGTCTCGAGGATATTCAGCGCCTCGAGCATCGCGGGACCTTGTGACCAGGGTTGCAGCTTGTAGACGTCGATGCCGCGATAGGTCGTCATGACGGGCTCTTCGATCTTCACCTTCCAGCCCGCCAGGTCCGACAGCGTGATGAGTCCTCCTTCCTCTCGTAATCCACGAACGAACTCCTGCGCGATGTCGCCCCTGTAGAATCGGTCGTAGGCGGCCATGATCGCGTCGCGCCGGCTCTTTCCCTGGCGCAACGCCTGCTGCTCGGCGTCGACCAGCTTCCGCAGCGTGGCGGCGAGGTCCGCCTGCTTGAAGATCTCACCCGCCTCGGGCGCTTCGCGGGCCTCCCCGGCATGCGGCAGCATCACGGCACTCGAGTAGCGCCAGCGCTTGAGCCACGCTTTGCTCCGCTCGATCGAGTTGGCCGTCTCTTCTTCGATGGGGTAGCCGTCGGCCATCCGGATCGCCGGCTCGAGTACCTCGCGCAGACTCAGTTTCCCGTACTCGGCGAGCATCGTCATGAGGCCGCCGGGCGTGCCGGGCGTGATGGCGGCGAGCGGGCCGTACTCGGGCGGGAAGCGCATGCCCTTGGAGCGGTAGAAGGCCGGCGTCGCGCCGGTGGGTGCGACGCCGAGGGCGTTGATCGCGATGACCTTCTTGGTGTGCGGGTTGTAGATCAGCGCCTGGGTTTCGCCGCCCCACGAGAGCACATCCCACATCGTCGTGACGGCGGCGAGCATGGCGCACGCCGCGTCGATGGGATTGCCGCCCTTCTGGAACGTCATGGCGCCGGCGGTGGCGGCGAGCGGCTTGCCGGTGATCGCGACCCAGTGTCGACCGTGCAGCGGAGGCTTTTGAGTGCGCTGGCCCGCGAGCCTGACCGGCAAGAGAAGGAGAACGAGCGCCAGGAAACGAACGGTCATGACGTGCTCCGACCGAGAGCGAATCGGGGAACATATCGTGCCCTGCTGCGGCCCGCCATCGTGTCTAGCTGTCCGCGATCGCGAATGCCCGCACCGGAAAGCTCCCCATCCCCCGCACCTTCACGGGCACGGCGAAGAACCGAAATCCGGCGTCGGGCAGGTCCCCCAACCCGCACAGGTGCTCCACGATCGGGATACCGGCGCCGAGCAGCAGCGTGTGAGCGGGCCGCGCGCCGTCGCTCGCGTCGTCGATGTTGAGCGAGTCGATGCCGACCAGGGCGGCGCCGGCGGCGACGAGATGCTCCGCGGCCGCACGCGTCAGGAAGGGATGGCCGGTGCCGTACCGCTCGGTGCGCCAGTGCACGTCCCAGCCCGTGTGGACGAGCACGGCCTTGCCGTTCACGTCTCGCCCGCGGAAGACGCCCGAGTCGAGCGCCCGACCGTCGCGCTCCGTGGCCCGGACGACGACGCCCTCCAGATCGGCGACCGCGGCGAGTGGAAAATCGGCGACGTCCTTCCCGTGTTCGTAGCGATGGGACGGCGCGTCGATGTAGGTCCCGGTGTTGGCGACGAGCTCGATCTTGCCGATCTGAAATGTCGTGCCGGGGGCATAGCGCGTACTGGACGCCGCGCGCGACAGCCAGTCGCCGATCACGGGCGCCGGGAGCCCGGGGTAGGTCACCATGGCGTGCTCGATCGTGTGGCTCAGGTCGATCAAGCGGCCCTGTGACCGCGTCACGAGGGGGGCGGCGGCGTCCGCCGCGCGGGGTCCTGCCGGTAGAACCGCTTCAGCTGCTCGTACAGCTCCGGATGCTCCCGCTCCAACTGCACAGGCTTCTCGAAGAAGGTTTCGGTCGCGACCGCGAAGAACTCCGCCTTGTTGCTTGCTCCGTAGGGGTCGAGCGCGGAGGGTCGGTCCGCCGCCGCGTCCTGCCGCAGGCGTTCGAACTCGTCCGACAGCACGCGGCCCCAGGCACGGAGCGCGCCGCCGGAGAGCACCGGCGCGCCGTCGGCGCTGCCGTCTTCATCATCGAGCTGGTGCGCGAACTCGTGCAGCACGACGTTCACGCCGTCCCCCGGATCGCGCGCGCTGTTGAGCGTGTCGTCCCACGAGATCACCACCACGCCATCGCCCCACGACTCGCCCAAGAGCGGAGCCGGAGGCTGCACGATGCCGCCGGCCGTCGGGGGGCTGGCGAACTTCGGAACGAAGGCGTGGGGATAGACGAGCACCGTGCGCAGCGTCGGATAGCAGGGACCCTCCAGATGCAGCAACAGCAGGCACGCCCCGGCCGCGATCGTGACCTTCATCTCTTCGGTGAGCGTCAGGCCGCCGCATCCCTCGAAGTGCTTGTCCGCGAGAAACACCCGCACGAGCCGCAGCAGGCGCTCCCGCTCCTCCGACGTCAAGCGGCGCGCGACGGGGACGTTCCGCTCCACGATCCTGTCCCATGCGTCCGGCACCGGGTCGCTCGACAACGGGGGCGCACTCACACGGATGCGGGGCACCAGCCAGGAGAGCACGACGTATGCCGCGGCGAGCAAGGCCGCCGCCGCCAGTAGCACCTCGACGAGGTCGATCATCGGATTGCCGGGTGCGCCGCCGGCAGCACGCGGCCGAGCGCCTTGAGGAGCTGCCCGTCCGGCGAGCCGCCGTCAGGCGCCTCGGCCAGGACCACGCTGAACCGGCGGCGCAGCAGTGGGTCCCGCATCGCCTGCGCCGCAAACTGGATGGTGAGGGGGATGAACCACGGGGCCTGACGGGCCCCGGTGCCGGCGCGCGCCACCGCGGCGTACTGCTCGAACAAGGCGAGCAAGAAGCCGCCTTTCGAAGGAAACTGCCGGTAGATGGCCCCCTTGGTGAACCCCGCCGCCTGGGCAACCTCGTCGAGCGTGGCGAGCTCGATGCCATGCTCCGCGAACACACTGAGACCGGCCTGCAGCAGCAGCGCGCGGGTTTCGGCCTTGCGCCGCTGTCGTACGATACCCATGGGAATCAATGATACCGATAAGAATCCGTATTGGCAAACGATCGCTTGAATCGACCGATAAGATACCCGTGAGTATCGATCCCAGCCTTAGAACCCGTTTCTGATTGCGTCAGGCGATTCGACTCCCAAAGATTGGGCCCTCGGCCACCACCCTGTCCCGAGGAGGCAAGCCCGTGACCGACCCAGCCGCCGGGAATCCCGCCGACCGGAGCCTGCAGTTCGATCGCGTCGAGCGCGCAGACCAGGCTCCCGGTCTGACGTGCTCGATCTGCCAGCAGCCGATTGCCGGCTCGTACTACGAGATCAACGCCAAGGTCACGTGCCTTCGCTGCCGCGGCCAGATCCTGGCGACGTGGAATCGTGGCTCCCCCGCCCGGCGTTTCGCCAAAGCGTTGGGATTGGGCGCCGCGGCCGCGGCGCTCGGCGCCGGCGTCTACTTCGGCATCGAAGCACTGACTGGCTACGAATTTGGCCTCGTCGCGGTGGTGGTCGGCCTGCTCGTGGGAACGGCGGTCCGCAAGGGGTCGAGCGGCCGGGGTGGGTGGCGCTACCAGCTGCTGGCGATGTTCCTCACCTACAGCGCGGTCGTGGCGACGGACTCGACGCTCATCGCGCGCGAGCTGCGGAAGGAAATCCAAGCGCGCGCGGACTCCGGCAGCGTGGCGCCCGACTCGAGCGGCCGTCGTGCCGGCTCCCCCGCCGCGACACGGGCCGCCGGCACCACGGCAGCGACGACCGGCCACGCGCGGCCGGGACCGCTCGCCCTGCTCCTCGGGGTTGTCGTCCTTCTCGCGCTCGCGTACGCCGCCCCCGTCATGATCGGTATCAGCAGCCCGCTTCACCTGCTCATCGCCGGGTTTGCGTTGTACGAGGCCTGGAAGCTGAACCGGGGCGTCGCGCTGAGGGTGACGGGACCGTATCAGGCTTCACGGACGGCGTCCGGCTGATCCTCCCGCTGTGAGCGACGCTCCTCGGGGGACCCCGGCGATGTGCCCCCAATGCGGCACGGACGTGGCGCCGGCACTGCTCGCGTGCCCGTCCTGCCACCGCCTCGTCCATGCGGACGAACTCAAGCGCCTGGCCGCCGCGGCAGAGCGCGCCACCCAGTCCGGCGACCGGAGCTCGGCGCTGGCCGCCTGGCGCGACGCGCTCGACCTGCTGCCCGGAGACTCGACCCAGCATCAGGTGGTGTCCGCCCGCATCCTCGAGCTGAGTCGCGCCATCGATCGGGAGCCGCGGCTCGCCAAGCCGACCTCGCGCGTAGGCAAGAGCGCCGCGGGACTGGGCGCGCTTGGCGCGCTGCTGCTCAAGTTCAAGTTCGCCCTCATCTTTCTCCTCACGAAGGCCAAGCTGCTCCTCCTCGGGCTCACCAAGGCGAGCACGTTCTTCACGATGCTGCTGTCGGCCGGCGTGTACTGGACCATCTGGGGATGGAAGTTCGCGCTGGGCGTGGTGCTGTCCATCTACGTACACGAGATGGGCCACGTCCAGGCGCTGCAGCGTTACGGCATCAAGGCCACGGCGCCAATGTTCATCCCGGGTGTGGGCGCTGTGGTCCGGCTGAAACAGTACCCGGCCGACCGACGCGAGGACGCGCGCGTCGGACTGGCGGGCCCGATCTGGGGCCTCGGCGCCGCAGCGGTGGCGTACGGTGTGTACCGCGCGACCGGGAGCGGGATCTGGGGCGCCATTGCGCACTTCGGCGCCTGGGTGAACCTCTTCAACCTGCTTCCCGTGTGGCAGCTCGACGGAGGACGGGGATTCCGGGCGCTCACCCGGAGCCAGCGTTGGATCGCCGCGGCGCTGATCGGCTCGGTGTGGCTCCTCACCGGCGAGGGGCTGCTGGTCCTGCTCGGCATCGCCGCCGCGGCGAGCGCCGGCTTCGCCGAAGCGGCGGATCAACCCGATCCGACCATCCTCGTCCAGTACGGGTTGCTCGTGATCGTCCTGTCGCTCCTGAGCGCCGTGCCGACAGCCGCCCGTTAGGCAACTGAATGCTCGCGCGGGACTTGACTCGAGGGGCCCCCAATTGACTATGTTTGCCGTTCGGCCGTGAATGCATTGGAGCGCCGGGATGACGTACATCATTGCAGAGCCGTGCATCAACCTGAAGGACCGCTCGTGCGTCGATGTGTGTCCCGTGGACTGCATCTACGAGGGGGAAGACCAGCTGTACATCCACCCGGACGAGTGCATCGACTGCGGCGCCTGCGAGCCGGAATGCCCCGTCACGGCAATTTTCCCCGAAGAGGACACGCCGCCCCAGTGGAAGTCCTACATCGCGAAGAACCGGGACGTGTTCCAGGGCGCGAGCCCGCCCGGTAAGCCGCAGCGCAAGGGATCGTAGGACCGCTCCCCGGGCGCGACAGCCCGGGGTCTCGTTTTTCAGGACAGCCCGCTCAGAAAATCGGCCAGGAGCCGACCGGTGGCGAGTGGCTGCTCGAGCGGCGCGAGGTGGCCCGCCGCGGGGATCACGTGACATTGGGCGCCGGGGATGAGCGCCGCCATGGTGTGGGCAGCCTCGGGGGGCGACACCTGGTCATCCTGGCCCGCCACGATGAGCGTCGGCACGCGCACGGCACGGAGCGTCGCGGTCGAATCGGGCCGGTCGCGCAACACGCGCAGCGCGCCGACCAACCCGGGCACGGTCCAGCGGCGCGCCATCTCGCGCACCTGTGTCGCGACCTCCGGCTGCGTGGCCAGCGTGGCGGGGGCGAGCAAGCGCGGCAGCAGTCGATCGGTCACGGCGTCCTGCCCCTGCTGCTCGGCGAGCGCGGCGAGCTCGTCCCGGCCGCGCTTCCCTTCCTCGGAGTCCGCCTCCGCTTTCGTGTCCGCCAGAACGATCGCCCGTACTCGCTCGGGATGACGCCGCAGCAGCTCGAAGACGACGTACCCACCCATCGACAGGCCGCACACCACTGCCGCCCGGATGCCGAGCGCGTCGAGCACGGCCACGAGGTCGTCCGCGTAGTGCGCCAGGGTATAGCCGTTGCTCGCCGGCGCGCCCGAGGCACCCACGCCGCGCAGATCGGGCGCGATGCGCTTGACGCGCGACAGCGTAGCGAGCTGATGACGCCACACGGTGTGGTCGAACGGGAAGCCGTGCACGAACAGCACGGCCTCACCATCGCCTCGCGCGTCGACGCCGAGCTCCACGTCACCCGCGGTCACCCGGATGGCAGCGTGGCCGCCCGAAGACCGGGGCCCGAGAAGCCGGACGATCTCCTCCGGGATCGGGGTCGCGCGCCCAACGCGGTCGATGCAGACGAAGACCATCTCCGCTTCGGCGACGAGCACGTCGTCCGCGAGACGCCGGACGGCGTGACGCAGTGTAATGCTGGTCGTGCCCCGGTGCGTGACCGTCGTCTCGATGCGTAGCACGTCGCGAGACAAGACCGCCGCCTTGTACTCGACGACCGCCTTGCGCACGGCCGGCCAAACGCCGTTGCGCTCGAACAGATCCATCCCGGGTCCGCGGGCCAGCGCATCCCAACGGGCCCGCTCGAGCAGCGTCAGCAGGGCGGCCTGGTTCAGATGACCGAACGCGTCGCATTCGTACGGATAGACGGTCAGGTCGACGGTCGGGAACGGAGTCACGGGACTGCAAACGTATGCCAAAAGACCACTCGTTGCACGTTCCACGTTCCACGTTCCATGAGAAGGGCGAGCGCCTTGGCGCCGTACGTCGGATCGAGCGTCAGGCCGTGCTCGGCCGCGAGCCGACACGCCGCTTCCCCCTCCGGCGTGGGGTGCCCGTAGCCTGGCCCCAACCCGTTCACGATCTCGGGAGAGCGGGGAGCGGGGAGCCGTACCCCCTGGTCCGCCAGCAGGTGCCTGGCCGCGCGAGCTAGTCGCATGGTACGCCAGCCGTTGGCGACCAACCGTGGCGCTACGCGAACGCCCACCACGCGTGTGCCCCACCCGAGTGCGGCGACCGCGAGACCGAGCCCGGCGGCCGTACCGCCTGTGCCGAGCGGGAGGACGATGGTGTCCGGGGGCTGGGCCACCTGGGCGGCGAGCTCCAGGCCCGCGAGAAACTGTCCCACTACCGCTCGCGGATGGGCCCCGCCGCCGGGAATCCAACGCCGCACGCCCAGCGTGCCGGCGCGCCGCCAGGCGGCCAGCACGGCGAGCGGGAGGGTCGCGGGTCCGCGCGCGTGCACGATCAGCGCGGCCCGCCGGGCGCAGGCCGCGGCCACGGCGCGGCTCTCGGCGGTGTCGGGCTGACGGAACTGCGCGAGCACGGTGCGGTGTCCCAGGGCGGCCGCGTGCACCGCGGTGCCGAGGCAGTGGGTCGAGCCCGTGCCGCCCGCCGTGACGAACACCGTTCCCGGGGGGACGCCGGCCAGCAGGAACTCGAGCCCGCGCACTTTATTGCCGCCGCCCCGCGCCGATGCCCGGTCTTCGCGCTTGAGGTAGAGCGCGGCCACACCGAGCGCGCGGGCCAGTGCGGGCGCCGGCTCGAGCGGCGTGGGCCATTGGCCCAGGCGACACGGCGCGAGCGCCGCGCGTATCTTTTCGCTCAGCAGCACCGGATCAGACACCTGGACCCCGATCCCGAGGATGCCGATGCAGGTTGCCACCGATTACATCCGTCACGCCGCGCGCGCCGCCCGCAAGTACGCGGGCGACCCGCTCGGCGGCCCGCCCCCCGCCCAGCCGCCGGACTCCGAATTCTACAAGACCCTCGCCAAGGCGCTCGAGGAGATCGCCGCGGGCCTGGACGCGCTCAGCAAGCAAGAGTGAACTACATCCGCACGCCTGCGGCGCTCGCCGACGCCGTCGCGGCGTTGCGGCGCGAGCCGCTCGTTGCCGCCGATACCGAGGCGGCGAGCTTCCATCGCTACCGCGACCGCATCTTTCTGGTCCAGCTCTCGAGCCCGACGCTGACGGCGATCATCGACCCGCTGGCGATCGCCGACCTCTCGCCCGTGGGCGGGCTGCTCGACGACCCGCAGGTCGAGAAGATCTTCCACGATGCCGACTACGACCTGCGGATCCTGGACCGCGATTACGGCTTCCGGGCGCGCCGGCTGTTCGACACCCGGATCGCCGCTCAGCTCGCGGGCGAGCCGGCGGTCGGGCTCGCCGCCCTGCTCGCAAAGTACGTGGGCGTGACGCTCGCCAAGGAGCACCAGAAGGCCGACTGGTCGCGCCGGCCGCTGCCCCCCGCGATGCTCGCGTACGCCGCCGCCGACACGCAGCACCTGCCGGCGCTGCGCGAGGCGCTGCGCTCCCACCTCGCGGCCCTGCAGCGCCTCGCGTGGGCCGAAGAGGAGTTCACCCGTCTCGAGGACTTGCGCTGGACCGCGACGCCGGACGGCGGCGGCCCGGACGCGTTTCTCCGGGTCAAAGGTGCCAAGGCGCTGCCGCCGCGCCCGATGGCCGCCCTGCGGGAGCTGTATCGCTGGCGCGAGGCGGTGGCCGCGGAGCAGGACCGGGCGACGTTCCGCATCATCGGGAACGACGCGCTGCTCGCGGTGGCTCGCGCCCTGCCGCGATCGCGCGCGGAGCTCGAGCGCGTGGACCAGGTGCCCCCCGCGCTCGGCACGCGCCACGGCGGGGCCCTGCTGGATTGCGTGCGCCGGGCACTCGCGCTCGACGAGGTGGACCTGCCGCACGTGGAGCGCCCCCCGCGAACGCCGCGCGACCCGAGCTTCGAGGCGCGCGTCGAGCGTCTCAAGGCCGCCCGCAACCGCGTCGCCCAGGAGCTCGGGCTCGAGCCCGGCGTGCTGTGCGGGCGCTCGACCCTCGAGGCCGTCGCGCGCGCCGCGCCCCTTCCAAACGACCGCGCCGGGCTCGCCCGAATCGGGGAGCTCCGGCGGTGGCAGATAGAAGCGCTGGGAGACGCGCTGTTGGCGGCGCTCGTCTAGAGACCCATCAGCGCCCGCACTTTGGGATCCATCCGCTCGGGCGTCCAGTACGGCTCCCACACAATCTCGATGTCCACGTCCTTCACCCCCTCGAGCCCACGGAGCACGCGGTAGGCGTCGTTCGTGATCATCGGACCGGCGGGGCAGCCGGGGGAGGTGAGGGTCATGTTCACGCGCACGTCGCCCCCGGCGATCTCGACGTCGTACACCAGGCCGAGGTCGATGATGTTCATGTCGAGCTCGGGATCTTTCACCTGGCGCAGCGCCTGGCGCACCGCCTCTTCCGTGAGTTCCGCCGGCACGGTCATCAACCAGCTCCTTCCGTCTCCTCGTTCCGAACCTAGCGGGCCGCGTCGCCGCGCACCAGGCAGCGGCGGCGGCGCGCGATCCAAGCGTACGCCCGCCGCGCGATCGGCAGCACGCCGGGCAGCCGGAATGGCCACGCTAGCCAGCGGCGGCGCGGCAGCAACCTGAGAATCTCCGGCGCCGCGTCCGCGCCGGCGAACACCCGCCCGTCCGGCGGCGGAAGCACCAGATGCATCGCCGCCGCGAGGGCCGGAAGCGGAATGTCGAACGCCGCGACCCGCGCCTGATCCTGGAACGGGACCAGCGCAATCCGCTGTTCCCGGTCCCAGCGCCGCACCAGGTCCGCTGCCTCCCGACAGAAGCCGCACTCGCCGTCGTAAATCAGGGTCGCCTGGTCAGGGCGCATCGGAGGCTCGAGCCGCCGCGTCCGCGACGCGTCCACGCACGCCCTTCAGGATCGTGAACGGGCGACGGGCGCGCGGCGCGTAGGCGCGGTTGGTGAGGAGGACGACGAACAGATCGCGGTCCGGATCGATCCACAACGACGTGCCGGTCCACCCGGTGTGGCCGTAGCTGCGTGGCCCGAAGAGCGTTCCCGCGCTCGAGACGTTCTCCCCGGTCGGCAGCGCCTGCCAGCCGAGGGCACGCGCCTCGCTGCCGCGCCCGAAGTCGGCGGTTTTCGTCGTAAACAGCCGGACGGTTTCCCGCTCGAGCAGCCGCCGCCCGTCCGGCAGCGCGCCCGCGCGCAGCATGAACTGCGCGAAGCGCGCGACGTCCATCGCGGTCGCGAACAGGCCCGCATTACCCGACACGCCCCGCAGTTTGAACGCACTGCCGTCGTTCACGACGCCCGCCACCGGATGCCCCCGCCACACGCCGGTCGGGGCGATCCGGGGCCTGAGGCGCCCGGGGGGGCGGAACATCGTGGCCGCGAGGCCCAGCGGCGCGAAGACCTCGCGCGCGGCGAAGACGTCCAACGGCTCCCCGGTGACGCGGTGCACCACGGCGCCCAGCAGGATCGCGTTCAAGTCGCTGTAGATCACGCGCGTCCCGGGCGCCACTCGAGGCGCTTCGGACAAGACGCGTCGCATCACGGCCGCGCTGTCGGGGAGCGCCTTGAGCTCGCGGTCGGGGATGTCCGCCCGCAGACCGGACGTGTGGGTGAGCAGCTGGCGGGCGGTGACGCGAGCGGTCGGCGTTCCCCGGAGCTCCGGCAGATAGGTCGCGACCGGCGCATCCAGGCGCACACGCCCGCGCTCGACCAGGAGCATCAGGGCGGGGGTCGTCGCGATCACCTTGGTGAGCGACGCCAGGTCGTACATCGTGCTCTCGGGATCGACGGCACGACTCGTCGCCGACCAGGTGAGGTGCCCGTAGCCCTTGGCGAACAGCACTGTGTCGCGCCGCCCCACGACCAGCGCGGCGCCGGGATAAGCCCCCTGGCGCATGCCGTCCAACACGAGCGGATCGAAGCTCGCGGCGTCGAAGGAGGGCCGCGCGGGTGCCGCCGACGCCGTTTGTAGGAGGAAAACCAGTCCTAGCACCACACGCCCGGGATGCGCCGCCCGCAGGCAGGGCAGCGGCCGTCCGCGCCGACCCGCTGCCGCGTGATCACGTACCCGGTCCGCTCGATCAGCAGATCGCCGCAATCGGGACACCAGGTGTTCTCCCAGCGGCCCACCCGGCCCGGGGCGTTCCCGGCGTACACGAACTTGAGGCCCGCCGCCGCCCCGATCTCACAGGCCCGGACGAGCATCTCCGGCGTGGTGTTGTCCGGGTCGGTCATGCGGTAGTCCTTGTGGAACGCGGTGACGTGCCATGGGATCTCGGGGCTCACCGAGGCGATATAGGCGGCGGCGCGCTCGAGCTGGTCGGTGTCGTCGTTGAAGCCGGGCACGACGAGCGTCACGAGCTCGAGCCAGAAGCCGCGCTCGTACACTAGGCGGATCGCGTCGAGCACGTGCTGGAGCACGCCGCCGAGCTCGCGGTAGCGCCGGTCGTCCATCGCCTTGAAGTCGATCTTGTAACAGTCGGTCCAGGGACGGATGTAGTCGAGCACCGCGGACGTGGCGTTGCCGTTGGAGATGAACGCCGTCTTCAAGCCACTTGCCTTCGCGACCTTGAACACGTCCACCGCCCATTCCGCGGTGATGAGCGGCTCGTTGTACGACGAGCCGACGAGCCGAGCCCCGTGGCGCAGCGCCAGTCGCACCAGGCCGTCGGGGGTTACGTCCGTCGGGAGCACTCCCGCGGCGGCGTCGCGCAACGCCTGGCTGGTGAGCCAGTTCTGGCAATAGCCGCAGTGGAAGTCGCACCCCAGCATCCCGAAGGTGAGCGTGTCCGACCCGGGGAGGGCATGGAAAAACGGCTTCTTCTCGGTGGGATCGCACTGCAACGCGGCGACGTATCCGGCGGGCACGTACAGCGTGCCGTCCTTATTGAAGCGCACCTTGCAGATACCGCGCCGGCCGGGTTTGACGAGACAGCGATGCCCGCAGGCGAAGCAGCGAACCGCTCCGTCCGGCAGCCGTTCGACCAGCTCGCCCTCGCGCACCCTGGCGTCGAGGGCCTGGGAGAGCGTGGCGGCCCCCCCGTCGGGTGCAGCGTGTGTGAGCAGCGAGACGATGCCGCGGTGCGTCATGGACCTGCCGCCTGCCTCCCTTTCATCAATATAGCCCGATCGGCGCGGACTCAGCCGCCCACGCGTAGCGGACCGGGCGCGAGCTGGTACAGCAGCAAGGCCGTGGCGATGTCTCGCGGCGACAGCTCCCGCACCTTCGGTGCGGCATACATGAGGTCGCCGGGATCGTGGGAATGATCGAGGCCGATCAGGTGTCCGATCTCGTGCATCGCCATCACGCGCAGGTCGTCCGGGCCGAGGGGCTGCCCCTTGGGATCGAACGTCGCGAGCGTCACCACGCCGCCCGTCAGCCGCCCGTCCTCGTCCCACTCGAGGTCGGTCTGCCCCGTTCGCTCGCCTTCGAACTGGATGCGCCACTGGAACCGCACTTCGGCGGAAGCCGAATCGGCGTCGAGCGCGAAGCGCACGGGCACGCCCGCCTGCTCCCAGCGCTCGAATGCGCCACGGACCGCAGCGAGAAACGCGGGCTGGAAGTTCGCGACCGTGGCCGCGGGCAGGAACACCCGCACCGGAGGCGTCGTGCGGTTGTCCCAGCGATGCAACGCCGAGTCCGAGCTGGCGGCCACGATGTCGTTCAAGTAAGTGAGCCCGGCGCTCGCCCGGATGCGGCGGCGGATCTCGGAGCGTGCGAGCAGCACCATGTAGCTCGGGCCACCGGGGTCGGTCGGGGACGGCGTGGCGGGCGACAGGGTCGTGGGTGCCGCAGGGGCGGGGCCGGGCGGGGGCGACGTCGCGCGGGCCGCACTGTCGCGCGCGGCAGCGGCGCTGTCCGTAGGAACGAGGACCAGGGGCGCGTCGGGCGCGGGACCGGCACGCACGCGATGTGTCGGCCGCACGAAGGCATTCCACAGCACGGTCAACAACGCGAACGCCACGGCTGCGGAGACGATGATGGATAGGCGACGCTCGACGACCATGCGCGCAATATGCGAACGGCCGGCGTCGCGCCGCTAGCTTTGCCTCGCCGGCGTCTCTATGATTGTGACCTGCTTATGCTTGGCCGGTAAGTGATCGCGTTACCCGCGACCCCCATCATCCGCTGGCGCGGGTGGGTGCTCGCGGCGTGGGCGGCTCTGTTTGTGCTGTTCGCGCCGCGGGCGTGCCGTGTCCAACAGGTCCTGGCACTTCGGGGAGGCACGAGCGAGGCGACCGAGGCGAGCCGCGGGACGGAGCTCCTCAAGGGGGCGTTCCGGACCCCGTTCGCCGACTATGTCGGGATCGTCGTGCACGGTCCCGTCCGCTGGACGAGCCCGCGGTTCGAGGCGGTGCTCGACTCACTCACGGCCGCGGTCGAGCGCCGCAGCTACGTGAGTCAGGTGATCTCCGTCCGCTCCATCGGCGAGTCGAGCTTCGTGAGTCAGGACCGCCGCACGACGTTCCTGATCGCGGCGCTCACGCCGCAATCGAGCCGCGACCTGAGCAGCAGCTACGTACCCGACCTGCGCACCACGATCAGCGACGCGCTGGCGCGCGTGCCGGGCGCCGCGGACTTCGACGTGATGGTCACGGGGTTCCCCGCCCTGGATCACGACGTGCGCACGGTCAGCACGGAAGACACCGAGCGCGGGGAGCAGCGGGCGTTGCCCCTCACGCTCCTGGTGCTGATCGTCGCGTTCGGAGCGCTCGTCGCCGCCGCGCTGCCGGTGATCGTGGGCGTGTTGGCGATCACCATCGCCCTGGGACTGGTGACCATCGCCGCCCGGTACATGGCGATGTCGGTGTTCGTGCTGAACATCACCACCATGGTGGGCCTGGGCGTCGGGATCGATTACTCCCTGCTCATCGTCACGCGATTTCGCGAGGAGCTGAACCGCGGGCTATCGTCGGTCGACGCCGCGATCCGCACGGTCGAGACCGCCGGCTCGGCGGTCGTGACGTCGGGCCTGACGGTGGTCGTCGGGTTCGCGGCGCTCGTGGCCACGCCGCTCTCCGACACTCGATCGGTAGGCGTCGGCGGCTTACTGGTCGTCGCCATGGCGGTCCTGCTCGCGACCACGTTCCTCCCCGCGGCGCTGGCCATGCTCGGACGCGGGATCGACCGCCCGCGGTGGCTGGCGCGCCCGCTCGCACGGTTTCACGCGCCTACGGGGTGGGAGCGGTGGGCCCGCTGGCTGGGGCATCGCCCGTGGCGCGCCGTCGCGGTGGGCGGCGCGGCGATCGCGCTCCTCACTTTTCCCCTCACGCAGATCCGTCTCGGCCTCCCCGCCACCAACTGGTTCCCCCCCGAGTCGGAGTCGGCCCGGGGACTCGAGGCCCTCCGCGAAATGGGCGCGAGCGGCGTGATTCAGCCGGTGCGCGTCGTGGTACAGCTCCCCGAAGGCGAGTCCGCCCTGTCCGCGCGCCGTCTGCCCGGCCTCAAGGCCCTCACCGACTCGATCCGCAAGGACCCGCGGGTGCGCGAAGTGCGTGGCGTGGCGAGCGTGAAGACCGCCCTGTCGTCGTTGCAGCTCGCCATCTACTACAGTGATCCCGAGCAGGTCCGGGCCAAGAACCCGAAGTTCTTCGACGCATACTTGAGCGGCGACAATCGCGTCACGCTGCTGGACGTGATCCCGGCCGACACGGTCTCCCTCACCGGGCTGATGGACGTCGTGCGGCGCGTGCGGGGCATCGTGGGGCACAGCATCCGGGGTCTCGCCGGTGCGGAGATCCTGGTCGCGGGCTTCGCCGCGTCGAACGTCGACACGCAACACCAGTTGATGCGCCAGTTCCCGAAGACTGTGGGCCTGGTGCTCGGCATCACCGCCTTCATGCTGTTCTGGGCCTTCCGCTCCCTGCTCGTCCCTGTGAAAGCGGTCCTCTTGAACCTGCTCTCCGTGGGGGGCGCCTTCGGGCTCACCGTGCTGGTGTTTCAGCACGGCTACGGCGGACGGTTCTTCGGACTGGAGGGGCCGACCGAGGCGATCTGGGCCGTCGTGCCGGTGCTGGTGTTCGCCATCGTGTTCGGCCTGTCGATGGACTACGAGGTGTTTCTGCTCACGCGCGTGAAAGAGGTGTTCGACAAGACCGGCCGGAACGACCACGCCACCATGGAAGGCCTGTCCGCCACGGCGTCCACCATCACGAGCGCGGCCCTGATCATGATCCTCGTGTTCGGGACGTTCGCGTTCACGCGCGTGCTCGCGGTGCAACTGATTGGGTTCGGCCTGGCCGCGGCCGTGCTGCTCGACGCCACCTTGATCCGCATGGTGCTGGTGCCGGCGATCATGCACATTGCCGGAAGGTGGAATTGGTGGCCGGGCGTGCGCGCACCGAAACTGGAGCGGCCAGCTGACGACTAGACCAGCCGTCTCAGTCTTTCCCCCCACACATCCCAATGCCACGCCGGCACCCGGACGCCCGTCCTGGGATCTTTCAGCGGCTTGTACTGCAGCCAGGCCGGTTGGAGCCCGAGGGCCTCGCTGAGCGCCAGCAACCGTTCCTTGTCGGCGCTCACAAGGTGAACCATCGGCTCGCCACGGATGGTGTGGCGGTGAAGCCACACGCCGCCGTCGAGGGCAAAGCACATCCCCTCGCGGCGGCGTGTGAATTCCCGATAAGGCGGCGCTACTGGCAGCTGATACGCCCCTCCGCCGTGGCAGGTGGCACCGGTGTCGCGGACCCGGAATACAGCGCGCAGAGCCGGCCGGGAGCGTACAGGCTGGTCGTGGTGGCAGACCACCCCGACCCTGTTGCCTGAACGACGAGCAGATTCACGCCGCTCGAGGGCGCGAAGTTGTTCAGGAGGGCGAAACTGTTCGTGTACTTCGAGCTGTCGTAAAAGAAGGCCTCTTCCGCCGTCGCCAGGTTGCGCAGGTCGGACTTCATGGCAGCGATATATGCCTTCTCCTTCGTGTTGGAGAACTTCGGGATGGCAATGGCCGCCAACAGCCCGATGATCACCACCACGATGAGCAGTTCGATCAGCGTAAAGCCGCGTCGAGACATCACCTGCGTACCCCCCGGGCGCGAAGGGGCGCCGAGCGGTTCAGACCACCCGGTGCCCCAGAATAGTGAGCCCAGACGGCTGTTCCTGCAAGAGCCATGCTTATCCCTTGGCATCGACCCAATTCATTCCAACGCCGACGGTTACGACGAGTGGCACGCGCAGATCGGCGGCGCTCTCCATATGGCGTTTTACCAGCTCAGTGGCGATTGCCGCCTCCTCGGCTGGCACCTCAAGTACAAGCTCATCATGCACTTGTAGGATCATGCGGGACGCGAGACCACCCTGTTTTAGAGCGGCCGCGATGCGGACCATGGCGATCTTGATCAAGTCCGCCGCCGATCCCTGTAGCGGAGAATTGGTGGCCGTGCGCTCGCCGAACGCCCGGATGTTGTAGTTGCGATCCTTGAGCTCCGGAACGTAGCGGCGTCTTCCGAACAGTGTCTCGACATAGCCCTTCTCGCGGGCCCCCACCACGGTGCGGTCGAGCCAGGTACGCACGCCGGCGAAGCGCGTGAAGTACTCTTGAATGAAGGCGCGCGCTTCCTCCTGGGTGATGCCCAGCTGGCGGGCGAGCGCGAACGGTCCCTGCCCGTAGATGGTGCCGAAGTTGATCGTCTTGGCGCGCGCCCGCATCTCGGGTGTCACCTGCCCTTGCGGCACGCCGAAGATGATCGCCGCGGTCTGACGATGGATGTCACCGCCTTGTTCGAAGGCCTGGACGAAGGCCGGGTCGCCCGAGAGGTGGGCGAGCAAGCGCAGCTCGATCTGGGAGTAGTCGGCCGTGAGGAGGAGCGAGCCCGGGGGTGCGACGAACGCGCGCCGGATGGCCTCGCCGCGCTGGGTGCGCACGGGGATGTTCTGGAGGTTCGGGTCCGAGGACGACAGCCGTCCCGTTGCGGCGCCGGTCTGGTTGAAGCTCGTGTGGATGCGCCCGGTGCTCGGATTGATGAACCCGGGCAGCGCGTCCACGTAGGTGGATTTCAGCTTGGAGAGCTCGCGGTACTCGATCAGCAGCCGGGGCACGTCGTGTCCCGCGGCCGCGAGCTGCTCCAGGACCTCGTAGTCGGTCGAGGGACCGGTCTTGGTCTTCTTCAGCACGGGGAGCTGGATCTTTTCGAACAGGACGTGGCGCAGCTGAGGCGTGGAGTTGATGTTGAACTCGGTGCCCGCTGCGCGGTAGATCGATTGCTCGAGCTCCGCGAGCTCACGGGTGAAGCTGCGGGAAATCTCGCCCAGGCGTGCGACGTCGATCCGCACCCCACGCCACTCCATATCCACCAGCACGGGGAGGAGCGGCAACTCGATCGTCTCGAGCAGCCGGATGAGCTGGTGATCCTCGAGCTCCGGTTGGAACGCCGCGCGCAGCCGCAGCACCGTCTCGCTGTCGGCGGCGCAGTAGCGCGCCGCGTCCACCAACGGCACCGCCGCGAACGGCCGTTCTGCCTTGCCCCGCCCCACGAGCTCCGGGTAGGTCCGCATGACGAGCGACAGGCGGTCGCGGGCCAGGTCGTCGATCGCGTGCGAGCGCCGCCCGGGGTCGAGGACGAAGCTCGCGAGCATGGAATCGTAGGCGACGCCCGCGAGCTCCACTCCCGCGCGGCGCAGCACCAGCGCGTCGTACTTCACGTTGTGTCCGGCCTTGGGCACGCGAGGGTCGCTCAGCAACTCGCGGAGGGGGGCGAGGCCCGCGCTCGCGAGCGGCGGCAGGTTGCGCGGCGGCGTTCCGCCGGCCAGCTCACCGTCGGGCGCGACATGCGCGAACGGGAGGTACCAGGAGCGTCCCGGCGCGACCGCCAGTGACATCCCCACCAGGTCGGCGCGCATCGCGTCGAGCGACGTGGTCTCGGTGTCGAGCGCGACGAGCGGCGCGCCGCGGCACTCCGCCACGACGGCCGCGACGAGCGCCGGATCGTCCACGATCGCGGGCTCCGCAGGCGCCACCGTGAGGGTCGCGGGCGCCGGGGGTGCCGCGACGGCGGGCGCCCGCTGGGCTGGCGGAGCGGGATCCCCGGCGCCCGCAACGTCCAATGACGAGAGCTTCGGGATCAGCGACCGGAACTCGAGCTCCGTGAAGAGCTCCGTGAGCCGCGCGACATCGGGAGCGCGGACCCGCAGCGCCTCGAACTCGAGCGGCAGCGGGACGTCGCGACGGATGGTCACCAGCTCGCGCGACAGACGGGCGAGCTCCGCGTGCTGCTGCACCGCCTCGCGTGCCCGTTTGCCGGAGATCCGCTCGGCGCCGGCCAGAATGGCGTCGAGATCGCCGAACGTCTTCAGCAGCTCCAGGGCGGTCTTTTCGCCGACGCCCTTCACCCCGGGGACGTTGTCCGACGTGTCCCCCACAAGCGCGAGGTAGTCCACCACGCGCTCGGGGGGGACGCCCAACCGCTCAGCGGCGTTCGCCTGATCCACCCAATGCTCCTCGACGGCTGCCGGACCGCCTCGTCCGGGATTGAGGAGCGCGATACGCGGCGCGATGAGCTGGTAAAAGTCCTTGTCGCCGGACACGATCACCACCTGCAGGTCGCGGGCGCTCGCGGCGGTCGCGAGCGTGCCGATCACGTCGTCCGCCTCGAAGCCTTCGACCCCCACGACCGGGACGCGGAACGCCTCGAGAATCTGCTCGATCCGCTCCACCGAGCGGTCGAAGTCCTGCTGCAGCTCGGCGGTGAGCTTTTCGCGCGTGGCCTTGTACGCCGGATAGGTCCGGTGCCGGAACGATTCCCCGACGTCGTGCACCCAGGCGAGATAGTCGGGACGCCGGCGCTCGAGCAGGCGCAATAGGAAGTTGGTGACGCCCCAGGCGGCCGAGGTGTTCTCGCCGCGGCGCGTGGTGAGCGGCCGCGCGATCATCGCGAAGAACGCGCGGTAGATGAGGGCGTACCCGTCGACGAGATAGAGCGTCGGCATGGGGCGAAGAATAACGCGGCGGGAAGCTCGCGAGAAACAAAAACCCCGCCCGGCGAGCGCGCGGGCGGGGGTGACGCCGAATGGCGCGGAGGCCGACTAGACGCGAACCACGTTCGCGGCGTGCAACCCTTTGTCGCCAGCCTTCACCTCGAACTCCACCACTTGCCCTTCAGCGAGCGTCTTGAAGCCGTCCATCTGGATGGCCGAGAAGTGCACGAACACATCCTCGCCGCCCTCCTGTTCAATGAAGCCGTAGCCCTTGGCATCATTGAACCACTTCACCTTTCCCTTAGCCATTCGTTCTGCCTCCTGCGGAGTCATCCTTTTCCCTTGGGGCGCTGTGGCACCCGGCCCGGCACCGATGTCGGGCGCGCTATGAAATGACGCGCTACGGAAACGTTGTCAAGCAACCCGACGGCAGCGCGGGCGAGGTCGCTAAGTCTCAGGCCGTCAATTGGTTGGGACGACGTACAGGGCGCGATACAGCTCGCGATTGCGCAGCACCGAACGAACGTAGCCGCGCGTCTCCTGGTACGGAATCGATTCGATGAACTGGTCGGGGTCCTCGGCTCCCGGACGCGCGAGCCACCGCATCACCGGCGTGGTGCCCGCGTTGTACGCGGCCACGGCTGCGTCGACCCGACCGGCAAAGCGCTCCAGCAGCTCCTGCAGGTGCGCCGCGCCGAGGTGGAGATTCAAGTCGGGGACGGTGATCCACTCCGGATAGAACGTCACGTCGAGCCCGCGCGCCGTGAGCGCCGCCGTGCCGGGAAGCAGCTGCGCGAGCCCCCGGGCGCCGGCGGGCGAGAGCGCCTCGGCATCGAACACGCTCTCCTGGCGCACGATCGCGACGAGCAGCAGTGGGTCGACGCGGAACTCCGCCGCCTCGGCCTCGACGGCGCGGCGGTTCGGCCACGGAAAGATGGCGCGCAGGACGCGTGGGTCGTTGGGTGCCTTGAGCGCGGCCTGCCATCCGAGCCGCACGGCCGCCGGCCCGAACCCGCGGCGCGCGAGCCCGTCACTCCACGCCAGCAGGGCGTCGAGCTCCTGCTGCGGCGCCCGCCCGAGGATGGTGCGGACCTCGGCCTGCGCCGCCGTGTCGAGGCCGGCGAGCAGCAGCGTGTCGACGCGGCCGAGCGCGGCCGCGATCGCGGCGGAGGGCGCGGGCGCCGGCGCCGGCGCCGGTGCGAAACGCAGCGGCGGCAGGTCGACCTCGCGCCGGGCGCGCAGGCCGTAATAACCGATCGAATCCTCGCGCGCGAGCGTGAGCCAGGCGGTGCGCGCGCCGGCGGTGTCACCGGACAGGAGGGCGAGCTTGCCGAGCCAGAACCGCGCGCTCATACGCTGCGGGGCCCCCGCCGCGACCTCGGCCCGGAACAACGCGCTGGCGCTGTCCCGCAGGCTGTCGCGCAACGCCTGCGCGGCGAGGCGGTAGCGGGCCAGCGACGCACGCAGGTCCGCAGGATAGCGGGCGATCAGCTCGTCGAACCAGCGCGCGGCCCCTGCCCAGTCGCCCCGGTCGGCGAACATGTCGCCCAGCACGTACAGGGCGGTGGGCGCCGCGGTATCGGCCGGGAACGACTGCGCGAAGCCGGACAGCGCCTGGGGTGCCCCGGCGTCGCCGATCCGCGCGAGGATGCGCGCGCGGCGGTAGATCGCGAGCGCCCCGAGAGCGGAGTCGCGGGCGGCGGCGCGATACGCCCGTTCCGCGTCGCGGTAGCGGCCCGCGCCGGCCAAGAGCTCGCCTGCGAGCACCAGCGTGGCGGCGCTCGAATCACCCTGGCGGAGCGCGCGCTCGACCTCGAGCCGGGCATCGGCGGCCCCGCCGTGCGACTTCATGGCGCGCGCGACCGCGACATACTCGGGAGGCGTGCGCGGCGCCAGCCCGGCGAGCGCCACGCCGACTGCGGCTGCGGCGTCGTCCGACTCGGGCGCCCGCGCCATCAGCGCGTACAGGGCGTCGCGCGCGCGAGTCGAGTCGCCCAACGCCCGGGCGAGCCGCGCCACGTCCAGTGAGCGACCCGCTTGGGCCAAGGCCTCGAGCGCGGCGGCGGAGTCACCCGCCGCGAGCAACGCCTGGGCCCGCGCCGCGCCGGCCTCGCGTGCTACGGGGGCCGGCAGGTCCGCGAGCAGCCGGAACGCGGTGGCCGTGTCGCGCGTGACCCGCGCCTGCCGCACCCGCAGCCACGGGTCGATCGCCGACAGACCCGCCGCACGCGCCGCGGCGTACGCGGCTGCCGCCGAGTCGCGCTCCCCTGCCGCCTCCCACGCCAGCCCCTCACGCACGGCGAGTAATGCCGCGCGCACGCCGCCCGTGCGCGCGCGCGCCGCTGCGTAGTGCGCGGCGGCAGTGGGCAGCCCGAGCCGCGCCTCCGCCTCGGCGAGCACGGCGAGGGCCTCACCGTCGGCGTAGTCCTCCAGCCAGGGCTGCCCCATGAGCAGGCTGCGCGCGCGATCGTAGCGGCGGGCGTGCAGCTCGGCCTTGGCCCCTTCCACGATGAACGTGGCGTTAAGACGCGGTTCCCGCGCCGCGGCAGCCAGCAACGTCTCCGCCGCGTGCCACGGCCGGCCGGAGAGCCGCAGCGACTCGGCGCGCTGAGTGGCGAGGTCGGGATCGGTCTGCGCAGCCGCAGCGGGGGACACGCAGAGCAGGACCGCGGCGCCGAGGACGAGGACCGCCCCCCGGGTCACTGGCGGCGACGCACCTGCGCCGCGGCACGCTGGAATTCGGCCCGCGACAGGGGTGTCAGACGGAAGCGGCCAAAGCCGTTCGGATCCTGAAAGAAGAGCGTCAAGCGTAGCGAGTTGTAGGTCCACCGGATGCCGCGCACGCCGGCGCGCGAGACATCCGTGCTGAAATCGAAAACGTCATCCGGCTCACCCAGCGTGACGTACACCTCGCCGCGGTCGGTGAGCCAGCCGGGGTCGCCCGATTCGCGAAACCGCTGGTTGGCAAACTGGACCCGCCGGAAATACGCCTCCAGCGCCTCGTTCTCCGGCGTCGCCTCGACCGGGTCGGTCGCCGTATAGAACTCGCGCCACACTGCGGGACGCTGCTCGGCCGGGGCCTGGCGCAGCTTATCCACCCAGTCCTGGCGCTCGAAGTAGCGCAGCAGGCTGATCATCTGGTCGTAATTGGTGATCGCCCATTGGTCCGAGAAGCTGACGAGGAAGGGCGTGGAGCGCGCCGCCGCGCCGGCGCCGACCGTGCTCACCTCGAATCGGCCCTGCCCCACGGGCAAGTCGCCCGGGCGCAGCACGGCGAGCGCGCTGGCGAAGGAGTCCGTCCCGGTCAGCGCCACCGTGTCGTGCCACACCTCGTGCCCGGTCTGATCGAGGGCGCGCGCGGCGAGGCGCGCCCCGCGGGGCATGCCGTACGCCTCCACGTAGAAGCGCATCGAGTCGGCGCCGTAGGAGAGCGCGGCGCGGGGGTTGGCGAGGAACTTGGGCACGTCGGCGAGCCTGGTCCGCCCGGGGCCCTGATACACGGCGAGCGGCTCGCTCATCCCCTGCCCTGCCAACCGCGGCACGGTGTCGGCGCGCTGGCCGTGCGCCACCGCCGGTGCGTTGCGGTCGCGGACGGTCACGTCGACGTGATAGATGCCGGGGCGCACGGCGATGAATTGCTGGTAGATCACGCTCTCGTCGGCTCGGACCGTCTCCTGCAGGGTGCGGACGCGCACCGTCTCGTCGGTGGCGAACTGTCGCGGAGTGCCGCTGTCGCCACGGAACGCCACTTCGACGTGATATTGAGCGGCGAAGCCACTGCCGTCGCGCTGGAAGGTGAGCGCGTGGTTGGCGAGCGACAGCGCGAACATCGCCAGGGTGGAGTCCGGCGCGGCATCGGCGAGGTAGCGCACGGTGGCAACGAACGGGAGCGAGGGACCGCCGACCAGGAGTCCCATGGATCCGTACACGCTGCCCGCGTCGAACAACGTGGGAGCATTTACACCGGGATCCGGGCGCACTCCCGTCCCCGGCCGCGGCACGGAGCTGCACGCCGCTGCGCCGCACAGGAGAACTGCCACCACCGCTGGTCTCACTTGCTCAACCTCAAATCCGAGCGTTAGTTTCGCGCGTTCCCATGCCCAGCGAGAACCTCGCCGGTCGAACCATCGCCGGCTACCGCCTCCTCGAGCGCGTCGGCGAGGGAGGCACCGCCGAAGTGTACCGCGCCGAGCACCCCGAGCGCGGGGCCTGTGCGTTCAAGGTATTGCGGTCGCGGCTCGCGAGCGACCCCACGGTGGTCAAGCGCTTCCTGCGCGAGGCGGGGTATGGCTCGCGCGTGCAGCACCCGGGGGTGGTCCGCACCTACGACTACGGGGAAGCGGACGGCCTGTATTACCTCGCCCTCGAGTGGGCCGACGGCAAGTCGCTGGCGGACTACGTACACCGCGCGGGTCCGCTGGCTCCGCCGTTGGTCGCCGGCGTGGTGCGGCAACTGGCCGCCGCGCTGATGGCGGCACACCAGGCGGGGATCATCCATCGAGACTTGAAGCCCGAGAACATCGTATACGACGCCGGGCGGCAGGCGGTGAAGCTGCTCGACTTCGGCATCGCCCGGGACGCCGAGCTGCCGCCGGAGGAGCGGCTCACGCGCACCGGGTTTTTCGTCGGGACGCTCAAGTACGTCGCACCGGAAGCCCTGTCGGGCGAGCTGGTGGACGGGCGGGCGGACATTTACAGCCTCGCGACGATCACCTATTGGCTCCTGACGGGCCAGCACCCCCACACGGGGCGTACGCCGCGGGAGTTGTTCCAGCAGCTGCTGACCCAGCCGCCCCTGCCCTTGAGCCAGGCGGCGCCGGACAGGCGCTTCCCGCCGGGCCTCGAGGCGGCCGTGATGCGCGGCCTGGAGCGCGATCCCGCGAGGCGGCAGCCCACGGTGGCGGCGTTCGCCGACGACGTGACGGCGGGCATCGCGGGGGGCTCGCCGGGATCCGCTCCCAAGGTCGGCTTGCTCGACGCACTCAAGCGTGCGGTCAGGCGTGACCCACGTTAGTAGTAGCATATACTACTACTAACACCCTCATGACCAAGACTGGAGACCTCCAGCGGCGCCTCCGCGAACTCCTGCGGGAGCGATCGGTCGCGCACGGCGACTTCATGCTCGCGTCTGGGCGCCGATCCAGTTTCTACATCGATGCGCGTCGCACCACCATGTCGGGCGAAGGCTTCGCCCTCATCGGCGCCCTGGGGCTCGAGCGCCTCGACGCCCGGGGCTGGGCGCCCGCCCTGGTCGGGGGCCTCACCCTCGGCGCCGATCCCGTGGCCTACGCCATCGTCGCTGCCGCGCACGCCCGGGGCCGACCGCTCGACGCCTTCACCGTCCGCAAACAAGCGAAAGCTCACGGGACCGGACAGCGCATCGAAGGGTGTTTCACGCCCGGAGCCGCCGTCGTCGTCGTCGAAGACGTGATCACCACGGGCCACTCGGCGGCGGACGCGATCGCCGCCGTCGCCGCGGCGGGGGGCCGCGTGCTGGGCGTCCTCGCCGTGGTGGACCGGGAGGAGGGGGGCCGGGCGGCGCTGGAGCAGGCCGGCCATGCCGTCGAAGTCCTCGTCACTGCCATGGACCTGGGCGTGCGATGACCGCGTCCGGCTTGTGGCGGAGCAGGCCGGGTGTATGATGCTCATCGATGTGCGCGATTATACGGCAGGAGGGGCTGACCAGGTGACCGTCCAAGCGGGCGCGGGGGAGCGGGCGTCACTGGCGTCGAAGATTCGCGGCTGGAAAGACGACGCTACGGGTCTCGAGCAGCGCCTCAAGGATCTCGAGACCATTGCGCGCAGCCTGCGCCGCCGCTGGTGGCTCGTGGGCACTGGCCTCGTCCTCGGTCTGATCGGGTGGGCGGTCGGAGCGGTCCGGACGCGACCCGGGACGATGGTCCTGGTGGCGGGCGCCGGTCTGATTCTCAACGCCCTGCTCGGGATGATCAACGAGCGCGGCTGGTACCGCTGGTGGCTGATCTACGCGCTCGCGCTGCTCGACGTCGGCCTGGTCGCCGTTCTGATCGTCTGGTTCGGCCACGGCGGCTTCGTGGTCGCCTTCCTCATCGCGGTGCTGCCGTACGCCTTCGATCAAGGGCATACGGTGGGGAACTTCCTCGTCCTCACGGCCGCACTGGCGTACCTTGGCGCCGTTCAGACACACTACGCGCTGTACGGCGGCGAGGCCGCGCTGGCCACGGCGCCGGTGCTCGAAACAGTCACGTTGATGGTCGTGGCGATGACGCTGAAGGAGATCCCGGCCACGTTGATCCAGCGCATTCGCCGCACGCGCAGCATCATGGGAGAGGCCGAGCACGGGCTGCTCGCCGTGCGCGCGGCGGCGCAGGAGTCCGACGAACTGGGTTTCCTGGAGAGGAGCTTCAACAAGATGATCGAGGAGATCGGGGGCACGATCTCCACGGTGCAGCGTGAAGCGGACGAGGTGGCGGCGTTCGCGGAAGAGCTGGCGGCATCGGCAGAGGAGCTGCACGCGACATCGGAGACGGTGACCCACACGGCCCAACGGCTCGCGGGGGACTTGGGCAAGCAGCGCGACATGGCCGAGGGTGCGCGAGGCGAGAGTGCCAAGGCCGCCGACCAGGCCGAGGCGCTGCGCGTGCGGGCGGAGCTGATGCAGGTGGATGCCGCGCGCCTGGTGGCGGCGGCGGAGCGGGGCCGGGAGCGCGTGGCCCGGGCCAGCCAGACGCTGCGCACGGTGGGGGAGGAAGTGCGCGCCACGGCGTCGACGGTGGCGGGCCTGTCGGGGATGTCCGAGCGGATCGGCGTGTTCGCGCAGACCATCGCGCGGATCGCGCGCCAGACGCATCTACTCGCGCTCAACGCCGCCATCGAGGCGGCGCGGGCCGAGGAGCACGGGGAAGGATTCGCCGTGGTGGCGGACGAGGTGCGTGCCCTCGCGGCGGAGGCGGGGAAGTCAGCGCGCGAGGTGGCCGAGCTCGTCTCCGAGCTGCGTGCCGGCATCGACGCCGCGGCGCGGGCCATGCAATCGGGGGAGGCGAAGGTGCGCGACATCGGGGCCGTCGCGGCCGAGGCGGACAGCGCCCTCCAGGAGCTGCACCAGGGCATCGAGCTGGTGGGTGATCTGGTTAACGCGACGGCGGAGGTGTCGCGCAGCCAGGCGCAGCGCCTGGCGCAGCTGGCGCAGTCGCTGCAGGAGGTCGCGGCCATCTCCAGCGCCTCGTCGCAGAGCGCCGACGGGGCCGCCGCCGCGACGCAGGCCGAGATCACGTCGATGGGCGACTTGACGGCGACGTCTCAGCAGCTGGCACAGCTGGCGGAGCGGCTGCGCGCGAGCATCGCGCGGTTCTCGGTGCTCAGCCGTGAGCAGCCGACCCCGGAGCGCCCGGTGCGACGCGCCGCCGCGGACTGACCCCGGGGCGCCGCCCCGGGGTTCACCCCGCCCGGGACACGCGAGTCACGTTCGGTCCTTGGTCCCACAGGCCCGCATTGAGTGGGCAGAACGCGCGCAGGGTGTCCCGGTACGGGATGATCAAGAGATCGACGTAGCGCTCGAGCGCCACGTCGAAGGGAAAGCGGCGGCGGAACTCGCCGGCAGTGACGCCGAGCATCGCCTTCAAGTGGCGCCCCAGGCTCTGCGGCGACGAGTAATCGAGCCGATACGCCACGTCGCTCACCGACAACCCGGGGTTGCCGAACAGATACGCCGCGTGCACGAGCCGCATGCCGGCCAGGTAGGTTTTCGGAGACGGGAGGCTCTCCCGGTAGAAGCGAGACATGAGCGTGCTCGGGCAGATGCGGAGATGGCGCGCCAGTCGGCGCACGGTGGCGACCACCGGCGCCAGCCGCGCGATCGCCTCGAAGAAGGCGCGCACGTCGCCCGTCGCCTCGGCGAGCGCCGGGACGACGCGGGCGAGGATGCGCGCCGCCACCGGCGACGCAGGGTGGCCGACGAGATCGCGCAGGCGCCGCCACCCCGCCGGCTCCGAGCAGTCCACGGCGGAGCGAATGCCGGTGGCGCCCAGACGCAACAGCGTCTCGGAGGCATCGCGATCGTGGCGCGACACGAGGGCCACCGCGGGGATCGCCGGGAACTCGCGCACGAAACGGGCGACCGCCGGCAGCTCCTCGCCACGGCACGCATGTACCGAGAGGACCAGTGCGTCCACTCGTTTCCTCCGCGCGGCGCGCAACGCATCGCGCAACGACGCGGCGTGGAACGTCGCGAAGCAGCCGTCCGCGGCGGCGTCGAGGCGGGGCCGCTCGGGCGGCGGCAGGACGGTACACACGGTCACCATGCGGGCACGACGCTAACATGGACCGGTCAACGTCGGCTCAAGCCGGGTCGGGGCAGGGGGGCACGGGCCCCGATGCACGCGGCGCCGCCTCAACCCTCGGTCAACGGGCGGCCCTCGCCGAGCGGCTGCAGCGTCACGTGCTCGCGCTCGAAGGCGTGCGGCACCCCGTCGCGGCGCCGGAGCGCCACCGCGCGGCCCGCGACTACATCGCGCGCGAGCTCGCCGCGCTCGGCCTCGGCGTTGAGCTCGCCCCGTTCTCGTTCCGGCGAGGCACCTATCACAACGTGGTGGGCGTCGTCCCCGGCCGCGACCCGCGCCGTCCCCGTCTGGTGGTGGGAGCCCATTTCGACTCGACGCCGCACACGCCCGGGGCGGACGACAACGCCAGCGGCGTCGCCGCGCTCGTGGAGTGCGCCCGGCTCGTGGCCGAGCAGACGCCGCGCGCGGGCGTCGAATTCGTGGGCTTTGACCTGGAGGAGCTCCAGACCATCACCGGCCGCTACCGCGTCGGGAGTCACGCGTTCGCCCGCGCGAAGCGGGCACGGGGCGACGAGCTCGCCGGGGCCCTGATCCTCGAGATGGTCGGCTACCGCGACCCCGCGCCCGGCGCGCAGACCGTCCCACCGCTCCTCGGGATCGACGTCCCGCGCACGGGCGACTTCCTCGCCGCCGTGGGCGACGGGCGCTCGCGGGAGCTGCTCGATGGATTCGTCGCGGCAGCCCGGGCCGCCGCGCCCGAGCTGCCGCTCGTTCCTTACTGCACGCGACTCTGCGGCTGGCTCATGCCGCTCACCCGGTTGTCTGATAACGCATCCTTCTGGGATGCCCGCTACCCATCGCTCATGCTCACCGATACCGCGTTCCTCCGGAACCCACACTACCACCAGCAACGCGACACCAGCGCGACACTGGACTACGAGTTCATGGCCCTGGTGACGGAGGCGACGGCAGGCGCCGTGATGCACGCGACGGATGCCACCTGACCGCCTTCCCCCGCTCACGGCCAGGGGTCCGCGCCGGGCGCGACGAGTCGCTTTGCTGCTCGCCGGCGTGACGCTCGCCCTGGTGGCCGGCGGCGGGTGGTGGTTCGGGCGATTCGCGTCGCATCTAGGGCGCGATCCCGGTGTGGTCTACCGTGATCCGACCACGCTCGACGCGCTGCTCAAGCGGGCGGGCGACGCCGAGCGTGCAGGCGACCGCGCCACGGCCATCACGACCTACCGTTTCGTCGCGTCCGTCGGCGACGGGGCGGGGGCCGAGTGGGCGCCGTACGCCGCCGCCGCGCGGACAGCGCTCAAGCGCCTAGGAGTCGCCGATACACTTCCAGGTCCGCCGCGCTGAAGCACACGAACCGCACCAGCTCGACCGGACCCGGCTCGCGCAGCTCCCGACGCACTGCCTCCACGGCGACGCTCGCCGCCTGCTCCATGGGATAGCGATAGGCGCCCGTGCTGATGGACGGGAATGCGACCGACGCAAGGCCGTGGCCGCGGGCGAGCCGGAGCGCGTGCTCATAGCAACCGCGCAGCAGCTCCGGCTCACCGCGCCCGCCGCCACTCCAGACGGGCCCCACCGTGTGGATCACGTAGCGCGCCGGCAGCCGGTACCCTCGCGTGATGCGTGCCTCCCCGGTGGGGCAGCCGCCAATCTGACGGCATTCCTCCAGGAGCTCGGGCCCTGCGGCGCGGTGAATCGCACCATCCACGCCGCCTCCGCCCAGCAGGGTGGTGTTCGCGGCGTTGACGATCGCGTCCACCGCCTGTCGGGTGATGTCTCCCTGGACCGCCTCGAGCCTGGGCATTCGGGGGCAATCTAGCGCGCGCCCGCAGGGCCCGTATTGTTAGCGCACCCACAGCCGGTGCGTGCGGCGTCGGGGGAAGGGGACGGTACGCCATGACGGGACGCGACCTGATCGAGCGGGTCCGCAAGGCCCTGCGCGATCGCTACACCGTGATCGCAGCGGTGGGCCGGGGCGGTAACGCGTGCATCTTCTCGGGTCGGGATGCGAGCGGCGCCGACGTGGCCATCAAAGTGCTGCATCCCGAGCTGGTCGTTTCGGTCGCCGCCGACCGCTTCCTGCGTGAAATCCGCTACGCCTCGCAGCTCAACCACCCGCACATCGCCCGCGTGATCGACAGCGGAGAGGCGGACTATCTCCTCTGGTACGTGATGCCGTATGTAGCCGGCGACAATCTGCGCCAGGCGCTGCGCCGGGAGCCCCGGCTCCGCGTCCCGGACGTCGGGCGGGTCGCCGTGGAAGTGCTGGGCGCGCTCGAGCACGCGCACGCGCACGGCATCGCGCACCGCGACATCAAGCCCGACAACATCGTGCTCTCGCCCACGGGCGCGGTTCTCATCGACCTGGGGATCGCGCGCGCGATCGCGAGCTCGGGCGACGACCGTGTGACCCGGAGCGGATTTGTGGTCGGCACCGAGGAATACATGAGCCCGGAGCAGGCCGAGGGCGCCCCGGACGTGGACGGGCGCACCGACCTGTATTCGCTCGGCGTGGTGCTGTTCGAGTGCCTGGCGGGCCGGCCGCCGTTCTCTTCGGCCAGCGCCGCGGCCGTGCTGGACATGCATCAGCACCGGCCCGCCCCCGACGTGCGCAGCATCCGGCGCGACGTGCCCAAGGAGCTCGCCGCCGTGCTGGCGCGCGCGCTCGTCAAGCCGCGTGCCGAGCGCTGGCAACGGGCGCGCGACATGCGCGACGCGCTGGCCTCGTTCGTCGCCGCCGGGTGACAGCTGGCCCGGGCGCGCCGCGCCCGCTACACTGACGCGATGCGATCCGGTTGTCTCACCGTCGTGCTCCTCCTGTCCGCCTGCCAACCCCAGGCGCGGCGCCTTCTAGTGCTCGATCTCGCCCTGTCGGAGCCCGCCCTGTTGAACGGCACCGTCCAGCCTTGGCGCGACGAAGGGTACCACGTCGAATACCGCCGGTTCTATCCGCACCTGGCGCGTGCCGATCTCGACCGCTATCGGGTGCTCCTGTTCCTGCTGGGCCGCGAGCCCGAGGCGCCGTCCGACGCGATCACGGCCGGCGACCTCGCGCTGCTCACCGAGTGGGTGTTGCGCGGCGGCGTGGCCGTGCTGGGCTATGATGCCGACGGCGAAGGGTACCTCGACCGCTGGACCGCGAACCGCTGGCTCGAGTTCTTGGGGACGGGGATTTCGATCGGCGACCGACTGCTGGAAGACACGACCGTCCGGGCGCTGACGACCACCGGCCGGCCGCAACCCTGGGTGGAGGCGCGCACCGTCGGCGACGAGCCGCTGGGCTCGCCGCTCGGCGAAGTGTACGAGGCCTTCCCGCTGGACCGGAATAACGTCGTCACGGTGAGCGATCATGCGGCGCTCCTCGCCGTGACGTCACGCCACGCCTTCGTGCGCGCGCCGCGCCCCCCTCGCACCCCGTCGCCCCGCGGCGCCGCCGGCGTCGTGGCCGCGGCGCGCGTTGGGGACGGGCTGGTGCTCGTCATCAGCCGCCACGCCCTCGGGGCCCTCGGCCCCCAGTTCCGGCCGACGACCGCCCCGCTCCAGCAACCCGACGCCCTCCAACGCACGCGGGGGTTCCTCACCGCGCTGGCACGCTGGACGCGCCGGCCGGCGGAGTGGGCGCACGTCCCCCCCGCGGCGCGCGGCGTGCCGGTCGCGCTGCAGCAGGCGCCCGTCCCGGTCGAGCTTGTCCCCCCGCCACTCCTGCCGCCGGTCGGTGTGGATACGATCGCCCTTCCGCTCATCGCCGATCCCAAACTCAACCGCGCAACCAGCGTTCCCGAGTGGCTGCGCCAGCAGGGGATGCGGGTCCTCTGGGCACCGCTCCTCCCCGCGCGCGACGGGCACCACGTCGTGCGGCCGGGAGCCTCGCTCGATTCGCTCGTCACGCTGCTCGACGTCGGCGGGTTCAATCTCCTGGGCGGCGACGCCGACCCCGCGGGGGCGGACTCGCTGCACGCGCGCTGGGAGGAGCGCGACGCCGTGCGGCGTGCCTGGGCCGCCGCCGTGGGCCGGCTCGAGCCGACCAGCGTCGCGTGGATACCCGTGCTCGATTACGGGCACGCACGCCGCACTCCCGCCGACTCGTCACGCGGGACACGAGGCGAGGGGCTCGCGGCGCCGTGCGCACTCGATTCGGTGCTCTGGGCGGAGGGGCTCTCCGGCGCGTACGGTGCCCTCGGCCGGCTGGCCGCGGAGCAGCGCACGCTCGTCATCGCCCTCGGCCTGGACATCGACGGCCCGCGCGGCTACTCGATGGGCCAGGAGTTCTGCGACGCGGCGTGGCGGCGCGGGATCGCCGGCTTCGGCACCGGGGCGAGGCTGGACTCGCTGCCCCCCGGGGCCCGCTACGCGGCGCTGCGGGAGGCCGGCCTGCTGTCTCGCTACTACCGCGCCCTCGAGGACGAGATCGCCGCGCGGGCGGCGGCCTTGCGCGACCGGATCTTGAAAGAGCGGCGGGATGTCTATTTCGCGTTCCGGCTGCCCCAGCCGCCGGCCGACTGGTTCACGCTGGGCCTGTTGCGCGGGTTCGGGCTGCCCGACCGGCCGCTGCTCTTGTTCACACCCGAGCTGCGCACGCGTCAGCTGCTGTCGCTGTACCGCACCGGCGGCCTGAACCTCGCCCACGCGGTGGCCCTGCCTCCGGCCTCCCTGGCGGCGCGCGACTGGACCAGCCTGAGGCACCTGGTGTTCGAGGAGAACGACGGCTTCTGGCTGGCCGCCGACGAGGCGCCCAGCCTCGGCAAGCGCGTGTCGCTCGACAGCTTGGGCCGTCTGCTGCGGCGGCTCGCGCGGTAGCCTTGCCCTGACCCTTCCACAGCCCGTAGTTTTGGTGCTGGGTGGCGGTAGGGCGTGATGGTCGCGGCATGTCGGCTGGAGTGGCGTGCCGAGGAAAGTCCGAGCTCCACAGGGCAGACTGCCAGGTAACTCCTGGGCGCCGCGAGGCGACGGAAAGGGCCACAGAGAACAGACCGCCCTTTATCCAAGGGTAAGGGTGAAACGGTGGGGTAAGAGCCCACCGCGCGCCTGGCAACAGGCGTGGCACGGTAACCCCCAGTCGGAGCAAGGCCAAGTAAGCAGCGAGACCCGGCCCGGGTCGCTTGAGCTGCGGGTAGGCCGCGTGAGGTGGCTGGCGACAGCCGCCCCAGAGAGATGACCATCTGCCCCGCTACGGCGGGCAAACAGAACTCGGCTTATGGCCCTACCGCCCTCCTCCCTATGAGTTCGCCTTCGAGGCCCTACCCGGCGCAATGGGAGCAGGTGGCGGACCTGCGCGTGTTCCGGACCACCAGCCAAGAGTGGGAGAAGCTCATCGGATGGCGCGCCGACATGCGCAAACGCGGGTGGAAGCTGCTGCGCGTCGCGAGTGAAGGCAGCGAGATGGTCGCGGTGTTCGGCCGCACCAAGGGCGAGCGCGCCTCGCCATGACGCCCCGGCTGTTGCTCGTGGTCACCGCGCTCGCCGGCGGTTGCGCCTCGGGCAGGGCCGGAACGGTGGTGGCCACATCGCCTGCGGCGCCGGCCCAGCCCCCTGCGATGCCCACGACGCCCCCATCGCCGCCGCCCACGAGCGTGCACTACGGGCCGGGAGCGCTCCGCTATCTGCTGCATCGGCAGCTGCACATCCAGCAGACCTTGGGCGACCACGTGCAAGCGCAGAGCCTCGGCGCCCGGATCTTCGTCACCATGGCGATCACCGGCCCCGCAGACAGCGT